>Ga0114996_10002318_pt1 | contig 24683 bp, 24 predicted proteins | sample ArcticOcean_MG_C_4_FD_87039 | JGI IMG/M metagenome (GOLD analysis project Ga0114996, IMG submission 87039) | Marine microbial communities from western Arctic Ocean - ArcticOcean_MG_CB4_134 | ecosystem: Environmental > Aquatic > Marine > Oceanic | place: Arctic Ocean: Canada Basin | collected... | reverse complement strand
GCCTCCGCTGTAACGACAAGCGCCTGGGCCTCTCGTGAGAGCGACACTCGGGCTGTTCGCCCGGCGGCGTCGGGACCGAGGTTGAGGGTAGTCCCAACGACGGCAGGGGAGGACGGCAGTGTGATGGACCAGCGCATAGGGCGGTAAGGTGAGTAGGCTTATGGATGGTGGGAGGGGTTATTGACGTCGATTTCGCCCTTGATGAACCGTTCCAGGAAATCGGCAGTTTGGGAGATGGCCTCTTCGACGAGGATCTTGCCGGTTTCGGCGGTGGCTTCGAGAGGTTCCTTGTCCTTTTGATCCTTCATTGCGTCCGGGCGAACGTTCTCGGGCCAGAGGGCGAGGGCGAATGCTGTTTCGAATTCCTGTGCATGCCCGGGATAGTGATCGGTAGTCATCTGGCCAAGGACGACATCGTCGCGCATGAGGTCCCAGTAGGAGGTGAACGCGAGCGTGACGTCCGGATGCTGGACCTTGAAGAAGAGGCGCCACTGGTCGATGATGCCGTCTACGGGCCGGACGTTGCCTCCGTGCCCGTTGAGGAGAAGGATGTTCTTCACTCCGTGCCGCGCAAGGCTCTCGGCGGCGTCGAAGAGGACAGATAGCCAGCTTCCCGGCTTGGCGGTGACCGTTCCCTTGTGGACCATGTGGTGCTCCGAGATGCCCACATTCATTGGGACGGTTACGATCACCTGGGGATAGAGGCGCCTGGCAGCCTCCTCGGCAACATGCGAAACAGAAGCCGTATCGTGCTCCATGGCCAGGTGTTCGATGTGCTGCTCGATGCTGCCGATTGGGATGACGCCGGTCTGGTACTTCCCGGATTCCAATGCATCCCGGAATTCGCGGCGTGTCAGTTTTCCAAGGATTACGTGGTCTGGCATGTCTTCTCCTCGTTACGACAATCGTTTCATGAGATTCGGTCTGGGCCAATATCGGGGAATAGATGGGCTGCAGCAAGGCCCCAGTTTTTGGCGTTCAGCGGGAACCTTCAGCTCATCAAGACGTCATAGATATGAGATCGAAAATCAGATGCCGGTTGACGCTGCCGGGAGCGAAGACTTGCCCTCCCGCACTTCCGGTAACGGTGGATCCGACATCTGATCTTTGAGAGGGGATGGCCCATTGGGCTGTCCCTTTTTTAGTGCGGCAGAGGGCAGAAGGCAGAGGATTGCCTGTTCGCACGGTCTCGGCGTTTGTCCTACCTTTGGAAGGCATGCCGACGAGAGGGCGACCGATATCGAAGGACCAGAGCCGATCTGGATAGAGCGAGGAGTAATCCGATAGCCAACGACGTCGAACCCACGCTACCGCGGCGCCACGTTTTTCTGGCAGGCGGAGCAGCGGCGTTCTCGCTCCTGGGTGACCAGACTCTTTACGCCGTTCTGCCCACGACCTACACGGCGTTGGGGCTTCTGCCCTACCAGGTCGGGCTCATCCTGTCCGTCAACCGGTGGATTCGACTGCTGACCAATACGTTGGCAGAGCGGATGTGCAGGCGCTACAGTCTGGGGCTGCTCTTCGGGCTTGCGTTGACGGCGGGATCGGCAACGACGGCGGCCTACGGATTGACTTCGTCCTTCACCGTTCTGCTTGTGATGCGGATGGCCTGGGGGCTCTGCTGGTCCTTCATCCGACAGATTGGCCTGATGACGCTTTCGGATACGACCCCGTCATCTAGATTGGGCCGGATGACGGGCTTCTACAATGGTGTTTCAAGGTTGGGGTCTGTTGCCGGAAACGCCCTGGGCGGCGTGCTGACCGATCTGTTGGGGTACTCAGCGACGCTGCTGACGTTCGCTGTCGTGTCGTTGTGCGGCGTGCCCTTCGGGGCGTTGTCACGGAAAGGAATTCCACGCCGAACGGCTCCTGTTTCGGCAAAGATGACGCTTCAGGCTCGAGACACAGGATTGCTGATTTGCGGGGTGATGACGGGCTGCGCAGGGCCAGGGATGATCATGGCGACATTGGGGATGGTGCTGAAGTCGGTGGTCGGGGAGTCGGTGTCGATCGGTGGAATCGTCGTGGGTGTTGCGACGTTGAACGGCATTCTGCTGGCAAGCCGATGGGTGACCGATGGATTGGGGGCGCCCTTTCTTGGAGCTGCAAGCGATAGGATGGGCCGCCGCCGGGCGTCGCTGATCTACTTCGGAGCCGGTTCGGCTGCGCTGCTGACGGCTTCGCAAACGTCCAGCGCCTGGACGCTGGTCTGTCTTGTCCTGATGTTCTTCGTTTGCGGCGTGGGGCAGACGGTGGTGAACCTGGCGGAGGCGAGTTCACGGGGATCCCGGACTGTGTCGGCGTACGTGACGGCGTCGGATTTCGGTGCCGCGGTGGGTCCGATGTTGGGCTGGATTACGGTTCAGGCTGCGCTGCCTACCGACTCAATCTTCCTCCTGGCGGGGGGTCTTTACGTCGTGGGCGCACTCGCCTCACAGTGGGCGATGGATCGCCCGGCGGATTGACTTTGGGCGTCTGACGGACGAGCACTTCAGAAAGGAACACTGCCTTGGGGAATGAACCAGAGAAGCAGACTCGTTACCGCGCGGTGCTCTTCGACGGATACGGAACACTGTTTTCGGGAGCTATGGAGAAACTCAAGGAGGTCTGTGAGGCCGTTGTTGAGGGCGAGTGTCTCGACATGGATGGGGCGGGATTTCTCGAGTCGTGGGACCGAATCTTTTTCCCACTGGTGCGGGGCGAACCCTTCGCTACGCTGGCGGAGGCCCAGACGCTTAGCCTGAAGGCGCTCTTTGGTGAACTGGGTGTCACGACCATGCCGGAGTTCTACACCCGACCGATGCTGGAACTCCTCTGCAGCGCCGAGGTGTACGAGGATGTGAGGCCGACCCTGAGCCGCCTGGGACGCTTGGCGACGGGTATCGTTTCCAACGCAGATATCGTCCATATCGATTCAGCGCTTTCCCGTAACGGATTGTCCTTTCCCGTGGTGGTCACATCGGAGTCGGCCGCATGCTACAAGCCCAACCCGGCGATCTTCGAAACGGGCCTCCGTGAGATCGGATGTACTGCAGCGGAAGCTTTGTACGTCGGCGATTCGCAGGGCGATGATATCGTTGGGGCGACAGGCGTTGGAATGGATGTCGCGTGGCTTAACCGGACGGGCGAAAAGAGAAAAAAGGGCATTCCAGACCCGACATATGAGATCCAGAGCCTGGCGGAAGTGCCGATGCTCGTGAACCCCCTCCTGTGAAGGAGAGGTAGCGGACGAGATGCGGAAAGCCTGTCATCATTCGATGGCAGGCTTTCTTGTGTGGGCAAAGGTTTATGGCGGGGTACAAACATCCCTCCTGCCGGACTTAACCCATTGTTGAGAAAGGATTTCAAGGACATTTCCTCTTGATGCACAAAGCATGCAGGCTTACGGTTATGATAGGGTTCTCCCAAGAGACAAGACACCGCCAGATGAGAGCATTCTCCACATCCGCGTGCTGATCCCTGCCCGTTTTGCGATCGTCGTCACGCTTGGATAGATATCTCATGTACCTTGCTACCTCCATTTCAAATGCTCTGAAGATTGAGCCAGGCGAAGGGCGTCCGCTGGCACTTCTGCTGGCTCACTCTTTCTTTGCCGGTATAGCGCTGGTCTCCTTCAATGTGGCCAGTCGCGCGCTCTTTCTATCCGTGTTTCCCGCCGATTTCCTGCCGTACGTCTACCTGACTTCTGCCGTCGTTACGCCGGCAACCGGGTGGGCTTACAATCGCTTCGAACGAGCCGTCAGCTTTCAGACGCTCCTTTCAGGCACTCTGATCTTCCTGACCCTATCGGTGCTTATTTTTTATCAGAGCCTGCTGATAGGTGATCCGCGCTGGACCGCATTCGGCGTGCTTGTGTGGTACTCGGTGCTGTTCGCCCTGCTTAGCGTGGAGTTGTGGGGAGCCGCCGGCCGTCTGTTTACGCTGCAACAGGGAAAGCGCTTGTTCGGGCTGGTGGCGACGGGAGAGATTGTCGCCAGTACGATCGGCGGATTCGCCACGCCTCTGTTCATGCAATTGAACGGTACACCCAGTCTGCTTCTTGTTTCCTGCGGCGGCCTGGTATTCTGCCTCGTCTTTGTAGGTGTGATGGTCCGTCATTATGGCGATCGGCTGGCAGGGGGCGAAGAATCTCGCGAGCCGGAACAGCCGCCGGAGCGGATGCGAGATCTGCTTCGGCATCGTTATGTCCGCCTGCTCTTCCTCGTCTACCTGATCACGGTGACCGTCGGGCACTTGCTCGAGTTCGTTTTCTACGATCAGGCGCGCGGCCGATACGCAGATGAAGACGCGCTGGCACGATTCTTTGGGAATTTCATGGGCCTCGAGCAAGTTCTCGCCCTGGTCCTGCTTACGTTTGTTACCGCACGCCTGATTACGAGGCTGGGGATTCGGTTGTCGCTCCGGGTGCGTCCGATCGTCCTCCTGGCGGGTTCGTTCTCCCTGATCCTATCGGCTGTTTTCTCATCGGGCGGCGCCCTGTACTTCTGGCTTGCCTTCGGGACAAAGATCGCTGACAAGGTTCTGTACCGCTCCATCAACGCCCCTTGTTTCCTGCTGCTCTACCAACCCCTGCCGCGCAATCGGAGGTTGGGAACCCAGGTAGCTATCGAGAGCACCATCGGCCCCATCGCCGGGGGGGTCGCCGGGCTGATCCTTTTGGGCTATCGATGGTTGGGAGTCGTCAACCCGGTTTATCTGAATCTGGTCACCTTCGGCCTGATTGCTGGCTGGATCTTCGTTGGGTTGCGCGTTTACGGGGAGTACCGTCAGACGCTTTCAAACGCCCTCGTCACACGGACGCTGGAAGGCGGCGCGATCGCGCTAGACGAAGCGGAACTGATGGATGTGGTGAGGGCCAGCCTGGAGAGCCCGTTCGCAGGAGAGGTGATTTACGCCCTGGATCTCCTTGAGAAATCGGAGATCGAGATCGAGGACAACCTGATTACGCTCCTGGAGCATCGAGACCCACACGTTCGATCGGATGCACTTGGACGCCTGATGCGGATGGACTCGCCTCAGTCTTCTCCCGCAGTGAGACGGCTCCTGGAGAACGAACACGATCCACGTGTTCAGGCGGCAGCCTTGAAAGCGCTCTGTGAGATTGAAGAAGCCGAAGACGTGGAGACCGTGTCGGCCTATCTGGAGCATCCGGATCCAACGATCAGGGCCGGAGCGGTTGTAGGGCTTCTTCGTAGCGGCGGGCTGGATGGGATTCTGATGGCAGGCAGGCAGGTTATTTCCGGGGAGCGCTCCGAGGATCCGAATGAGCGCGCGTTCGTCGCCGACGTGCTGGGCGAGGTGGGTGTGAGGAGCTTTTATCGCCCCCTGGCCCAGCTTCTGCACGACGAGGATTCGACCGTACGGCGACGCGCCCTGGTGGCCTCGGGTAAGGTTCGCAGCCCAAGGCTCTGGCCTGCTGTGCTGGAGGCTGTATCCGATCGGATGATCTACCGAGACGCAATGGCAGCTCTGGCAGAAGGTGGGGACTCCGCTCTGATGGTTCTTCGCGCCGGGTTCATGAGCTCTGCTACGAGCAATGTGGTGAAAGCTCGGATCGCCCGAGTGATGGGGCGCATCGGCACCCCACGGGCGATATCGTTCCTGGAAGAGCACCTTAACTACGATGAGCGCGATGTCCGGTCTGAAGTCCTCCACTCGCTTCATCTCTGTGGCTATTCTCCTTCGAAGGACAAGGGGGCGGAGATCCTGAGGGTTCTTCGGAAGGAGTCGGCCGACGCCGCCTTTGCGTTGGCGCTGGCGGTGGACCTGGGTGATGCCGAGCCCTGGGATCTTGTTCGCCGAGCCCTGCTTCGAGAGATTCAGCAGATCCAGAGACGGTGCCTGTACTTTCTGACGTTCCTGTTCGACTCCCGTACGTTGATGCATGCTAATGATAGTCTGCAGAACCCCTCGCCCGAACAGCGGGCCTATGCATTGGAGGTTCTGGATACGACGATCTCGCGGAGCTTGAAACCGATGGTGATGCCGCTGTTTGAAACATCGGATCCGGCTCGTCGATTAGGACGCCTCAACGCTCTGTTCCCCCAGCAGAGCCTGGGACGTGCACGCCGCCTCCTGGATATTGCCGGAGGAGGAGACCGCTGGAGGAACCCGTGGACGCGAGCGTGCGCTATTCGATTGCTCGTGGAACAGGACCATCGGGACGAAGTGGAAGTTGTGGTGATGGCCCGTCCAACGGACGAGCCGTTGACGTGCGAGGTCCTTATGTGGGGATTGTGGAAGCTGAAGCACCCCAGGTATGAGGCGCTTTGCGAAGAACTCATGCGGCGCTGCGAGTCCGTCGCCTCGTGTACGAGAAATTGAGCCGATGCACTGAAGAGGATCCTCCCATGCTGCTGACGATTGAGAAGGTGATGGTCTTGAAGTCGGTCCACGTTTTCGCAGGCGTTCCGGAAGACGTGCTTGCCAACCTCTCTTCGTATCTGGAGGAGACGGATGTTGCCGCCGGTGAGATGGTGTATGAGAAGGGAGACCTCGGCGATACGATGTTTATTATCGTTGACGGGAAAGCGCGTGTGCACGACGAAGCGCGTACCTTCGTGGAGTTGGGCGCTCGCGATTTCTTTGGAGAGCTTACGACACTGGACCCGGAACCTCACTCGGCGTCGGTGTCGGCGCTTGAGGATACGCGGCTCCTGGGTCTTCACCGTGATGATCTCTACGAACTGATGAGTGGCTACCCGGAAGTTCTCAAGGGGATTATCCACGAGTTGTGCAACCGGTTGCGAGGGAAGCGGACGGAGGACAATTGGTAGGAGGGGCAGAGGCGGAGTGATTAGTACAAAGTACAAAATTGAAAGGGCCTTCGGTTGGGACGGAGGCCCTTTCAATTGGAGGGATGGAGGTCGGGAATCTGGAGGTGGTTGACAGCTGTACGCGGCCAGGGTACTTTGGCGGTGGAGCAGGCCTGATGGGGAGAAGAGGGAGGATATGCCAGAGAATGAGCGGAGAGTTTCAGTTGCTCGAGTGGCTGTCCCAGCCGGAGGCCGGTCGCACAGAGCGGTCGCACAAGCAGTAGCAAAGTAACTCCCGGCCGAAGGCCGGTCGCACGGGAGGCAACATGGATGTGATGGCGGTGACGTTTACGGAGAGGGAGAGAGCGGTTCTAGCGCCGTTGGCCGACGCGAAAGTGGAGCCGGGGCCGGGGGAGATTGCGGGGCCGATGTTGGCGACTCTGGTCAGTCCGGGAACGGAGATCAACAGCGGGTTCCTGGGTGAGCGGTTTCCGTCTCGGCCGGGATACGCCGCGGTGTTCGAGGTTGCGCAGATCGGGGAGGGTGTTGAGGGTGTTGAGGGTGTTGGGGTTGGTGACCGGTATTTCTGTATGGGAAGGCATCAGAGCTGGGCATGTACACCAGCGGCGCGAGCGGTAAAGCTGCCAGAAGGGTTGGCTCCGGAGGTGGCAGTGGCAGCACGGCTGATGGGCGTGCCGATGACGACGCTGAGGACGACGACGGCCAGACCCGGTGACCTGGTGATGGTGACCGGGCTGGGACCCGTAGGACACCTGGCTTCATTGGTGTTCCAGGCGTCGGGGTACCGGGTGGTGGGCGTTGATCCGGATGAGGGGAGGCGGAAGGCGGCGGAGCGGTCGGGGCTGGACCGGGTGATTGCGGAGATTCGGGAAGACGATGGAGCTCTGAAGGGGAAGGTGTCGCTGCAGCTGGAGTGTTCGGGGAATGAAGCTGCCGCTGCAGACGGATGCGGGGTGGTGAAGAAGTGGGGTGAGATTGTGCAGATCGGCACCCCGTGGGTGAAAAAGACGGATCGTTCGGCCTATGAACTCGTACGAGCGGTGTTCTTCAACTATGTTGTGCTCCGAAGCGGGTGGGAATGGGAACTGCCTGTTGAGCCGGAAGACTTCAGGCCGGGGAGTCTCATTCAGAATTTCGAGACGGCTCTGGCATGGTTGTCCACGGGTCGCGTGAAGGTGGATGGTCTGTTTTCGACGGCTGACCCGGAGAGGGCGCAGGAGGTCTACGGAGATTTGATGAAGAAGCAGACGGAGTATCTGTCGACGGTGTTCGTATGGAAGTAAGGAAGAAGAAGGGGCGGTACAGGAAGCAGCGGTAGAAGAAAGAACGGTAAGGGAAGATGCGGGCGCCGGGTGGTGAGGAGCTACGGCTTCAGAGCGGGTTTGGCGGTCCAGGTTTGGAGGCGGGTGGCCTCGATGACGCGCTTTCCTTCGAAACCGGGGTCGAGCATGCTCCAGCCCCAACGCATTCCGGCGATGTCTTCGCGGTTGGCGAGTTCGGGCCAGATTCGGTCTCCGCTCAAGGTCACTGTCTCGGGAAGCGATTGCGTTTGTCGAAGGCTCAGCAAGAGTTCGGCTGCCGCCTTGAGGTAGGCGCCGGGTGAGAACGATCTATGATTGATGACGATGCCGGCAGGGATGCGGTTGTCGTCAGTCACAGACCGGCTGATGTCGCTTGCCAGATCGATGATCGAACGGGCAGGAATGCCGGAGGCGGTGCCTTCGTAGGCGTGGACGCCGACCGGGCCGATCGGATTTCGCACGGGAAGCGACTGCGGGAGCCCCCCGGACCGCTGGTAATATTCCAGTGCGAATATGACAAGGCCGAAGATCTCAGCGGGTGAAAAGGCGTTTTCCCGAACGGTGTGATGCGTGAAGGTGTTGACGATGCCCTTCGCGAGAAGAGCTACGTCCTCAAGCGTCGCCCAGCGCAGCTCTTTGCGATAGGTGGCGTGAAGCTGAGCGTAGTCGGTGACGTCGACACCCTCGGAGGCTATCCAACCGACGAAGTCGGTAAAGTCGCGGATGAGTTCGTCGATCTCGGTTTTTGGCCTCATGGGGGCGGGGACCCACTGCTCAGGCGGCGTGTTGCTGCCGTAGCGGAAGTTGTCGGCCCATTCGCTGGTGAAGAGTCGAACGGGATGGGTCCACATGACGATGGTTCCATCACCCGCCCGATCGGCGAGGGCCCGAAAGTCCCGCTTCATGTCGTTCAGGCGATCGTCAGATTTGAAGTAGTCGTCGAAGCCGATGTGGTAGCCGATAAGCAGCTGGCCGCCATACCAGAGAGGCTGCCCGAGCGCGTGTTCGAATGGAGCGTCGCAGAAAACAGGGACGCCCATGCGGGCCATCGCGTGAGACACCTGCGGACCCCAGCTGGCGCCCGGCTTGCAGTAGGCGACCGGGCGGCTCCCCATGATGGTTTCGACATCTCGCAGCCCTCCGGACTCTTCGGCCAGAACTCTCTCCACACCTGCATCCCAGTTCATCTCATCCAGGTATTCGGCGTGGACCGGGTGCTTCGAATGCCAATCTGAATGGTAGTCGATTTCATGGGGTGCCAGGGCGTGAATGATGTCCTGACGGCCGCGGTCCCGGAGGACCCGCGCTTTTTCGCCAACCGTGCAGAAGCAGCCGCGGAAGCCGTGAGTGGTGAGCATGTCGGCCCAGATTTTGACGGTGTCGTCGACGCCGGGCGTTTCGTACTCTTCGGTATCGAAGGAGAAGATGAGACGCATAGGGCAGTTGTCAGTTATCAGTGAGAAGGCCGAAGACAGACGGCAAAACGACGGTCGTCTGGGTGCTTGTAGAGAGAGAACAGGAGCAACATCGATAATGGACGATTACATGGCAATATGGATTTCACGATGAGTCTGGTTAAAGGACCGATACGGGTTGGTGTGTATGAGCTCTGGGCGCTGTCGGCGGGGCGTTTCTGGTTGGATGGGGGGACGATGTTCGGGGTTGTGCCCAAGACGCTCTGGGGGAAGCTGGTGGAACCGGACGAGCGGAACCGGATTCCACAGCCTCTGCCCTGCCTCCTGATACGCGGGAGGGGGAAGACGTGGTTGATCGAAACCGGGATCGGGACCAAGCTGCCCGACAAGATGCAGGAGATTTACAAGCAGGAAGGCGCCGGAGATCTGGACCTCTCACTGGAAGCCGCGGGAGTGTGTCACGCGGATGTGGATGGGATTCTGGTGACGCATCTCCATCAGGACCACGTGGGTGGAGCGACCCGTATCGTCGATGACAAGACGGTGTTGAGTTTTCCGAAGGCGAAGCTGTTCGTGCAGCGTCAGGAGTGGGACGACGCGGTGAACTGTGACGGGCAGACGGCCGCCGGATATCGCAGAGACGAGAATATCCTGCCGCTGGAGAAGGCTGGGGTGATTGAGCTGCTTGACGGCAACTCGGAAATTGCGCCCGGCCTTCGGGTAGAGATGTCTCCCGGACATACACGCGGGCACCAGTCGATCTTTATTGAAGGTGACGGCCAGACGGCATGTTTTATCGGTGACCTGGTGCCATCGAGAAACCATCTGAGGCCAATTTACGTTATGGCGTACGATATCTATCCCCGAGAGACCTTTCTGAACAAGCAGCGGTTTCTCGACAGGGCTGTGGATGAGAACTGGTTGGTAGTATTCTCTCACGATGAAGCGCCCTGGGGAAGGATCAAGCGCGACGACCGGGCGGGCTACGTATTTGTTGAGGAGGTGGTGTGATGCCGACGATGATGATCTGGGACGCGAACGAGTTTACGCCGTCGTGGAATTCGGATGTAGAAGCTCTGGGGGTTGCGGTACGGGTTCCTCAATCGGAGGCGGAGGCCCTGGAGGCTGTAGCGGAGGCTGAAATTTTCTACGGCAACCCGACGCCGCAGCAGTTTGCGGCGGCCCGAAAACTGAAGTGGGTCCAGTCGAAGACAGCGGGCCTGGATGGGTTCTGGTTTCCGGCCCTTCGATCGTCGTCAGTGACGGTGACTAACTTGCGTGGGATCTACAGTGATATCATTGCCGAGCATGTCTTTGGCTATGTTCTCAGCTTTGCGCGCGGACTGCACATCTATCGCGATCGTCAGCGGTCGGGGGCGTGGCAGGAGGATCTGGCGCCGGTGATGACGCTTCCGGGGAAGACGATGGGGATTGTTGGGCTGGGCGGGATCGGCCTGGCAGTGGCAGAGCGAGCACACGCTTTCGGACTTCGGGTGGTCGGCCTGGACCCCGCGCCCAAAGGCCAGTTGGAGTTCCTCGAACAGGTTTACGGCGGTGGCGAGATTGCCCAGCTTTTGGAGGTGTCCGACTTTGTGGTGATTTGCGTACCCCACACGGCTGAGACAGAGTTTCTGCTGAACCGGAAGACGCTGACACGAATGAAGCGTTCTGCGATTCTGATCAATATCGGGCGGGGAAAGGTGGTGGAACTGGCGGCGCTGACAGAATGCCTGGAAGCAGGCCGGTTGGCCGGAGCGGCGCTGGACGTGTTCGAATCAGAACCTCTGGCGCCCGATCATCCGCTCTGGCAGATGGAGAACGTGATTGTGACGCCCCACGTCGCCGCCATTTCGGATGAGATTCTGCCCAGGCGAGAGGCGCTCATTCTGGAAAACGTGAGACGGTTCGTGAAGGGGGAAGGTCTCCTGAACGTTGTGGATCATCACCGGGGATATGTGATCTAAAGGCCGGCCCAAACAATCCACAAGGCCCCACGCGCACGTCCCGGCCCCGCCACCCGTTCCCCCCACCGCCCAGCCGCCCGCGATAAATCAAGAAGGCCCTGCAGATGGAGCTGCAGGGCCTTCTTGATATGGTGCAAGGAAGACGGACGTCAGGCGGCGGCTTCGACCGGGCGCTCTTTGAGAACGCCATGGATAGCGGCGAGGAGATTGGTGAAGTCGAGGCCGGTATTTTGGACGTAGGCCTGGGCGCCCCAGAAGGTGTAGTTGCTCTTGCAAGTCTGGTAGTTCGAGAAGATGACTGCTGGCGGGCGTACCCGGAGGTCGTTCATCCGTTCGAGAGCTTCCATTCCGTCCATTCCGGGCATGGAGAGGTCCATGACCACCAGATCCGGATTCTCGACGCGGGCGAGTCGGACAGCCTGGCGCCCATCCTCGGCTTCGATTACCTGGTGGCCGGCGGCCTCAAGGGCTTTCCGGCACTGCCCACGGAACACGACTTCGTCTTCGGCTATCAGTACTTTAGGCATGATTGTCTCGATATCCTCAGGTAACCTTTAGAACACAGTTCCGTCCGCCAAACTCATTGGCGCATAGTTCGACGTCCGGGCCGTTGGCCCACTGACTATCCATGATGTATCGATACTCGTAACGGCCCCTGTCGAGCATCATCCAGGTAGACCAGACGCCTGCTTTGTTCTGCTTCAACTGACGGCTCTCCGGATCCCAGTCATTGAAGGTTCCGGCGAGATGGACTTCCTTTGCGTTGGGCCCCGCGAGCTTGAAATAGACCCGTTTTCGGACTGCTTTCCCCGTTCCTGCCTTACTTGACGCTGACATCTTGCACGCTCCGGAAACCGATCGGATGACTATAATTAGATGCGCTCACCGCATTTCCGGAAAAGTATAAGAATCACTCACTTTCGTCAAGAGTATAATGCTGGATTCCGGGGAAGGCCCCTAAACGGAGTCTGGGAATACCTGAATCTCTCGAAAACTCGGGTAAAAAGAGCCAAATCACTTGCCCTTTTCCCACCCGGAACGTATCTATGAACGCGCCGGGAAATCGCGGCTGAATTCGGTGTAAATCCCGATGGATTGAGGGAATAGGGCCCTTTCATGGAGCATGGCGATGCGGATCGAGGAGCTGGATACACCTGTTCTGAGTGTGGACCTGGGTGCGCTGGAGGGGAATCTGGCGCGCTATCAGCGCTATTACGATGAGAAGGGAATCGGTTTCCGGCCGCATATCAAGACTCACAAGACTCTGCCGATCGCCCACCTGCAGATGGCGAAGGGAGCCATGGGACTGACGTGCCAGAAGCTTGGTGAGGCTGAAGTTATGGCAACCGGTGGTTTGGGGAAGGATCTGTTGATTCCCTATAACATCGTCGGTCGGCAGAAGCTGGTTCGGTTAATGGCGCTCTCTCGGCAGGCGAATGTGACGGTGGCGGCTGATTCGGATTACACGGTTGACGGACTGTCGGAGGCGGCCCACGCCGACGGCGTTACGCTGGGGGTGATCGTTGAGGTGGAGACAGGGGGAAAACGGGCTGGAATCCCACCAGAAGCTGCCGTTGAGCTTGCGAAACGGATCGATGATTCTCCCGGGTTGGAACTGCGCGGCTTCATGAGCTTTCCGACGTCGCCGAATGTCCGCCCCTTGATCCAGCAGACGGTTGACCTGTTCGATGCAGCAGGATTGCCGCACCCGATTGTGAGCGGTGGTGGGACCGGTTCGGCGCTGGTCGCACACGAGACACCTGAACTGACGGAGTACCGGGCTGGCGAGTACGCCGTAGGCGGAGCTGGTCATCTTGCAGCCGGACGCCACACGGTGGAGCAGTGCGCCCTGCGGGTGGTGGCGACGGTGGTAAGCCGGCCGACCGAGGATCGCGCTATTCTGGACGCCGGCAGCAAGTCGTTGAGCGCAGACGCCCATCAGATCGATGGCAAGCGGAGCATGGGCTACATCGTTGAGTACCCGGACGCGCGGCTGTCGTCCTGCTCAGAAGAACATGGCCAGGTCGATCTGTCGCTGTGCGATACGAAACCGTCGGTTGGCGATCGGGTGCAGATCCTTCCGATTCACCCATGTCCGTGCGTGAACGAGCACGATGTGATGGTGGCCGTCAGGGAAGGACGAGTGGAGGCGGTGTGGCCGGTGCATGCGAGGGGGAAGATCAGGTAAGGCGGAAGGCAGGAAGCGATGAGCACTGAGTAATGAGCGAATGGTAGAGGGCAAACAGAGCGTGAAGAGTGAGACGTGAGAAGAAACGGCTCCGTGCGAGGCGTTTCTTCTGGAAAGGGAGAGGATGACGACGACGTTTCCGACGTATGAATCGATTGGGGTGCGGCCGCTGATCAACTGCAAGGGTACCTACACCATTATCAGCGGTTCGCTGATGCTGCCGGAGGTGCGGGCGGCGATGGCTGAGGCGTCTACGCAGTATGTGGACCTGGAGGAGTTGATGGCGGCGGCGGGGCAGCGGATCTCGGAGGTGATGCAGTGCGAGTGGGGGTTGATTACCAATGGGTGTGCGGCTGCCCTGTGTGCGGTGACGGCGGGAATTGTCGCCGGCATGGACCGGGAGAAGGTCCGGCAGCTTCCGGATACGACCGGGATGAAGAACGAGGTGATTGTTCAGCCGACCCACCGGTTCGTCTACGACCACGCGATTCGGATGGTGGGTGTGAAGATGGTGGAGGTGGAGACGCTGGCGGAACTGGAAGCAGCCATCAGTGAACGGACGGCGATGATGGCGATCTTCGGTGATGCCGGCGACCGGGGGACGATTTCGGTTCCGGAGATGACGAAGGTGGCAAAGGCTCACGGGATTCCGACGTTTGCCGATGCGGCAGCCGAACGGCCCGACGTGCCCAACCGATACTTGGGCGAAGGGGTAGACGTGGTGGCCTACAGCGGCGGCAAATGCCTGCGCGGGCCTCAGAGCGCCGGCCTCGTATTGGGTCGAAAGGACATTCTCCAGGCGGCCTTCGCCAACATGGCCCCCCACCACTCGATCGGCCGGCCAATGAAGGTGGGCAAGGAGGAGATCATGGGGATGCTGGCGGCGGTGGAGATGTGGGTGAAGCGGGATCATGAAGCCGAGTGGAAGGAGTGGGAGCGGCGCCTGGCGACGATCGGGGACGCCCTATCAGGTACGCCGACGCTGGAGACGTGGATCAAGGAACCGGAGCGTTCGAACGTGACCCCGATTCTGATGATGGAATGGGACGCGGAGACCCTGAAGTTGACGCCGGAGGATGTGCGCAGGCAGCTCTCGGAAGGAGAGCCGAGAATTGAGATGTTTGCCGAAGAGAAGGGCGTGTCGGTGATGCCGTATATGATGGAGCCGGGAGATGCCTCAGTGGTCGCCCACCGAATCGCAGACATATTCGATGGGGCGACGGCGCCATGAACCTGGTGGAAAAAGGGATCGAACCCTACGCCCGAGGGGTGGTTGCCGTTTCCGAGGACGAGGGCGGGGTCCGACTCAGCCGGATGACTCAGCCGCTGCTGGACTACTACGCCAAAGCTGACGGCCTGGCCATCCGGTCGCGGTGCAACGCCGGTGTATCGATCGAGTTCGTTACGGATTCCCCAACAGTGGATGTCGAATTCGACTACCTGGAAGGGGCGCGGAACTATTACGGGCTCGATGTAGAGGTGGATGGCGTCCAGACGTTTGGCATGCGGATCGAGGAGGTAGCTGATACATCGCTGGCCCTGCGTGTTGTGGATGCGGGCGGCGGCGAGATGCGACGGGTCCGAATCTTTCTGGGACCCTGCAAGGAGGTTCGGCTCAGGAGGGTGACGTTGGCGGATGGTGCGACGGTGGAAGCGACTTTAAGACCACCGTTTCGACTGCTGGCCCTGGGGGATTCCATCACCCAGGGGATGTGTGCCCTTTCTGCCTGTTCGCCCTATCCGACTCGACTGGCGCGCCTGATTGAAGCAGACCTTGTGAATCAGGCCGTGGGCGGTCACGTGTTCGATCCGCAAGCGGTGGACCTGGAGTCATCGATAGACCCCGGGTTGGTAACAGTGGCATACGGAACCAACGATTGGAACGGCGGGGCCGGTGAGGGCATCGGTGACATTGTTGTCGCGTACTTGGAGCGACTGCGCGCTTCCCTGCCGGATCCGCCGATTGTGGTGATCAGCCCGATTTGGAGGACCGATGCAGGAGAGTCTCGCGGAGGCGTGTCCTTCGGGGCGTTTTCGCGACAGATCCTGGACTCGGCTGCTCGTGTAGAGGGAGTCATCCCCGTAGAGGGGGCCGGACTGGTGCCGCACCAGCCGTACTATTTCTCGGACGGCCTGCACCCGAACGACACGGGGTTCCTTCACTACGCGATGAATCTGTATCGGGTGCTGAGGGATTCAGGGACGTTGGCGGGGTCTCACTAAGGGGAGAAGGCAGAGGGCAAAGGGCAGAGGAAGGCGAACTTGGAGTTTAGGAAAACGGACTGAACACGTGAGGGTCTCATGGCTGAGCGGACGGTGATGGATCATTTTCGGCTGGATGGGCGGGTGGCGATTGTGACGGGTGGGTCGAAGGGGTTGGGTAAGCAGATGGCGCTGGCGTTTGCGCAGGCAGGGGCGGCGACGGTGGTCTGTTCGCGTCACCTGGCAGAGGCGGAGGCGGCGGCGAAGGAGATTGCGGACGCAACGGGGCAGACGTCTATGGGGCGGCAGGTGGATGTGACGGTGAGCGATGAGGTGGAGGGAATGGTGGCGGAGACGGTGAAGGAGTACGGCCGTCTGGATGTGATGGTGAATAACGCCGGGATCAACGTTCGGCACCCGATCGAGGATTTTCCGGAGCAGGAGTTCGACGACCTGATGGAGATCAACTGTAAAGGGGTGTGGCTTGGGTGCCGGGCGGCTGCCCGAGTGATGAAACCGGCGGGCAGGGGGTCGGTGATCAACACGTCGTCGGTGCTGAGTACGGTCGGGCTGGGGGAGCGCTCGGCCTACAGCACGTCGAAGGCGTCGCTGATCGGGATGACGCGGACGCTGGCGGTGGAGTGGGCCCCTTCTGGAGTGCGATGCAACGCCCTCTGCCCCGGACCGTTCCTGACGGAGATCAACAAGCCGTTGGAAGGCAAACCGGAAGTGGTGAAGGGACTGCTGAGTCTGAATGCGATGAACCGGTGGGCGGAGCTGCACGAAATCCAGGGCGCGGCGTTGTTTCTGGCGAGCGATGCGTCGACGTTTGTGACGGGAGCGTCGTTGTATGTGGATGGTGGGTGGGCAGCAAAGTAGGGAAGGCAGAAGTCAGCTGTCAGAGATTAGAGGGCGACTGCAAAGGCAGGTACGACACCCCCTGATATGATCGTCGGGCAACGGGTAACCGAGGGACGAGATTATGGCGAATGCTGATCCGTTTGAAGTGCGGAAGTTGTACAAGTATCTACGTGTGGTCGATGTGGTGGATGCGTTGGATGGTATCGGCTACTTCAACCTGACGTTGATGGATCCGGAGGTGCGGCCGCTGTGGGAAGGGATGAAGTTCTGGGGGCCGGCTTTCACTCTCCGATGCGTGCCGGCCAACCGGCCGATGTGGAAGTTGGAAACTACGGAAGAGATCGTTGACGCCCACGGGATATGGTTCAAGGAGGTGGGGTGGATCTCGTACATGGATCAGTTGAAGGAAGGGCACGTGGTGGTGACCGATACGGGCGGCAGTCGGGAGGTGGGGTTCTGGGGATCGGGGAACAGCCTGAACCATCTGATTCGCGGCGCCGCGGGAATCGTGACGGACGGCTACTGCAGAGACACGGATGAGGTAGCGCTTCAGAAGACGCCGATTGCGGCGCGGCACCGGGGGAGGACGATAATTCCTGGTCGGATCGAGTTGGTGGATGTGCAGGTGAAAGTGGGGTGCGGCGGCGTCCAGGTGCGGCCGGGGGACATCGTGGGATGTGACGGGGATGGCGTGGTTGTGGTGCCGATTGAGGTGGCTGAGGAGGTGGCGATCCACGCACGGGCGGTGCTGCTGGCGGATATGAAGGGGCGTCGGAGGCTATACGAAAAACTAGGGATGGAGGCGGATGAGACGGTGGATGTGGAGATGGTGGAGGATTACTACAAAGGGATTTAGTCGAAGGCGGGAAGCAATACGAATTATCAAATACGGAATACGAAATGAGAATGAGCGTGTGCCCTCGCTCCTCAAGCAAATTGCATGGGTACGGCAGAGGCCGCCCCTGGGTGGGCAGGGGGCGCGAAGGACGCGAAAAGACAGGAACCAGGGGACGAATCAATGGCTGATGAGAAGGCTAATATTGAGGAGATGGAAGGGCAACACCGGGAGTCGCCGAAGGGGAAGTATGGGATGACGCGGTTTCAGGTGTCGGAGGCGCTGGGTGCGGGGACGGGGACAGAGCCGTTCGAAGTGGAGTTTGTGCGGCTGCATCCGGGGAAGTTGAACTTCCCCTGTCATGCACATCAGGTAGGGTGGGAGTACTACATCGTTCTCAGCGGTAAGGGAGAGGTTCGGCGGGAAGACCGGTGGTTCGAGGTGGGAGCCGGCGACAACTTTGTTCAGAAGCCTGGGACGGCGCATCAGATCCGGAACCCGAGCGAGACCGAAGACCTGCTCTACTACGTGATCGCCGATAATCCGCCGGCGGAGATTGTCCACTACCCCGATTCGGATAAATTGGGAGCGGGGCCACCGTATATGCGGTTCAGGGCGACGAAGGTAGATGATTACTATGATGGGGAGGAATGAAGGCGGGCAGAAGGCAAAGGGCAGAAGGCAAAGGGCAGAAGGCAGAGGGCAGAGAAACCTTTCGCGTTCGGCTGAATGTGGTTTGACGGAAGACGGCCTGGGACATCCGGGTGTGAGAAGCAACCTCTCACCGGATATCTCATGCCGTTTCTCTTTGGGCCGTAGAGGGATGTCGGTCAGGGTAGTGTGATCGTGATTCGGCCGATGGGATAGCGAAGCTAGTCGTCGACGCCGTCTATCCCCAGACGTATGCGCGGTTCCTGCGCGACCAGGTCCACGAGGGCGATGCGGAGGTCATACGTGCCCGGGGTGAGATCGGATGGGAGTTGGAACATGGAGTGGGTTTCGTTCTGCTCACCTTGCACCCAGGATGTGGGGTCGAACCAGCGGTCGAGCTGTTGGTGATGTTCCGTGCCGGAAGCGTCGATGAGGTAGAGCTTGAAGGCGTGACGTTCGTGAAGCCTGCCCGTGTTCAAGTTTTCCCACCGCTGATGCAGGACAAGCAGATCACCCGCTCGGATCCTATCGGGCCACTCCACTTCGTGGAGGACCAGTCGGTATCCCATTCCTCCCGGGGAGAGAAGCCTGGCGAAACTTTCCGTGTGTTCCGGGGTCATTCCCCTGTAGCCGTGGCAATCGAGGTAGGTCTGCCAGTAGTTGGAGTGCCATGCGACCACGACATCATGGTTCTCGTTAATCGTTCCGTGCGAGCCGTCGTCTCGCATGTCCTCGTAGGCGTGGTCAGCTTCGGCAAACATCGGTACTCGCTTCCAGCATTCGTTCATGATGGCGCGATCGGCGTGCGTGAGCCCGTCGATGAAGCCATGGCGGGATAGGGCAAACCCTCGCGCGACGGCGACGTCGATGGCCTGCCGGTGCATCTTCTGCGCGGCCGTTTCCGCCATGACCATGTCCAGAAAGCGCCCGTCCAAACCACCGGGGGTGATGTCCTGGTGACGGCTCTCGTGGCCCATCCGGCCGTAGTGGAACGTGTCCGTAGCATAGGAGATCGACAGCGTGCAGTGCCGGAAGGTGTCGGCGTACAGGTCGACGATGTCCTTGAGGATCGACCGCTTCGTTTCCAGGTCGGGCCAAACGTAATCCGACCACATGGTGTGCCATTCTCCCCAGTTCCCATAGCCCATGCATCCCAGGAGGTTGATGGCGTTCTGCGGGCCACAGTATCGGGCTGCGAGCGCTTCCAGAAAACGCTGGAGATGCGGCAGGTAGACCTTGCGATACGTGGGGTGCGCGTAGTCTGGCTCTCGAACGACCTTTCGGCCCTCGTTTTGATACTCGTGCCAACTTGTCCCGCTTTCCCACACCCACCGCGGTACCACGTCCACGGCTCCCGAGTCTCCCGCCCACCCTGGATCGTCGGTGACCCACACACGCAGGTTGATCTGCTTGCCACGCTCCGACCAGTACGAGACGACTCCATCGAGGTGGTCCCAATCGTACTCTTCCCTTCGCGGTTCGAGATCGGACCACATCCAGTCAAGACAGATCCAATCGAACAGCGGGGCGTCGTCGCCGAACCCTTCAGTGTTCTGTTCAAGTGTAAATGTCTGCCCGCGCTGGGTGATCGGTCCCGCTCAGAGGCCGCTGCCCATCCAGGGGTTGTTCAGCGGAGCATTGATTACTCTTGGTCGATACAGCACCGGTTCCCTTTCTGAGAAATCAGAATCCAGGAGTCAGATTGCAGAAAACTATCCGTCCAGAAAGCCCGACCAGGATGTGGACACGTCTGCGGTGAACGTCATCTCTTCCTTCTTCGTCGGGTGGACGATGGTGAGTTCCCGCGCGTGGAGGGCGATGGCGTCGTCGTGAAAGGCTGTGCTTGAGCCGTAGCGGGTGTCGCCCAGGACCGGGTGGCCGCGGTGGGCGAACTGGACGCGAATCTGATGGTGGCGGCCGGTCTGGAGGTCGACCTCGACATGGCTGATGACGTTCTTGTGCGAGAGGCGGGTGAAGGAGAGACGGGCCTCCTTGCCCAGAGGGGCATCGACGACGCGGGAGTTGTACTCCTCGCGCAGGAGGTGGTCGGTCCATTCACCGGCGCCGGGCGCTTCGCCTTCGACGAGGGCCCAGTAGGTTTTGCGGGGGCGACGGCTGCGAAACTCCTCGGACAGGCGGGAGGCGGCCTTGGACGTGCGAGCGAAGACGATGACGCCGGAGGCCGGTCGGTCGAGACGGTGGACGAGGCCTAGGAAGACGTTACCGGGCTTGTCGTACTCCTGCTTGATCCAGGCTTTCGCGTCGTCGAGCAGCGTCTCTCGACCTGTCTGGTCGCCCTGGACCAAACGGCCGGCCGGCTTGTTGACGACGAGGAGGTGGTTGTCGTGATAGAGGATCAAAGGCAAGGGCTCGAGAACGGAAAAGGGTACGGGGAAAGGAAGTTGTCAGTGATCAGTTGTCAGGGGTCTGGGGTCAGGCAGGTGAAGTCTACGGCAAACTGCGAACGGCAGACGGCAGACGGCAGACGGCAGAAATAGGGGCTGAAGGGTGACGGGTCGTGTTAAGCTGAAGCCTGGGGCGAAGGTGTGCGGGCTAAGAGCCAGCTTCGTTCTTCCGTTGAAAGCGGGCCGCGCTTCAGGCTGGCGACGTTAGGGGCGACGTACTCGGGTTTGCGCATGGAGAGGCTGAGGCGGTCGACGTTGGGGGTGTAGAGAGAGTATCTGAGCATGAGGTCGGCGACGTGGGTGCGGAAACTGGGGTCACCGGCTTTGCCTTCGTTTTCTGCGATGCGGTCCAGGGTGAAGCCGCGGCCGAAAGGCGTACAGGCGATGTTGTGCCAGCCCAGTTGACGGCATTCGTTGAAGAGCTCGGTCTGATCTTCTTCGATGTTGTGCGGCTGGACCTGGAAGTCGTAGGGGATATCCGCGTTGAAGCGTCTATCGGCGCCGATGCCGGGGCGGTAGGTGCCGAGCAAGCGGACGTGGCCGTCGGCTTTCCACTGGGCGGCAAGGGCTTCCTGTTCGGCGTGCCGACCTGGGTGGTTCTTTTCGACGTCGGGGGAGACGACGACGGCGTCCAGGTGGTCGGTCTGGAGATCCTCGCGTAGGATGTCGAGGTCGCCAGATTCGTAGGGGCGCGGGAAGTCGTACTCATCGTCGGGTCCGAAGATGCGGAAGTGGCCCCAGCAGGCGATGGTGGCTTCGTCTCGTCGTCCGAGGGTTGCCAGGGCATGGCCCAGGGCTCTTCGTTCGGGCTGGAAGGTAGTGTCGAACCAGCGGATACCAGTGTCGAGGCAGGCGGCGACGATTTCGGTGGCCGCTCCCTGGTCTGGAATAGGGTCGTTGCCAAGCTGCTGGACGAAGGAGTGTCCGCCCAGCATGAGGGGGAGGTCTTCGGGTTTCGGCATCTGATTGAGATCCTTCCGCGAGCTGGTCTATGATGCTGTAGCAGGTGGAGCAGGCACGCGCCTTACCACAGCGACGACAACGCCGCCCAGGATAAGTGCACTTCCTATCAGCAGCCTGAAAGATACTTCCTCCGAAAGGAATGCGACGCCGCCAAACGCCGCGATCACCGGCACCAGGAGCTGGAGGACGGAGGCCTGAGTGGTTCTCAAGGTACGGAGGGCCTTGTACCACAGAATGTAGCCCATTCCTGAGGTGACGATTCCGGAGGCGAGGGCCAACAGGACGCCGTTCGGCGCCATATGGATGGACCCGACAGCGAGCAGACTGGCAAGAAGGGCAAAGGGCGCGGATCGCTGGAAGTTTCCGGCCGTCATTCGAACAGGAGCGGCGCCCCCTCGTCCTCGGATCGAGTAGATGCCCCAGGCGATTCCTGCCACGGCCATAAGTAGAGCGCCAAGAGGGTCGGGCGCTGAAAGGCCGGGTAAAACCAGGTAGACGAGGCCTGCTACCGCCGCGAGCGACCCCAGTCCCTGCGCCACGTTGAGGGCCTCGCCCGACCTGAGCGCGAAACCCATCATGGTGACCTGTACGGATCCAAAGAGGATGAGGGCGCCCATCCCGGTGTTGAGAGAGACATAAGCCAGAGAGAAAGCGCCCGCATACGCGAACAGGGCGAAGCCCGACGCCCATGAACCTCCGCTTCCTGTTCGCGGTTCGGATTGAGCGAACAGCCAGCTAAGAGGAACAAGTGTGAGTGCTCCGCTGGCCAGCCGAAGTGTGGTGAACGATACAGGATCGATGAGGCCGCTGCCAAGAGCCATGCGACAGAGAAGCGAGTTGGCCGCGAAAGCTACCAGCGTGAAAGCGGTGATGACGACGATCATAGAGTACTTTCTGGAAGGGATCGGTGCGGTGGTCTGCGGTTCCCTTGAGTGGGGGGGGGCCGTCGCCGCGGCGTGGTGTAGGGAGCAGTATAGCAGGTTAGATGCGCAGCGTAAAGAAGGGCAAAAGGCGCCGACAGATGGTTCTGCCGGCGCCTTCATTGTTCTATTCTGCGCTTCATTCCTGCCGACGACCTACTTCTTTTGCCAGGGCAGGGCGTCTTTGAGGACGGCCTTGCGCATGTTGCCCAGCCAGATGGGCCAGAACCAGTTCGTTTCACTCCCTGCAGGCAGGTAGGTTGGGTCGATGATGTACTTCTTCTTTCGGTCGATGTCCTTCTCGACCAGGGGTTTTACGAGGGAGTAGGGGATCCAAGCGAAGGCGCCGCGTTCCAGGAAAGCGTCGGTGGTGTCTGGCGGTGGATAGTTCCGGACGTGGGCGGCCGGGACGAAGTCGACCTGGGCGAAATAGGAGGCGAAGGTGCCGTCCATGACGGGTTCCTGACCTTCGATTTTCTTCATGAGGTCGGCTTGGTTGAAGGCGCCGCGCGTTTCCTCGTAGCCTTTGTGAGCGGCGTTCTGGGGCACGGTTTCGCCTTCGCGAGCGCCGCCGCCAAATCCGGCCCAGCCACGTTTGCTTCCTCGGTGCTCGGCGAGAAGCAGGTAGGTTTCGCCTCCGGACTGGAAGTAGAGGACCATGCCGGCGGCTTGTTCGGCGGCGGCGGTGGCACAGGTTGCTATCAGGATGAGTGCTGTCCAGGCTAAGTTCCGTGTCATCTTTGTCCCTTCGGTTCGGTGGTCGGGTAGGTTGGGCTTTGAATATAGGGGATTGGAGGGCGGATGTCTGCAAAGTCTAATCGCCTAGGTAGACGAAGTGAGGTGCAGAATTGAAGGGCGGGCCTTGGATGCGACCGCTGTAGTGCCCTGCCTCCGGCGGCCCGATTTCTTTGGACCCGCAAAGAAACCGGGAAAGAAACGGGCCCCTCATGCGCCGGGGGGGCTAAAAGGCCGTGGCAGGCTTGACACTTGGAGCAAGGGTTGGATTACGAAATCGGCCCACGAGGTCCGTGGGGGGAGGACCAACACCTTCTGGTGGTTGCCCACGCGACGCCACGGCCGCTCCGACGCTCCTCGATGGACTCCCTAATGGAACAGTTGAGCGCGAGTCACAGCCGAGCGAGGCGACGTCCTGTCGATGGGGCTTTACAAAGAACCTACTACGGTCTAGTGGCGAGGGTACAGCCGAAGAGGGCGGCTGCTGGATATGTGCCGCTGGGATCGCAGGCCAGGAGGTTATGGCGGAGGTAGGATTCGAAGGCGTCGGTCTGATCGCCCAGGGCGCGTCTGGAGGTCTGGGAGCCGGAGAAGAAGAGGCCGACGAGGGCATCCAGAGTCCAGACATGAGGGTGACTGAATTCGTGACTCTGTACGTCGGCGAATCCGACAGCTTCAAGGACTTGCTCGAAGTTCATCGCAGGGCCGTCGGTGGGAGCAGGGCTACCTGGCGGACGTTTGGCCCATTTCTGGTAGACGTCGCGGGCGACGGTTTGCCATTTCTCCTTTCCGCCCATGACCGTTCGGAACCAGAGGAGGGCGATATGGTTTCCCGGGGCGAGTCATTCCTTGGCCAACTCGCCGACCCTTCGCTGGTCCAGGCGATGAAAAGCCTCGCCGATGGTGACGAGTTCTACCGAGCCGGGCGCCTGCTCGACGTCTTCAGCCCTTCCGACTGTCCACCGGATGTTTGAGAGGCCAAGGCGATTCGCTTCGTCTTTGCCTGCGGCGATAATGTCGGGCTCGAGGTCGACGGCGTGGACGTCGGTGAAGAAAGGGGCGAGAGGGAGCGTGACGCGGCCGGGGCCGCAGGCGAGGTCGAGGAGGACGCCGCTGCCGGAGAGGGCGGATCGAGTGCGGATGTGGTCGAGGAGGTCTGGAGGGTAGGGCGGGCGGTATTGGATGTAGTACCGGGCGGTGCCGGCGAAGAGGTTGGGGGGGTAGGAGGGGATGGATGGCCAGGTGGGCATGGGGGGAGTCTCAGTACAAAGTACGGATCTTCATCCATTTTGGTGGGGATTGAGAGCGGAGCGTCTCTGTTTAACGGCTATGCGTTTTCTGCCCCCGGCGGGCAACTTTCTTTGGACCGCCAAAGAAAGTTGCCAAAGAAAGCGGCCCCTCAAACGCCGGGGAGGCTTGGGCCGTGGCCGCGTCACCTTGGGAGAAAGAATGAAGATACAGGCAGTC
>Ga0114996_10002317_pt1 | contig 24687 bp, 22 predicted proteins | sample ArcticOcean_MG_C_4_FD_87039 | JGI IMG/M metagenome (GOLD analysis project Ga0114996, IMG submission 87039) | Marine microbial communities from western Arctic Ocean - ArcticOcean_MG_CB4_134 | ecosystem: Environmental > Aquatic > Marine > Oceanic | place: Arctic Ocean: Canada Basin | collected... | reverse complement strand
TTCAAGCTCCATTCGAAATGCCCGAAGATTTAGTAACAGGTATAGATAATTGGTATGCCACTTCTATCAATACTACTCCTGCTACAGATGGTGTGGTCGTCAGAGTAATGGAAGGCAGAGCAAAAAAAATCGAAGGAAATATTGATCATCCAATTAATCAAGGAAAACACTTGCCAAGGGCAGAAGCAACACTTCAATCCTTATATAATCCCGATCGTATTTCAAGTCCACTTGTAAGGATAGGGCCTAGAGGTTCAGGGGAATGGGAACAAATTAGTTGGACTGATGCCATCGCAAGGGTTTCTGAACAAATTTCAAGCGTTGACGACAAGTCTTCTATTTTAATAGCAAACAATAGGATTAGCGGCCATTCTCAAATGATACTAACCAATTTCGCAACTTCTTTAGGATGTAAAAATTTAATATATGAACCAATAGAATCTACAAATTTAAGATCTGCTATTAAGCATGTATTCAGCCAACAACAAATTCCTGATTTTGACATCAAAAACACAAAACACCTCCTCTCTTTTGGAGCAGATTTCCTGGAAAACTGGGTGTCTCCAACTAAATATTCAAGGGATTTTGGTCATTTTAGGCAAGGCAGCAATGTTCGCGGAAAAATGATTCACATCAGCTCAAGGTATTCTATGACTGCTGCTAACGCAGACGAATGGATTTATGTAAACCCTGGAACCGAAGGTCTTCTTGCTATGTCTATAGCAAACGTAATAATAAGCAAAAAACTTGGAAACCAACCTAACGCTGCAAATTTAACCGATAATGGCAGATTCAATATATCTGAATATCGTCCTGAGAACGTTTGTAAAATTATTAGCCCTTACTTGAATCCAGATAAAATTAAAAAAATCGCCCATGAATTCATCGAACATTCACCAAGCTTAGCTATTGGAGGTGATTCCGCTGGATCACACACTAATGGATCTGATTCTTTATCAGCTATTTATTCCTTAAATTATTTGGCAAATAACATAGGCAAAAAAGGCGGCGTGATCTTCCAGCCAAAACCAGCAATGCCCGAATTAATCAATAATGAAATATCTGGCAGTTTCTCTGTGTGGGAAAAAGCCGTAGGTGATATGCAACAAGGCCGAATAAACATTTTCTTGACTTCAAATGTAGATCCTGCCTATGGTTTACCTGAAACCCTGAAAATTAAAGAGATTTTATCTGCCGAAAATACCGTTCCGCTAGTTGTTAGTTTTTCTGGACATATGGATGACACTACGTCTCTAGCAGACCTGATTTTGCCCCAAGGAGATCCTTTAGAAGAATGGGGCACAAACATACCAGATCCTGGCCCAGGTTATCAAGTTTTAGGCTTTCAACAACCTGTTGTAAGGCCGTTTTTTGAATCTAAAGGGAAACACTATGGTAATAAAAGCTTCTCTGATTCGCTTATTTCAATTTCAAAAACTATGAATTTGGATATAAAAATAAAGTCTAATTCTATAAAAGATTTAATCAAAGAAGATGCTAAAAAACTATTCAATCTTAATAGAGGTTCTGTTAGAGCTAAAAATGATAAAGAATTTTGGACGGGTGTTTTGCAAAGAGGTGGTTGGTGGGATATTAAAGATAAATTTAAGGGTAAAATCAACAAACCTCCAAAATTAAAAAATTTAACAAAACCTATTTTTAACGATCAATCAGGATATGATTTCCACCTTATTCCTTTTGTTTCAAATGGAATATCTGATGGCTCAGGGGCTAATCTTCCTTGGCTGCAAGCTCTTCCTGACCCAATTTCAACTGCTACCTGGTCTACTTGGGTCGAGATTAACTTGCAAGACGCAAGCAAATTAAACATTACCGAGGGAGATATAATAAAAATTAGCAACCAAGCAGGAAAAAATATAGAGGCTATTGCTTACCCCAATCCTGCATCAGCTCCAAATACGGTATGTGTTCCTATTGGACAAGGACATACTTCGATGGGAAGATACGCTCAAAATCGTGGTGCTAATGTGTTGTCTATCCTCGATTCTTCAAAAGACGAGAATACTGGATCTTTATCTTGGTCTGCTACTAAAGTGCAAATATCTAAAACAGGAAATTGGAAAAAGTTGCCTCAATTAGAAAATGAATTGGGAGAGGGAGAAATACCTCAAGATCCTGAACGAAAAGTGATAAAAATTGACGGAGAGACTGAAGATAATGATCATCATTAATTCAATTTTCTACAATAACCTTTGCTATACGGAGAAACAATAATATGTCGGAAACTAAATGGGGAATGGTAATAGATTTAGATAAATGCACAGGATGCCAATCTTGTGTGGTTGCTTGCCAAGCTGAAAACAACATACCTATTAACACAGAGGATATCTTCAATCAAAGACGGGCTATTGAATGGATAAGAATTGAAAGATACTGGGAAGGTGAATTCCCAAACGTGAAAGCCAGATATATTCCAGTATTATGCCAACACTGTGATGAAGCTCCTTGCGAACCAGTTTGTCCTGTTTTAGCAACTTACCACAACGACCAAGGGTTAAATGTGCAGGTTTATAACAGATGTATTGGAACCAGATTTTGTGCCAACAACTGCCCGTACACGGTTAGATTCTTTAATTTCTGGGAACCAGAATGGCCTGACAGTCTAAAAAACCAGCTTAACCCCGATGTAACGGTGAGAAGTCGTGGAATTATGGAAAAATGCACTTTTTGTATACAAAGAATTAGGAGATTCTCAAGAAATCCTGAATCTGGCGAGAAAGTTACTGAAAGAGATTTAAATCCGGCATGCACAAATGCTTGCGCTACCGATGCATTAGTATTTGGGAATTTAAACGATCCTAAAAGTAAAGTATCTAAAGTTAGATCAAAAGGTGAAAACCGTAGTTATAAAATGCTAGAAGATTTAGGAACAGAACCAAATGTGATTTACCTTAAAAAAGTTGAGAAGGGAACCAAGCAGGAAAATAATGCCCACTAGTCACGACTCACATCAACAAACACAATTTTCTAAACAAGCTGATTTAACAGAAAAATTAGTTGAATTACACGTTTCTAAATATAATAAAAATAGAATTTTTTTGATACTTCTTTCTGCCCTGTCTTTAATGGGTTTAATAGGATTGATAGTTAAAATCAGCACTGGATTTAACAATCCTTCTGACTGGGGTTATTACGTAACTTTTGTTGCTTATTTACTAACTACTGTACAAGCTGCTCCAATGGTGGCAATTGCACCGTTTATTGCTAAAGGGCATTGGAATAGGCCAATATCTAAAATCGCCCAATTGTTTGCCCCTTTAGGTTTAATAAATCTGATTTTATTCATACCTGTTCTTTTTGTTTTACCTAGCCTTAGTGATGGCAGAAGAACATTATGGTTCTTTGAATCACTTAAAATGAATTCTCATATGCCTCATATAATGACCTCAATCAGTTTCATATGTTTAGTACTGCTTGGAATAGCTTTACTTTGGATATCAACGGTGCCCGATTTTGCAATACTTAGAGAAAACTCTAAAAACCCCTATCATAAAAAAGTTTTTTCCATCCTTTCTAATAGATGGATAGGTACTTCTAAGCAATGGTTCACTCAAAAGCACAGAATAGGAATATTAGGTGCTTTTTATTTTATGACATTGGTAATTGTGAACTTTCAAATAAGCTCCGATTTCGCAATGAGTTTAATTCCAGGCTGGATTGATGCACTGTACCCAATAACTCATACTGCAAATTCATTTCAAGCAGGTGTAGCTACTGTAATTTTGGCAATGTTCGCTTTGAGAACCTGGGGTGGCTGCAAGGAATTTATCGGATTTGACCAATTTTGGGCATTAGGAAAATTAATGTTTGCACTTTCACTAATGTGGATTTGGTTTTTCTTCTCTAGCTTTATTGTGTTTTGGTACGGAGCTAAACCAACTGAAAAAGCAATAATTGAACTATCAATGACTGGACCTTATTTTATTGCTTTTCTAGGGTCAGCTTTTTTGTTATTTATTTTGCCTTTGCTTACTATGCCATTCAACAAAATAAGAAGATCAATTTTAGGACCAACTGTTATAGCATTTTTTATACTTATCGGGAGCTTCTTAGACAAACTTCGAATTTATGTTCCTGCCTATCAATTAACAGAGCATCCTAACAAACATAATATTTACCTCTCAGATATTCCTAAAGCTATATTGCCTGACGTTCCAGATGTCATGATAATCGTTGGCGGGATTAGCGCTATCATACTTGCTTTCACAGTATTAACAAAACTGATTCCAGTAATTAGCATTTGGCAACAAAAAGAATTGTCGTTATATAAAATCCATAAAAAATTTCACAGAACTGAAGTATTAGTTCTTGGAAAGCCAGAATAAATGAACATATATATTATCATTAAGAGATAACATGCAAGAACATCATCATCGTACAGATAAACAAATTAATAAAGAACTACTAAGTTCTATATTTGCAACCCCTAAGTGGTGGCCAATAGCCACTTTGTTTTGCCTAATAGTATATTTAATTGGAATGACGGCATTTGGCTACATGCTCAATAAGGGAATTGGTGTTACAGGACTTAACAGACCTGTTTTTTGGGGATTCTATATGGTGAATTTCGTTTTCTGGATCGGTATTAGCCATGCCGGCATAATGATATCCGCAATTCTAAGATTAACACAAGCTGAATGGCGTAGACCTATCACTAGATCCGCTGAAGTTTTAACTGTTTTTGCTCTGATTGCCGCTCTACAAGCTGCACCACTGGTACACGTAGGTAGACCATGGAGAGCTGATCTATGGGTCTTTCCATATGACTTTTCTAGAGGTATTTGGATTAATATAAAGTCACCTTTTATTTGGGATCCAAGTGCTGTAATGACATACCTAACTGCTAGCTCATTATTTGTTTTTGTTTGCTTAATTCCAGACTTGGCAGTTATTCGAGATAGAACAAAAGGAATTGTAAGCAAAATTTATGGATTTCTAGCTTTAGGATGGCGAGGCACTCCGGTTCAATGGAAATTACAAATTGTAGCTGGAATATTATTATCTGCTCTAGTTTTGCCTGTTTTTGTATCTGTACATAGCATAGTATCCTGGGACTTTGCTGCCCAAATCGGACCTGAAGCCTGGCACTCTACAATTTTTGCTCCATATTTTATTATCGGCGCAATACATTCTGGAGTCTCTGCTGTAGCTACTGTAATGGTTGTAATGGTATGGCTATTCAAATGGGATAAATACATTACCCCTGACCACTTAGATGCTATAGGTAGACTGCTGATTATAGTAGCAACTGCATGGTTTTTCTTCTTTTTTCTTGAATGGGTTTATGCATTGTACACACTCGAAAGTCCCGAACTAGCAATGAGAGAACTACAGGTTTTTGAAATGCCGTGGAGAGCTTTATTTATTGTGTTTGTTATTACTGCTTATCTTTTCCCTGTACCTATGTGGTTATTTAAAAAAGTAAGAAGAAGTTTCTTATGGATGTTTATTACAACTATATCCGTAAACATAGGAATGTGGCTTGAAAGATTTTTAATCATTGTTCCAGGTTTGATGAGAAAGCAACCTTTAATGTTCAACTGGGGATCTTATACCCCTAGCATGGTAGAAATACTCATGGTTTGCATGACATTTGCTTGGGTTTTCATGGGAATGCTTTTGTTCGCAAGGGTTTTCCCTCTAATACCATTGTTTGATATTAAGGAAGGTATGCTTGTGCGAGATGAAATTAAAATTGGCAGGGCCAAAGTTCCTGCTACTATAAGAGAGTGAGTGAGGGTTTTATTATGTTTAAAAAAAGAAGTGTTATAGGATTGTTTACAGATGAAGATGTGGTTGCCGACGCGCTAGACAATATATCTCAATCAGGATTTAATTCAGCCGAATATGAAATTTTGACTGGCACGCCTTACCCGGACGGAACATTTGGAGATGAAACGCCAAAACATAAACTATACAGATTTCCTATTATTGGCGCTATGTGTGGCTTCATAGTTGGTCTCTTATTAACTGCAGGGAATCAAATAGCTTTTCCTCTAATCACAGGAGGTAAGCCACTATTATCTATTCCTCCTATGCTAATCATAATGTATGAAGGCACTATGCTGGGTGCAATATTATTCACAGTTTTTGGCATTATTTTTGAATCAAGATTACCCCGACTTTTTATGGGCGCATACGATACAAAAATTACTGAAGGGTATATAGGAATATGTATAACTTCAAACCCAGAAAAAATGATTGCTGCGGAAGAGTTGTTGAAAAATAATGGTGCCGAAGAAGTCAAAAGAGGATGGGAATAATTCATTAATGATTAAAAATAAAACCCATGTCATTTTATTTACAATTGCGCTATTCTCAATTTTTTCTATGTTAGGGTGTGTTTCGTACAATAATATTAGCGGAGTAACTACTGTACGAGGAGTAGGTTCATTTGATTTGCCTGTGTTTCCTAAAACAGGTTCCCATAAAGTAATGGTATTTACTGAAATGCATTATCAACCATCTTATAGATCCCAAGAAGGACCTAGGCTATTACCTCCAAGTGATTCTGTTCCTATTACAGGCAAAGAACTTTCGTACAGCTCCCTTAAAGAATACCAAGAACTTTCAATTCCACAGCAGTTTATTTCAACTTATAATGAAGATCATGTTAAGGAAGTATACAGAGTTAATTGTTTAGTTTGTCACGGACAAAATTTAGATGGAAATGGAAATATTGTAAAATACATTGATCAAGGTCCTTTGCCTGTTAATTTACTTGAATCTTTAACACAAAATGCTAAACCTGGAGAAATTTTTGCATTCATATCTTATGGTGGTAGACAGGGATTCTCTTCTTATATTCGAACCCAAGAATCTGCTTCTCCAATGCCTACTTTTAGATATTTGTTGTCAGAAAAAGAACGTTGGGATTTAGTTAATTACATTCAATCAATTAACAATTAATTTTCTTCAAAAATCATTATCAATTACTATCAAAAATAAAAATTACTATCAAAAATGGAAAAAAGACTTCTAGGAAGAACTGGTCACTTAAGTAGTGTGGTTACTTTTGGGGCTATAGTTTTAGGAAAATCCAATTTGTCTCAAGAAAAAGCAGAGTTAATCGTTGATTTAGCTATAAATCAGCATGGAATCAACCATATAGACATTGCTCCAAGTTACGGAAATTCAATGGAAATCTTAGCTCCATCGATCCCCCAAATAAGACATAAAATTTTTTTAGGAACTAAAACTGCAATTCGAGATCAAAAAGGTGCATGGGATAACATTCAAAGTTGCCTTAAGAGATTAAATGTTGAAAATGTTGACCTTTTACAATTACACGGAATTTCTACAATGGCGGAACTAGACCAAGTAACTATGAAAAATGGCGCATTAGAAGCAATAATAGAATCTCGTGAAAAAGGTATCACTAAATGGATAGGTATTACCGGACATGGCCCCGAAGCACCCAGTGTCCACTTAGAGGCTCTATCTAGATTTGATTTTGATACTATTATGTTTCCAATGAGCTCGTCAATATGGCGTAATAAAAAATACCAGATGGAATCAAAAAAACTTCTAACAAAAGCAAAGTCTAATAACGTGGGGATACAATGCATGAAAATGCTTGCGAGAGGAGGATGGGGAAACTCAACTCCTGATTGTACAACTTGGTACGATCCTTATAGAAAGCAAGAAGACATTGATATTTCACTATGGTGGCTTTTATCTCAACCTATTCACACAGCTCCAAGTACTGGTGAAATCACAGTACTCTCTAAAATACTAAACGCAGCACAAAGATTTTCTCCTTTGAGTAAACAAGAGCAATCAGACGCTACAAACAGACTAAAAGCACCACGCCCAGAACCCGGTTTAGGAATAATTGACTAATCTTGAGATTGCAATCCATCTGCAAGAACTGTGACTCTATTCTTATTAACTCTAATTACGCCGCCTGTAATCAAAAAATCTTTCTCTATTGAAGATGATCTATATATCAATTTGCCGTTTGATAAAAGACTTACCAATGGTGCATGCCCAGGTAATATTGTAAACTGACCGTCAACCCCAGGTACAACAACCATTGTTGCATCAGAAGCAGTGAAAATAGATTTTTCTGGAACAGCAATTTCTATATCAATTGACATATATTATTATCTCCTCAACTTACTTAGATTTCTTCGCTTTTTCAACCGCTTCGTCGATTGTTCCAATCATGTAAAAAACTTGTTCAGGTAAAGAGTCATGCTGGCCATTTAAGATCTCCTTAAATCCTCGCACAGTCTCTACTACAGGCACGTAACGACCTTCCTGTCCAGTAAACTGTTCTGCTACGAACATAGGTTGAGATAAAAATCTCTGCAATTTTCTAGCTCTTGATACTACTAATCGATCGTCATCAGATAATTCTTCTACGCCTAATATAGCTATAATATCCTGCAAATCTCGATATCTTTGAAGAACTTGCTGAACATTCCTAGCAACATCATAGTGATCTTGCCCTACAATTGAAGGCTCTAAAATTCTTGATGAAGATGCTAATGGATCAACTGCTGGATATAAACCCTGCTCCGCAATAGCTCTTTCCAATGAAACAACTGCATCTAAGTGCCCAAACGTTGTTACAATTCCTGGGTCAGTATAGTCATCAGCAGGAACATAAATTGCCTGAAAAGATGTAATGGATCCATTACCGCTTGAAGTGATACGTTCTTCTAGTGCTCCCATTTCACTAGCCAATGTAGGCTGATATCCAACCGCAGAAGGCATTCTTCCAAGCAATGCAGAAACCTCCATTCCTGCAAGAATGTATCTGTATACATTGTCAATAAAAAGCAAAACATCTTGATTTTTTTCTTCCTTGAAATATTCCGCCATAGTTAAACCAGTTAGACCTACCCTTGCCCTAACTCCAGGCGGCTCATTCATTTGACCAAAAACTAATACAGTACTATCTAAAACTCCAGATTCTTTCATTTCATGCCATAAATCATTACCCTCTCTAGACCTTTCTCCAACTCCGGCAAAAACAGACACGCCTTGATGTTCTGCTCCAATATTTCTAATTAATTCCTGAATAATTACTGTTTTACCAACTCCAGCACCGCCATAAGCTCCAACTTTTCCTCCTTTAGTAAACGGAGTCATTAAATCTAAAACTTTAACTCCCGTTTCCAAAACCTCAACGGTTGTTGCTTGATCAGCAAATTTAGGTGGTTCACGATGAATAGGCCATCTCTCAGCTTTATCAATGTTTCCTAATTTATCCAAAGGCTGACCTAAGCAATTAAACAATCTCCCCAAAGTAGGCTCTCCCACTGGAACAGAAACAGGATCACCTGTATCAGTAACAGTTACCCCTCTAGCTAGTCCATCTGTTGGCCCAAGGGCTAAACATCTAACCCAGTTGTTACCTACATGTTGCTGAACCTCCAAAAATAATAGTTCTCCATTAACTTCTGTTTCTAAAGCATTATAAATTTCCGGCATCTGTTCCGACGGAAATTCTACGTCAACAACAGTTCCGACTACCTGTATTATTGTTCCTGTGGCCATTAAATTACTCCTAATATAAATTGATACCTAAGACGTCTGAGCTTCAACCCCACCCACAATATCTAACAACTCATTGGTTATCATTTCTTGTCTAGCTTTATTCATTTTTAAAGTCAAATCATCTATCATTTCGTTAGCTGCGTCACTGGCTTTTTGCATTGCTACCATCCTGGCTGATTGCTCACTAGCAATACTTTCTAATAAACAATGAAAAATCTGAACTTCTACAAATTTAGGCAATATAATCTTAATCAAGTCATTGGTGTTTGGTTCTGCTATAAAATCTACACTCTTTAAATCACTTTGTTCTATCGGTAACAATGGTAAAACAACAGGCTTCTGAACCGTAGAGCTAATGTACTCAGTAAATATGACGGATACCGCATCAACATTTCCGGAAACGTAATTATCTATAGCTATCTTGGAGATAGGAAAAATATCAGATATATCAGGGCTTTCTCCAATATCAGTAAAAACTGATGAGAGCTCATATTTAGATCTTTCAACAAAGTCAAAACCTTTTTTACCAACCGCAATGACAAAATTTTCCGAACCATTACTTTTCATTAAATCATTTGCGAACCTATTTACATTATTATTTAGGCCCCCAGTCAGACCTTTGTCTGGAGTAATTAAAATTATTTGATTCGATTTGATTTCCCTTTTCTCCAAAAGAGGATGTACCGAGTCCTCATTAGTAACTCCTGAAACAATCGTATTAACGAATTCTCCTATCATTTGGTTATATGGACGACTCAACAATGCTGCTTCCTGAGTCTTTCGTATTTTTGAAGCAGCAATCATAGACATAGCTTTAGTAACCTTAGCTGTGCTTTGAACGCTTTTAATTCGTCTCTTTATTTCTCTTACACTAGGCAAAAAATACTCCTGTATCAATAAGCTCAAAAAGCTTAATCGAAATCAATATAAGCCAGCCTTTTTAAATTTTGATATAACAGAATTTAAGGATTCAGTAATTTCATTTGTTAAATCCTTTTTCTCTTGAATTTCATTCAACAAATCTTGATGATTAGAAAGCATATATTCATGAAATGAAGCCTCAAAATCTAAAATTTTTGAAACTTCTATATCATCCAAATACCCATTAGTCAATGCGAATAAAATAGATACTTGCTGCCCTAAAGATAATGGCTGATTCTCTGGTTGTTTAAGAACTTCCACAGCTCTCTGGCCTCTTTCTAACTGCGCCCTTGTAGTTTCGTCTAAATCAGAAGTTCCAAATTGAGCGAAAGTTGCTAATTCCCTGAACTGTGCTAAATCTAATCTTAACCTCCCTGCCACACTTTTAATCGCTTTTGTTTGGGCTGAACCACCGACTCTTGATACAGAAAGCCCTGCGTTCACAGCAGGCCTTGTTCCCGAGTTGAACAACTCAGTTTCAAGATAAATTTGTCCATCTGTTATAGATATCACATTTGTAGGAACATAAGCAGACACATCTCCAGCTAAAGTTTCAATAATCGGAAGCGCCGTCAAAGAACCCCCGCCTAATTCAGGAGATAATCTAGCTGCCCTTTCTAACAACCTGCTATGTAAATAAAATACGTCTCCAGGATATGCTTCTCTTCCAGGTGGCCTGCGTAACAACAAAGACATTTGACGATATGCCCAAGCATGTTTAGATAAATCATCATAAACAATAAGTGCATCTTTTCCTTGATTCATAAAATACTCACCGATAGCACAGCCAGTATATGGAGCAAGAAATTGCATTGGTGCTGAATCAGCTGCATTAGCAGAAACGACAATAGTATGTTCAAAAGCTCCAAATTCTTCAAGCTTGGCAACTGTTTGAGCAACTTTAGCAACTCGCTGACCTATAGCAACATATATGCACACCAAGTCTCCGTTTTTTTGATTTATGATAGTATCAATAGCTAGGGCTGTCTTACCAGTAGACCTGTCTCCAATAATCAATTCCCTCTGACCTCTACCAATAGGAATCATATTATCTATAGCCTTTACTCCCGTTTGCACTGGAGTATTAACTGATTGCCTCGAGGCTACGTCAGGCGCAATAATTTCAACTGGTCTATATCCGGTACTTTTAATTGAACCTTTAGCATCAACTGGATTACCTAAAGCATCAATAACTCTTCCTGTAAGCTCATCTCCTACTGGGACTTGAACTACATTTCCAGTACCTCTCACTCCAGTACCTTCCTTAATACCAACTGGATCTCCCAAAATAACAACACCAATTCCATCTTCCTCCAAATTTAAGGCCATTCCAATAGTTCCGCCATCAAATTCAACAAGCTCGTTAGCTCCAACATTTGATAAACCATGAATTCTAGCTATACCATCACCTACCTCAACTACTGTGCCAACGTTTTCTACAGATAAATCAGCTCCAAAATCTTTAATCTGTTTCCGGATTACAGATACTATTTCTTGCCCTTTAACTGCCATTTTTGCCTCCGTTGTTAATTATCTTTTGATCATTTAAATATTTTTGATTATTTTTTCCCGCATATTGCTTAGCTTTTTAGTAACACTACCATCCAAAACCGTATCTTCCACTTTCAAAATCAATCCCCCAATAATATTTGGGTCAATTGCGATTTCAGGTATTACTTCTCCTCCAAATAAATTCCGAGACATTATTTTCAAATCTTCTAATTGTTTCTTATCTAATTCCACTGCTGAAATCACAGAAGGGCGGAACACTTTTTTATACCTATCATTTATATTATTAAATTCAGTGAAAATATCACTTAAAATATTAACCAAACACCTAGAAGCTAGTAGGCAAACTAGATTAATAGCCAACTTATTTTTTATTGACTTGAAAGAATCTTGAATCAATACGTGTTTCTTGGATTTAGAAATCTGTGGAGAATCTAAAATTTCAATCGAAATACTATCAAGAACAGCTAAAATATCTTTTAAACTCCCTGTCCAAGAATTAATATCGTTTTGCTCCAAAGCAATTTCAAAAATAGCCTGAGCATATCTTTTAGGTGATGATACCTTCGGCATCTAAACTCCCTGTCGACATAAAATTAAAAACCTCCACCAAGGTAGCAAAAAAACAACTATTCCTAATTCTTATTAAGACAATATTATTTATTCTTAACCTCAGCACCTTCTTTCAAAACTTGTTCAATTAGATCCTTATGAGTTTTAGGATCAACTGATTTTCCAATAACTCGTTCGGCCGCATCAACTGCTAATCCAGCAAATTCCTTGCGGATTTCTTCTATAGCTGCATCTTTTTCTCGCTGAATATTAGTCCGTGCTTTTGAACGCTCAATTTCTAGGTCTGATTTAACTTTAACTAATTCTTCATCTCGAAATTTCTGCGCTATTTTTCTGGATTCTGCAATAATAGCTTGCCCTTCCGCAGTTGTTTTAGACAATTTTTCTTCCATTATTCGACTTTGTTTTTCAGAATCAAACTTTGCTTTTTCGACCATCTCTAAGCTTTCTTTAATTTTTGACGCCCTCTGATCAATAATTTTTATCAAAGGCCCATAAAGAAGTTTTGAAAGAATCAAAAATAAAACCAAAAAACTCACAATCTGAGTTAACAAAGTAGCTAAATTAATACCTAATGCATCCATTATCTAACAGCAGCTTTCTTTAGAATTGTAATAAGCAACAAAATTAAACAAACTTTATTATGACTGCTACAACCAAAGCATAAATGGCTATAGCTTCAGCGAAAGCAATTGCTAAAATCATGTTAGTTTGGATTTGTTGTGCTGCTTCAGGATTTCTACCTAAAGCTTCCATAGCTTTAGCAGCCAACATACCAATACCAAGCGCTGGTCCAATCGAACCCAATCCAATAGCTATAGCAGCAGCTAAATCACTAAGATTCCCTGTTATACCTTCCATCTATTACTCCTTATTTGTTGTAATTAAAATTTAAACCATTTAAACCAATAACATATAATTTATTAAATAATCCTATAAGTTTCTAAACCTTTTTTCCTAAAATTGATATGCACAATACTAAACTTATCTCCTAATGACGTGAGCTGGCAGCAGTTGCAAAAACTAATGTTAGCATCGAAAAAATGAATGCTTGAATTGCCCCAACAAAAACCTCTAAGCCCAAAAATGGAATAAGCCCCACAAGAGGAATCAAAAATGCCATAGCAATCAATAACACTTCTCCAGCAAATATATTGCCAAACAACCTAAATGTAAAACTAACTAATCTTGCTATCTCGCTAACAGCTTCTAAAATCCCGACAAAAAATCCAATAGGACCATGCTTAAAATTAACAAACTTTCCCAAATGACCAAAAATCCCTAAAGTTTTTAGTCCCCAAAAGTGGATCATAATAGTAGCCACAATAGCAATAGCTAAGGGAGTATTTATATCTGTATTAGCACTCCTGAGGTAAGGAACCAATAACCCTGCTTTTTTGTCGCCTTCTTCATGTCCATATACTTGTTCTTCCATCCATGCTTTTCCATTAGTTTCGCTCTGCCCAGAACCTAAATTCAATATAAAAACATTGTCAGATAATTTGTCGAAAATTTGCAATCTAATTCCCTCAAGATCTTCATCAGGGGCATGATTGTCTGAATGAACATCTATTCCTCTATGATGAAAAATTTCTTCTGGACTTTCTACTCTGCCAATAGTTCCAAATCCAGGCAAAATGCCAAACCAGTTTGCTGTCACAATAAACAAAAATATTGTCATGACAAGAGGAAAAAATATTCTCCCTTTTTCTTTGCCCGCAACTCTCTCGCAAGTATTAATAAAAACCTCTAATACAATCTCCCAAAATCCTTGTATGCGATTTGGAATCTCTGTAGCTTTCCTTGAGCCAAGATATGCAAAAATTGATAAAAACAAGATAGCAATCCATGTAGCTATCATAGTGTTTGTTAAATATATTTTGCCAAAAAATCCTAATTCAGCAATTGGAGAACTACTAATCGATTCAGCTGGAAGTTGAATGTGAGCAATAGGAGATCCTAAAAATCCTCCTCCAAATCTTTCGCCTAAAATACCTCCAAATATACTTATTGAAAGAACTAATATAGCTGAAAAACCTAATAATTTTCGATTTGTCAAAATACTTAGCAAAAAAACCCTCATTCAATGATGAAAAAATTTCGTTTAACTATTCAGAGCTTTCACCATGCGATATATACCTACAACCGATAGAACTAAACCAACCAACAGGCCCAAAAGAATCAAAAATGGTTCAGTATCTAAATTATTGTCCAAAATATAACCTATATAACCACATCCAAGCAAGCACAAAACAACATACCAACCCAATCCAAGAAACCTCAAAGCGTTACGCAATAAAATGCACTCCTAAATCTAAAAATTTCAAACATCGCGGGAGATTGTACCACAACTAAATTTGAGTGGTCAATCATCACTTAAAATGGAAAAAACACAATCTTGCAACAGTAATTGTGTAATAGATTAAACAAATAAGTTTAACGCTTCATCAAGTATCAAATTTGCCACTTCATATTTTAATGACCTACTAACTTGTTTTGTGTTTCCATTTTTGTCAATAATCATAACTGAATTGTAATCGCTTTCAAATCCAATAGACTCGTCTGAAATATCATTAGCTACAATTAAATCTAACCTTTTCGAATTCAATTTTTCTACAGCATTTTCAAGAACATTTTCAGTTTCTGCTGCAAAGCCAATCTTTATCAATCCAGGCTTCGAAATAGTAGCTAAAATATCTGAAGATTGAACCATTTGAATAGAAATTTCTTTCCTCCCTTCTTTTTTAATTTTTTGCTGACTAACATCGCTTGGAGCCCAGTCAGAAACAGCTGCCGCCATAATTAAAACATCAGCACTTGTAGATGCAATTTCAACAGCCCGAAGCATCTCTTCAGCCGTTTTAACCTGACTCAACTCTATCCCAGGAGATTCTTTAGAAAGTAGTGAAGATGATACCAATTGAACAAAAGCGCCCCTATCTCTCGCCGCTTCTGCTATAAAATTTCCCATTTTACCCGAAGAATTATTAGAAATATATCTTACAGGATCAATATACTCTCTGGTTCCCCCAGATGTCACAACAATATTTTTTCCTTGATAATCCCCGTGAATCCCCAAAATGTATCTACACATGTTCTGAATTTCGGATATCTCTACCAATCTTCCTTCCCCAATCTTGCCAGAAGCAAGCCTGCCTTCATCAGGACCTAATACATGAAAGCCATATTCAGTTAGTTTATCTAAATTACTTTTTATTTGAGGTTTATGAAACATATCACCGTCCATAGCAGGGCAAATCAAAATTGGAGACTCGGTCGCTAACAAAGTTGAAGTTAATGAATTATCCGCTATACCTAAGGCTATTTTAGAAACAATATTCGCTGTTGCTGGCACTATAACAAATAAATCTGCTTTATTTGCTAAAACTAAATGATCCATACCAATATCAGAAGTTGGATCATATAAATCAACAACTACTTTTCGATGAGTTATAGCCTGGAAAGACAAAGGGCTCACAAACTTAGTAGCTTTTTCAGTCATAATCACATCGACTATAGCACCTCTTTGTATCAATTGACTTGCTAAATCAACTGACTTGTAAGCCGCAATACTACCAGTAACGCCAATAACTATCTTTTTATTTTCAAAATATTTAATCATCATTACAAATTTATCAATTCATTTCAATTTTCGTATGTTTAGCTATAACATTATTTATGTTGATTAAGTTCAAATATACAATATAAGCCTGACAATGTTAAATTCAAATCAACATGATCAAAAACCTTTGCGCTTTTATTAATAAGTTCTGAAAATCCACCTGTCGCTACTACTATAGGATCTCCAGACAATTCCTGCTTTAGCCTTTTGATCATTCCTTCAACCATAGAAATATGGCCAAATATTAAACCTGATTGTAACGCATGAATCGTATTTTTTCCGACAACTGATTTAGGAATACTTAAGTCAACTTTACGTAATTGGGACGTTCCGTGGTATAAAGCATCGGCTGAAACAGCTATTCCTGGAACTATAGCGCCGCCAATGTACTGTCCATCTTCAGAAATCACGTCAAAAACTGTTGCTGTTCCAAAATCAACTACAATAGCTGGAAATTTGTATAATTTAATGATAGCTGAAGCATCAGCTATCCTGTCTGCCCCAACGTCTCTAGGAGTATCATAAACGATCTTGACTCCTGTTTTGATTCCAGAACCAACGACAAGAGGATTAACAGATAAATATTTCTCTGAGACTTCAACAAAAACATTGGTCAAAGGAGGTACTACGCTAGAAATTATCACATGATTAATCATATCAATAGACAATTCTTCATTCTTAAGCAGAGCAACAAGCAAAATCCCATATTCATCTACCATTCGAGATGGACCTGTGGCTACTTTCCATGTGGAAATAGGATTATATCGATCTTTTGATTGCACAATATCAAAAAGTCCAATGTTGATGTTGGTATTTCCAATATCAATCGCTAAAAGCATAAAAACCTCTAGAATAATTTTTGGGATCCCGTATAGGAAAATTATATCATTTTAAATACATGTTAGTCATTAATCAAAAAGTTTTTGTTTTTTGATTCAATATCAATCACTTTTAATCATGAACGATTAGATATAAAATGATATATAATTATCTTAGATAAGTATTTAAACGGTAATAAATGAGTAACTTAATGATGTTAACTGTTGAAAATTATATTTTTGTACGGAAAAACTTTTGACTAGAAATAAAATTAAACAAATAATATCTAATTATTTATCCCGACCTATAGTATTACTACTGAGCAAAACCAAAACAACTCCGAACCATTTAACAATTATAGGTCTTATTCTTTCAGCACTTTCAGCAATATTGATATCTCAAAACTTAATGATATCCGGAGCATTAATTTTGCTTTTTTCTGGTTTTCTTGATTTACTAGACGGAGAAATGGCTAGAACAAACAAATTAGCGAGTAAATCTGGAGCTGTCCTTGATTCAATATGCGATAGAATTGGAGAAACATTAATTTTTATTGGAATTCTAATATATTTCCACTCTAATGACTCTAGTCTATACCATCACGTATTTATTCTAACATCTTTAGCGTTTTCAAATTTAGTAAGTTATGCGCGATCTAAAGCAGAAGGTCTAAATATCAAATGTACCACAGGAATCATGACCCGGGGAGAAAGAATTGTAGTTTTAGTGATCGGAATACTCTTGGCAAGCTTATTTCCAAATTCAATTTTTTATTCTCTTATCTTAATCACAACACTTTCTATAATAACTTTTATTCAAAGAATTACTCTAATAAATTCGACGTTTAAAAACACTTGAGAAAATGAATATTTTTATTAATTCAAACAACTATAAATATTCCAGATATTCAAAGATATTTTTTATACTTTTGGTAGTTTCATTTTTATTGGTACTTTTTTTAATTCCTACATCTTCTTCGAAAATTAAAAATCTCTATGCAGAAGAAAATTCAATCCAAATTGTATCTGAACAAATCACAAGTGAATTTCCTGCAGGAATTAGATTTCAAGGTGAATTTAAAAATTCAAAAAAAATCAAATCAATTAAATTAATGGTTAAATTTGGCACCCAAGAAAGAGGCGCATATAATTACATGGATTTTACGAAAAAAACCCTTTCAGAAAATGCAATCGCAAATTTTTTCTGGAAAACAGATAATCCTGTAAAATACGTACCTCCAAACACATTTATTAATTACCAATATGAAATTACAGACATTAGCGGCAATAAAACTATCACCAAAAGCTACCAAACTATTTATTTGGACCCAAGGTTCAAATGGGAATTTGTTTCAAATGACATGGTAAATATAGCGTACCATGGTCCAGTAAAAAAAAGGGCCGAAATAGTTCTTGACTCAATTAATCAAACGATAGAAAAAATGAACCCTGTTCTTTTTGGCTTAGATAATAAAAGTATTAATCTTCCTATACGGGTTACTCTTTATAATAATTATAAAGAAATGTTAGGTGCACTCCCTGCTAAAAGCAAAACCATTAGTAGGGAATTAGTTACAGAAGGACAAGCATTTACATCTTATGGAACTGTGTTAGTTCTTGGTTCTGGACAATTGACTATCGGAACAGCATCACATGAGGCAACTCATATTTTAACTCATAGGGCAGGCGTAGGCAGGCTAAATACCCTGCCTCAATGGATAGACGAAGGTCTTGCAGAATATGGAAACATCCAACCTAGCTATTCTTACGATTTAGCATTAGAATTTGCCATAGGGACAAACAGATTGATTACGCCAATAACATTATCTAAAAAAGTTCCTTCTTCACCAGAAGACATTATAATATTTTATGGCCAAAGTAGATCTGTAGTTTCAATGATTATTTCAAAATATGGACAAGCTAAAATGAGAGAATTAATGGTTAAAATCAAAAAAGGAACAAAGTTTAATGTTGCTATACAACAAACTTACAACAAAACTTTGATTGAATTAGAAAACGAATGGCGTAGCTCCGTTAGAGCTCCTATGTATGTTCAAGAGACAAATCAATTAGCACGACCTACAGCAATTCCTCAAAAAAAACTTAAACTTTTTTCTTTAACTCCTCAGGCTGGTGCTGAAACAATCAGTTCAAATGAAAATACTAAAACTGAAAAAAATGACTCGACATCTACCCAAGGATCTTGTCAAATGAATAGCTCCACTTCAAAAGACATGAGTTTTGGAGGAATTATTGTATTGCTTATAATTTTAGTTTCTAGATCTAAAAAAACTAATAAGTCCTAGGATTAAACACATCATTTAAAGCGTCTCCCAATAAATTCCACGCCAATACCATTAAAAATGCGACACTCCCAGGAGCAAACATTAACCAAGGCTCTGTTCGGATAACACTGATATTACTGCTTTCCCATAACATTACACCTAAAGAAGGTCTTGGGGGTTGAATTCCCAACCCTATCCAACTCAAAAATATCTCTGCCCCTATCATTGACCCCATCCCCATAGTCACAGTAACAATCAATGGACTAATCGCATTCGGCAATAAATGTCTAAACAAGATATTCGAAGTTGAAACTCCAATCGATCTAGCTGCGTCTATAAATTGAGTTTCTTTTAGATATAATATTTGGCCCCTTACCAACCTAGCAGTCCCAATCCATCCAAAACTAACTAAGGATAACGAAATAACAAAATAATCAACAATTCCACCTCTAATTAAACCCTCCAAGAAACTATTGTCTTCAACCCATCTAACAAATTCAATCACCCTCGGTCGAATAGTTGCAGAAATTATCAAAATCAAAAAAAATGTAGGTATTGAAGAAACAACTTCTCCAGATCTTTGAATTATTCCATCTACATAGCCTCCAAAATAACCACTAACCAATCCCATTGTCACGCCTAAAACCAAACCCCCTGTTAACATTCCTACAAAAGTCAAAATCAATGTGTTTTGAACCCCCCAAAGAACTCGTGTTAAAACATCTCTGCCTGCACGATCTGTTCCAACCCAATGTGAAAAATTTGGGCTTTGCCTTATTTGTGTGTAGTCTTGGTCCGTATATCCATACGGAGAAATCCAATCAACCGCTATCCCTGAAAAATAAATGATTGCCAAAATTACCAAACATGCTATAGCTATTTTTTTTCTAATTAACCTGTCAAAGGCTATATGTATATGCCCTTTCCTCTGGAAGGAATCCATTTCTGGTTCTGTTTTAATACCCTGAATCATAAAAATCTATCCATATCTAATTCTTGGATCAACCAAAGCATAAGTAATGTCCGCAAGTAAATTAGCTATTGCAAAAAATCCTGCAGTAATCAAAGTAATTGCCATTATGACCGGATAATCTCTATCAAATACTGATTGAACCGCCAGCCTACCAATCCCGGGGATTCCCATAATTGTTTCAGTAATTATTGCTCCACCAATCAAACCTGCCAAAGAAAAAGATAAAATAGTGACTATAGGAATAATTGCATTTCTAAAAACGTGCCTTGTGTCTATAACAAATTGCCCTAACCCTTTTGAATGAGCCGTCATAATATAATCTTGCTTCATTACGTCTAAAGTTGAAGCCCTCATAAGCCTAACAAAAATTGCAACACCTGGTAGTCCCATAGACAACGCAGGAACAATTATTCTCTGGTCAAATAATCCCCCCCAACCAGAACAAGGGATTCCACTCCAAAATGGTATCCACAAATTTTTTAGACATAACACCCATAACAACACTGGAACAAATACCATTACAGGAATAGACATAACTACCAAACAAATCGTTACTATAGCCGGATCTTGCCACCCTCCTTGCTTATGCGCAATGAAAAACCCTAATGGTATGCCAATTGTCGTACTAATAAGCAATGCAGCCAAAGATAATTGAGCTGAAACCCACATCTTAGCTGAAATCAACTTTCGTACTGATTGCCCTCTATAACGAAAACTTTCTCCAAAATCCCCTTGAAAAAAGTTGATAGAGTAGTTAGCAAACTGCACCATTAAGGGCTTATCAAGTCCAAGCTCTTCTCTAAGATTTTGAACAGATTGCGATTTAGGATCGTATTTGTTTCCTAAAATTACTAATATAGGATCACCAGGTCCTAAACGAAAAAGCATAAAAGTAATAAAAGAAACAACTAAAAGTAAAAATGGAACCCAAAGCAATCTACGAATTATATAATTCCACATTTCACATACTTTATTTCAAAAAATATTCAACTCAATGGCGTCTGAATAAAATACTATATTTATTCAGATATCTTCAATTTACTCAACTTAGGCACAGTCATAGGAGTCAAAACATACCCTTGTACTTTTGGTTTAATTAAAGCGTATTGCTCTCCAGTGAACCACAATGGCACCCAATATGCTTCCTCAACTATAATTTGTTCTGCCTTACGATACAGCTCTATCCTCTTATTTATGTCTTGTTCAACTCTTGCTTGTTCAAGAATGTTGTCTAATTCACTATTGGAATGTTGCCCATGATTTTGAGCGCTTTTAGAATGAAACAAGATATCTAAGAAATCTTGAGGATCAGGGTAATCAGCCTCCCAACCAAGTCCTGCATAAACCTGCAATGCCTCTCTGTCTAATTCTTCCAAGAATGTCGCCCATTCAACTTGTTGTATTTCCACCTCAACATCCAATGTTTGTTTCCACATTTCTAAAATAACTTCTAAATCTAACCCTAATGTCCCTCCTGTTCCAGGTACAGTTATAGTAATTCTTGGCCTAGATGAAGAATCAGAATATTTGGATTCCTGTAATAATTTCTTTGCAAGATCTTGATCATATCCCAATCCATCGATATTTTCACTTCTGCCTGGAAACCCCGGAGGTAAAATACGATACGCCGGAACAACCAAATCAGACAAAACGTCTTTTGCTATCATCTTCTTATCAATTGCATAATTTAATGCCTGCCTAAACTTTTTATCATCAAAAGGCGGCATTGTAGTATTGAATCCTATATAAGATATGCTAAACCCAGGTGGAGCAACTACTAAATCTTTGTTTAATGGCTCTTGAGGATCTAAAACTCTATCCAAATCAAATAACCCAACTCCTGTGATATCAATTTCATCATTTTCGTACATTGCCATTGATTGCCCCCCCCCCAAATACATTTCTACCTTATAAATATCAATCGGGCCTAAATGATAATTATCATTTCTAGTTAAAACTATCCTCTCACCAATTTTATATTCAGTAAGCTTAAATGGCCCAGTACCTACAGGATTTTCCAACCACCAATTCCTTCCGCCAGCCGTAACAACATCACGATCTAAAACATAAGAAGTTGGATAAGATAATTTAGCTAAAAAGTATGGCTTAGGTGCGTCTATTGTAATCTGAATAGTTAGCTGATCAATCACTTTTAAACCTTTGATATTATCTGCTTTGCCTTCCATATAATCCTTTAAACCAACAATGTCACCCAGATATGTCTCGGCTACAGGGGATGCAGTTTCCTTACTCGCTGACCTTTCAAGAGACCATTTAACGTCTTCCGCAGTAACCTTTTTCCCATTATGAAACTTTGCATTCTTTCGAATTTTGAATGTATAAATTGTTCCTGTACTATCTATATCCCAACTCTCTGCCAAATCGTTTACAAGTTCTAAATCAGTGTTTAATCCTACCAATCCGCTAAATATCTCAACTACAATTCCTGCAGAAGTGGTATCTTTTGTTAGATGGGGATCCAAAGTGGGAGGATCTGACCACAATCTCCTAAATGTACCTCCCTCTTTTCCATTTGATTCTATTTGTAATTTTCCAGTATTATCTTTCGATGAGGATACAGATTTAGCACTCTGTTCGTTTTTATCAGCAGTAGAAACATTAAGATTAATTTGAGCGTCATTAGAACAGCCCAAAGCCATCAAAACAACAAAACACAACAATGTTAATGATACTTTTTTCATCTCTCTCCTCAAAAAGTTAATGTCAAAATTAAATCAATAATCAACATGTTAAACAACAATATTCCTTCGCAAGTATTCGTCAATAAATCCTTGTATATCTCCATTTAAAACTAAATCAGCGTTGGTCACATTAAATCCTGTACGATGATCTTTTACCATCGTATAAGGGTGTAGCACGTAGCTCCTAATTTGATTTCCCCATTCTGCAGAAACATGTTCTCCCTTAAGTTTACTCATTTGTTTAGCTTTGTCATTTATATTGTGCTGTAACAATCTAGCTGAAAGTATTTTCATAGCAATATTTTTGTTTTGGTATTGCGATCTTTCGTTTTGGCAACTTACCTTGAGTCCAGTTGGAACATGAGTAATTCTAACGGCAGTTGAATTCTTTTGAACGCTTTGGCCACCTGCCCCTCCGGCCTTAAATACGTCTATTTTAAGATCTGAAGGATCAATGGAAACTTCTAAAGTATCTTCCACTACAGGCATAACTTCAACTAAAGCGAAAGATGTATGCCTTGCGTGATCTGAATCAAATGGCGATATCCTCACTAATCTATGCACCCCTTTTTCTGATTTTAAATAACCAAAAGCATAGTCTCCAGCAACCTCCACAACTATACTTTTTAAACCACCTTCCTCACCAACCGAAACATTGAGCACGTTAATATTAAAATCTCTTTTATCAGACCATTTTTTATACATTCGAAACAACATCTGAGCCCAGTCCTCGGCTTCAAGACCTCCTGCTCCTGAATGTATTGCAAAAATAGCTGATCTATAATCATACGTCCCAGAAAGTGAAACTTTGAATTCCTCAACATTAATCTTATCAAAAATGAGATCTAATTCAGTAACAACATCTTTTTTTAATGTTTCATCTCGTTCAATATCAAGCAAATCACAAACATCTATCAAATTTTCTAATTCCCTTCGAAATCTAAACCAAGGTTCTGTTTGACTTTTAAAAAGAGATAACTCTTTCATCTTCTTTTGCGCCATTAGCGTGTTATGCCAGAAGCTTACTGAAGAAATTTCTTTTTCTATTTGTCCTATTTTGTCTAATTTTGACTCTACGTCAAAGGCGCACCATGATTCTAGCAACTTTATCTAAAAAGTTTTTTATTTTGATCCTTTCTTCTTTCATTTCAAGATACCCCTTTAGTTATTAAAACGTATAATCATACAATTAGATTAAATGGTATTTAAATAAATACAAATTCATAGCTAAAGGTTAACAAAGATCACGTATTAAAACAACCAAAAGCGCCTCAGTACATCTTAACCAAGCAATTTAAAAATTATAAAATATATAAACACAATTATTATTAACAAAAACAAAAAACTAACTAATAAATGGTATTTAAAACAACAGCCTTATTGGTATTTTCATATTTAGTGGGGAATTTCCCATCTGGATTTCTATACACAAAAATTTTAAAAAAAACTGATCTCAGAACGATTGGCTCGGGCAGCACGGGAGCAATGAATGTTTACAGAAACACTAATAAACTAGGATTTTTGATAACTTTTTTTTTGGACGTATTAAAAGGCTATATTGTAATACTAATAGTTTCAAAGTTTTTTACCCCTTCCGAATTCCTTACTGCTTTCTTGGGGTCATTTATTATTTTAGGGCACATTTATCCGGTATTAATGAAATTCAAAGGCGGTAAAGGCCTTGGCCCCTTTTTAGGCATCATGTTAATTACCAATTGGATGGTATCAATTTTAGGATTAATAATGGTGCCCATTA
>Ga0114996_10002315_pt1 | contig 24692 bp, 22 predicted proteins | sample ArcticOcean_MG_C_4_FD_87039 | JGI IMG/M metagenome (GOLD analysis project Ga0114996, IMG submission 87039) | Marine microbial communities from western Arctic Ocean - ArcticOcean_MG_CB4_134 | ecosystem: Environmental > Aquatic > Marine > Oceanic | place: Arctic Ocean: Canada Basin | collected... | reverse complement strand
GGCGCTACGGCAACCTGACGGGGGCCAACGACCAGCAGGTGCTCCAGCCAACGTTCCTGGGCTACGAGTGGTTTATCCGCGGCTACGGCTACCGGAGCTTCACGCCCGAGGAGTGTGTCGCCAGCGCAGTCGGAGTCACGGGTGGAGCTTGCCCCGTTCGCAACCGGCTGTTCGGCCACAAGGTAGCGGTGATGAGCGGCGAGTTCCGCGTGCCGCTCCTCGGTGTGGAGCAATACGGCCTCTTCACCTTCCCCTTCGTGCCTACCGAACTGGTCATGTTCGCGGACGGAGGATTGGCTTGGGACAGCCACTTGCTCAACGCGAACGGCACCCTCGATATGCCCGACGCACCAGTCCTTGAGTTCAGCCGCTCTAGTAGTGAGCGCATTCCGGTCTTCACCGCCGGTGTCGGGGCCCGCTTCAACGTTTTGGGCTTCTTGGTGGTCGAGGCCTACTACGCCTACCCGTTCCAGCGCCCCGACAAGGGGGCCCATTGGGGGTTCCACCTCGCCCCCGGCTGGTAGGGCAGCCGGCAAGCTAAGCTAGAGGCGGGCCCGGCTGAGGTGCCGTTCCCGCTGCTCTGCGGGAACGGCACCAGGCCACACGAGGCCTAAAATAGCTCCAGGTTCAAGTATTTGCGGGGATTTGCCCGCAAATCTGCGACCAGCAGCCCGATCTCCTCCGTTGCTCGGTTCAGGCTCACATACAGGCTGTCGTCTTTGGACAGCAGCCCCAGGGTCCCCTCCCCCGCCTCCATTCTCCCTAGCACCACCTCCAGAGAGCCTACCGTGCGGTCCAGGGTCGTGCTGGTGCGATGGAGAACAACGACCGCGCTGTCCGTGCGCGCGACCAGACGCGCGATGTCCGGACCCGACCCCGCAGCCGCCTCGAAGCCAGTAGCCGCTCGGTTTAGGCTCGCCGTCAGCGTGGCCAGTTCATTGCGCTGGAGAGTAGCGATGGACCGGAGTTGCACGAGGAGACCCTCGAGCTCGCTAGCGCTCGAGCGGACCGAATTCACCGTCGGGTCGTCCAGGACTTTGAGGATTTGGGCGAGCACGCCCTCCGCCGTCTGGCCCAGCGCCTCAGCGGACTCGATCATCCCTCCCGCTTCTCCCGTTCCAGAAATTGTGTCCCCGGTCACTACCACCTCCAGTGACGTTCCGTGGAGGACCACCATGTTGCGGCCGCCGAAGAGCCCTACGCCAGCGAGTTGGGTGCGGGAATCCTTGGGAATCCTCCACCTGCCATCGATCTCGAGGCTGATATCGACCTGGCCCTCCACGGTCATAGCGAAGTCGCTGACGCGGCCAATGTTGACGCCACGCATTAGCACCGGATCGCCTTTGCGAATCCCCCCGGCGTCCGCTACCGGCGTCACTATGATATAGCGTCCACGCAGGGTCCCTGGATCGGTCATCAGAAAGAGGGATATCCCCACGGCCACGAGACCCGCTAAGACGAAAACACCGACCCTCAGCTCACGCCCAGCCTGGTCGCGCGGAATCGCCGCGCGAAGGTCCGGTTCAGCACGGCCGTTCTGGCCCTGCACACTCTGCTCTTCGCTCATGTAACTCCACCCGGGTCGCCCACCAGGTCCAGCGCCGCCTCAGCAGCGGCACGGTCCACGAACGCCTGTACAACGGAATCATTGCTATCCCGGAACGCTGCCGGGGTGCCACAGAAGCGCACGCTCCCTCCCTCCAACATGGCGACCCGGTCGCATAAGGCCAGGCCTCCCTCGACATCGTGCGTGACCAACAGCGAGGTGGTCTCCAGATCATGGGAGAGCCGCACGATAAGGCGCTCTACCGCCACGGTATTGATCGGATCCAAGCCCGTGGTGGGTTCATCCCAGAGCAATATGCTAGGGCGGCCCACGATGGCCCGGGCGATCCCCACTCGCTTCTTCATACCACCAGACAGTTCCGACGGCAGCTTGGCCAGAACCGCCGAGGGGTCGAGGTTCACCAGCTCAAGCGCTTCCCACGCCCGCCCAGCGGACTTCAGCCGGTCCAGGGATGACAGCTCGTCCTCCGGGATTCCCATCAACACGTTGTCGAGCACGTTCAGCGAATCGAAGAGAGCCGAATTTTGAAATACATAGCCGACCCGCCGGCGAATTTCAGCGAGTTTATTCCGACCGCTAAAGTGAACCGAGTGGCCCGCCACCCGTACGTCTCCACTGTCAGGATCGAGCAGCCCGATGGTGGTCTTGAGCAGCACGCTCTTTCCGGTTCCTGATGGCCCGAAAAGAGCGAACATCTCACCTTCCTCCACACTCAGCGAGATTCCAGCGAGTACGGGAACGTCGAAGGCCTTGTAGACGTCCTGATACTCGATCGCCCACGTATCTCCTCTCTCCCTGCTCACTGGAGCATCAAGGGCGGGAAGAGCGCGTCCAGAAGCAGAATCGTCAGGGTCATGAACATCACCGACGCTGTCGTCTGGCGTCCTACTCCAGCCGCACCGCCAGCCGTGCGCAGGCCCATGTGGGTCGAGATCAGTGGGATGGCGAAGCCGAAGGCCAGTGCCTTGGTGAGCGAATAGACCAGGTCCCAGTTGTGCCAGAACAGGTTGGCTCCGTAGAGGAACGACTCGTACCCGAGCCCGGTCGTCAACTTAGCTGCGAACATTCCGACCAAAATACCGACGGCATCGGCGATGGCTACTAGGATGGGCATGACGATGATGCCGGCCAGAATCCGTGGCGCGACCAGGACCACGACCGGGTCACGCCCGAGCGAGTGGTACGCATCGATTTGCTCAGAGACAACCATCGTACCCAGCTCAGCTGTTATGCGAGCGCCGACCCGACCCACCAGCACGATGGCTGTGAGGACCGGCCCCATCTCGAGCACCATCGTCTCAGCCACCAGGCTACCCAACACATAGAGCGGTATGCTCCCAGTGAACTGGTAACCCCCCTGCTGGCTGGTCACGACACCCGCTAGCGATGCCGTCACGATGACGATGGGTAGACTCTGGACCCCCATCACATATATCTGGGTGACCACCCCTCTGGGAGAACACCGGAGTCGTGCCGCACTGACCACAACTGACCACAGGAGCTGACCCATCGCGCCCGCGTGCTCAGTGACGACTGTAGCCGTCCGACCCAACCCGCGAAACCATCCCGTGACTGGCCGGGCAGGGGCCTGGGCCATGCAAAACTCCTTAGTGCCTCGTCGGGATGGGCGCAGCCCCATGTCCCTTCGCCAGGATCCACCGGAGGCGCGGGGAAACGGCGCACAAGTCTCCGGGCATTATGCTCGAAAATCAAGACGCGCCACGCTTCCGTGATTATATGTGCGACACCGTTGGAGCGGAAACTGCTACACCTCCAGCGGGTAACCAGACCAGACGGAAGCCCTCGGCCTTCCTCAGACACTATCAACATGATTTGGGAGAGAAACTCGTGCCAGTCCGGACAGCAGAAGCCGAATGGGAAGGAGGTCTCACCCAGGGATCGGGCCGTGTGAAGACTGAAAGCGGCAGCTTCGAGGGGACCTATTCGTTCGGTTCCCGCTTCGAGGAAGCCGCGGGAACGAATCCAGAGGAGCTGGTCGCAGCGGCGCACGCCGGCTGCTTCTCGATGGCTCTGTCCAATCAGCTCGCCAAGGCCGGCCATGAGCCGAAGAGCATCAGGACCACAGCGCGGGTGCATTTGGTGAAAGGAGCCGACGGCTTCTCGATCACCAAGATCGAACTCAGCTGTCGCGCCCAGGTGCCCGGAATCGACGAGGCTACGTTCAGCTCCAAGGCGGATGCAGCGAAGACGGGATGCCCCGTGTCCAAAGCGCTGTCCGCAGTGGAGATCACGATGGACGCACAGCTGGATAACTAGGGCGGCGCTAGCCGCCCTGATTCCGACGCATGCCCCATCACCACTACCTCATCGTGGGCGGCGGTATGGCCGCGGACACCGCCGTGCGCGGCATCCGCGCCGTCGATCCGAACGGCTCGGTGGGGCTGATTTCGGCCGAACCTGACCCCCCCTATGACCGACCTCCCCTGACCAAGGGGCTGTGGAAGGACATGGAGCAGGACCGGGTGTGGCGTCTGACGGAGGACCTAGAGGTCGACCTACTCCTAGGTCGCCGCGTCATCAGGTTGGATGGTGAGGACCGCACCGCCACCGACGACAGGGGCACAGTCCACACCTGGGAGAAGCTCCTGCTCGCCACGGGAGGAAGTCCCAGGCTCCTTCCCGATGCTCCCCCTCAGGTCATCCACTTCCGCACGTGGCGCGACTATCTGCGCGTGCGCGAAGTAGCCGCGCACAAGAAACGCTTCGCGGTGATCGGCGGCGGGTTCATAGGCTCTGAACTAGCTGCGGCGCTTGCCATGAATGGCAGGGATGTGGTGATGGTATTCCCCGAGGATGGGATTGGCGCAAAGGTGTTTCCATCCTCTCATGCCCGCTTTCTGAACGACTACTACAGGGCGCGGGGGGTGGACGTGCGCCCCCAGACGGAGGTCGCCGTAGTGCGCCGCAGCGGAGACCTCATGCTGTTGGCCGTGGTAGGGCCGAACGGAGAGAGCGAGACGCTCCGAGTAGACATGGTGGTGGCCGGCCTCGGCATCACCCCAGCCATTAGCCTGGCGGAGTCGGTGGGTCTGGAAATCGAGGATGGGATCGTGGTGGACGGATCGTTACGTACCGCTCACCCCGACATATGGGCCGCCGGAGACGTGGCCTCGGTGTGGTGCCCGCCACTGGGACGTCGCCTGCGGGCCGAGCACGAGGACCAGGCCAATCTCACCGGAGAACAGGCCGGCCGCGCGATGGCCGGCGAGCACGTAGACTTGGACCATCTCCCGTTCTTTTACTCTGACCTTTTCGATCTACCATACGAAGCAGTCGGGGTGCTGGACCCCAGCCTGGAGGTCGTCGAGGACTGGGCCGAGCCGGGTCGAAGGGGGGTGCTCTACTACACGGATGGCGGCCGAGTGCAGGGAGTCCTGCTCTGGAACGTCCGTGGAAAACTTCGGGAGGCTCGGGAACTCATCCGGAAGGGCGAGCCGCGGCAGGTGGAGGAATGGCGGGGCACGATTTCAACCAGCACGTGAGGCCGGATCCTCAACCCATCTCCTTCCGCCAGCATCCGAGAAACTCCAACATCTCTCCCGGCGGGATCACGGCTACACCGTGGTCGCGGGCCTTTCGGCCTCCGTGCGACGCTCCTCCCGTTCCTCGAGCCAGAACGAAACCGCGAGGAGTGCGGCACCACATGTGATGGCGATGTCGGCCACGTTGAAGATGGGAAAATGGGCGAATCCCAGATCCACCGGGCCGATGAAGTCCACGACCCCCCGGCTCCATCGCAACCGGTCGTAGAGGTTGCCGAATGCCCCCGAAGCCACCAGGGACAGCGCGACCAAACGCAAGTAGTCGTTCCGGCGCGCCTGCACGATGAGGAGCCCTAGGAGGAACAGGGCAACCACCGTGACCGGGATGAACACCCAGCGAGCGTCGCCACGGTTCATGATCCCGAACGCGGCGCCACGATTGAACACCAGAGTCAGCGGGAGGAGTCCGCTCAGGAGGTCGATTCTGTGGCCCCCTGAGAGAGCCTCCATCGCCCATCGCTTCGTAATCCAATCCAACACGACAACCACGGGTACGATCGCCCCGAAAATCGCAAGCTTGACTCTCAATGCCTCTCCGAGCTTGGGCCCCGCCGCCTGGGCTGCCCAGTGCGGGCGGCCCTCTGTTCCGTGTGCCGGGGCGCACAAATCTCTACCGGTGGCGTGGTTAGCGCCAGTTGAACGGGATCTCGGCTCGAGACGTAGGCCCGTGCGGAAGTCTTTCGGGCACAAGCGTACGTCCACGTAAGGTTATGCCGCGAACGGGCGGCGCACCCAGGTTCCCGTCCGGGTCCGCGGGAAATCGTCCCCCGACCGGTGTTTTGGGAAACCGGAAATCTCCCGACATCGACCAACAATGATCCGCCAACATACTATCCCCGACCCCGAGACCTGCCTCTGGTGTCACCTCGGGAAGCCTGGGGCGAACCCGTGAATGCCGCATGAACCCAGGTTTTGGGCACGTTGCATACGCGGAGTCAGGGCCTCTACTACGAGACCGACCTCTTACCAGACGATCCCGGTTACACGCCCCATTGCAGGGAAGATGGAATAGTCTCATCCTTAGGCTCGAAAGGATGAGTTGTTTTTCCAATGGGGTAGAGGACCATGTCGAGCACGGTCTCCTCTAATCTCCAAGTGTCGGTTCGTGAGGACCACTTCGGCAGCTCAGCACTAACTTCACCGCCCGCTTTCTCGAGTGCTTCGAGCCCACGTCAGTACCCGTGTACGGCGAACCTAGTGATGAAGCACGAGGTGCCCTCGAAAACCGTGGTCCACCCCGACCGCCCTTATTTTGGGGCTCGCTCTCCGAGCTCCTGTGCCGACCGGACGGAGATGTCATATGAGCGGTCCCGAACGCGTTGACCTCCTGCTCCGGGCCGCTGCGGAGCAATTCGAGGCGGCCCACCAGGAGGACCGCCGCCGTGTAACGGTGGGGGTCCGGGAGGCGTCCTGGTCCGCGCACTACCACAGACGGCTCCTCCACTGGGTCCTTCACTTCGAGCCAGCGGCGTCCGTTCCTCTCCGGCTAGCCGCGCAGTGCCAGCACATCCGGCGTTGGACAATCCCGAGGCGCAGCTACGATGAGGGTCGGCGGGGCTACCGGCGGTGGCGAAGCGATCTGACCAGCTTTCACGCCGAGGAGGCAGGTCGCATGCTTAGGGAAGTCGGCTACGACGAGGAAACTGTCGAGCGGGTGGGATCGCTCCTCCGGAAGGTAGGACTCAAGCGGGACCCCGAGGTCCAGAGCTTCGAGGACGCTATCTGCATGGTCTTCTTTGAGGCTGAGTTCGCCGATTTCTCGAGGAAGCACGGAGAGGACAAGATGGTCGACATCATCCAACGAACGTGGGTGAAAATGTCCGAGGAAGGTCATCATTCGGCTCTCGAGTTGGCCGCCACCCTCCCGAAGGAGGGCCGCGGCCTTCTGGAGCGGGCCCTCGGCCCGAGCGTAAGCAAGGAAAAACGTACGCCACCGGCTGGCTCATAGCCCGATCACCGAGGGCCATTGAGGTACTGCAGCAAGTCTCCCCCCGTGGTCAGAATCAGGGTCGTGGTCGAATCAACGACCGTCTCGAAACTCTCCATGCTCTTGAGAAAAGCATAGAACCCGGCATCGAGGTTGTATGCGTCGGCATAGATACGCGTAGATTCCGCGTCAGCTGTGCCCATGCCCTCCTGGGCCTGCCGGTACGCCTCGGACTGAATCCGTTGCAGTTCTCTTTCCTTCTCACCGCGAATCCGCGCCGCCTCTCCTTCACCTTCCGACCGGTAGCGCTGCGCTATCCGCTGGCGTTCGGCGATCATCCTCTCGAATACATCCCGTCGGACCTCGTCAACGTAGTTGATCCGTTTTAGGCGGAAATCGATCAGCTCGATGCCGAGCTCCTCCAGGCGGGGCCCTGCGGTAGCGATAATCTCCTCAGTGATGGCGGTGCGGCCGGTCGTGATCTCCTCGAGGACTCCAGTCTCTTCCTCGTCCTGAAGGGCCATATCGGGCTGGCGGTTGGTCGTCCGAACGACCTGAACCAGATCGTGCCGGGCTACCGAATTGCGGGTTTCCCCGTCCAGAATGTCGTCCAGCCGGGACTGGGCTGTCAGCTCGTCGCCGCGGAGACGCTCAAGGTAGATGCGCGGATTGGCGATCCTCCAACGCGCATAAGTGTCCACCCAGATGAACCGCTTGTCGCGCGTCGGGACCTGGTTGGCCGCGCCATCCCATTCTAGGAAGCGCTTGTCGAAGAAGTTGGCCTGCTGGACGAACGGAATCTTGAAGTGCAGTCCAGGGTCGGTAACCGCATCACCTACCGGTTCACCGAACCTCGTGATAACCACCTGCTGAGTTTCGTCAACTATGTATAAGCCGGCCGTCAGACCAATGATCCCGACGACGACCGCTGCCAACAAAGCCATGATTTTCGTGTTCATCGGTTACCCCCCATGAGTGTGGTGGGTTGAAGCGGTCTGCTTCCCTTGCCGATCGACAGGAGCGGAAGGACGCCCTGGGCCCGTTCGTCGAGGATGACCTTATCCCCCGCCTGCGGCAGCACCCGCGTCATCGTTTCCAGATACAACCGGCGGCGCGTGACGTTCGGGGATCGCCGGTACTCAGCGTAGAGCGCCTTGAAGCGCGCGGCATCGCCTTCCGCTCGATTGACGCGGTCCAGCGCATAACCTTCCGCCTGGAGGATCGTCTGCTGGGCTTCGCCGCTGGCCCGCGGAATGACACTATTGTAGTCCGCGAGCGCTTCGTTGATCAGCCGGTCTCGCTGCTGCTGGGCTTGATTGACTTCGTCCCAAGACGGCTTCACCGGATCCGGCGGGTTGACGTCCTGCAGGACGACCTGCTCGACACGGATGCCGGTATCATACTGGTCACAGAGTTCCTGAAGGCGAGTCTGGGCGTTCATCTCGATCTCCTGACGGCCGATGGTCAGGACCTCAGTTACGGTGCGATCTCCCACGACCTCCCGCATCACAGCCTCGTTCATGTCGCGGAAGGTCTCCTCCACGTTCCGGACCTTGAACAGGTAGCTGTAAGGATCTGCGACGCGGTATTGCACGATCCATTCGACGACGGCCACGTTCAGGTCACCTGTCAGCATCAGCGCTTCGCCGTCGAACGTGCTCTGGCTGTATTGCGTTTGCACGTTCGCTGCCACAGTCCGAAAACCGAATTCTTGTTTGAGCTGGCGCTCCACGGGAACCTTCTGAACATCCTCCATGAGCGGAATCTTGAAGTGCAGTCCAGGATCCGTGCTACGGATGTACTTTCCGAACCGGAGCACGACACCAGATTCCTCGGGATCGACCTGATAGACCGAGCCAAACAACCCGACCAAGACGAGGACAAGAGCAAGCCCTCGTAGGATCCCACGCCCCCCGATGTCAGGCCCTTCTACGTTGGGTATTTCCACTTCTTGATCGAAGACCTTGATCTTCATGCGTCGTACCTCTTTGAGATTGCGGGAAATCGAGGACGGCACAAGAGGAAAGCCATCGCCGGTTTTTTCATAAACAGGTGCGCAGGGAACACATATCCCGGCAGCCCCGAGCGAGAAAGAGCGTTACCTACGGAATCGATCGCCCGTCGGACGCGGTCCCACCTGCACCCAAGCAGAACCGGACAACTAAAGCTTCGGTGTGGAAACCGCTGCCGTCAACCCAAGCACCATTCTGCAGGTGACCGAATTGCCTTGGGTCCGTAAAGCGCCACCTTCCCGGAGATCTCGGCACTCATGGGAAAGAACTCTGCGTCACCGGCTACGACGGGCCCTGGCTGAACAAGTACACTCCGAAACTCGGGGCCGATCCGGCGAGACTCATCGGCCAACCGCTCGTCATCAGCGAATAACCTCACTCAAGGAGGGTACAAAAACCTGAATGCGCCGGTGTCTGCGGTGGAGAACGGCGAGGCATCCCCGATGTCATCCCGTACCTCAAGCTGATCGCGGAAGCGCATGAAATAGGCGACGAAGTCACCACCATACTGGAACGAGTACATGATGTCCGCGAAAGCACTGGTATGGGGTAGGCCAAACGCATGGCCCAGTTCATGAACGCAGGTCAGATAGACGACAGTATCCCTGAAGAGCGGATCCAGCCTCGCCCTTCGAGCGATATCAGGCCCAAGACCGTCGGTGTCTGGGCGCATGAACACGTCGGCAGCGAGCCGCCCATCCACCGATCGCCCTCGCATCTCACCGTATAGACCCGCGCCCGCAGACACCCAATAGACGCGAATGGTGGCGGACGCTTCAGGGCCCGGCACCAAGTCCACGGGTGGATCGGCCTGCCCACCCCACCCCTCTAGCGCCCATTCCGCCAGGGCGCGGTCTCCCTCCTTGAACCCCGACGCGGCCGAGCCTTTCGCAATGAAATACGTGATGGACTCCGAGCGGTCCAGGCGCCAGACGTCTTGCTGTGAATAAGCCGCGAGCGCAGCCGTAGGCGCTGCGGTCGGCACGAGGAAGACAACTGAGAGTAGGATACCATACGGAATGCGCCCTGGATAAATCTTCACGAGGATCACTACGCCAGAGAGGAGGGGATCGCTTCCCGGTGACTCAGGCTCGGGACGGCTCAGCCTCCTGGTGCAACTTCATGTTCAGCATACGGAGGGTCGCACCGACCCCGGCGAGCACCTGGTTCGCGTTGACGCCTCGTGTTCTCACTGTGCGCGGGCCGTCCCGCCACGTGATCGACACCTCGGTCAACGCGCTCGTGCTGCCGCCCTTGGGAATGCGCAGCCCATAGTCCACCAGCTCGGGTAATTCGAGGCCGGGGGGAAGTATTTTGCGGATCGCGTCAATGAAGGCATCGAACCCGCCGTTCCCCACCCCAGACGCTTCGTGGACCTGGCCGTTCACTTTAACCCTGATGCTCGCCGTGGACTCTTGGTCCAATCCGCTGGTGAAGGAGCAAGCCAGCAGTTCGATGTGACGGAAGTCCTTTCGCTCTAATACGTCGGCGATGATGAACGGTAGGTCTTCCACGGTGATGGTTTCCTTGGAGTCCCCTAGGCTCACGACACGTTTCAGCACTTCAGCCTGATCTTGTGAAGATAGGCTGATGCCCAACTCCTCCAAATTTTTCTTCAGCGACGCCTTGCCACTCATCTTGCCGAGCGCGTAGCAGCGCTTGCGATCAAAACGCTCCGGGCTCAATAGCGTTTGGTAAAGGCCGCCCTTGTGATCGCCGTCGGCGTGGATGCCGCTGGTCTGGGTGAATACGTCGGCCCCTATCACGGGTTCGTTGTCTGCGACCCGCTTGCCCGAAAAATTCTCGACCATCCGGCTGAGGGCGAGGATCTTGGTCTCGTCGATCGACAGAGCCATTCCCAGCTTGTCGTGCAGCGCAACCGCGACTTGGGCCAGGGACACGTTACCCGCCCGCTCGCCAAGGCAATTTACCGTGCAGTGAATGGTGCGGATACCGGCCTGGACCGCCCTCATGGCGTTGGCAGTGGCCAGCCCGTAATCGTTGTGTGGATGAAAATCGAATGTCTGTTCGGGGAACATCGCCATCATGTCAGTGAGGCTCGGCTGGACTTCATCCGGCACCATCACACCCAGCGTGTCAGGCAGCATGATATGCGCGATTTCCATGTTGCTCAGCCCCTCGACGAGGGTGTAGACATAATCGCGGCTATCACGGTACCCGTTGGACCAATCCTCCAGGTACACGTTGACTTTGAGCTCCTGCTCGCGTGCGTACTCTACCGTGCGACGAATATCCTCGAGATGCTCCTCGATGGTTCGCCGCAACTGCATGCGGCAGTGGCGCTCGCTGCCCTTAGTGAGCAGGTTCATCACACGCCCACCGGCAGATTCAATCCAGTCCGCACTTCGGCTTCCGTCTACGAATCCCAGAATCTCGACCCGCTCGAGATAGCCCTCGGAGGCTGCCCACTCGACAATCCGAGTGACAGCTTCTTTCTCACCCGCGGACACGGCGGCCGAGGCAACCTCGATGCGATCGACTCGCAGCGAGCCAAGCAAAGCCCTAGCGATACTGACCTTTTCCGATGTGGAGAATGAGACGTCACGGGTCTGTTCGCCATCCCGCAGCGTGGTGTCCATCACCTGAACGTGATCGCTGATATTCATGCGCAGCGCTTCTGCCATCCGCTCAGTCGCTCCGTGTCACTGATAATCGCGCAAGAAACGGACTGTAACAGTTCAGGGACACGCATCATAGCTCACTTCTTGCCAGGCAGGCCAGTTCGGATGTCCTATCCGTTTCTTGCCCGGGAAGCCAGTTTGGATGTCCTATCCGTCCATCTTGGGTCCATCGAGCAACGCGGCTCAGGAACTCGTGTGGCAGACGTTGCCGGATATGCCGACCGGCAAGTGGGAGACAGCCACCGCCGTGATCGGCGACATGATTTACCTGTCGCGCGGGACCGATGGCGGCGGACGTGCCCCGAGCCGGGCGCCTACACTCGGTTGGCGGTCGGCCGTTGATGTAGGAACCAGACGCTCCCGATGGAAGCCGATCAGAGCTTGGAAGCCCTGGTAGCAGCCTTGCGCTCGGGTGTCGTGTCCGGCTCATCGGTGCTCGCTAGGATGGCCGCAGAGATGCTTTCTCAGGCCGTGAAGGATGCACACGCGAACTCGCTCGATGAGCTCCGTCGGGCTCTGGGCGAGATATCCGCCAAGGTACTCGACGCGCAACCTGCAATGGCGCCACTGGTCACGCTCGCGCGAGATGTATCTAGCCTCCGTGGAGGCCTCCGCAGATCTCGAGGCCGGCCGCCATGCCGCCGTCTAAGCCGCTGAAAAATTCGGGAGCGGTATCGAGTCGCGCGCTGAGTCCGTCGCTACACGTGCCGCTGCGTTGAGACACGAGATACCGGCCTTTGTGGTATCCGATGAAACGAATATCCTGCCGACCGGATTTCCCCAGCACCTAGCCGACGACCGTCCCCCAGAGGAGGTCTAGAGGGCACCAGCCGGTGTGCGCGTGTGGAATCGCTACTTCAAAGCGCTCGAGCTCGAGCGCGTGACGGCTTTGGTGGCCGAGTCGGCTGCACTCACTCCACTGGAAATCAAAGAACTGCGCAGAGATACCGTGCTGCCGCCCGCCCTCCGAGCGTGGGCCGATGCCCGACGGTCTTCGTTCTCTTGATGGCCAACCCGAGGGCCGGACTGGCTAGGGGGCCGGGGCCATGTTTCCACCGAGTCCGTGCTGAGACAGGAACCGCTGAATCGTCTCAAAAATCGCCGGCGTCTGCTCCCGGTTGAAGTCTCCGTGACGTCCATCGGGGACCGTGTGCAGCTCGTTCGGCACGCCGACCTAGGGACGACCGCCTGGAGCTGAGGCGGGGCGAGGTCGGCCGGCCCTACTGTCTATCACAGACCTCTATCGATTGCATCACACTACTCAAACCGCCGCCCGGACACGAAGGCCCGGATGGCGGTTTGAATTCTTGTACGAGAGTGGAGGCGGCGGGAGTCGAACCCGCGTCCGCGACTGAATCCGGCAGAGCGCCTACGTGCGTAGATCGCCGTTTGGTCTCGTCCCTCAGCGGCCGGCGATCGGCCTTCTTCGGGACCAGCTGTCTAAAGTCTCGCCCCCGGCCGGACAGCGCGACCGAAAGGCCAGCCCGAATTTGCGACGTCTCAGGAGCCGCCTCAGGCGAGCTGCTCTAGAAACGGGCCTGCGCTAAGGTTCGAAAACCTTAGGCGGCCAGTGCCAGGTTAGAGTTGGCAATTAAGAATTTCCCGGTGGATTTACGAGGTTCCGGGACCTCGACACGCTGCTCCACGTTCCCCAGACACGTCGAAGCCGTGTCGCCCCCCAAGCTTTTCAAACAGCTGATTTAGGGTTACCCCGAAGAGACGGGACAGATCCTCAGACCGCGGCCCGGTACTGCGCCAGGTAGGCATCGAGAAGCGCCTTGATCTCCTCTACCCTCTTCACCCCGAACAGCTGCTTGCGGAGCCGCGCCCCCTCGGGAAGGCCCTTAGTGTACCAGCCGAGGTGCTTCCGGAACTCCACCACGCCCTGTTCCGGGTCCCGCTCGAACGCGATCGCATTCCGGGCGTGCCTGAGGCAGACCTCGAAGCGCTCTTCTACGTTAGGCTCGGGCGGCGTCCGATGACCCGCCAGGGCAGCTCGGGCCTGGGCGAAGATCCACGGGTCCCCGTGCGATCCGCGCGCGACCATGACCCCGTGACAGCCAGTCTCATCGCGCATGCGGCGGACGTCATCCCCGGTCCGGATGTCACCGTTCCCGATTACGGGGATCTCCAGCCCGTCGACCAGCGCACTGATCTCTTCCCACCGGGCCTCACCGGAGTACATGTCAGCCCGCGTACGCGGATGGAGCGTGATCCAGCGCGCGCCAGCATCCTGGCAGCGACGGCCGATCGTCACCGGATCCCGGGTGTCCTCGTCGTAGCCGCTCCGGATCTTGACCGAGGTGGGCAAGGAGGTGGCGCCGTCGACCGCCCGGATGATGGCCTCGACTAGACTGAGATCCCTCAAGCATCCCGAGCCCCCGTTCCGCCGGACCACCTTCTTCACCGGGCAGCCGAAATTGATGTCGATAAAATCGGGATCGAATAGCTCGGCCACCAACCCTGCAGCCTCCGCCATCACCGATGGATCGGCCCCGAAAATCTGGACCCCGATCGGCCGCTCCGCTTCGTCGAAGCGGAGGTAGTTACGCGTGCGCACCGTTCCCTTGACGACTCCGTCGGCGCTCACGAACTCGGTCACGACGACGTCGGCCCCGAAGTCTCGGCAGAGCCGACGGAAGTGCGACTCGCTGACCCCTGCCTGAGGAGCCAGGAACAGGGGCGTGTAGCCGGCCCGAAGCAGGGCCTCGACGTCGCGGGAGCTAGTAGGGACCATCGGTGCAAGCTATCGAGCCCGGGGAAACATGTGAAGCGAGGAACCAGCACGGATGCTGCCTGTAATCTCTTTCCGTCCCCTGTTAGAATTCCGTGTTGTTCGACACGCTGACCCAACCGATCGAGTCGGAGACGACGCATGAAGCTGCGAGAGCTATTCACAGCGGACGTGGTGAACCTGAGCCTCCAATCGGGCACCAAAGACGACATCCTGAAAGAGCTGGTCGCGCTGCTCCACCTCGACCCTAAGTCCGAGTGGACCCTCTTCAAAGCCCTCAAACGCCGGGAGAACCTGGGCTCGACCGGCGTCGGCGAGGGAATCGCGATCCCACATTGTCGCTCTCTCGTGGTGAACCGGATCCGGCTGGCCTATGGGCGCAAGTCCGACGGTATTGAATTCAAAGCCATCGACAGCACACCGGTCTACAACTTCTTCCTGATCGTGGCCCCACCGCTCGAGGTGTCCAACCAGTACCTCCCCGTGCTGGGCAAGATCGCCCAATTCGGCAAGGATCCATCTGTGCCCGCGTCCCTCTCCGCCCTAGCGACCACGGACGAGTTCCTCAATCTGCTCGAGCAGAAAGCCCTATAGCAGCACGGATGGTGAACTGAGGTGTGGCGGCAATCGGGGTAGGGCTGAACCCTACTTCGCGACGTACATCTTTCGCGTCTGGCTCGCACCGTTGACGGTGAGCTGCATCAGGTAGATGCCGGACGCCACCTGCCGGCCGTCACGGTCGGTCCCGTCCCAAAACGCCTCATACCGGCCCGGAGCTGGATATTCCAGGTTTGCCACGGGCACACCCTCGCCAAGGGGGTGGCGGAGCGCGGTGGGTACCGCGACCACCTGCTGGAGGATGTTGAAGATGCGGATCGTGACGACGGACGGGCGCCCGTCCACAAACAATTCCTCCGACAACACCAACGGGATCCGTGTCTCCGGGTTGAAAGGGTTCGGATAGTTCTGCTCGAGGCTGAACCCGGGCGGCGACGCCTCAACCGGGGACCTCTGCTGGGCCACCAGTGAGCGCCCACCGGCGAGCGTGAAAACCGCGAGCGAGACGCCGAAGGCGCATCTCAATTGATGTTTCACAGGCTTGCTCTGGCTGTAGCGTTCGGATCGATCGCACCCCCGTGCGCTGGCGCGCTACTTCAGGCCATCCTAATGGGTGTTAGACACCTCAGGCTCTCCGGTGGTCCGCTGTTTACCCGCGGTTATCCCGTAGGCCCCGTACCGGAACGCTCGGGAACCTCCCTCCCCGCCCCACGACGCACAGTCACGCCCCGGATGTCGAAGTGAGCCAAGAGGGGCATCAGGTGCTTCCGGGTAACCGCGAGGATCTCTCGGAAATCGGTAGGCCCCAATCCATTACGTCCATTCATCGTAACCTCTACCTGATGGATCGCAGCCTCTACGGCATCCCGCCATGCGAACAGCCCGTGATCCAGCGAGGTGAGAACGCCCTCACCCTCGAGCAAGCGGAGCAGCGGCCACACGTCGGTGCGACGCCGTAGCGGTTCGGGCAGCTCGTCCACCGTCGGAGGGGCAAGACCCGCCTCTCGGTACAGGGTCCGCAAGGCTTCGCGCGCGGTTTCCTGTTCCGTCGTGAGCCTGGGCACGAAGTCCGTGCGCGACACGGTTCCGCTCCGCACCTTCACTTCGCCTTCCCGGGTGAGCTCCTCCAACAGTTGATCCGCAAGCTCGACCGGAGCGCCGTGAGCCAGGGAGACCCGCAGGGTCTCGGAACCCACCCCGAGGAGGAGGGGCTCATCCCGGTGATGAGCGTCCACCGCCTCCAACATGGTGGCGCGCGCGTGTGCAACCTCTTCGGCGGAAAGTACCACCCCCCCGCATACACGGGCGCCCGCCCCCGTAAGCTCCGCGAGCGCGCCGGCGATCGCCCCAGGGGGGATCCCGGTACGCACCGGGAGGGCATCCTCTGGCACCCCAGCTGCTCCAGCCAGCTCCAACAATGACGCCACCGCCCGTGGCGGGGCGCCGCTCAGGAGAGCGCCGAGCCGGACGGCGTCGGCATCGGATAGCGAGCTCCTCCTAGGCGGAGCGATCTCCGCCACCCGCCCGCCGGCGATCGTCGTCATGGGAGAGAACGAACGGAGCACGAAGGCGTCGCGCGCGCGCGCCAGGACGGGACCCTCCATGCGAAGCTGCACCCACCCCTCCTCACCCGGCTCGACCACTTCGCCCTGCAGGACCGCACACCTGGCCATCACTTCGGCGGTGCCGAGATGGACCCGCACGCGCTGGCCCGCCTCGATGCGCCAGCCGGTCGCAGGAAGCACGTGGATCCGTGCCGTCAGCATGGCGACCTCTGTCCAACCCTCCCCCGCGACCAGCGCTTGCCCGCGGGCTAGGGTGTGCCGGTCAAGGCCCGGCCCGCTCAGCGCGACCGCGGTACGCTCGCCGGCCCGGACCTCCTCGACCTCGCGGCCGTGGACCTGGAGACCACGCACCCGTCCCGCGATCTCCCCTGGGAGCATGCGCACACGGTCACCGACTCCCAGGCGGCCGGAGCGGAGTGTGCCCGTGACGACGGTCCCCGTGCCGTGCACAGTGAACACTCGGTCGAGAGGAAGGCGGGCTGGATCGCTGGGGTCCGGATCGTTGCCATCTTCTGCGGCCGCGAAGAGCATGTGGGTGAGAAGCTCGATGCCTTCTCCGGTGCGGGACGAGGTGGGGACGATGGGAACACCGTGATAGGGGCCGTCTTCCAACAAGGAGGTCACCTCCTCACGGACTAGCTCCAGCCACTCCTCATCTACCAGGTCTACCTTGGTGAGCGCGACGACCAACCGCTCTACACCGAGCAGGGTGACGATGTGGACGTGCTCGCGGGTCTGGGGCATCAGCCCCTCGTCCGCGGCCACCACGAGCAGGACCAGATCCATGCCTGTGGCGCCCGCGACCATGTTCCGGATGAACCCTTCGTGACCCGGGACGTCCACCACCCCCATGCGCCGGGCGCCGTCGGTGAGCTCGGCGAACCCGAGGTCGATCGTGATGCCCCGCTCCTTCTCCTCCTGGAGCCGGTCGGTATCCACCCCCGTGAGGACACGCACCAAGGCGGTCTTGCCGTGGTCGATATGCCCCGCTGTCCCGAGCACCAGCCTACGCATCCGCACCTCCCCCTGGTGCCGCGGCAGGGTCGTCCAGAAGCGTCGCCAGCACTTTCAACGATGCCAGAGGGCGTCCCCCCGAGAGGTGATAGGAGACGAAGTCGCCCAGGAGGCGCAGGTGCGCCCGCGGCCGCTCCACCTCCGGAAGATCTCCGTTGTCCAAGAGAGCTGCGAGCTGAGAGCGCGCGCGGGGGCCGAGCCGTGGCCCCGCCTCCACTCGGGAGCAGCCGGCACAGCGGATCCCGCCCGCAGAGAAGTCGAACCTGGTCAGCGCGTCCCCGGGAGCCGAGCCACATTCTACGCACAGCTCCGCGACCGGACGGTAGCCCAGCGTGCTGACCAGACACCAACCTTCGCGCAGAAGGGTCGCGATCATCCGGTCCGGTGAAACGTCGCTCAGCCGGTCGAGCCCGGCGCTGAGCGCCGCAAAGAGGGGTGGATTCGCTTCCTCGCCCGTGTGCTTGAGGACCACCTCGGCCAACACCGACGCACCGCCGAAACGCCGGACGTCATTGCCCAATGCGCGGCGCGGGCGCGTGGCCGCGAAGTCCCGCAGGGTCTGGAGCTCGCGGGTTGACTTTACGTGCAGCGTGAGAGTCCCCTCGGCAAAGACGTCGAGGCCGCTTCCCGACTTGCTCGAGCCAGCGCGGACCCCGCGGGCCATCACCCCGACCGCGCCGAGGGACTCCGTGTAGAAATGCAGTACCCGGCTGGTCTCGCTATACGGAAACGAGCGCAGAAGCACAGCGCAGGTGGTCACCAAAGTCATGACCCCACCTCCTCCCTACCCCAACTCCTGGACACGCTCGAGCAAAACCCGGCGGCTGGCTACCCACTCTTCCTCCAGGGCGATCTCTCCCTTGGCACGGGACTCGTCCAAGCAAGCGACCTCTAGGAGGAGCATCTGGCGACGCTCGAACGGGGTGTTTCCGGGCGGGATAGGAACCTCATGGTGGCCTGCGACCGCGGCACGTGGGCGGAGCACTGAGTAGAGGGAGGCGATCGCCAGGACGAAGGCGAGCCCAACCGCAAGCCAGCGAGTCGGCACCACCGGCTGGCCCTGACCCGGGCTCAGGGTCACGGTGGCATCCTGGAGCGAGTCCTCCACGAAACGGCGGTACGTGACGCCCTGCTCCATCTCCACTGGCGGCGCGGGCTGGAGCCCCGCGACCTCCAGCGGCGGTGCGGGCTCCCTCACGAGCAGCTCCATCTCGCCCGTGAAACCCGGGAGCAACAACGTGACAAACGGATCTGCCAGCCGGTAACGCACCACGAACTCGCGCATCCCGGGAGGGATGGACGACGTCACGCGCAGGCGGCCGTCTATGAGCTCCGCCGCATCCGGAGTCATTTCGCCGCCGCCGACCTCTAGGTCGGATGCTCCCTCGGGAAGGGGATAGGCCCAGGTGACACCCTGCTCTACCGCCACCAATGTGCGCTGCCCATGGTTGTTCGCCTGAAGGAGATCAGTGGCCGTCCAGAAGCCCTGATGCTCCTCGAGCAGCATGTACCGCGCCTGCAGCGGCAATGCCGCCCCCGCCACGGGCGCCGGTTCCGTGTCGTAGACCCGGATCTCATAGAGCGTGGCGAGTTGCACGGCGAGGTGGATCGCAGAGCCGAAATAGCTGACGCCTTCGTGCAGGACCGACGCGAAGTAGACAGTCTGCTCGACCCCGGGATCGGGGACGGAGGGAAGGCGGAAACTGAAGCTTCCGTCGGGACGGGTGTTCAGGCTGTCCAGCGGTCCAGACGTGTCCGAACCGACGCGGTGGAGGATGACCTGCGTGGACGGAAGCGGAACGTCGTCCAGCAGGACCCGCCCACGGAGCTCCACTACCGCCAGCTGCTGGGCGGCGAGCAGGGGAGTACAAACGAGCTGCATCAAGACCAAGCTCGCGAGACCGTACCCGGGCCTGGCTGCGCGTCGCATCCGGCGCACAGCCGTGGCCACGTCAGGGGGTGAAGCGGCCAAAATCCTCGGGATTCAACCTGCTGAGATATTCCTTCAGCTCGTCGGGGTCCATATGGTTGGATGGTGACTCCCCCCCGGGCTCCTTTTCCGTGGCAGCTTCGCCTTCCGCGATTTCGATGGTGGCCCGCTCCAGCAGGTCGTCCTGCGCGAAGATGCGCGCGTCGACCCGGAGCGCGGCCGCGATGGAGTCCGAAGGGCGAGCGTCCACCGAGATCACCTCGCCATTGCGATGGATGATCAGGTCAGCGTAGTAGGTGTTCTTTTCCACACGCGTGATGATCACCTTGCGGAGGTTCCCTCCCAGCCCGTTCAGCACGTTGACCAGGAGGTCATGGGTGAGCGGGCGAGATAACTCCATGTCCGCTAGCTGCATGGCGATGGCACTCGCCTCCCCGGGACCGATCCAGATGGGGAGGACGCGCTCGCCGCCCACCTCCTCCAGGATCACGACAGGGGTGTTGCTGGAGCGGTCGATCCCGAGGCTCTGAACCTTGACCTCGACGAGCACGGGGAACTCCGGACTGCGGGAAAGGTGTAGGGGGAAGCGTCCCCCCTCTCCACAGCCTACAGTACTCCCGAAGGGGGGCCGGGTTCTCCCTGGCCCCCCTGGGGTCAGAGCCCCAGCGCGCTCCGCAAATCGTCCTCGCGATCGGTCCGCTCCCAGCCAAACAACCACATCTTTCCGCCATCTGGGGCGTCCACGCACTGGGGCTCCCGGCCGAAGTGCCCGTACGCCGCAGTCGGGGTGAAGATCGGATTCCTGAGGCCCAAGGCATCGATGATCGCAAGCGGCCTGAAATCGAAGATCTCAGCGAGCGCGCTCGCGATGGCGCCCTCCTCCACGACCGCGGTGCCAAACGTGTCTACGTGGACCGAGACCGGCTCGGCGACTCCGATCGCGTATGCGAGCTGGATCTCGCAGCGCCTCGCGGCGCCGCACACCACCACGTGCTTGGCAGCCCACCTGGCCGCGTAGGTGGCCGAACGATCGACTTTGGTTGCATCCTTCCCGCTGAACGCGCCGCCGCCGTGGCGGCCGGCTCCACCGTAGGTATCGACGATGATCTTGCGGCCGGTGAGACCCGCGTCTCCGTGCGGACCACCGATCTCGAACAGGCCGGTGGGATTGATGTGGACGATGCAATCGTTGGCATCCAGCAGCTCAGGCGGGAGAACAGGCTTGACAACGCTCTCACGCACCTCGTCGTGGATGCGCTGCTGGGTGACGGCGGGGCTGTGTTGCGTGCTGACAACCACGGTATGCACCCGCACGAGGCGGTCGCCCTCGTACTCGACGGTCACCTGGCTCTTGCCGTCCGTCCGCAGGAAATCCAGCTCACCGGACCTGCGCACCTCCGCCAGGCGGCGAGTGATCCGGTGCGCGAACTGGATCGGCGCGGGCATCAGCTCGGCCGTCTCGTCGGTCGCGTAGCCGAACATCATGCCTTGATCCCCCGCCCCACCGCCGTCCACGCCCATTGCGATGTGGGCGGACTGCCGGTCCAGCGTGGTCACGACCGCGCACGTGTCGGCATCGATGCCGTACGACGAGTTGGTGTAACCGATGCGGCGCAGGGTCGACCGCACCACGTCTGGGATATCCACGTAGGCCTTGGTGGTGATCTCCCCGGCCACCACCGCCAAGCCAGTCGTCACGAGGGTCTCACAGGCAACCCGGGAATCGGAGTCGTCAGCCAGCACGTGATCGAGCACCGAGTCGGAGATCTGATCGGCAATCTTGTCCGGATGGCCTTCGGTGACGGACTCGGATGTGAAAAACCTTCGGCTCACAGCGCTCCTGTAGGTGTCGTGGTATGAGGAAGGAGGCGAGGCGGACCGAAGCTACCCCGTCAACTTTCGGGCGACAAGTTCCAGCGGCCCGAGAACGCCGACAGATCAACCGAGTCTCCGATCCCCTCCACCAGCGCGCTCACCAGAGCCTCCGCGCTCGGCGCCGCCAGCGCCTTCCTGACGGCCACACGAGCGTCCTCCATGCGGACGCTGCGGATCACCTGCTTCACCTCGGGGAGGGCCGGCCACGCAACCGACAGCGCGGTGATGTCCAGCCCCAGCATGAGGAAGGTGCCCAGAGGGTTGGCGGCCAACTCACCGCACACGCTCACCTCGATGCCCGCGGCACGGCCAACTCGCGCCACCTGATAGAGCTGTCGCACTACCGCAGGATGGAACGGGTTGTACAGGCGGGCGAGGCGGGCGTTGGTGCGGTCTACCGCCAGCGTATACTGGACGAGGTCGTTGGTGCCGATCGAGAAGAAGTCGGAATGTCGGGCGAGTTCTACGGCCTCGAGCGCGGCTGCCGGAGTTTCGATCATGATGCCCAGCTTGTACCCGGAGTTGAAGAGGATACCATCGGCCTCAAGGCGCTCCTCTTCCTCCTCAAGTATCTCGCGGGTCCGGCGGATCTCCTCGACTTCGTTCACCAACGGGAGCATGATGCGCAGGTCGCCGAAGGCGCTGGCTCGCAGAATGGCACGCAACTGAGTGCGGAACAACTCGGGTTCGTCGAGGCATACACGGATCGCCCGCCATCCCAGGAACGGGTTCTCCTCGGCCGGCATGTGGAGGAACATCGGGAACTTGTCCCCGCCCAGATCGAAGGTGCGGATATAGATAGCGCCTTGGGGGAAGGCCTTTGCTACCTGACGGTAGGCCAGGAACTGCTCCTCCTCCCCCGGCATGGTCGCGCGTCCAACCACCAAGAATTCAGTGCGATAGAGGCCGACTCCCCCGGCCCCATGAAGGGCTGCGTTCTCGGCCTCCTGGGGAAGGTCTAGGTTGGCTCGGAGCGCCACAGGCTGGCCGTCCCGGGTGACCGACTCCAGGCTCGCCACCACCTGGATCTTCTCTTCCATCTCCTGGAGTTGGGATCGCCGGTCCTCGAACACCTCGCAGTCCCGCTCGTCCGGATCCAGCACGACACGGCCGATGCGGCCGTCCAGAATCGCCTCCTGGCCGTGGCGCGCCAGCGCCGTGATCCCGCCGAGCCCCACCACCACCGGGATCGCGAGAGAGCGGGCGAGGATTGCCCAGTGAGACGTCCGGGTCCCGTGATCGGTGGCGATCCCTAAAACCCTACTGGAATCGAGGTACACCGTCAGACTCGGCGTGATGTTCGGTGCGACCAGAATCACCGGCAAGCCCTTGAGTACGAAGTCGGACGGATCCGGCAGGCCGAGCATCCGATTGAGTAGCCTCACCTGCAGATCCTCGAGATCGTTCAGCTTGTCCAGTACCATGGAATTGGCCCGCCGGGCCAGCACGGTCTGGAGCTCAATCATGCGCCACTCGAACGCCCGGGGAGCGGTCAGGTGGTTCTCTCGGATGTAACACACCGTTCCATCAGCGATCTCGACGTCGTCGACCATGAGGATCTGGGGATCGAAGATGCGGGCCTCGACCGGTCCCAAAAGTTCCTCTGCTCTCGCCTTTATAGCCTCGAGACGCTCCCGGGCCCATTCGCGGGCCTCGTGGAATCGGCGCACCTCCTCTTCCACACGATCCTCTGTGACGTTCTCATGGGGCACCTCGGGCACACCCAAAGAGAGGATATGCACCGGGCCCAAGCCGATCCCCTCCGAGGCAGCGAGACCATTCAGGACGATCGACATCAGCGTTTCCCTCCCACCGCTGGCCCCGCCATCAGGGTTCTCCAAAACCGCGCTCAACGAGCGCGACTATTTCGTTCACCGCCTCCTCAGCGTCTTCGCCCTCACAGCGGATCCGAATCTCGCTGCCGTGCTCCGCAGCCAGCATAAGCACTCCCATAATGCTCTTCGCGTTCACGTCTAACTCGTCCTTCCCCACCTGCACCTCGCACACGAAACGAGAGGCCATCTTGACGAGCTGGGCCGCCGGACGAGCGTGCAGCCCGAAGGGGTTGATGATGCGCACGCTCCGCTCCACAGCTTGAGTCTCACTCATCTGGCCGCGACCGTTAGGACACAAACGACCGTCCCGACAGCCAGCAGAGCTGCCGGCCGCCATGCCCTCTCCCCGAGCATCAATCCCGCCGTGAATGCGACCGCCATCAGTGTGGACCATAGTGACTCGATGGGGCCTCCCCGCGCGCCCGCCGCGCACAGGAACCCGGCCAGCAGACCAAGCAGTACCACGCCACCCCGGCTCACCAACTCAGCCAAGCGACCCAGCGCGGCCCCGCGCAACACGCGCCCGACGTCGTGACCCCAGCGGAGCCCAGCGCCGAACCCCCACAGGCGCAGCGCCACATGGCCAGCGTTGTAGGGGATCAGGAACAGCAACACACACAGCCACGGGGACGCGCCCGCAAAATGGGCCACCAGGCCGATGAGGACCGTGGTCGGAAGCCACGCCGCCCACATCAGGGCATCACCCATCCCTCCGAGCGGTCCCTTTATGGCGGACTTGAAACGGCGCATCAACTCCGGCTCGGCACCATCGGCCTCCAGCCGCGCGGTCGCGCCGATGGCAAGTCCAGCCAGGTAAGGGTGCGCGTTGAAATGCTCTGCATGCCGGCGCACCGCTTCGTCCAGCTGCGGCCCCTCGAACAGCTCACGGAGCACGGGCAGGATCGCGAACACAAATCCCCCTCCGATCATGGTCCGATAGTTCCAAGACCCCTGAATGGTGAGGGAGCGGAGGAAGGTCGAGAGCAGGGTCGAGAGGGAGAACTCGGTCACAGAAATACCCCTCCTGCCACGCCCACAGTGAGCCCTCCGAGGAAGAGGACGCGGCGGCGCGCCAGCCCCCCGAAGCTGCGTAGCAGAATCCCCACCGAGACGGCCGCCCCCACCAGGAACAAGCCAACCGTGTCCTCCTGGCCGAGCGGCCAATCGCCGGCGAAACGCGCCACCGCCCGCCCCGCGACCCACACGCCGGTCCCGGTGACCAGCGCCCCGCGCACGAAATCGAGTAGCACGGCGAGGAGGTGGCCACCGACCACACGCGCCGGTGGCAGCGCCGGCGCCGTCGGGTCAGGGGCGATCCAGCCGTTTAGTGTTCGCATTACGCTGATGGTCCACCCGCCGAGCTGACCCCACACGAGGCCGAGCCCGACCCCAAGGGCGAAAGCTCCGGGCCCCGGGTGCGCAGCCACCGTCACCGCCGCTACCACCGTGGCCGTGGCTCCTTCGGGAAAG
>Ga0114996_10002314_pt1 | contig 24694 bp, 16 predicted proteins | sample ArcticOcean_MG_C_4_FD_87039 | JGI IMG/M metagenome (GOLD analysis project Ga0114996, IMG submission 87039) | Marine microbial communities from western Arctic Ocean - ArcticOcean_MG_CB4_134 | ecosystem: Environmental > Aquatic > Marine > Oceanic | place: Arctic Ocean: Canada Basin | collected... | reverse complement strand
CACTGCAGAGGATCAGCAACGCCCCTGGCGAGGACGGCGCCACGCGGCCAGGAGTCTATCTCACGGCCCGGCAGCATTCGGGTGAAACGCCCGGCTCCTGGGTCCTTGAGGGTGTTCTCCGCGGTCTGGCCGATGCCGGCGACGACGCTCCACTGGTCTGGGCGGTACCCCTTACGAATCCGGATGGGATCGAAGCCGGTGACTATGGGAAGGACAACTTTCCGTACGATTTGAACCGGGCCTGGGGCCGGCCGCCGATGCGCCACGAGACCCTGGTGATCCAGAACGACTGCAGGCGTTGGGCTAGCCGCTGCCAACCGGTGCTCTGCCTGGACTTCCACGCTCCCGGGGCATCGGAAGCCGATGGATGCTATTTCTTTCTGCCGAATCCGGACTCCTCTCCCGAGTTCCACAAGGCAGGAGAACAGTGGGCGCGGACCCTGGCCGAAAGCATGGGGACGTCTTATATCGCTGCGCCGCCAGGGCGTGTGGCATCTTACCGATCTCGCTGGGAAACGCCGTCATTCACCCAGTTTTCCTGCCAGGACCTGAACGTATGCGGACTGACCCTTGAAGTCCCCTACGGTCTCTCCAAGCATCTGGTCCTGACTCGGGAAGCGTATGCAGACATCGGCCGACGCCTGGCCGAGGGCCTTATTCAAGTCATCTGACACCCTGTCGCACGGAGCACTCATGGCACGATTGAACCCGCATTTCGAAAAGCTGGCCGCTGGATATCTCTTTCCTGAAATTGGCCGACGCACAACGGCTTTCCTTGAGGCCAATCCTACAGCCCAGGTGATGCGCTTGGGGATTGGTGACACGACTGAACCCCTGTGTCCGGCAGTGCTGGAAGGTCTCCACCGTGGCGTCGATCTTCATGGTGATGTGAAGACGTACAAGGGGTATCCGCCCGACCAGGGGAACGCTGAACTTCGCGAAGCCCTGTCAGCCCGATACGCCACGTACGGGGCGGAGGTAAGCGCGTCGGATATTTTTGTCAGCGACGGCGCAAAGCCCGATTCTGCGAACATTCAGCAGATCTTTTCTCAGGACTGTATTGTGGCGGTGCAGGATCCCGCCTATCCGGTTTATGTCGACAGCAATGTGATGGCGGGGCGAACCGGCGGAGCAACCGAGGGTCGCTACGAGGGGCTCGTCTACATGCCCTGCAATGAAGGGAACGGGTTTTTTCCGGACCTGCCGGATCAGAAGGTGGACCTCATTTATATCTGCAGTCCGAATAATCCCACGGGCGCCGTAGCGACGAAAGAGCAGTTGAAGCAATACGTCGACTACGCCAACGAGCATAAGGCGGCGTTGATTTTCGATGCTGCTTATGCACCCTATATTTCTGACCCGAATCTACCGAGAACGATCTACGAGATCGACGGGTCTCAGACGTGCGCCATCGAGATCAACAGCTTTTCGAAGGACGCCGGATTCACCGGCATCCGACTTGGGTGGACGGTAGTGCCTTCTGAGATGGTGGTGGAGGGGACGTCGGTAGGTAAGGTCCGGTCTTTCTGGTCCCGGCGGCAAGGGACGATGTTCAACGGGGCGTCCAATATCGTGGCCGAGGGTGGAATCGCTGCGCTGAGCTCCGCCGGCCGGGTAGAGTGCCAGAAGGTGGTCGATTTCTACATGGAAAACGCTCGGCTGATCCGGACGGCGCTCGAGGGCCTGGGGCTCACGGTTTACGGGGGGGACAACGCCCCCTATATCTGGATGAAGACACCAAACGGTATCGGCTCGTGGGAATTCTTTGACCAGATGCTCAACGAGACCCACGTTGTTGGAACTCCCGGCGCCGGATTTGGTCCTAGTGGAGAAGGGTTCTTCCGTCTGAGCGCTTTCGGACACCGGGATCAGGTGGAGAAGGCGGTTTCCAGCATCCAGGACAATCTACAACTCTGAGGCATTGCGGATCCGGTGACGTTGCGCGTTCCTACACAAAGAGACCTGATCGGGCCGGCCCTGGTGGCGTTGATGCTGGCGGCAACGATGGAGACGTCGGCTGACTCAGCGAAGAGGCCGGCCGATGCCCAGAAGGCAGTCACGCGTCCGGTAGAAGTTGTGTTGGAGCACCTTTCGCATTTCGGCCGCCGAGGGAGCGGGGCCGGAGCGTTCTTTGAGCCCTCGGGGATCGCAGTGGACCCACTTGGGAACGTGTTCGTGGCGGATACCGGGAACGACCGCCTGCAGAAGTTTGACAGCAGGGGGCGGTACGCGAGCGAGGTGGGGGGCTTTGGGTGGGATCCAGGGCAGTTCAATCAGCCCACGGACGTGGCCACCGGCAAGGGCGGTCTGGAGATCTACGTTGCCGACAGCAGGAACAGTCGAATTCAGGCCTTTAGCCCGCATCTGAGACTGCTAGGTGTGGTTGGTGGTCAGGACGCTGACGGGTCGATTGTTCTGGGAACGTTGTCGGGGCTCGCCGTTTCAGAAGCCGGGGAACTGATGGTCAACGATCTGGATTCGGATCAGTTGATCCAGATCAGCACCTACAGCCTGGACGATCGCAGTTTCGGAGGTTTCGGATACGGCGCCGGCCAGCTGAGACGTCCACAGGGAATCGGGGTGGGGGAGAAGGGGGTTCTCTATGTGGCTGACGAGGAGAACAATCGTATTGCCGTATTCGACCGGTTCGGCAACTATTCGGGCGAGATAGGGGCAGACATCCTGCTTGGCCCCCGAGGCGTTTGTGTTGGGCCAGGCGAGCAGGTGTACGTGGCCGATACCGGGCATAACCGGATCGTCGTATTCGACCCGAAGACGCGGAAGGTGTCGGGACGTATCGGTGAAGCCGGTTCCGGGCCTGGACAGTTTCGAGAACCCCGTGCGCTTGCAGGGCGGGCTGCCTCCGGAGGGGATGGGTTCCTGTATGTGTTGGATTCCGGGAACTACCGGGTACAGAAGCTTCGAGTGAACATTAGCGGACGGTGACGCGACCTGATGAGCGAGGGATTCAGAAGCCGGGATACTCTGCATGAAGACGGAGTGTCCCGGTTTCCGTACCGGGGCCGGTTGAACCAGGGGACGATTGTGTAGTAGCCGCAACAACGATTTGTGTGCCCCGAAGGGACAACACCCTCGGCTGCTGCAAAGAGCGTGAAGGATTCCCTGAAGTCGGACGTGACTATCGCGCACGGGAGTTTCACGAGTGATCCGCATTCTCTCCATTCTCCTTGTACCGACGCTTCTGCTGGGCGCTGATCTGGAGGATTCTTCAGATCGTGTGACCATGTTCGATGCAGAGCGCCGGTTCGAGTCGGATGGCAGCAGAGGGCCTTTCCATATCTCCGGCCGCCCCGTTGTTCCTGGAAGCGAGCGCGTCCGGGTTGACGGAAAAACCTTCGTACGAAACCTCGATTACCGCTTCGATACTGAATCCGCTCTCCTGACGTTCCACGTTGAGGTCCCGCGAGGGACCCCCATTCACGTTTCTTACCTGCAGCCTCCTGTCGTACTCCTGGACCGTTACCGGCTTCGTCCCCTGCCCGACTCCGTAGGTGTCACCCGGCTGCCTTCGCCGAGGCGCTCTGGCCGGGCGGCCGACCGGATCTCTGCAGCCGATTCAAGCCCCCGGTCGAACCTGGACATTGGTGGGAGCAAGAGCATCCAGGTCGGCTTCGGGTCGGGTGAAGCGGTGACTCAGTCGCTGCGTGTCCACGTCACCGGGGAGGTGGCGCCTGGGGTGGAGCTCGTTGTGCTGTTGAGCGACCAGAATCTTCCGCTGGAAGCTGGTGGAAGGACCCGCCGCGTTGACGAACTGGATCGGATCACTTTCCAGGTGCGATCTGCGTCTGTCTCGGCAGGGCTGGGAGATATGGAGGTGGAGCTTCAGGAGACGACTTTCGGACGCTACCGTCGTCGGCTGCAGGGCGCCCGTTTCGGATACACGACCTCCCAGGGTGAAATCCAGATGTTCGGAGCCGTATCGGAGGGACGCTGGCGCGAGGAGCGGGTGGCGCCCGTTGACGGCTACCAGGGGCCCTATCGACTGATCGGAGGAGGGGGAGGAGCTTCGGGTGAGATCGTGCCTGGTTCCGAACGCATCTACGTCGATTCACGGCAGGTGCTTCCGGGGGAACTCCAGGACTATGTCATCGACTACGACCGGCGTGAAATCACCTTTACACCTGGTCGACCGGTTCGATCGTCCAGCCGAATCTCGGTTTCCTACCAGTACCGAGAGGGGGCCTATGCCAGGCGACTTGTCGGAATGCGGGGAGTGGTGGACGTTGGAGGGGGCGATGGACTGCGGCTGGGAACGACCTTCCTACGCGAATCGGATCAGATTTCTTCAGCAGGGGGTGAGGGGGTTCTTTCGTCGGCATCACCCTCTCATCAGCAGGTAACGGCAGTGGATGTCGCCTTCTCTCCGGGTCCCTCTGTGACGGCGACAGGTGAGTTCGCCGTGAGCGGGAGCGGCACTCACGCGGACAACATGTCCGGCCGTTCGGGAAACGCCGCTTCACTGGCCCTTGAAGTGGCTCCTTCAGCGCTGACGTGGAGGGATCTGGATCTGGGGAAGGTCCATTTTACCGGTCGGTTTCGGCGGATGGGAACCGGCTTCAGCAGTTTCGAACAGGTTGATCGCCCTGAATCTGATGGCCGTTGGGGGTGGCAACTGGCGTCTGAGCGGGCGGGGGAGCGTACGATGGAAGGATCCCTGCGCTATGACGTGAGGCAGGGAATCCGACTTCATGGAGGCCTTGGGAATCGGAGTGGAGAGCGGTCGGCGACGCGGAAGGAAGCCGGTTTCGTCCTGACACAAGGACGCGCCCGAAGTCTTCGGTACGACGTGGCTGCGATATCGGAGCGTGGTGGAAGACTGACCCGGCACACGGCTGACGGAGAGACTTCATTGCGATGGCTGCGACCGGGGTTCCGACTCGTGTCGGAGGAGGCGACGGGCGAGGCCGTAAGAGGCACTTCATTCTACTATTCTTACGGGTCGTCCTCGGGCGGAATGGTAGAGGCCCTTCCGGCCGGCGTTGCCACCCGGGAGATGGAGCTTCTGCTGTCGGTTGGAAAGCCTGGAGATCGGGAGTGGTCGTCGACCTTTTCCGTAGACCGGACACAGCTTCTTCGGCAGGCCTGGACAGACAGTGTTCGGTCCTGGGCGGTGAGTAACCGGGCCACACTCTCCCGGTGGGGGATCTTCTCCATCATGGGAGAACACACCCATCGCCAGCTTTCGTACGGAGAGAATGTGAGGCCGGGTGTGTCGACGGATCTCGGACGCGTCAAGCTTGGCCTGGTGTCCGGGCGAGGACTCCGCTCTCACCTGACCTACCGGATTTCGAGCACGGGTGTTTCCCGTCGCCGCGATGTGTACGGATTCGTCGGGCCCGGCAATGGGGTATACGTGTGGGAAGATGTGGACGAGGACGGCGATCTGGATCCTGAAGAGTTCATCCAGGAGTTGGGAGGTGACTATGATCTTCTTCCGGATCTGGCCGGCGGTCAAGTGACTCCGGCTCGTGACGCCGCGGTTGGCGCTCGCGTGGAAGTGCAGGGAGATAGACTCTGGTCGCAGCCGCTCCTGTCCGCGTTGTCGCTGGACCTGTCGGCTGAGGCCGATCGCCAGGCACTGCCTGGAGTCTCCGGCGTAGCTCCCTGGTCGCTGCTGAATTTTAACGATGCGGAGGGTGTGTTGGGAGGAGGGCGCTCAATGAGGGGGGACCTTCACATCTTCAGGTACCGACGCCGTGCGCGTTTGACGCTTTCCGGAAAGCATCGAGTTGGGATGTCGTCATTCACCAGGGATTTGGAGGGCCTGCGGTCCCTCTCCCTGCGCGGACGGTTTCAGCGTGGACGGGCCGAAGCGGACATGTCGGTACGCCGGGAACAGCGATATCGTGCCGGTGGCGGACCATTCGCCTACCAGATCGGCGCCCGGGAGGCGTCGATTGACTGGCTCTTCCGGTTCTCTCCGGGCTGGCAGGTTGGATCCCGCGTGGAGGCGGGTGCAGATCGCGAAGCGGACCGCGACTTGAGGGTGCGGTATCTGTCACTTCGGCCGGACATTCGCCGCTCCCTTCCCGGGCGAGGGCGGCTCAGGGCCGACTTCGAATGGACCCGCGTCGTGGCGGATGAGAGCGTGCCGCTGTTTCTGGGTCTGGCCAAGGGGCGGCGCAAAGGATCGAACTTCGCTTGGAGCACGAGCGTCGACTACCGGCTGGCTCAATTGGTGACTGCTCGCGCCAACTACCGGGGTCAGCGCAGGCCTGGGCGGCCGACGGTGCATATCGGACAGGTGGAGGTTAGGGCGACATTCTAAAGGAAAGGGATAAGCAGAAGCGGATAATCAGGGTCGGGATGATCAGAAGCGGGATAATCAACTGCGTGATCATCGAAGACGGGTTTTGGGGCCTTTGATGAGTCCGTTTCAACGGACTTGGGGTATTGTGTAGCACCGGGTTTCAACCCGGTGTGACTCGGACGGACAATCTAAACCGGATAAGCAGAACCGGATAACCAAGAAGCGGATAAGCAAGCGGGATAACAAGAGGCAGGTTGTCGTATGGTTGGACGGACGTTCGTGATTCTGATCCTCGCGCTGGTGCTACCTGCCGTTGGAGGGGATGTGCCGGTGTTGGGGATGCCAGGCGACCCGTCGCCGGTGGTGGTTCGGTCCGTACGGATTGAGGGGGCGTCCGTGATTGCGTCGGACGATCTTAAAGGCGGAATGTCCATCCGCAAAGGGCGGACGTTCCTGCAGCAGATGGTGGAGGGGGACGTAAGAGGGATCCTGGAGCGTTACCGGAAAGTGGGCTACTGGCAGGCGGCGGTCGTTCCATCAGTGAAGGTGAGCGATGGAAGAGTGCGTGTTCTCTTTCGGATCGAGGAAGGCAGGCCGACTCGGCTGGATTCAGTGACATTCGGCGGAAATGGGAGGGTGCCCAAGAGGGCGCTGCAGGCGCAGATGTGGACGGCGCCGGGTGGCGTGCTGTTGGAGCGCAGGGTGGCCGAAGATCTGAACCGGATCCTTGGAACCTACGAGAGCCTGGGTTACCCCTTTTGTTCCCTGACACCGACGCTCGAGGTCTTGCCCGGGCTGGACAGCGCCCATCTGGATATCCAGGTAGGCGAGGGTCCCTACGTCCAGATTGATTCGGTTCGGTTCGAGGGCAATCGTGTGACGCGGGATGATCTGCTGCGCCGCGAACTGCGATTCGCCCCTGGCGATGCTTACGACCGCCGTCAGGTCAGACGTGGCCTGGCCTCCCTGCAGAGGCTTCCCTTCCTGGATTCAGCGGAGGAGGTGGCGCTGGAGCCCCTGGGAAGCAGGCAGGCGGACCCGATGTCGGCGGTTCTGGTCGTGCGTGTGAAGGAGCATCGGTCGGCACGGCTTGAGGGCGGCCTTGGCGTCGCGCGCCGGGAGACGGGAGGGGCCACTCTTCTCACGGGTCGCGTTGGGCTGCAGTTCGATAACCTGTCGGGGAGGGGGCGGCTGATGTCTTTCCTCTGGCGGCGGCGGTCGGAACGGTCTGCTGACTTGAACCTGGCCGTACGGGAGCCCTGGGTGGCCGGCGCGCCGCTTCGGCTGGGAGCGGTTGTGGCGATGCGTCAACGCCCTGGATTTCGGGAGACTCAGCTGGGCGTCGACCTGGAGTGGATGAAGTCGCCGGAGAGCCAGGTGGGAATGGGAGTGCGGATGACGGCCGTAACGGACGAGAGCCTGGCTGTGTCCGCAGGATCGTTGTCCGGCCTGCGGCTATCCGACAGGGTGTGGGGCCTGGAGGCGTTCGCCAGGAGAGACACCCGCGATCACGATCTGAACCCCCGCCGCGGCCGCTACCTCGAGGGAAGGGTGTCCTGGGGCAAAGCTAGGACGGCCGGGGCATGGGTGGATCGCGCCGGGTTCGATGTTACGGCCGACCACTTCTTTGCTGTTTCCGATCGTTGGGTGGCCGCCCTACAACTGCGGGGAGCGGGCGTCTTTCAGGACAGGGGTGTGCCGGACGAGGCCCTGCTGCGCCTGGGCGGAGCGTTGACGCTGCGGGGACAGCGGGAGGAGGCCTTCCTGGCAGAACAGGCGGGATGGGCGCGTCTGGAGTGGCGACGCATGCTTGGAGATGGATCGCGGACGTTCGTGTTCGTTGACGGTGGGGCGGTTCGGGAGCGGACGGGCGAGGGGGTGCGGTGGGCGGCGCCGATCGGTTACGGGTTTGGAATCAGGTCCATGTCGAAGATCGGACAGATCGGGTTGGACTACGGGCTGGGAAGAGGAGACACGCCGGGGGAGGGGAAGGTGCACGTGCGGGTGGAAGGGGAGTTCTAAAGACAATGACGAATGACGAATAGCGAATGACGAATTACGAAGGTGGAAGTCTCCATTCTTCCATAGTTGGTGGTTATTTGGAGGAAGGAGCAGACACACGAAAGGCCCCGGTTTCTCGATGAGACCGGGGCCTTTCCGTTTCGTTGATTCTGGTGGTGGCTAGAAGGGGAAGAGGACGGGGATTTTCTCCTCCGTAAGGCGGGAGCCGTACTCGCATCCTTCGAAGGCTTCGGCATGCTTGACCTTCGAGCCTTTCTCTTTTCCGTAGCGTTCGACCAGTTTGTCCCGGTAGGTGTCGGCGATCTGTTCAAACCGGCTCAGGCGCCGTTCGATCCACTTGCGGCGATCGCTGTTCGATTCCGGCACTTCGTCCAGGTTACCGGCGTTCCAGGGGAGCCACTCGTAGAATTGGCAGGCGTGGCAGTGGAGCATGTCCATTTTCTTATCGACGACATCGTCAATGTCGACAACGACGTCGGGCGTAAAGGGATAGGGCTTCTGAAAGGTGTCACTGAGGTAGGCGATCACCGGATTGTACCGAAGAGCGGCCGTATCGGTGCAAACATTTGGCACGGTCACAACGTAGGCGGAGTCCTGGACCAGTTGGGATGTGTAACGATGGTCCGGGTGGTAGTCGTTGGGCCGATGTGTGAGAATGAGGTCGGGGGTGTAGGTGCGGATCATCCGGATGAGTTTCTTCCTGTTTTCCAGAGAGGGGACGAGCTCGCCGTCGTGGTTGTCCATGACGAGGTACTCGATTCCGGCGATCGCTCCTGCCGCTTCCGCTTCAGCCCTGCGCTTGCGGGCCAGTTCGACGCCGCCGATTTCGTGGTGCCCCGCGTCGCCATTTGTGACGGAGACAAACCGGACTTCGTGGCCGAGGGTGGAGTACTTGATTGCGATCCCGCCTGCCTTGATGTCGCAGTCGTCGGGATGGGCCCCGAATACGAGGATTCTCAGGGGTTTGTCAGCCATTCAAACTGCCTCCGTTAGTCAAGTGGATGAGGTCTGGTCAGGGAGCAATATAAAGGGCGGAGGCGATAAAAGGAAGGGGCGATGAAGGCGGATGCGATGAAGAAGGAGCGATCAGGCAGAATCGATGAAGCAGAGCCGGTCAAGCAGAACCGATCAGGCGGAGTCGGAGGGGGACTCGCAGTTGGCGTAGTGTCGGTAGAGGCCGACTCCACACGCGAGGGCGCCGGCACAGCAGAGTGCGCCGACACCAAACGGGAATACCGTACCCTCCTCGATGAGGGCTCCGGCGCCGAGGTTGCCTGTGAGCATTCCGGCACTCCAGACCAGGTGGGCGATGCCGACGATCTTGCCGCGCTCTCCTTCTTTCGCGATAAGCTGCAGGAGCCCAGGCATTGTGGTGGAGAGCGACCAGGCGGTGGCTGCAGCCATAGTGCCGAAGCCGTAGAGGCCGGCCACCGTGTCTCCGAACACGGTCAGGCCAACGGCGCTCAGGGTGACTCCCGAAGCAGCAACGAGGATGGGCTTCCAGCGGCCGATGCGGTCGCAGAGCCGACCCGTGAGCAGCTGGAAGCCGGCGGCAATGGCGAGGCTGACGGCGCTGTAGGTGGCGGCGGAACCGGGGTCGCCGGTGTGCCGGTAGATGAGCAGGGGCACAAGCAGTGTGACACCTCCCCAATAGCAGGTGGGCAGAAAGCGGATGCCCAGGAGGAGACGGACTTCCCTGCGCCGGAGGAGTTGGCCGCTCCCCGACAGGCCGAGACTCCTGGCGGCGGTTGGTTTGTCGGGTGTAAGCGCGGGGAGAAGGAATGCGGCGCCCAGAAGGAGCACCAGGGCCCCAGCGGATGCCATAAGGCCCACGGCCCCGAATCCGATGTCTCGAAGGAAGGGAGCGGCGGCAGCGTTTCCGAGCGATGTTCCAAGCGTGTTGCCCAGGAAGTAGCCGGCGGATGCCATTCCAATAGCGGAGGAGGGGACGGCGGAAATCAGGTAGCTCTGGCCGCCCGCACTGCCGAAGCCCTGGGTGATTCCGATGCCGATACAGAGGGAAGCGAGTACCAGGGGATCGCTGGACCGGAAGACGAAGCCGGCGAAGACCGGCCCCAGGATGCTGAGGACGTAGATCCATTTGATGCCGAGCCGGTCGCCGAGGCGTCCGGCAGGAACGGCGAAGATGCCGCCCAGTATCAAAAAGAGCGTGCGGAGCCCGGCCGAAAAGAGTGGGGATCGTTCGAGGTTCGATTCAACGTAGACCGGGAGGAGCGCGAACAGGGGAGACGCCAGGAAACTGATGGCGAACGAGACGATGACGAGGGCGAGGAACGGGCGCCGAAGGAGAGGGTGAGTGGGCATGAGAGAAATGACGAGTATCGAATGGCGAATGACGAATGACGAATGGCTCTGCGGGTTTGTGCTGGACAGGTTCGGGCGGAATGGTGAATATTGCTCTCTGCCAGTTGGTTTGTCAAACCTTTGAGCCAAGAAAGCGAGTTCTTAGCGATGCGGATTCTTTACATCGATATCGATTCCCTGCGCCCCGACCATCTCGGCTGCTACGGCTATCACAGGAATACGTCACCGAATATCGACAAGCTTGCGGCCCAAGGCATTCGGTTCACGAACTGCTACACGCCGGATGCGCCCTGTCTGCCTTCACGGACGGCCCTGTCGTCGGGACGGTTCGGTATCCACAACGGTGTTATCAACCACGGCGGCGTGGCCGCAGACCCCTTTCACGAAGGGCGGTCTCGCGGTTTCCGCAGCTCATTCGCAGAGACGGCGTGGATGTCGGTGATGCGGCGGGCCGATTTTCATACGGTATGCATCAGCCCCTTTGCTGAGCGTCACTCGGCTGTCAATTTCAACACAGGATTCAACGAAATCTACAATACCGGGAAGAACGGTCACGAGCTGGCCGACGAAGCGACGCCGGTGGCCCTCGACTGGTTGACGCGGAACAAGGACCGGGACCACTGGTTTATGCACTTCAATCTCTGGGACCCCCACACACCCTACCGTACGCCGGCCGAGTACGGCAATCCGTTCGAGAACGACCCGCCTCCGGCCTGGTTGACAGACGAGATTCGACAGGCTCACTTCGAGAGCTACGGGCCGCACAGCGCCCACGAGCCCTGGTCGTGGGGCAAAGGCGATCGCTCACGGTGGCCCCGGATGCCAGAGGAAATCACTTCGATGACCGACTGGAAGGACTGGGTGGACGGCTACGACACGGGTGTGAAGTACTCCGATGACCACGTGGACCAGATTTTGGACCTGTTGGACGAGCAGGGGATTCTGGACGAGACGGTGATCGTCTTGAGTGCCGACCATGGAGAAAACCTGGGTGAGCTCAACGTCTACGGCGATCACCAGACGGCCGACAACATCACCTGCAATATTCCGTTGATTATCAAGTGGCCGGGCAAACGTTCGGGTGTGGTCGAAGATGGGTTCTGCTACAACGTGGATATGGCGGCGACCCTCGTAGACGTGGTGGGCCAGCCCGTTCCAGATGCATGGGACGGCGTGCCCTTTACGGAGGCCCTGGGCGGAGACGGTTGGGAGGGACGCGACCAGGTCGTTGTGAGCCAGGGCGCCTGGGCCTGCCAGCGAAGCGTTCGATGGGGGCCGTGGATCCTTATTCGAACGTATCACGACGGGTTCAAGGCGTTCCCTCCGGTGCTGCTGTTCAACCTGGAAGACGATCCGCACGAGACCACGGACCTGTCGGAAAGCCTCCCCGACGTTCGGAACGAGGGGCTCGCACGGCTGGAACAGTGGCATGCCGAGATGATGGCGACGTCGATATCGGGCGTCGATCCGATGGCGACGGTCCTTAAAGAAGGCGGCCCGCTGCACACCCGGGACATGGTGTCCATCTACAGCCAGCGGCTGCGCGACACGGGAAGAGGGCAGCACGCGGACGCGTTGGAAGCAAAACATGGGCAAGGAACGCCGAAGAGATAGAGGCGGCACCAGAAGGTCCGGTTTGGAAAGGTCTGCGGCGGGCAGATTCGAGGCCCGAATCCCCGATTAAGAGAGGAAGCGAAATCAGTGTCCCATCTGGCGAATGTTGAAGCGTCGATTCGGGCTGCACGGGACGTCGCTCTGGGCATTTTGAAGCCGAGCGAGCGCGATCTGCAGCATGGGTTGGAGCTGCACCGTGATTCCGTGGTGGTAGAGTCGTACGGGTTGGGGGTGATGGGCCCGGTTGACGCCAAGGCGATGGCGGCGGGGATCGAGGCAGGGGCGTCGCCGCTTGAGCTGCAGGACATCGCCGGTGACTCGGCGACCACGGGATGGTTGAGAACCCCTGAGCTTAAGGCGGAATACGAGGCGGCATGGGATGCGTCAGGGGTAACGTGCACGTTCCAGAATGCGGGTGAAGAGGGGAACGACCCCGCTGTTCTGATCAAACGGTTGGCGCGACATACGCATATGACGGACATGCAGCCCGATTTCATGATGCGGGCGATCCGTCCGGACGATGTTCCACTGGTGAAAGCATCGGGGAAGCACTGCGTCTATCTGACCGGAAACGGTGTGCCACTCCCTCAGGACTGGGTGTCGGTCCCCGAGGAGCTACGATACATTCGCGTCTTCCACCAGTTGGGATGCCGGATGATGCACCTGACCTACAATCGCCGGAACATGATCGGCGACGGGTGTACGGAACCCGCGAACGCTGGACTGAGCGATTTCGGACGTGAAGTCGTGCGGGAGATGAATCGCGCCGGGGTGATCGTCGATATCGCTCATTCGGGGTGGCAGACGGGATTCGAAGCTGCGGACGTTTCGGAGAAGCCGATCGTCATCAGTCACGCTGCCGCCTGGTCCGTAAACGAGCATGCCCGGAGCAAGTCGGATGAGCTGATTCGGGCTGTGGTGGAGAAGGGGGGGACAATGGGCATCACCAATGTGCCTCCCTTCCTGGGCCGCACGGGCGACATAGCCGCGCTGCTGGATCATATTGACCACGTGGCGAAGACCTTCGGCGTAGAGGCGGTTACCATCGGGACGGACAGGCCCTACCAATCCCTGTTGGCCGACGCCGCGTGGGAACAGGTGCCCTCCAGAGGGCGATCGCGCACACGGTGGGAAGCGTTGTGGTCTCCGGATGATCCGCTCTTTGGCCCGGAATGGAAGCAGGAGTCGATGGTTCAGAGTCTTTTGTGGACGAACTGGCCGTTGTTCACCGTTGGTCTGGTACAGCGCGGCTACTCGGACGACGACATCCGGAAGATCGTGGGCGGGAATATCCTTCGTGTTGCGAGGGATGTCTGGGAAGGGTAGCGCAGGGCAGAAGAGTAGTAGTCAGTTGTCAGTGATCAGTTGTCAGACAAGCGGGTTTTGGTCCTACCTCACTGGGTAGTTTCGGGAGGCTACCGGGTATCTGACATCTGGTGGAATTGTCATTTGAGGCGACGACACGGTTCATGAGATGAGATCTATCCACACGATGAACAGGGCGGCGCTATGGCACGGAAGATTGTAACAGGTTGGGAAGGACGGTTTTTCGAGGATTTCGTGGAAGGGGACGTCTACCGGAGCCGGTTTGGCCGTACGGTGACGGAGTCGGACAATCTTCTGTTCACGACGTTGACGATGAATACGAATCCGCTCCATTTCGACGCCGAGTATGTCAAGGATACGCGGTGGGGGAATATCCTGGTGAACAGCACGTTCACGTTCGCCCTTATTGTGGGGATGAGCGTACCCGATGTGAGCGAGAATGCGATGGCCAATCTGGGGTGGGAAGACATCAAGCTCTCGAACCCCGTCTTCATCGGCGATACCCTCTACTGCGAAACCGAGGTGCTCGGGAAGCGGGAGTCAAAGTCGCACCCGGAAGCCGGTATTGTGCAGGTTCGATCGCGCGGCGTCAACCAGGATGGCAAAGTAGTTATCAACTATACTCGAAGTGTGATGGTCTACAAGCGAGAGCACGCGCCCAAGCGGGGTGAGTTTCCGGAGATTGAGGAATGAATGTGACTGCCCACACCCAGAGCGGAGTCCCACGGTGAATCCGCTGCGCTCCTGGATGTTCGTTCCCGCTCATCGGCAGAAGATGATCGATAAGTCGCTAGACCTTGATCTGGACGTGGCGATCATCGATCTGGAAGATGGTACGCCCACCGGCGAAAAAGAGACAGGGCGGCAGTTGGTTGCTGAAGCTCTCGACCGACCGGTCGGTGGGCCGCTCCGGTATGTGCGGGTTAACACGAAAGCGTCCGGACTCCAGGAAGGCGATGTACGGGCGGTGACAAGGCGCGGCGCAGATGGAATCGTTGTTCCGAAAGTCGAGTCGCCTGACGATCTCAAAGATATCATCGACCTTCTGGACCAAGAAGAAGCAGGGGCCGGCCTGACTCCGTTGTCGATTGGAATGGTGGCGATGATCGAGAGCGCAGCGTCGGTGATTCGGGCGCCGGAGATTGCCTCCGCCAGCGTCCGCCTGACGGCGCTGATGTTCGGAGGGGAGGACTTCGCCCTGGACATGGGGATGTTCTCTGTGAAAGGCGCCGGCGGTTCCGAACAGGCCTACGCGCGGTCCGCCGTGGCAATTGCGGCAGCGAGCCGACGCCTCGTTGCCATCGACCGGATCTACGTCGACTTCCGGAATCCGGATGGACTGCGGGAGGACGCGGTTCGAGGACGCGAATTCGGCATGTCGGCCAAGTCGCTCATACACCCTGATCAGATTGCGATCACCCACGATGTCTACAGCCCTTCGGACGAAGATGTCGCGTTCGCACGCGAGGTGGTGGAGGCGGTGGACGCTGCAGGAGAAGATCACGCAGGCCCCATCGGTGTCCAGGGCAAGATGGTGGACGCTCCGGTTGTCGAACGTGCCCGCCGGATCCTGGCGATGGTAGACGGACCGTGGTAGTCTCCCTTTCCCAGAACCGTCCACTGCTTCTCGGTTTCCCCAGCCCCGACCCCCCAATCCCCAGTCCCTGCCCTTGAAAGGTTCCTTACCTGTGAACAGTCATCAAGCGCGCCCCCCGCTGGAAGGTCTTCGCATCATTTCCGTAGAACAGTACGGCGCCGGTCCCTGGTCTACGATGTTCCTGGCCGACCTAGGTGCAGAAGTGATCAAAATCGAGAACCCGGAAACCGGAGGTGACGTCGCTCGGTACGTTCCGCCTTACACGGGCGACAAGGACAGTGTCTACTTCCAGAGCTTCAACCGTAACAAGAGAAGTATGACCCTCAACCTGCGCCACCCTAGGACCACGGAGATCCTTCACGCCCTGGTGAAGACGGCAGACGGCGTGTTCAATAATTTGAGGGGCGACATTCCCGCACGGCTTGGGCTCGACTATCCGGCGTTGTCGAAGGTGAAGAAGTCGATTGTCTGCGCCTCGCTGTCGGCCTTCGGGAGAACCGGGCGTCGAGCATCGGAGCCTGGCTACGATTACCTGATGCAGGGCTACGCCGGATGGATGAGTATTACGGGTGAACCTGGTGGGCCACCGCAGAAGACGGGACTCTCCCTGGTGGATCTCAGTGGTGGGGTCATGGCGTCGTTGGGCTTCGTGAGCGCGGTGATGCGGGCGCGGGAGACAGGCGTAGGGTGCGATGTTGATGTGAACCTGTTCGACGCCGCACTCTCCCAGACGTGCTATGTGGGCGCCTGGCACCTGACGAAGGGCTACGAGCCCCACCGGATGCCCGACTCTTCCCATCCGTCCCAGATTCCGTCCCAGGTGCTGCCGACGAAGGATGGGTGGCTGGTGGTGATGTGCGCCAAGGAGAAGTTCTACCAGAATCTGGTGCGGATTTTCGGCGCCCCGGAGATGGCGGAGGATCCCCGGTTTCGGACGTTCGCCGACCGGTTGGAGAACCGCCAGACACTGGTGCCGCTGCTGAAAGAGCTGTCAAAGAAGAAGACGACGGAGAAGTGGCTGGAGTTGCTGACGGGCGAAGTACCTTGCGCCCCGGTGAATACTATGGAAGAGGCCTTTCAGGATCCGCAGGCGGAAGAGGACGGGATGATCCTGGAAATGCCCCATCCGCAGTTTGGCACGGTGCGTGTAGCCGGCAATCCGATCAAGATCAGTGACGCTGCGGTGGAGCACCGTCGGGGCCCCGCGCTGGGCGAGGATACGGAAACGATTCTGAAGGACGAATTGGGGTACGGAGTTCAGGAGATTGAGGAGATGCGTGGGGAGAAGCTGATCTAAAGGCAAGGCAGATGGCAGATGGCAGACGGCAGACGAAAACAAGGCCACCAGATCCAGAACTGCGTAGTGGCCTTAGAACCTGAAAGGTGCGTGTTATGGCTTTGCAGGATCGTTGGGTGTATGCGTCGAAGGGGTTGAGGGACGATGCGGATGTGGTGGCGCTGAAGCAGGTGATCGAGACGGCGGGGCGGAGCGGGTTGAACGGGCTCCTGCTGTCGGCAGGGTTCGACCAGCTTGACCTTCAGCCTCCCGACTACTTCGAACGTCTCGAGCAGGTGAAGATGCTCTGCAAGGCGAACGGAATGGAGATCATTCCCAGCGTCTTTTCCGCCGGCTACGGCGGTGGGATCCTGTCCCACAATCGAAACCTGGCGGCGGGCCTTCCTGTGAAACGGGCGCGATTCCGAGTGAAGGGTGGGGAGGCGGTTCTGGATTCGGATCATTCGGCGGGGCTGGCTGGCAGTGACTTTTCGAATCTCAAAGGTGGTAACCCGTCGGAGTGGACGATCAGTGGGAGTGTGACTGTTGTTCCAGGAGCTGGGCGCACCGGTGACGCTCTGCGGTTCGTTGACGGTTCCGAAGCGCCGCGACTCGTCCAGAACGTGGGCGTACGGCCCTGGCGGAGCTATCGGGTAACCGTGTGGGTTCGCGGGGAGGGACTCGCTCCGCAGGCCGAACTATTGCTCTACGCTACCGTTGGAAAGCGGTCGATGGTGCCGCTGACGGTTCCGCTGAGAGATGTGGGCGACTGGCAGCCGATGTCGATGGTGTTCAATTCGATGATGTACGAGCAGGTGAAGATTTCTATCGGGCTGCGTAACGCGGCCGCAAGGTGGTCGGACAGTCCGGGCGACGCTGAAGGCGGTATCTGGATCGACAACGCTTCCATGTCGGAAGTAGGGATGCTGGGTGTTCTGAGGCGGTCGGGAACACCGGTTGCCGTCGTCGATGAGGCGTCGGGAACGGTCTACGAGGAGGGGGTGGACTACGAGCCCATTCCGGACGCACACACGCACCGGTTCGACGCATCGAACGATGAACTTCCGCTTCGTCTGACACGGGGCTCACGGATTTCGGATGGCGACGTCCTCCGGCTGTCGTACTACCATCCGGTTCAGATTCACCGGGGCCAGATGCCGATCTGCATGTCGGAGCCGGAGTCGTACGACATCTGGCGGAAGGCGATTGAGCTGATGCACGAGCACCTGGGTAACCAGAAGTATTCGCTGAGCATGGATGAGGTGCGCGCCGGAGGATCGTGCGAGGCGTGCAAGGAGCGGGGGATGTCGATGGGTGAGATCTTCGGCGACTGTGTGACGCGTCAGTTCGAGTTGATCAAGGAGGTGAACCCGGACGCTCTGGTGTACTGCTGGTCCGATATGATGGACCCGAACCACAACTGCCACGCCGACTACTATTCGGCGGAAGGCGATTTCGCCAAGGCATGGCAGCACGTGCCGAAGGACATGATCATCACATGCTGGTGGCACGCGATGCGGGACAAGAGCCTGCCCTGGTTCGAGATGCACGGTTTTCGGACGTTCGCCGCGGCGTACTACGATGGCGACGACCTGGAGAACATCAAGGAGTGGCTGGCGTCGATCCGGGAGATGCCGAACCACAGAGGGATTATGTATACGACGTGGATGAATAAGTATGATCTGCTGGAGGGGTACGGGGAGCTGGTGAGGGCTGAAGGCTAAAGGTATATTACCCCGAAGGCACGAAGAGAGGCATTCAGCGGCTGGGATCCAATGAGGTCTGAAGGTTTGAGAAGGACGGAGATGATAGGCTCCGTCCTTCTTTTTTCGTTTGGTCTGGACTTCAGGGCAGGAGCCCCGAGTGAGAGTGGTGGGTGGGGTGGGTGGAGTTGCTGCAATGTATTGGGATGGGCATGAAAGATCCCTTCTGATTGCGAGGCGGACGATTGTTTCTTGCGTGCCACATGGACGGCCCGAGTTCTTCTTCTACAGCTTCCGTTTGAACCAGTCCAGGATGGCTTCGAGCCGGGCAATACGCTGTAAGGGGCGGCCCGACCGTGAGAGTTCGTGGGACTCGCCGGGGACGCGGACGAATTCGGTATCGCGGTCGAGCCATTTGAGGGCGGTGAAGAGCTGTTCGCTCTGTTCGATGGGGCAGCGCCAGTCTTCTTCCGAGTGGATGATGAGGAGCGGAGTCTTCATCTGTTCGACGTAGGCCAGAGGCGACCGTTTCCAGAGTTCCTTCAGGTCCCCGCCGCTTTTCCAGACCGGGCCGCCGATTTCCTGGTGACCGAATAGGTTGCCGATGTCGGATGTGCCGAAGAAGCTGATCCAGTTGCTGATGCAGCGTTGGGTGCAGGCGGCTTTGAACCGGTTGGTATGGCCGACGATCCAGTTCGTCATGAACCCGCCGTAACTCCCTCCCAGTACGCCCAGCCGTTTGGGGTCGATGGGGTACTTCCTCAGAACGCGGTTGATGCCTTCCATCAGGTCTTCGTAGTCCCTCTCGCCGTAATGTTTCGGCCCAGCGCAGGCCCATTCTTCTCCGTAGCTCGACGATCCTCTCGGATTCAGATAGACCACCGCGTAGCCGGAGGCGTTCAGGAGATGGAATTCGTGCATGAATCCCATTCCGTATGCCGAGCGCGGGCCGCCATGGATTTCGAGGAGTGCCGGATGACGCTTTCGACGCGACTCTGGCGGGAGCATCACCCAGCCTTCGACCTCGACGCCGTCGGATGCGCGAAAGTTGAAGCGTTCGGGCGTCGTGAGTGACAACCTATTGAGAAGCGGAGAGGATATGCGGGTCCGCTGCCGGGGAGAACGGCCCTCCTCCCAGACCCAGACCTCAGCGAGTTCTGTCGGTGACATGCCGGTGTAGACGGCGGACGTGTGGTCGTCGGAATAAGTGAGGGATTCGATGGTCCAGTCGCCGGAGGTGTACTGGATCACGTCACCCGTTTCGGGCGAGGTGGAGAAGAGGTGGGTCGCTCCGCGGAGCGTCGAGAGGAACTTGATCTCGGACCCGTCTGGACTCCAGGTGGGACCAAAGGCGGGCGAAGCGCCGCGGGAGTCCGTGTTCGTCGTCTGACCTACGCTCAGGTCCCATCGGTGGGTCACGTTCTGAGGTGTCCCGCCCGATGAGGGGACAAGGAAGATGTTGCTGTTGCTCGCGTAGCCGCGTCGAAAGGCGTTTCCGACGAAGGTGACGGTGCGCCCATCGGGGGATGCGGCCGGGGCAGAGATTGGGCCTTTGAGCGCGCAGAGGGTCCGCACGCGGCCAGTGGCGATGGAGACGGAGTAGAGTTCGCGTGCGTAGGTGTGGTCGGCGTCGGCGAGGTTGCCGCAGACCAGCAGTTGCTTGCCGTCGGGCGTCCATGCGAAGTCGCCGGCGTCCCAGTCGCCCTTTGTGATCTGGCGGGGGCGTCCGCCAGCCGAGGGAACGATGAAGAGGTGCTGCCGGTAAGCGAACTGGTAGCCCTTCAGGTCGTGGCGGTAGGTGGTTCGGCGAATGTGCATGACATCCGGCTTCCGGCTGCCCGTGAGATCGTCGGTATCCGGGTCCACGGGCACTCGACCGACAAGGGCGATCCACCGGCCGCAGGGAGACCAGAGGGGTGATGACGCTCCGCCGGGAAGATCTGTGACGCAAACGCCTTCGCCGCCTGTGGATGGCATCACCCAGATCTGCGGAACCTTCGGCGAATCTTCCATGTCTACAGAGCCGCGTGCCGACAGGAAGAGTATCCGGTCCCCGGTGGGACTCCATCTGGGCGTCGATTCGGAGGCCGCAGAGCTCGTCCACTGCTTTGAGGCGCCTGACTTTGTACCCACGCGCCAGATGTGGCTGTCGTACCGATTCTTCTTCTTGTCAGGATGGAAGCGGCTCCTGGTGAAGAGAATCGATTCTCCATCGGGAGAGATCTGGGCGTCGGAGACGAACTGGAATTTCCAGAGGTCCTCCAGCTTGATTTTGCGTTTTGGTGCCACGTGTTCCTCTGGTGTCCAGTGTGTGGAGGTATGAAATGACCCGAGGTGGGACCCGCGCTCGGATTGACACTTCGGCTGGGCTCGGGGTGACGATGTTCTGGTAGCGGTTAGGGCTCTGCTACCGCGACCTCTTAACACGCATCAGACTGAGCGTGCCTGCCCCTGCGCAGCCAGGGGTCGAAGTGTCGCCCAAAGGGTCGTTCATTGGATTGGCCTCAGCAACTATCCCAGCAGAGCGGCACTAGCCTGTTGCTTGAGCTTCGTTGATGATACGCTTCAGGTTGGCGACGCCGGTGGTGAAGGTGGCGGTGTCTTCCGAGGAGATCTCCAGTGCAATCGCCCCCTCGTATCCTGCATCGGCCAGGATTCCGACCAACTCGGGCCATTGGCCATCTCCCTCTCCACCCACGCAGCGACGGATGTAGTCTCCTCCCGGCGCCTGCCGCCATCCTTCCTTCGGTGTTTTACTGATGTGGAAGTCCTTGATGTGGGCGTGGATGACATGTTTCGCCAGTCGCCTGGTCGACTTGACGTGGTCTTCGCCGTAGCCGGTTCGGAAGTTGGTGAAGTCGATGTTGACCCCGAAGTTGGGGCGATCGACCAGTCGGATGAGCTTTTCCACGTGCGCGGTGCTGCCTACGAGGCCGCCATGGTTTTCGACGCCTACCCGAATCCCTCCGGATTCTGCGGCGATTGCGACCTCCGCCATGCCGGGGGCCAGCAGGTCTAGAATTTTGTCTGCATCCACGTCGCTTCGTTCCCGCCCGGCCAGGTCGGTCTGAGGGTCCAGGCGGATGGCTTGTGTGCCAAGGATCTTCGCTGTTTCGAGCCGGCTGATGGCCAGATCGATGCAGGTGCGATTAGCCTCCTTGTCGAAAACGGCCCAATCGTTCTGAAGCGTGTAGCAGGAGACGGCGAGCCCCTGGTCATCCAGCAGTGCCTTCACTTCAATCGCCTGCTCCAGTTCGTCCCGGTCCGGTCCCCAGAATACGGAGAGGATTTCGAACGCAGAGGCTTCTGTCTGCGTGCCTGTAAAGGCCACTGCATCCAGGAGCGTCATGTCTTTCTTCAGAAAGAGCGGGCGAAAGCACCAGCTCGATATTCCAGGACTGATGGGTACAGGCGTTCTCCTATGGGGAAAGGCGTTTGCTGAGGTCGGCAATGAGATACGTGCATTCTGCCCGAGCTTCTGCAAGGCCGCTGATTGTGACGTCGGGCGATTTCAGGTAGCTGAGGACGACGCCCTCGGCCGCGGCGTAAGCGACGCAAGCGTCTGCAAGTTCAGATGCGATCTCCAGGGGAATGGTGGTTACGCCGTCGGCATCGCCGTGCAGGAGATCGCCTCTGTTTACGGTGACGCCGCCGACCTGTACCGGCACGTTCAGATCGAGCGTGTGCCGGTAGCCGTGTGAGGCGATGGTGCCGCTGCTGAATGCCGGGAATGCGATGTCGTGTACCTGCTCCAGGTCCCGGCCAGCGCCGCTGGTGACAATTCCGACGGCGCCGAAGGCCTTATAGGCGCTACACATGATGTCGCCGAAGCTGGCTGCCGCCGACGGCCGGTCCAGATCCTGGAAGACGACGACGGCTGGCCCCGGAAGATCCTGGAATGTTTCAAGCTGTCTGTGGAGAGGGATCGCCGTTTCGGGCGGCGGAGAAGCGGTCCGGAAGGTGGCCGTAGACGCATACCCGACCATCGGCGGCAGGTCAGGGAAGCAGGACACAATGCGACCGTCCATGTAGCCCATGTGACGAGGCCTTACATTGAACGCCTCGATGGCGTTGCAGACGGTGGGAGAGTCGAACGTGCGGAGAGCGTCGAGGATGGATGGCGATAAAGGGGACACGGAATTCTCCGAAGAAGGGAGTATCAAAGGAAGTGATTACGAGAAAAGGGCGATTACAAGAAAAGGGCGATCACGGCAACAGCGATCATGGCAACAGCAATAACCAATACGAAATGCCCAATACGGGACTTTCGATGGAGAACCTCATTCGCAACTCCAGTATTGGGCAATGGTCGTTGGACGTTGCTTCGGGATCCTGTTTCCACGTCTTGCGTTTCGCGTTTAGCGTCTCCCCTTCTTTCATACCCTCGACATCTCCGGATGCGCCTGGAACGACAGGACGTCCATTGGGCAGACGGTGACGCAGATGCCGCAGCCGATGCATGAGCTGTTGCCGTTGTCCAGAACCTCCTGCTTCATGGCGAAGGACATGACGTCGATGCCGACGAGGCAGTTTCGGGAGCATTCGTTGCAGGAGATGCACTTGTCGTTGGATACAATATGGTAGCGGCTGATGCCCAGCTTCGTGTAGAGCTTGGACATGAGATCCATCATTTTCGCCAGGGGACACCAGAAACGGCACCAGACTTTCCCGCCCAGAAAGGGATAGAGGGTGACGGGTAGAAGGCCGACGAGCCAGACGTCGACACCGATGCGATAGAGGGTGATGGAGGTGTCGGCTGAGCTGCCGAAAAAGCCCCAGATGTCCCGCGCCAGCATCATCAGGGTGATAACGGTGGCCAGGATGAGGATGCCGAAGTTCATGCTCTCCCAGCGAATGGCCGTTTTTCCCTTGGGCGCATAGTGCCGCCAGCGGTCGCCGAGGGTTTCGGCGAGCCCTCCGCACCCGCAGATCCAGGAGCAGTAGCGCTTGCCGCTAAAAAGGACAAAGATGGGGATGATGACGAAGCTGAGGACAACGCCCCAGATCACCCATATATGGTGAGGGTCATAGAAGAAGGTGTAGAAGAAGAGGGGCCATGCGTAGACGATGCCGTAGCTTCGCCAGGCCTGGTCGGCAAAGACGGGGTCGTTGGAGAGCGCCCCCAGCCACTGGTATTCGACGGCCCACTGAAAGAGAAACTCAGGGATCAGAAAAAAGAAGATCCACTGGAAGCCGATGAGGCTGACGAAGCGATAGACCTGGAAACGGTCCTTCCGGTCCAGCCCCCAGCGTTTCAGGGCCTGGATACCGAACACCGTCATCAGCCCGGTATAGAGGACGGTGTACCAGAAACTCCAGGGTCGGTCGAAGAAGGAGAGGGCTTTGTATCCCCAGTCGCGAAAGGGCCAGAACTCCTGTCCGTCGCCCACCTTGACGCCGTAGATTGTGTAACAGATCAGAAACGAGACGGCCAACCACGCCCACCGGTCGCGCCGGCTTCCGAAATAGAGGAGCAGTCCCGAAGAAGCAAGAGCGATCGCCCCTCCGAGGGCAGAAGGCTCGGGGCCTAGGGAGGAGTGTCCTCCCCAGATCCAGAGGCCGGCCAGTGTGGTCGCCGCCAGCAGGGCGCTGCGAAGCAGCGAGCCATCCCATTCGTTCTCCATCCGGATGCCGAGTGACTTCAGAAACTGTACAGGTACTTCGGAGCCAACAAGGACGAAGGCGTGGTCGGTGTCGACAGACCGGTGCTCCTCGGAACCCTCCACGGCAAGGACGGTGGAGCCCTGCTCGAACCGGACGACGTTCGAGTTCAGAAGAGTGGTGATTCGCCCTTCATCGATGGCTTTCTGCAGGGCGCCTTGATTGTCCTTGAAGAGCCGCGTAAATTCGCTGCCCCGATACGAGAGGGTGATGAGGTTTCGCTCGCAAAGGGTGAGCGCCGCCTCGACGGCGCTGTTGCCGCCGCCGACGACGAGGATCGATTCGTCTTCGTAGTGACGAGGGCTGTAGAGCCTGTGGTAGACGGGCTCCATGTCCTCGCCTTCCACGTTCAGGCGTCGGGGATTGCCCCGCTGCCCCGTGGCCAGAACGATGCGGCGACAGCGATAGGTGTTCGCAGGGGTCGTAACGCTGAAGAGGCCGTCGTTGCTGGAGAGGGATTCGAGCGGTTCTCCCGTGCGAACGTCGAGCTGGTTTTCCTGGATGATGCCAATCCAGCGGGAGACAAGGTCTTCTTTTGTCGCTCCGTCCAGCCAGAGTTTCCCTTTGGCAGGCACGTTGTCGGGCTCTGCGTAGACCCACTTCCCTTCCGGGAAGTTTTCGATAGTGTTGGCGATTTTCTCCTTTTCCAGGCAGATGCAGGAGAGGCCCTTCTCCTGTGCCGCCAGGGCGGCGTTGAGCCCAGCGGCGCCCGCACCCACAACCAGGATGTCGAGCACGTCGCTTTTCTCTGGACTCGCTTCGGGCAGCCGCTCGGGCAGCCGCTCGGCGATGTGCTGGACGACGTTGTAGCCCTGCTCCATAGCCAGCTTGATGACAGGGGCGCCTGCCAGATCGCCGACGATGTAGAGGCCGGGCACGTTACTTTCGAGATCCTTGCT
>Ga0114996_10002312_pt1 | contig 24696 bp, 21 predicted proteins | sample ArcticOcean_MG_C_4_FD_87039 | JGI IMG/M metagenome (GOLD analysis project Ga0114996, IMG submission 87039) | Marine microbial communities from western Arctic Ocean - ArcticOcean_MG_CB4_134 | ecosystem: Environmental > Aquatic > Marine > Oceanic | place: Arctic Ocean: Canada Basin | collected... | reverse complement strand
GGTGATGTCTCACTGGCATTCCGGTGCGCGGATCGATGGTGTGCGAGTAGCGGACGCCTTCGCTTTCGAAGAAATTTCGGTAGTCTCCCGAGGTAGCCAGGGCCGCGTTTTCGATTGGCAGCAAACGTTGTATCGCTGACGCTCCCTCTTGCGGGCTTTCGATTCCGATGCGCCACACCGAGCCCTGCTCGTTCTTTCCGCGGGCGCCAACTTCACCGCCGATCTCGACCATGTATTCGGTGATCCCGAGTTGAGACAAGGCACCGGAGACTTGGTCGACCGCGTAGCCTTTGGCGATGGCGGACAAATCGCACGAAAGTTCGGGTTGAAGTTTGCTGACAGTCACGGCCGCTTCGTCTAGCTTGATCTTATCCCATCCTATTTGGAGCTTGATTCGCTCGATTTGTTCGGGCGCCGGAATCGAAGACGACGGAAACGAAGCGGCTCGCCGGCCGGGACCGAATCCCCACAAGTTGACCAACGGGCCGACCGTGATGTCGAAAGCGCCTTGGGTCTCGGCGCTGATTTGCTGGGCGTGGCGAAACACCTCGAAGGTCTCCGAGGACAGCTCGAAGGGTTCGGTGGCCGGGGTGGCATTGAAGCGCGACAATTCCGAGTCGGCCCGATAGGTCGACATTTTGGCGTCGACGCTTTGTAGTTGCTCTTGGATCGCGCTTTCCATCTCGGCCAGCCGGTCGGCGGTTTGCTCAGGCCCGGCGATTTTGACCGCGAAGGTCGTCCCCATCGTTTTTCCTTGAAAGGTGTAGAGGGTGCGCCGAGGGGTCGGCGAGCAGGCGGGGAGGGTAAGGATGAAAGGAAGGATGATCGCAGCGAGCAGGGCACGGTGTTGCTTGCGTTTGAGCCTGCGAAAGAGCGTCAAAGTCTTTTTGATTAGTCCTTCGCCGCTTTGCGGCGATGGACCGGCAGGAGTGCCGGTCGCTACGGCGGACGTTAGGAACGACCGTTGATCAGCCGAAGTCGTCAAAGGCGATGTTTTCGGGCTCGACGCCAAGACCGTCCAGCATGTTGATGCAAGCCGAGATCATCATCGGCGGCCCGCACAGGTAGTACTCGACGTCTTCAGGATTGGGGTGATCTTTCAAATAGTTTTCGAGGAGCACCTGATGGATGAAGCCCTCGTAGCCGGTCCAATTGTCTTCAGGGAGCGGCTCGGAAAGCGCCAGATGCCATTTGAAGTTGGGGCTCTCGGCCTGGATAGCGTCGAAATCTTCGACGTAGAAAGCCTCGCGATAGCTGCGGGCGCCGTACCAAAATGAAACTTTTCGATCCGTGCTGAGCCGGCGGAACTGGTCGAAGATGTGCGACCGCATCGGCGCCATGCCCGCGCCGCCACCGATAAAGACCATCTCGGCCTTGGTTTCTTTCGCGAAGAACTCACCGAACGGGCCCGAGATAGTCACGTCATCACCGGGCTTGAGGTTGAAGACCCACGATGACATCTTTCCGGGCGGTGTGCCGGCGGGCGATCGAGGCGGAGGACTAGCGACCCGAATGTTGAGCATGATCATGCCCTTTTCCTCGGGGTAGTTGGCCATCGAATAGGCGCGGCTAACTTCCTCGTCGACTTTCGATACGAAACTCCAGAGATTGAACTGGTCCCAATCGCCGCGATACTCTTCCTCAATGTCAAAGTCTTTGTAGTTGGCCACGTGCGGCGGACAGGTGAGCTGTACATAGCCTCCGGCGCGGAAGGGCACCTCTTCATCGGGAGGCAACTCGAGCACCAGTTCCTTGATGAAAGTCGCCACGTTGTGGTTGGAGCGAACCTTGCACTTCCATTGGCGGACACTGAAAATCTCGGACGGCACCTCGATTTTGAGGTCCTGCTTGATCTTGACTTGGCAGGAGAGCCGGCAGCCTTCGCGCGCTTCCCGGCGCGTGACAAAACTGGTTTCGGTCGGCAGCAGCGCACCGCCGCCTTCCCTGACCGCGACCTTGCACACACCGCAACTGCCTTTCCCGCCGCAGGCCGAGGGGATGAAGATTTTCTGTGCGGCCAGCGCCCCCAGCAGACTCCCTCCCGTGGGTACCGTGATCGTGTTCGAGGCGTCGTCGTTGATGACAATGTTGACCTCGCCGCCGGCGACCAACTGATTCTTCGCGATCATCAGCACCGCCACGAGGGTGATGATCATGACGGTGAACATAAAGACGCCGAGTGCGATGGTGGTCATTTTTCCGTTGAACCGTTTATCCGTTGATCTGTTGTTCCGTTGAGCGGTTTATCCGTTGAGCCGTTGAGCCGCTCCTCCGTTTAGCTGTTGAGCCGATTTGCTGCTTTCCGCTTACCCGTTTTTCCGCTAGAAACATATCGGCCGCCTAGAGCTGGATTCCGCCAAAGGCCAAGAAGCCGATGGCCATCAGGCCGGTCAGGATGAAAGTGATGCCGAGTCCTCGCAACCCCGCCGGGACGTTGCTATAGCGCATCCGTTCGCGAATCGAAGCCAGCGCCGTGATGGCCATGAACCAGCCGATTCCGGACCCCAAGCCGTAAACCGTACTCTCGGCCAGGTTGTAATCTCTCTCGACCATGAAGAGCGACCCCCCGAGAATGGCGCAGTTGACGGCGATCAGCGGCAGGAACACGCCCAGCGCCGAATAGAGTTTCGGGAAGAAGCGGTCGGTGGCCATCTCGACGATCTGAACCATGGCGGCAATGGTCCCGATATAGCAGAGAAAACCCAGGAACGAAAGATCGTACTCGGCCAGACTCGGGTCCACCCAGGCCAGCGCTCCGGCCTTGAGAAAGTAGTTATAGAGGAGGTTGTTCATCGGGACGGTGACCGTCAGAACAAAGATCACGGCGCAACCGAGGCCGATCGCCGTGCTGACTTTCTTCGACACGGCCAGAAACGAGCACATCCCGAGGAAGAACGCCAGTGCCATGTTCTCGACGAAAATGGCTTTGATGGCAAGACTCAAATACTGCTCTAGCATGGATTGTCTCTTCTCGTTCGCTTGCCTGCCCTACTCTTGTTCCTCGACTTGATCGGGCTTGAATGTCCGCAATAGCCAGATAAAGAGGCCGATGATGAAGAAGGCTCCCGCAGAGTTCATCATGATGCCGTTGGGGTAGTACCAGCCACCTGAATTGACGTCAGCGAAGACAACATAGCCGTAAACCTTGCCGGATCCGAACAGCTCCCGCAAGAATGCGGTTGCCAGCAAGACGGCGCTGTAGCCCAGGCCGTTTCCGATGCCATCCATGACGCTCATCGAGGGGCCGTTTTGCATGGCGTAGGCTTCGGCGCGCCCCATGATAATGCAGTTGGTAATGATCAGTCCGACAAAGACCGAAAGCTGCTTGCTGATGTCATACAGATAAGCCTTCAGGAACTGATCGCAGACGATCACGAGCGAGGCAATGATCGTCAACTGCACGATGATGCGGATGCTGGACGGGATTTGATTCCGCAGCATGCTGATCGAGAAGTTTGACAGCGTGAGCACAAAGATCACCGCCCCGCACATCACCAAAGCGGTATCCATCTTGGTGGTCACCGCTAGGGCGGAACAGATTCCGAGCACTTGGAGAGCGATCGGATTGTTCTCTAGCAGCGGGTCGAGCAATATTTTCTTTGCGGGCGCGGGCATTTTTTAGTTCCGTTGATCCGTTGAACCGCTGAGCTGTTGAGCCGCTAACCGTTGAGCGGTTGAACCGTGTACCTGCGCGATTCCTTCGGGGCGCTGCTGGGCCCTGAATTTTTCCAGATAGGGTGCGAAGCCGTTTTCACCGAGCCAGAACCGCAACATGTTGGTCACGCCCCGGCTGGTGATCGTGGCGCCCGACAATCCGTCGACGCGGTGCGGATCTTGCTCGGGGGGGCCGGCCTGGCCCTTGATCACCGTGATCGCGGGCTTGCCGGAATCATCGAAAGCGACCCTGCCGGGCCACAGCGCTTTCCAACCTGGATTGTCGACCTCTCCGCCCAATCCGGGGGTTTCTTTGTGCTGGTAGTAGGTGATGCCGCGGATCGTTTTCGTGTCGGCGTCCAGTGCCAAAAAGCCGTAAAGCGTCGACCAAAGTCCGTAGCCTTCGATCGGGAGTACGATCATCGTCACTTTGCCCGTCTCGTCGAGGACGTGATAGATGACGGCGTGAAGGGGAAGGCGTTTGATGATCGAGAGATTCCGAGGCGCGGACCGGCTGGTCTCGGGATCGGCCGCTGCCTTGCGCTGATCGAACGAAGCGGGATCAATATCCGGAGCCGCTTCGCCGGTCTCCAGATGAATCGCTAGCGCCTTGACGTCGCCGAAGCGCTGCTGAATCTCGTCAGCGCCGAGCTTTTCGCTTGAGGTCGCCAGCCCGGCTGCCAGCAAAACATTCTTTTGCTTGTCGAGGGTGGCATTGATTTGCTGCAGCTCGGAAAGCGAAACGGCCGAGGATGAGACCAGAATCGCGCAAATCACGCAAACCGCACCGGCGAACAGAAAAGTGTAGGTCGTACTATGCCGCATAGCGCGCCTTCCTCCTCTTGATGTTCGCCTGAACGACGAAGTAGTCGATCAGCGCCGCAAACAAGTTCATAAACAAGATGGCTAGCATCATGCCTTCCGGGTAAGCCGGATTAATCACACGGATGAGGATCGCCAGCACCCCAATCAGCAGGCCATAGATATATTTTCCTGTATTCGAGTGCGCCGAGGAGACCGGGTCGGTGGCCATAAATACCATGCCGAACGCCCAACCGCCGAGAACAACGTGCCAGCCAAACGGAACGTTGAGCATGGGGTTGGTTTGCGACCCGATGGTGTTGAGCAGCGTCGAAGTCAGGAACGAGCCCCCGACGACTCCCGCCATCACTCGCCACGAGCCGACTCTCGAGAGGATCAGCACGGCCGCTCCGAACAAACAAGCCGCCGCCGAGGTCTCTCCCATCGAGCCGGGGACGAATCCCCAAAACGCATCGGACCAGCTCAGGCCCGCCGTCAGAGCCGCCGTGCCTTTGACCGCGGCCTCGCCCAGCCAGGTGGCGCCGCTTACGCCGTCAGCCGAGGTCTGAGCGGCGATCCAAACACCGTCGCCTGAAATCTGGCCGGGGTAGGCGAAGAATAAAAAAGCCCGCGAGGTCAGCGCCGGGTTCAAGATATTCATGCCGGTGCCGCCGAAGATCTCCTTGCCGATAATGACTCCGAAGGCGATCCCGATCCCGACCTGCCACAGCGGAATCGTGGGCGGCAGGATCAGCGGGAACAGCATCCCGGTGACCAGGAACCCTTCGTTGATCTCGTGCTTGCGGACCATCGCGAAAAGCGCTTCGCAATTACCGCCGACCGTGAAGGTCAACAGCAATACCGGAAAGTAGTAAAGCGCCCCGTGGACAATGCAGGCCATCACATCGCCGGGGTCAAAAGCGTACCCCAGCCATTGCATCAGGGAAGTCTGCCAGGTATCGAGCGGCAACGCGCCGGCCGAGATCGCCAGGTGCGCTTGCAGGCCGGTGTTATACATCGCCATGAAGACGCAGGGCAGCAGCGCGACTACGACGGTGATCATCATGCGCTTCAGGTCCAGCCCGTCTCGGACATGCGAAGCGCCCCGGGTCACTTTGCCGGGGGTGAAAAGGAAAGTTTCCGTCGCCTCGAATAGCGGGTAGAGAGGTTCGAGCGGCCCGCCCTTGCGGAAGTGCTTGGACTGCTCGTCGAAAAGGGATTTGAGCAGCTTCATCAGCCTTCCTTCTCGATCATCGTCAGCACCTGCCGCAACAGCGGGCCGTATTCAACCTTGCTGGGGCAGACGAAAGTACACAGGGCCAAGTCTTCCTCGTCCAGCTCGAGACATCCGAGCTGCTCGGCTTGCTCGACGTCGCTGACCAGCAGCGCGCGCAGCAGGAACGTCGGCAGAATGTCCATGGGCATGACGCGTTCATACATCCCGATGGGAACCATGGCGCGGTCCGAGCCGTTGAGCGAACTGCTGAAGCGGAACTTCTTGCCCGGCAGGAGCTTCGAGGCAAACGCATTCACCGTCGAGAATTTGTCAGTGCCCGGCGATAACCATCCAAGAAATTCTTGCGTGCGGTCCTCTGGGATGGCCGAGATCTGATGGTGGTAGCGGCCGAGATAGCCAAAGATCTCGCCGCTCGCCGCTCTGCCCGATATCACCGCTCCGGAGATCACCCGGTTCTCGCCTTCTTGCAACTCACTGGCGACCAGATCGTCGGTTGAGGCTCCAACCCGGGTCCGCAACAAACGCGGCCGCGCGACCGAGGGGCCAGCGAGTGAAACGACTGTTTCGAGCTCCAGCGCTCCGCTCTCGAACAGTCGTCCGATCGCGATCGCGTCTTGATAGTTAAGGTGCCAAACCAGTTTGCCGCGGTCGACCGGATCGATCGTATGAATATGAAGACCGGCGGTGCCAGCCGGATGCGGCCCGGCGAACTCTTCTTCGACGAAGCGGCCGCCGCTGGGGGTTTCGACCCTGCTGCCCGCCATTTTGCAGACATAAACCGGGCCGTCGGTGAGCTGGGCCACGGCGTGAAGACCCCGCTCAAAGTGAGCTTCTTTGCCATCGAGGACGGTATCGACGTTCGGAGCCAGGGGGCTACTGTCGGCGGCGGTCACGAAGATCGACCGCGGCCTCTGTTCGGGATCGGCTACGCGGCTAAAGGGGCGCGCGCGCAAGGATGCCCATAGCCCGGATTCGAGCAGCAGCTCTTTGACCTGGCCGGAACCCAGCGAACTGGGGTGTTGTCCGCTGTAGGCGCTAAACTGGACCGTTTCGCCGCGTCCGGCTAATTCGGCGCTGTCGAGTTGAATCACGACCGAGAGCAGCGCCCGGCGCTCGCCGCGGTGAATCGCCGTCACGCGGCCCGCCGCCGGCGCGGTGTAGCGCACTCCTGGAGTCTTCTTGTCCTCGAACAGGACTTGGCCGCGCCGCACGTCGTCGCCCACCGCAGCGTGCATGGTGGGTTTCATGCCAATGTAATCGTCGGCCAACAGGGCCACCCTGGTCGGCTGCGCCGCCTGGTGAATCTGCTGTTCAGGCTCGCCCGCGATCGGCAGGTTCAAGCCTTTCTTGATTTGGTGAAGACCCATTTGAATTCAGTTTGAGTTCAGTATTGCTATTGCCTTCGTTCAGGATTGTCTCGTTGAGTATTGTTGCGTGAGGGCGGCGTCCCGGTTCGTGTTGTGGTTGGACCCTCCTGATTCACCGTATCGACTCGCTTCGTCGTACTGATAATTATTCCCCGGCTGAGCGAAACCGGCCGATCTCTGCCCCGGGGGGGAGGAGACCGATGTCGGAACCCGCGCCCGTCGCCGCTCAATTTGTGCCAAATGGCGAGTTCTTTGCGTTGTCAATATGCCCTTTCTTTCACTTTATTAGGAAACTTGAAACCCCCGCCGGAACTTGAAACCCCCGCCGGAACTTGAAACACGCATAGGACAACGCCACCCGGCGTCGGGCCTCCTTGTGAACCATATCGACGATTCCCGCAGTGAAACTTATGAAAAAGTCCAGACGATTCCAGGCCCGCCGAAATTGCACCAATGGACAAGATGGCCCGATGGCCTTGGAGTGGGTCCCGGCTGGGGCCGCTCCTCCGGCGCAACCGTCGTGATTGGCGTCGTACAGTTTCAAGGGAAATAGTAGTTTGTGAAGCTGCGGGGAGCAGTCTCGCGGCTGGTCTCGCAACGGATGGATGCCCTACTTCATCATTCTAGCGCGTTTGCTCGGACTGTTTGGCTCGGCCCAATGACTTTCGCTTAATTTTTCGCGGGACTCGCCGCTTTCGATCCGCAGCGAAGGTCTTTGGCGATCAACCGCGAACACCAGTTCGTGCTCATCGTTGTTTTCGTCAATGTTTTCGCCAAGTTTTCGTCAATGCGTTCGCCAAGTTTTCGCCAATGTTTTCGCCAATGTGTTCGCCGTGATCAACGACTTGCCCGCCATGCTCGGCGTACTGAGTCGAGGGCATGTCGCCACGAATGGCGACACACACGGCACGCACGAATGCTTGCGCCACGTCAGGGCCGTTCGCATGTACTGACAGACCTCTCACGCTCTCGCCTCGTCACGCGGTGAGAAAAGCGGGCTAAGGTGTTATTCCCACCGCGGAGCTTTCTTTCGCGACAAGTTCTAGGGGTTCCGCCCTCGTTGCTTGTGTCCCTCTCTGACCTATAATGGATTCGCGGGCCTGTACCGGCGCTGGCATTTCACAAGCAGCTCGATTTCAGCAACCAAAAGTTCCATGGCGGCCATCAAGCTCAACGGTGAGGAGTTCCAAGTTGGCCCCGGTGCAACGGTCTCGTCGCTGCTGGAGCAACTTGAGCTGAAAGGCGACCGCGTGGCGGTCGAACTGGATCGTTCTATTGTTCCTCGCGGGCGCTGGGCAGCGACCAAAATCTCGGGTGGCGCCAGCGTTGAGGTCGTTCATTTTGTGGGCGGAGGGTAAGTAGCTTTTGTTTCAGCGAGATGTAGGCGGCTATCCAGACCCGTTCCAGTTGTCGTACAATTTCAGAGTCATTGTTCTCATCCCGCAAGCAGATTCGCGATATTGAAACAGATGTTGAAACGAAATAAAACACGCGTTCCAGACACCCCCCCTCCGGTCGAAACGTTCAGCAGCCAGGATGTAACTCGCATTACTGGAGTCAGCCTGCGGCAGCTCCAATGGTGGGATGAGCAAGGTGTCGTCAGCCCGATTCAGCGCGGCCACAAGCGCCTCTACCAGCTTCACGAGGTGATGGAGGTTTCCGTCATCAGCGAACTGCGCCGCAAAGGCATATCCCTTCGCAAGATTCGGTTTGTTCTGAAATATCTCAATGAGGAATTAGGGAACGGGCTGCTCGATTCCCTTCGAAACGGAAGTGAGAGTCACCTGCTCACCGACGGCAAGAACGTATACATCGAGAACGATCATAGCCAAATCGTCAATATTCTCAGCAACGCGAATCAACCCATGATTTCCGTCTGCATGTCGGACCAGGTCAAGCGCCTCTCGGTAGCAGGACCTTTGAAGAAGACGGTCAAATCAGAAACACGCTCCGCGGCGCAAGCCCGAGCAACGCGAGCTTCCTAGGACCGGAATTTCGCCGCGTCAGTTGCCTTCCCGGTCGTGGCATCGGTGCGGGCGAGGATCTGGTTCAACTTCCTATCAACGCTCGACCTGGCTGGCACGTCATAACCTACGTGGTCGTGCGGCTGAGTGGCGGTGTATGTGTGTTGCTGATGGTGCTGGCCGTGTTCGAGCCCGAGGCGCATGCCGAGCCGGCGAAACTCGGCGAGGTTATTTCGCGCATCGAGCGCCGCTATAACAGCTTGGCCACGCTCAAGATACGCTTCCAGCAAATCATGCAATTCGTGGCACGGCCGCCGTTGACCGAAGAAGGGACGCTCTATCTGCTGCGGCCCTCGAAAATGCGCTGGGACTACACCCGGCCCCAGGGTAAGCTGCTGGTTGGCGACGGCGACATGCTTCATATGTATAACCCCAGGGCGAACCAGGTCCGTCAGGTGAAGCCGTCGGAGACGGGTGATCTGCGGGCGCCTTTGTCGTTCTTGCTGGGGCGGCTGCGCCTGAGGCGTCAGTTCAGTCATCCGCGGCTCTCGGTCGCCGACGGTCAAGCGCTGCTGATCGCCGACGGCCGCAGCGGCAAGGAAGCGTACACTCGCGTCGAATTCAGATACGACCCCGAGGACTACCGCCTTCTGGGCTTGAGGGTCTTGGGGCAGGATGAGTCGGTAACGGTGTTCCGGTTCGAGGATGAACAGGTAAACTCGGTGCTCGATCCTGCCCTGTTCGTTTTTCAGCCCCCGGCGGGAGCCGACCTCCTCGACGGTCCGTGGGGCCAGGGGGACCGCTGATGCCCGATTTCGTGTGCAAATACGCCGACGCCAAGGGCAGCGTGCAGCAACAGGTCGAAACGGCCGAGACCGAAGAAGAACTGCGCCGGCGCTACGCGGAAAAGGGCTTCCTGGTCTATTCGGTCAAGGCTCATCGTTCGCTGACCGATTTGAACCTAGAGACCATTCAGAAGCGAGGCCGGCGCCTGAACCTCGAGCAGTTTGTGATCTTCAATCAGCAGTTCGTCACGCTCACGCGCGCCGGACTGCCTATCCTCAAATCGCTGGAGCTGCTGGGCCAAAACACCAAGAACCAGCGGCTTGCCGAGCATCTGGAAGCTGTCCGCGAGCAGGTCAAGACCGGGACGACTCTTTCGGAGGCATTCCGCTCACGGGGAGCGTTTCCGCTGATCTACACGACGTCGTTAATGGCCGGAGAGAGGAGCGGAAGCTTAGCGGAAGTGATTGACCGCTACGTCCAGTACCAGAAACTTGCTCTTTCGGTGCGCAAGAAGATCATGCTTTCTCTGATCTATCCTTGCGTGCTGGTTACGCTGGTCGTTGTGCTGGTAACGTTTCTGATCACGTTCGTTGTCCCTGAGTTCGGAAACTTATACAGCAGCATGGGGGCCGAGCTGCCCTACATGACCCAGTTGCTCGTGGCGGTCGGCGTCACGATGAGCGAGAACTTTCTGCTGATCAGCCTGGCCGGGATCGCGCTGCTTGTGCTGCTGGTCGTCTGGGTGCGTTCCGAGACGGTGCGGAATTCGCTGGACCGGGTCAAACTGAAAATCCCGTTCTTCGGTCAGATCTGGATCAAATATCAGGTTTCACAGCTCTCTCGTCTCTTGAGCACCCTTCTTGCCGGTGGAATTCCGCTGATGGACGCTCTCGAAACCACGGGCCAGTCGATCGGCTCCCGGATGCTGCAAGACGCGATGACCGGGGCCCGTCAAATGGTGAAGGAAGGACAATCCTTGTCGAAGGCAATGATTGCCGCCGGCATCTTCCCATCGCTTGCTATCGAGATGATCCATGTGGGCGAGTCGACCGGCTCGCTGCCGGCGATGTTGAACTCGGTCGCCGAGTTCTTCGACGACGATGTCAGCACGAACATGGCGGCGGTGATGTCGCTGATCGAGCCGGCGATCATGATCTTCATGGGGATCTTTGTGGCGTTCGTGCTGATCTCTTTGTATTTGCCGATCTTCAGCTTGGCTGAGAGAATCGGATGAGGAACGTTAGGGTGCTGCCGGGCGATCAGAGCCGCTGCCGGCGGCAACGGAAGAACAGATTAGCAGTTCAAAGAACGGAACAGCGGATTAACGGATCAACGTAAATTAAATGGCCACCTCCGAACCCATACCGGGAGCCGAACCCGAGCTTGAAGAGCAGGACGCGCGAGCGTTAGCCCAGCGCTATCGCTACCCGTTTATCAACCTGCTGGACGTCCATATCGACGCTGACCTGTTTCGCTCGATACCGGTCGACCTGATGTTCCGCCATAGCTTCGTGCCGGTCGCGGCGCAAAACGGCACGCTCGAAATCGCCATCGCCGACCCGGGGCAGCTACCCGCTTTGGACGAGATCTCTCTGCTGCTCAGCAAGAAGATCCGCATCAAGGTAGCCACACTTTCGCAAATCAACGACCTGCTCAAGAAGACCGAGCAGTCCCAGCGAGTGCTCGAAGAAGTAACGGGCGACTTCGTGCTCGACGTCATTCGCGACGACGGGGAGGGCGACGAAACTCTTTCGATCGAGAAGCTCACGAACGACGAAGACATCAGCCCCGTCATTCGGCTGGTCGACACCACGATTTTCAACGCCCTTGAGCGGCGAGCCAGCGATATTCACATTGAAACGCGGAACAGCGAAGTCGCCATCAAGTATCGCATTGACGGCGTGTTGCATTACGCCATGCCCCCGATTTCAAAGGACTGGCATCAGACGATCATCTCCCGTATCAAGATCATGTCGGAACTCGATATCGCCGAGAACCGCGTGCCCCAAGATGGCCGCTTCCGCATCCGCTATAAGGGGCGCCAAATCGATTTCCGCGTCTCGATCATGCCGACCGTTCACGGTGAGGACGCGGTGCTGCGCGTACTAGACAAGGAGTCGATGAGCGAGAAGTTCCACCAGCTCTCGCTCGAAGTCGTTGGCTTTTCCGAGAACGACAAGCGCAAGTTCCGGCGCTACATTCAAGAACCCTATGGGATGGTGCTGGTCACCGGGCCGACTGGAAGCGGTAAGACGACGACACTCTACGCCGCCTTGAGCGAGATCAAGAGCGACGAAGATAAGATCATCACCATCGAGGACCCGGTCGAGTACCAAATCAAGGGCATCACTCAGATCCCAGTCAACGAAAAAAAAGGTCTCACTTTTGCCCGAGGCTTGCGCTCGATTCTGCGTCACGACCCCGACAAGATCATGGTCGGTGAGATTCGTGACGCCGAGACCGCTCAGATCGCCATTCAGTCGGCCCTCACCGGGCATCTCGTCTTCACCACGGTCCACGCTAACAACGTCGTCGATGTCTTGGGCCGGTTCTTGAATATGGGTGTCGAAGCCTACAATTTTGTGTCGGCGCTGAATTGCATTCTGGCGCAGCGTTTGGTGCGAATCATCTGCGAACATTGCAAGGTGCGGGTGCGCTACCCCGAAGACGTGCTGGAGGAAGGCGGGCTGAAGGGCGATGAGTGGCGCGATTTCGAATTTGCCGAGGGGGAAGGGTGCATCGAGTGCGGCGGCACCGGCTACCGCGGGCGCACGGCGATCCATGAACTGCTGGATATGTCGGACCACATTCGAGAGCTGATTCTCGAGAAGAAACCCTCCTCGGAAATTAGCCGCGCGGCCCGCGAAGAAGGCATGGCCTCGCTGCGTGAGTCGGCGATCGACAAGGTTCGTCAAGGCATCACAACCCTGCGTGAGATCAACAAGGTGACCTTTATCGAGTCGCACTAGAATCGCGGCGGAACGGCTCAACGGCGGAACGGCTCAACGGCTCAACGGCTCAACGGATAGGACATGCGGCTCAAATACTTAGTTCAAGACCCACCGCCCCTGCTGGTTTTCGAAATCAGCCGCCAGGGCGTGGCCGGCGTGCGCCGCAACGCGAAAACCTTCGAGACCGAGGCCCGCGCCTACCGCGCTCTGGATCCCGGTGTTGTCGAACCCGCCGCGGCCAAGCACAGCGTTTTGAAGCCGGAGCAGCTTGACGAAGCTGTCAGTCAAGTGAGGGCGGAATTGGGGCCGTCGAAACGTTCCGATGCGTCGCTGATCGTGCCCGACGCATCCGCTCGTCTTACTGTTCTCGACTTCAATAACTTTCCGGGCGATCAGAAGGAGAGGCTGCAACTGATTCGCTTCCGGCTGAAAAAGACATTGCCGTTCGACGCTGAAAGCGCGAGCATCGCCTACCAGGTCCACAAAGTGGAGTCGGGTTCTCTCGCGGTGGTTGCGGCAACACTGCCTACTGTCATTGGGCAGTATGAGGCGCCGCTCAGGAAGGTTGGGTTGGAGCCGGGATTTGTGTCGCTTTCGACGCTTTCCGCCATGAACCTTGTGCCCGACGGCGGAATGACGTTGTTCGTGAAGCTGGCTTCCAGGTCCATGACTATCGTTGTGCTCTCGGGCGGAGGCGTGCGGCTCGTTCGCTCCATCGAGTTGCCGGCTGATATGGATTTGGCGGCCGAGGCCGCCATCGACGAGATGGTCGGAGATCTGTTTCCGACATTTGTTTTTGTCGCGGACAACTTGGGTGCTTCGGTCTCGAAAGTCGTGTTGTGCAGCTTCGGAGATCTGCTGCCGGCGGCGCTTCGGTTGCTGCCGGCTGAGCTCGGGTGCGAGGTAGAGCCGCTGAGGTCGCCTCAAGGCGACCTGGTTGAATCCCAGGACGCGGGCATCCGCGGGTACTTGAGCGTGAATTAGCAGACGGGATGGAAGACGTGCTGACGGATTTTTGAAACTGACCAACTGAAACTGACCAACTGGAACTGACCAAAGTGAGAGCGGAACTCAATATTGCCAGCCGGCCCTTCAAGCGAACCCGGCTCTTCTGGCTGTTGGCGGGCGTGTCGGGGCCGTTTCTCGTTTTCGTGGCCGGAGCCCTGCTTGCCGTCTACTTTCAGGAGCACGAGCTGCCTCCCGAATTGGTAGCCGAGGAGAAAGACCTGCAAGCTCAACTGAGGACCATCAACGGGGAAGAGAGCGGTTTGCGAAGCATGCTTCAGGATCCAGCCAACAGTATTGTCATGGAGCGGTCCCTCTTTCTCAATCAATTGCTCCAACGCAAGGGGATTTCATGGACGCGAACGTTTGCTGACTTGGAAGTGGTGCTGCCGCCCAGGGTTCAGGTCATGCAGATTCGGCCGGAAGTCACTCCGGGGAGCATGGTTCACCTCGACATGCAGGTGGGCTCGGAAACCCCGGCGGATTTTATCGAGCTGCTCAAGGCGCTGGAACAGTCCGACATCTTTGGGTCGCCGGACCTGCGAGGCAGTTCGCCCCCGAGCGAGAACCAGCCCTTGTTTCGCCATCAGCTATCGGTGAGTTATGACCAGCAACTCTAGCTCCATCGCGAACTCGGGAGCGGCTCGCTCGATCTTCCGCCGGATAACGAGAGTCCATGTGCTGGCGGTTTTGGGCCTGCTGGTCGTCTTCGACCTGCTGTTCTACGTCGTTGCCGTGAGCCCGCTCGATGCCCGCGAACAAGAAATGCTGGCCCGCATCGGGATACTCAAACAACAGGTGGAGCAAAAGACGAAGGGGCTCGAAGAGCTGCGCGTTATCGCCGGGAAAGTCGAGAAAGCGCGCACGGCCGGTGACGAGCTGCTGGAACAGATTACGATCGAGCGCCGCGTCACGTTCTCGACGCTGGTCACCGAACTGGACAGCGCGGCGGCCGAGGCAGGGATACAAGACCGCGACCGCGTTTACGATATGGAGCCGATTGCCGGGACCGAAGTGTACGGAATCGTCAGCATCAACGCAAACTTCCGCGGGGAGTACGAAAAACTGGTCAACTTTCTGCATCGCATCGATCGTTCCGAACGATTCTTGATTATCGAGTCGCTGGGCGCGAGTCCGCGTTCGGATTCCTCCGAACTCCAGGTAACGATGCGTATCGATACTTTTGTGCGTGACTTATGAAGCTGGGCGCTGAAAAGAACAAACTGATCCTTTTGGGGGTCTTTGGGGCGATCGCCTGCGTGACGGTCTACACCCAGTTTTTCTCCGGGCCGGATCTGCCGCGGACGCGGCGGCCGGCGGCGCAGCGAGCGGCCGCGAAAGCTCCGCGAAAAACGACCCGCCGCCAGCGGCGGACCGTCCGCCCAGCGAGAGGGCAAACCTTTCGCCCAAGCTTCGGGGCGGGAGATGATTCCGGCGAGGCGCTGGATCCGATGACCGTGGACCCGACCTTGCAAACGGAATTGCTTGCGATGGTACGCGGGGTTGAGTTCGGCGGCGTCGAGCGCAACATCTTTCGCTTCGGCCAGCGTAAGCCGAAGGTCCTCGCGGGGCCGACCGCCGAAGAGGCAGCCGAAGCCGCGAGACGCGCTCAAGCGGCGACGGCGGCCCCCGCCGCAGCGCCGCCAACTCCAGCGTCACAGGTCAAGACGCCCAAGGCTCCGCCCATCAAGTGGAAGTATTACGGCTTTGCCAACTCCGCCAAGGACGCCCGCAAACGAGCTTTTCTGCTGGGAGAGGAAGCAGAAGTGTTTGTCGCCACCGAAGGCGACATCTTCAAGAAGCGATATCGGATTGTCCGCATCGGAGTGAACTCGATCGTCATCGAGGATATGCAGTTCAAAGACGAGCAAACACTGCCGTTGCAGGAAGGCTGACTTGTGAGCCGAGAACTGAAATCAGTCCGCAAGAGTTCTTGGCTGTCGGCAAGAGGGTTTTCAAAACGTTTTCGCGGGCAACCAGGCGGGCAACCAGAATGTTTACGGACGGATTCTGGACCCGCGGCTTTGTGCTGCTACGATGAGGCTAGAGCAACCCATGGGGCAGAAACCGCCGACAGGCCGCAACCCTAGACGGAAAGACCAGGGGGGCTACATCCTTCTCGCCCTGCTGTTCACCTGCGCGGCGATCGCCATCCAGGTAGCCGTGCTTCTTCCGCAGGCCGCGATGCAGGCGCAGCGTGTTCGGGAAGAGAGACTTATCTATCGCGGCGAACAATATAAGCGCGCGATCGAACTCTACTTCCGTAAGCACCAAAAGTATCCTAAAGAACTCGACGACTTGGAAGACACCGACGGCGTTCGCTATTTGCGCCAACGCTATAAGGACCCGCTAACCGGCGAGGACGAATGGCGGCTGATCCACATGGGTCCCGACGGCCGATTCAAGGATTCGCTGATTTACGACCAGCAAGATCCGAACCAACTTCAAGGGCAGATGTCGGGACAGCGCGGATCCCAGGGCGGATTTGGGGGAGCGCGGTCAGGGTCGTCGATGGGCGGGCAATCCGGCCGCTTCAACCAGGGGGCCGGGTATCAGCAAACTGGACAGCAGGGCGGTTATCAGCGACCCGGCGGTTATCAGCAACCCGGTGCGTACAACCCGAACCAGCCGTATAACCCGAACCAGCCCTATAACCCGAACCAGCCGTACAACCCGAACCAGCCTTACGACCCGAACCAGCCTTACGACCCGAGATCTGGGCAGGGGCAGAGTTTCTCCTCACCCGATGGCACATTCCGGGGAGCTGACCGCGCACGCGCCGTGCGGAACTCGTCAGCCCCGGCGATACCGGGCCGGGGTGGAGCGCCGGCTGAAGCTGGGAGTGGCGACCCGAGCGACCCCAACAATGCTGGAAACGATGGCCAGCAGGGGGATCCCGGCGATCCAAACCAGGGCCAATACCCGGACTACTCGCGAACCCTTCCCAGCCAAGTTCCCGCCGGAGCTGGCCAGCGGCGTTCCGGTGCGTACAACCCGAACCAGCCAGGAGCTTACGGTCAGCAAGGGCGCGGTGGAATCGGCGGCCGCGGCTTAGCGGGGAACCGCGGCCAGCGAGGACAACAGCAGGGATTCGGTGGCGCTGGCGGGGGCCAGCCGATGGGATTCGGACAGCAGGGCGCCGGCAGTCAGGCCGCGGGCATTATCGGCAGTATGCTGACGCAGCCGCGCCCCGGTGGACTGGCCGGGCTCCAAGGAAACAGGCAGCAGCAGAGGCAGGGTTCCGGACCCGGCATGATGGGTGGCATTGCGGGCGTCGCCAGCAAGGTCGAAGAAAGGGGTGTCAAAGTCTACAAGGGGCGCGACTATTTTAACGAGTGGGAATTTGTCTTCGATCATCGGGAGGCGCAAGCTCAGACCCTGGCGGGTATGGGAATGATGGGCGGGATGGGCGGAGGCATGCCAGCCGGCCAGCCGGGCATGAGCGCCAATCCGAACCTGAGCATCACTCCTGGCGGCATGCCAGGTTCTACCGGCGGCCAGGGCGGCAACGCCTATCCGTCGGGGTACCCCACTGTTGGCCGGCCGGGCGGACAGCCGGGCCCAGGCACTCAGCGTCGATCCAATCCCAATCCCAATCCAAACGACCAACCCGGTAGCCGCCGCTCGCCTTACCGCAACCTCCAGCCGGGTTCGAGCGGCTACGACCCGAATAACCCAAGGTCCAATCCTTCGCCGAATCTGCCGGGATTAAACCAGCCTGGCTTCAATCAGCCCAGTCGCAACCAGCGCGGTCAGTCCGGGTATGGTCAGCCGCGGTCTGGACAGAGGCTTCCCGGGCCGGTTCCGGGCTTCCCTAACCAGCAGCAGCCGCAACCGCGTGGTGGCAACACACGCCGACGTTAGTTCGCCGCCCTTGCCCCGGCAAATTCAGAGCCCCGAACGCCAGTGAGTGGGTCCTGCCTCCGTGCAGCGCTTCGTGGCCAGCCTGCTTTTCTTAGCGGGCGCTTCGGTCGCCAGGCGGCTGGAAATGCGGGTCAGCTTTCCGTACGCCGGTTGAGAATCATACAACGACTTGGCCAAGCGCGGCGTCGTCCCACTAACCGGTATTTCTCGCCACTCGTGTTTCTCGCCACCCGTGTTTCTCGTCACCCGTTGGGAAATGCGGGTTAAGCGCAGTAAAGTCTCCGTCGCACAATCTGATCAGCTACCGCCGCGGGCACTAGGTGCTGCCATGCGTCGTCGCGGCTGATCGCTAGCCTCACCTCTGTTGCGGAAACTTCTCCCAGCCCTGGCGGCATCTCAACGCGATGGATTCGCCCCACCAAGCCGGCCGGAACGTCATAGCCCTCCCCTCTTGACCCAACCAGCATTTGAAACTGCTCCAGCTGCCGCGCGAAATCCGGACCGTCGGCGTAGTCCCAGTTGACGATGCGCTCGGCGGCATCACGGCCGCAGATCAGATGGATTTCGACGCCGGGCCCGTACTTATCCCGAACGGCGTTCGCTATTTCAATAAACAACCCCCGATCCGATGAAGCGATCGCGCACTGCTGCTCGGCCGTTAATGCCGCCTGGAGCAGAGCGAGGCGCTCCTGGAAAGAAGCGCCCGTATATTCTTTGTGCGGGAAAACTTCGGGCAGCAGGAAAATGATCTGATCGAGGTGATGTTGCTGGATCGAAGCTTCCGCCAGGGCGATGTGTGCGTTCGTGACGGGATTGAAGGCTCCCGGGAGAACTCCCACCCTGCCGCGCTGCAGCGGGCCTCCCCTAAAGAAACGAAGCATCGAATGGCCGCGGAAACAGCTCGCCAAGCTGGATCGACTCCGCGTTTCCTTTCAGGTCAGCCAGAATGATCTCGATGTCGCCGCAAAACTCCCACAGCACCTGACGGCAGGCTCCGCAGGGCGGTGTCAGTTTGCTGCTGTCGGCGACCACGGCAACTCGGGAAAACTCACGACAGCCTTCCGATAAGGCCTTAAACACGGCCACGCGTTCGGCGCAGACCGTTAGCCCGTACGTCGCGTTTTCGATATTGCATCCCGTGAAGATCCGGCCGTCGGGGTTTCTCACCGCGGCGCCGACCGGAAAATTGGAAAAGTTCGCGACGGCAAATGAGCGGGCAGCACTCGCCGCCTGGATCAGTTCTCGACACTCAAGATCCATGACGGCTACCTATCCACACGGGGTCCAGTGCGGTGGCTCGCGGGGACCCACTCATTGGCGTTCGGGGCTCTGAATCGCGGGTTCTGAATTGCTAACCCCCATTTCTTACCGCCTGATGGTCGAAGCACGCAATAGGCCCAACAGTACTTCGTTGCTCTTGCTCGCCGTGCTCAACGTACTGCCTGAGTACGCCTGCGCTCGTCAAGCGGCGCGCGCCTCGTACTGACGGGCCTCTCACGCACTTCGTCTCGCCATGTGGTGAGAAATGCGGGTTATTCGGCCATGGGCCGGCGATCGGCGACGAGATAACCCAAATCACGCAGCGGCACCGGGCCGGACCGGAGCGTCTTGTCGTGGAAGGACGAAAGGCTGAAATCGGTCGTCTCTTTCTGGTAGTGATCACGCACCTTGAGCCAGTCTTTCCAGCCAACGTAGTACTGGGGAAGCTGGGCTGACGTCAGTTTCGCTCGCAATAGCTTCCCTTGGGCCTCCGCGGTTTCTTGGAAAGCCTGATCGACCATCAACGTCATCGCGTCCTCATCCGACAGGTTCATGGTGTGCATGCGGATATCGAGGATGGCGTTGGCCAGCACCCGCAACTTCAGCTTCTGCCAATTGATCTGGAACTCGTTGCTCTCGCTTTGGTACCCGGAGTTCACGATGGATTCGGTGGCGTACGTGGCCCAGCCCTCGATGTAGGGTCCGTTGGGAAAGACAGAGCGAAGCGTACGGTGAAACGGGTCGAGGTCCACGTGGCCCTGGGAGGAAAGTTCGAACTGGACGTAGTGCCCAGGCATCGCTTCGTGCAGCGACAAAAGTTTCAATTGGAAATAGTTATATTCGCGAAGTTTGGAAGTGACGCGCCGCCGCGGCCAGTCGGCGGGGATCGGCGTTACCCAATAAAAAGCTCTCAGCTTTGGAGTCAGTGGAGGTGCGGGCATGAAGCCGGCCACCGAGTAAACGCCTCTCATGAACTCGGGCGTTTCGACGATTTGCAGATTGTCGCCCGAAGGCAGCGCAATCACGTCCGCCTCGACCACGTACTGACGCAGCTCATCGATATCGCCCTTGATGCGGTCGGCCATTTGCTGCCAGTTTGCCCGGCGCTGGCGGTTTTCATCCGCGACGACTTCGAGAACGCCTTTCATCAGCGCCAGCTTGTCCCTGGGCGGGCGGGCGCTTCCGAAGATGGACTTGTCGAGGGCCTCGCCAACGGAAATGGCGTCGCCTCTCACCTTCTCGAATTCCGCTTCGGCGTCGGCCAGCACTTGCTCGGGCGTATGCGCACTCCCCATAACGGCCCTAAATTTCGCCGCGTAAAGCTGCTTGCCTAGGCGCCAATCGTAGTCGTTGCGGCCCGAGAGATCGTCTTTGAGGTAGTCGCCGAAGTCGCGAAGAGAAGTCAGAGCCTCGGCGGACGCTGAATCGTAATCACCCTGGAGCTCAGCCGGCAGACTCGCCGGAATCACTTCCTCGACCAGCTTAATGACGGCGCCGTTGGCCTGCTGCGCCACCTCGGTCCAGACAGCGGGGGAGGACTGCAGATTCTGTTTCGCCTGGTCAAGAAATGCGGGCACCTTCCGCAGCCGGGCGATGACGTGTCCGTAGCGCTCCGCCTTCGAAGCATACTCGTGAACCAGTGGAGTGTAGAGCGCCGTCCCTATTAGCTCCACGTATAGGTTGGGATTGTGTTCATGGCTGCGGATCTTCTCCAGCTCCAGCAGCGTTTGCTCGATGTAATAGTCGATCGAGCCAAAGCTGACGAACTCCTCGCCCATTAAGTGGTTCTTTGTGGTCTCGCCTTCCGCGATGTGGGCTAGGTACTGCTTGCAAAGGTTGATACGTTTCGTGATTCCGGCCGGAGAGTAGTCGTCGAGCAACTCATCAAGACGAATGGTTGCCCCCCCCTCCCCACCTTCGACATGCTCGTGATAACCCAAGGCGGTCGCGCTAACTGGCGTGAGCGCCAGCGAGCTATAGACGAACGGCTCGGCGCTATTTTTAAAAACCACGACCGGGGGGGTCCGAGTGTCGCAGGCGATGGCCGTAAACAGAACCACGGCGCCTGCCAGCAGCGGCAGTAATTTCTTTCTGGAAAACGACAAGATAGGCTGTTTCATGGACACAATAAGTTCACTTGGTGAGACGACCGCCGAACGGCGCAGAAGGATGCCTCTCCCCATCAAGGGGTCGGGGGCAAAACCATCATTTTAAAAGAGCTTTCACGCGGAGGCAAGCTCCAGCATGAGATTTTTTCGCGCAATCTCCGTAGACCTATGTTAACCGATGCTAACCGATTGCGCCGCTAGACCTTAATCAAACGTTGCGCCCCGCCGCTATTCGTCGCTCGAACGGCGAAGGAAACTCGGCACTTCGAGATCGTGGGCAGGTTCGGTTTCGATCGGCGCAAGCGAGGATTCGACAATCGTACCCAGCTCCGGCTCCCGCGGCTGAACAACGGGCAAATCCGTCTCGGGGGCCGAAAAATGAGTGGAGGCGCCGATTCCGCGGTGGCGTCCGGCCGCGGCTTGTTGCATCGCGGGACGCAGCTCAGCGGCTGAAACAGCGGCTGCGTCCGACATCTTTTTGCTGATTCCGACATTCTCACTGCGGAAGCCAGTGGCGATCACCGTGATCTTCACGCTATCTTCCATGGCGTCATTCAAAACGGCGCCGAAGATGATGTTCGCCTCCGGGTCCGCGGCCTTCTGAATGATGGTGGATGCTTCGTGAACTTCGTGCAGGCCCAGCTTGGTAGAACCGGTGATATTGATCAGTATTCCGCGGGCGCCTTCAATGCTGGCGTCTTCCAGCAGCGGACTAGAGACTGCTTTCTTCGCGGCGTCCACGGCCGCGCTGCTGCCACTGGCCTCCGCGCTCCCCATCATCGCGTACCCCATGCCCTGCATGATTGTGCGTACGTCGGCGAAGTCACGGTTAATGATCCCGGGAATGGTGATGATGTCGCTGATTCCTTGGACGGCCTGAAGAAGTATATCATCGGCGATCCGGAACGACTCAAAGAAGCTGGTACCCCGCTCAATCACCTCGATGAGGCGCTCGTTGGGAATCGTCACGACGGTATCCACCGTCTCCGCCAGCTCGGCCAGGCCCTGTTCCGCTATCTTCATCCTGCGGCTGCCCTCGAATGAAAACGGCTTGGTGACAACTGCAACTGTCAGCGCGCCGAGTTCATTGGCAAGGGACGTGACGATCGGAGCGGCTCCGGTCCCGGTGCCTCCGCCGAGTCCGGCGGTGACGAAAACCATGTCCGAGTCGCCCAGGAGTTCAATCAAGCGTTCGGTATCTTCGAGCGCCGCCTCTCGCCCGATTTCAGGATTCGACCCGGCCCCGCGGCCACTGGTCAGCCTGGAGCCGAGCTGCAGCTTGACCTGCGCACGAGAGACCCGCAAGGCCTGTTCGTCGGTATTGATGGCCGCGAAGACGACGCCTTCCACGCCCGCTTCGATCATGCGGTTGACGGCGTTACACCCCGCACCGCCCACACCGATGACCTTGATGCGTGCGTTGGTTCCGGCGACTTCGTCGAACGTAAACTTTACGGCGTCGCTACTCATTGCGCCTCCCTGACGGTCTGAAATGATGACGGTTGGAAATGATATTGATTTAGCATTGTACGCCGAAGGCTCCGCACTAGGTATCCAGCAGAGACTTCAGCCAGTCGGTGACACGGTCGCGGCGCCGCTGCTGATAGAGACGCAGCCTCTGGGCGTAGAGCACCAGCCCAATCGTAGTGGACCAGGCCGGGTGATCCAGTTCCTCCGGCATATCTTCGAGCCGCGGGGGCAAGCCGATTCTGGTCGGCGTATTCAGTACGTTCTCCGCCACGTCGCAGAGTCCCGCCAGCGCCGCCAAACCTCCGGTGAGCACCACGCCGGCGATGACTCGATGCCCCAGCCGCGAACGCTGCAGCTCGGCCTCAACCAGCTCGAACGTCTCCTCGGCGCGAGCCTGCAAGATCTGATTCAGCAACCGCCTCGGTTTGGGCTCAGAGAGTTCCGGTACGATACCCGGCACTTCGATCATGACGTTCCGCGGAGTTTGCTCGGCAATCGCGCAGCCGTATTGCTGGATCAACAGCGCGGCTTCTTCGCGGGGCGTACGCAACACCGTCGACACGTCGCCAACGAAGTGCGAACCCCCAATGGGCAACGACCCCGCCAGTCTCAACTGGCTGTCGACATATGCGGCGAAGTCAACGGACCCGGCTCCCATGTCGATGACCACGACGCCCATCTCGCGCTCCCGTTCCTCAAGGACCGCCTGCGCCGCCGCAAAAGGCTCGAACACCGTCTCCTGCACAACCAAGGATGCTCGATTGACAACCGCGCAAAGATTACTATGGGCCTGAGCTTGGGCCGTAACGACTTGGACGTGAGCGTCCAGCCGCTGACCGCTCATCCCAACGGGACTTTGCAGGCCGCATTGCTGGTCGACGTCAAACGAGAGCGGAATCAGTTGCAACAGTGTGCGGTCTCCGCCCAGCGAGCCCTGTCCGGCAGCTCGGACGACCGTGTCGACTTGTGCTTGCTGGACTTCGTTTTCTCCAGATGGCAAGTGAACGTAGCTGTGGCTGATGTTGCTCTGAACGTGACTGCCGCCCACTCCCACCACGGCGGCTTCGATAGCCATGCCACCGTTCTTTTCAGCCTGCTGCACGCATTCTTCAACGGATTGCACGAGGGCGTCCTGATTGGTGATGCTTTCCCGTGTCCAGCCGTTGGCCGCGGCCTGGCCGTGGCTGATGAAACGAAGATGCGAGTCTTCCTCCATTGCGACAACGCAGCGGGTCTGGTCGGTTCCCGCGTCAAGACCAACCAGATAATCGTGGCGTTTTCTCATGCATTCAATCCGTCAGCATTCAATCCGTCTGCGATCAATCCGTATGCCTTCCATTCGTATGCGGTCATTCCGTAGCGACGACCCCCTTGTAGCGCAAATCCACCGTGCGCACTCGGCCGAATTCCTTCTTCCAACTGTCGAAATACTTCAAGAAGATTTGATAGCGGTGCCGGAAGCTTTCGTTTCCCATCTGAAGCTGCACGATCTCACCGCCGTTCACGGTCACCAGTTTTGCGTTTTGCGGATCGACGACATCGACTTCCGAAATCCTGGAACTGTAGAAGGGTTCTTCGGCGTCCAGCTCAGCGACCAGGGCCTGATAGAGCGCGACGCGCTTGGCGCGGTCGGGCAGGGGCATCGAGACGCTGATGCCCGTGACGACCGGAAACGTGAATTGCTCCCCGCTTGGAGGGTTCAGCAGAACGCCCTCCCGGTCAATCAGTTTCGGAGAAGCCAGCCGCTCGTTCCCGGACTGCGGGAAGCGCACGAAGGCCACGGGCCGCCGCTCCCGGATTTGCACCCAGATGCGGTCAGGAACAACGCGCCGAACCGAGGCTCTTTCCACCCATGCGATTTCGCTGATTTGCTGGCGGCGCTGCTCCATGGGGATCGAGAATATACTCGAACCGGCGTCAGGCCCGAAGACTTCTTGAATCGATTTCTTGTTGACAAACCTGTTGCCGCTGATCCGTAGCGCTTCTTGATCGCCGGAAAACAAGAAATGCTGGGACCCATGAAGAAACGTTGTTACGGCGTAGGCGGTCGAAAATCCGGCTCCCAGGATGGTGAGTCCCAGCAGTCCTCGCAGGACCCAGGGCCGGGCGCCTCGCAGCACCTTGCGGCGCACCGGCACCGGCTTCTTGCGGCGCAGGTAAGAGGAATCCGAGGATTCCGGTGGCGATAGTTTTGCGCGTTTTGGCATAGGATTCGTGTGGGCTAAAGCT
>Ga0114996_10002304_pt1 | contig 24733 bp, 28 predicted proteins | sample ArcticOcean_MG_C_4_FD_87039 | JGI IMG/M metagenome (GOLD analysis project Ga0114996, IMG submission 87039) | Marine microbial communities from western Arctic Ocean - ArcticOcean_MG_CB4_134 | ecosystem: Environmental > Aquatic > Marine > Oceanic | place: Arctic Ocean: Canada Basin | collected... | reverse complement strand
GCGCTCGATTGGGCCTTGCTTCGACATCCGCGGCCCTTTCCGTAGCGATCGCCACCCAGCAGACTTACACGTCGGATCTGTTCGGAATCGACGGCGTCGTGGGCACCGCAGGGGGTTGCGGCGGGACGGCCGGCGGCGACAGGTTCGAGGGGATTCCCCGGGTCGGAGTGGAGTTCAGACACAGGAGCCTCGTTTGCGAACTAGCGTCCTGAGGCGAAGGCCGGGCCTCGCCGCCCTTTCCGTTCTCGCCGCAGGCCTGCTGTCCGCCTGCGGCGGGGAGAGTGACGCGCCCGAAGACCCACGGCTCCAGAGCCCGCTTCTCCGCGCCAGCGAGTTCAACGAGACGGCTCCGGATGTCTTCCGAGCTCGCCTCCAGACCACGACGGGGGTCTTCGTCATCGAGGTGCACCGTGATTGGGCCCCCCTCGGGGCCGACCGCTTCTACAACCTCGTGAAGCGCGGGTGGTACGACGGAGTCCGATTCCACCGGGTGCTACCGGACTTCACAGCCGGATGGGGCATCCATGACAATCCCTACGTGAACGTCGTCTGGCAAAAGGAGCTACTCCTCGACGATCCCGTCACCCAGTCTAACACACGGGGGCGCGTGTCCTTCGCCCGGTCCGGAGCCAACAGCCGGACGACGCAGGTGTTCGTCAACCACAAGGCCAACCCCGGCCTCGACGACCGGTTCGCCCCGTTCGGTGAGATCGTCGAGGGGATGGACGTGGTGGATGGACTGTACGCGGGCTACGGAGACGGCCCGCCCCGCGGTGAGGGTGTGTATCAAGCGAGGGCGCTCGCCCGGGGCGCCGAGTACTTCGATGTCGAGTTTCCGGAATTGGATCGGATCGTGCGAGCGACGATCCTTTAGCCCCGCCGCAGCCGTGCGGCGACCCTGCGGCAAAGCCCTCCGGCCAGGTCGATCCGGGCCCATTTAATGTTCTCACCCCCCTGGATATCTAGTTTGTAAGTTTGTTGAAAGGGATGATCGAACGTTTCGTTCGGCATTCGACCTGTACTCAGGAGAGTGGGAAATGAACCATCATATGAAATCAGGAGCCGTGACCCTCGGCATCCTTGCCCTTGCGGCGTGTAGCGACACAGCGGAGCTCGATTCCTTCGAGGACAGCTTGACCCTTAATGTCGCCATGCTCGCGGCAGACGCCACCATCGATGAGTTTGGCGATATGGGCCTGCTAGTTCGGTGGCAGCGGCCTTCGGCGCCCAGCCAAGCGGCCACACGGAGCGAGACGCACACCGCACACCTTCTTCGACGTGGACGGGGTTGAGCAAGCGGCTCGGGATCCGCTTACGACGACGTCGGCAACCATGCGAGTATAGCTACCTGGACGCACGCTCCCACAGAGTACGGCGATTCGTATACGGCCCGTCGTTCGAAGTCATGTGAGCCTCATGCCAGCCAAAGCCAGCCAAAGAATCCAGCGGTAAGGAGCCCGTATACGAGTGCGTCCAGCAGACCTTTCACGATTCCGGACCACGGTCGCCCGAACCAGATCGCATCCGGCACCGTGGCCGTGCCGTACGCGAGCCACGCCATCGTGCCGGCGACCCTGAACACGGCGAGGTAATCCGCACCCGGATCGAGCGTACGACTCGTCATGTACGCGACCACCGTGCTGATCAAGAGATAGAAGAGGAAGGACTGAGCGACCTTGCTTCCCATGGCCGGTACACCCGAAGGCGCGACGGTGAAGATGCCCACCGGGCCATCCTCGAACTTACTGACTGTCTCCGGGTCCTCGAGATCTTTCGCAGAGACGGAGTATGGGATGCTGTACTGGCCGGGAGCCAGCCTCTGGGCTACCAGAACCCGACGGACCTCTTCCTCATCGGGGAACCTTACGTAGTCCGACTTATGGTGTGGCGAGACCATCCGGAAGACGGCACTCGCCACCCATACCGCGATGGAGGAAAGCAGGATGGGGAGCCAGAGCGCACCGATGGTAACCATGGGTCCTCCCGGGTCGGGATCAGAAGTGAAGTGGAAGTTGCACGATCTGAAACCGTGGCGCCACTCGGGGAATGGCACCGCCCGTCTTTTCGTGCGGCCCTTGCTTGATGCTTCTGGCTATCTGGACTGGCTAAAGTCGAACAACGTTCTCCGCAACCGGACCCTTCTGCCCTTCCACGATCTCGAACTCCACCGCGTCACCCTCGTTCAGGGTCTTGAACCCCTCTGCTTGGATGGCGGGGTGGTGGACAAAGCAATCCTTTGTCCTGACAATTTCCATTTTTCGTCTTTTCAGGTGTAGTCTTCACTTTCCGAAATACGGGTCATCAGCCCGGCCACCCTCAGCGCGCTCGCGGCCGACCCACCCTATCGGATCCGCTTCCGAATCGCGTGGATCATTTGATCCAGGGCTTGAAGAAACTGTGAGCTGTCACGTTTCTCGAAGGGGGGCGGTCCTCCAGACACCTCCCCCATTTCCCGTAGTTGCGACATCAGTTCCCGGGTGGCGAGTGCACCGCCGATCGAATCCTCGGTAAAGGGCCGCCCGCGGGGTCCGAGGACACCAGCACCCTTCTCCAGGCACAGAGCCGCCAAGGGGATATCGGCCGACACGACGATGTCCTCCTCCGTAACGTGCTCGACGATCCATGCGTCGGCGGCGTCGAGTTCCGCTCCGACCACGACGGGCTCAAGCCATTCCTCCTTGGGAGCTCGAAGCAAGGAGTTGGACACCAACACCACCTTGAGCCCATAACGCCGGGCAACCCGATAGACCTCGTCCTTGACCGGGCAGGCGTCCGCATCGATGTAGATGTCCGTCATCGCCGACGTGCCTGTGGATTCAAAGAAAAAGGGCCACCCCCGTGCACAGGGGGCGGCCCAGCTTTCCGTGACGGCTCTTCGGCCGTGAGCTACGAAAGCTTCACGACGTTCTCAGCGGCGGGACCCTTGGCACCCTCCACCACGTCGAATTCCACGCTCTCCCCTTCGGCGAGGGACTTGAAGCCCTCGGCCTGGATCGCGCTATGGTGGACGAACAAATCCTTGGTCCCGTCTTCAGGGGTGATGAATCCAAAGCCCTTCTGATCGTTGAACCACTTCACGGTTCCTTTGCTACGCATCTTCTACTCCATCCTTTTGTCGTGGTCGGAACTGCGGACGATCCGCCGCTCGCGACCTCTTGGCACTTCGCGGTTGTAAAGTCATGCTGGGATCGTGGTTCTCACCACGAAAGAAGCGGGCAACCGCGATTATTCTTAGAATAGGCGTAAAGGTTGTCCACGCCAGCGCCCCCGTCAAGGTGTTTTTCCAATAAGGTGTGGGGGGGGTCCACCCAAGCGGTATCTTGACATGGTCACGCGCGCCCGGCATAACTATCGGTTCATGCGCCGTACTTTCCGGAAAATGTGGCGATGACCAGGGTCGCCATACAGGGTGAACCTGGGGCGTTCAGCCACGAAGCGGCTCACGAGTTTCTGGGGGCCGATATCCAGCTAGTACCCTGCCGGACGTTCTCCGAGGCCTTCCAAGCAGTCTTGAGCGGTGATGCGGACCGGGCAGTCATTCCGGTCGAAAACGCCCTGGCAGGACCGGTTGTTGAGAGCCTCGACCTCCTGTGGTCATCAGGCTTGACGGTTCGTAGAGAGACGCGTGTACGCATCCGCCTCTGCGTCTCCGCCCCACCGGGCGGGGCGCTGGCGCTTGAGGACGTCCGATCCGTCGCGTCCCATCCGGTCGCTCTCAGACAGTGCGGTAACCTGTTCGAGCAGAACCCGCAGATGGAATCCGTCGTGGTCTACGATACGGCTGGAAGCGTGAGGGACCTGATGGCGGGCTCCGGCGAATACGATGCGGCCATCAGCTCGCGGCTCGCGGCGGAGCTTTACGGGGCGCACGTGCTCCTGGCGGACGTCGAGGACGACCACCGTAACTACACGCGCTTTTTTGAACTGGCCGCCCCCGGTACGCTTCCCGAGTCCAGGGGGTTATGCGGCGCCGTGGCCGTGGGAATCCCCAATGAGCCCGGAGCCCTTTACGACCTCCTCGGCGTCTTCAGTCACTATAGTGTCGACATGAGCCAAATCGTTGCGCGTCCTATCCGTGGGGAGCCGTGGAAATACCGATTCTACATGGAGATCGTGGCGCCCGAAGTAGAGGTTCTGCAAGCATGTCTCAAGGCGCTAGACGAAGCATCCGACGAGATGCGCTTGTTCGGGACTTACGCGCCATATGAAGGGCCTGAAGTCGTCGAGGCGCCCGACGCCTGAAGCCTCGCATCTCCTCCCTTCAACGAGACCATCACCACGGCGGACAGAGTGATGAGCACGGCCAGCCCCGCCCTCACGTCGAGTCGCTCACCGGCCAGCAACCAGCCGAGGAGGACCGCCACCGCAGGATTGACATAGGCGTAAGTGGACACACGAGCCGGTGTGCTCACGCCGAGGAGCCAAATGTCCGCCGTGAAGGCGATGAACGCACCGAACACGATCAGATGGGCGAGAGCCAAGATAGACTTCATCGAGAATGCGGAGGGATCGAGTTGCGCACCCTCTCCGGCCATCGCCGCGATGGGCGACAAAACGAGGCCACCCACGATCATCCCGCTCCGGATCAAGGTCGGACAGTAGAGCCGGGGCACCGGCCCGTAAATAGTTGTATTCCGCCCACAATCGCCGTAACATAAGCATCTGATCCTCAGCAGGGAGCGGTGCCCATGTCCGAGACGAAAACCGTCGATGTCGGTCTCGCGGGACCGAGCGCAAGTCTTTCCCCCCCCCACCCGGCGGAGTCAGCGATGCTCACGTGCGCTGGCCCATCGTTCGGGTGGCTCGAGCGCCACGCCGGTTGGTCCCGGAGGGACTTCATCAAGGGAATCATCGCCTCAGGGGTGGCAGTATCAGGCGTGCCATACCTGGCCTCCGCAGCGTCCAGACCGGCTCTTCAGTCCGGTGCGGCAGAGCGCCTGATTTCGTTGAACATCAACGGTCAGACCCGCCGCGTCGACGTGCTCCCCAACGAGACGCTCGCGATGACGCTGCGCTACAAGCTCGGGCTGACCGGTACCAAGCTCGGTTGCGACCGTGCGGAGTGCGGGGCTTGCACGGTGCTGATCGACGACGTGACGCACTACTCATGCTCCACGCTGACACAGCGGGTTCGCGGAAAACAGATCACGACGGTCGAGGGGTTAGAAAGTGAGGCTGGGGAACTCCACCCGGTCCAACAGGCATTCATGGACGAATTGGGCCCGCAGTGCGGCTTTTGCACCCCGGGCCAGGTGATGGCCGCTGTGGGTCTCCTGACGGCGAACCCGAATCCGACGCGAGAGGAAGCACGGCAGGCGATGGCGGGCAATGTGTGCCGGTGCGGATCCTACGACCATTATCTGAACGGAATCATGCGCGTAGCAGGGGAGGTGTGACATGGCACATCTGATTGGCCAGGACTACATGCCGCCGGATGTTCGCGCCAAGGTGACGGGTCGAGCCAAGTACGCCGAGGATATTCGAGCGGACGGTATGTTGTTCTGCCGCCTGCTGACCAGCCCCATGCCGCACGCACGCGTTCGAAACATCGATGCGTCGGTAGCGCTCGCGATGGAGGGTGTCGTCGCGATTCTGACCGCCGACGAACTGCCCGAAGTCGCCGCGCCGGGCAATACGATCCTCACGAACGAGCCACTCTACGTGGGTGCGCCGATCCTCGCTGTGGCGGCGGTCGATGAGACCACGGCGCAGAACGCCATCGCGGCCATCAAGCTGGATCTAGAGCCGCTCCCCTTCTGTGTGGATCCGCTCGAGAGCCTGCGTCCCGGCGGACCGAACGCCAGGACGGACGGAAATACGCCGAGGGGGCGCGAGACGGCAGCGGAGCAGAATACGAGCGTGGGCGTTGGGGAGCTCAAGTGGACCGCAGAAGACTTCGCGGCCGCGGGCGAGGGCCAGATGCCCATGGGCGAGCCCGAGAGGGAGTGGTCGTACGGCAACGTGGAGGCGGGCTTCGCGAACGCCGCGCTCGTGCTTGACGAGTCCTTCGTGACCGCGGGCCACTCGCACCATTCCATGGAGCCGCGTAGCGCCATGTCGTACTGGCAAAACGGGAAGTGCTACGTGTACGGCTCGAGCCAGAGCCAGAGCTTCGTGGTGCCAGGGCTGGCGGCACTTCTCCAGATTCCACCGGAGGATCTCGTCTATATCGCTGAGTTCTGTGGTGGTGGGTTCGGGTCCAAGGGGAGCGCCTACCCTGTAATGGCGATTCCTGGTTACATGTCGAAGAAGACGGGCCGGCCGGTGCTGATGCGGATCAGCCGGGCGGAGGAGAACTTCATCGGTGTATGCCGACCCGCGTTCCAGGGTCGCCTCAAGATCGGTTTTCAGCCGAACGGACGCATCACGGCAGTCGATCTGTACATAATCCAGGACAACGGACCCAACTCAGGTGGCGGTGACTGGACCGCGGCCGGGAGCGCGATGTCGCTCGTCTACACGCCGCCCGCCATGCGCTTCCGGGGGCTTCCGGTCCTGACCAACACACCACCCAAGGGCCCGATGAGGGGGCCGGGGCAGAACCAGCTCGCCACGGCAGTCGAACCGATTCTCGACAAGGCAGCCCGCCAGCTGGGCCTGGACTACGTAGCCATTCGACGGATTAACGCACCGGACAACAATGCCGGATACGGTGCCGACCAGGGTCCGGTCACCAGCGCGTACCAACGTGAAGCGCTCGACATAGGGGCGGAGCAATTCAGCTGGGAAGCCAGGCGCGCACGCAGCGGTCAGCGTCGGGGCTCGAAGGTCACCGGTGTCGCGGTCGGGCAGGCATTCCACGGGGCCGGAAACAACGGCTTCGACGGGCTACTGCGCATCGCCCCGGACGGGAAGCTGTACGTCCACACTGGCGTGGGGAACCTGGGTACGTATTCGTACTCGACCACGTCCCGGGTGGCGGCTGACGTGCTCGATTACAACTGGGATAACGTCGAGATCGTCCGCGGCGACTCCAGCCAAGGTCTTCCCTGGACGCTGGGCCAGTTCGGGAGCAACACGTCTTTCACGGAGACCCGCGCCAACTACGCCTCGGGCATGGACGCTGTCCAGAAGCTCAAGGAGATCGCGGCGATGGACCTCGGAGGCTCTCCCGCAGACTACGATGTGGGAAACGAAACCGTCTTCTCGAGGGCGAACCCCTCCCGACGTCTCACATACGCGGACGCGGCGCAGAGGGCTATCCAACTCGGGGGAAGGTTCAGCGGCGAGGAGGTGCCCAAGGACATCAACGAGATGACGGCGCGCGCTACGGGCATGATCGCCGGCACAGGCTTGATCGGAGTGGCGCGGGACAATATGCCGAAGAACGGCACCGTCCCCGCTCTGGCGGCCGGATTCATCGAGATCGAGTTGGACGTCGAGACCGGCCAATTCGAGATCATTGACTACCTCGGCGTCGCGGACTGCGGAAAGGTGCTCCATCCGCTGGGACTGTCGGGCCAGATCAAGGGCGGCGCCGTAATGGGTTTCGGTATGGCGTCCCTCGAGCGTCATATTTACGACACACACTACGGTCTACCGGGGGCCGTCGGACTCCACCAGACCAAGCCCCCGACGTATCTGGACGTTCCTCTCGAGATGGGGTGGAGCGCCGTGGACATAGCCGATCCCCAGAACCCAGTGGGTGCAAAGGGAATCGGAGAGCCAACCATGGGATGCGCGGCAGCCGCGCTGTTGTGCGCGATCTCCGACGCCCTGGGCGGACACTACTTCAATCGATCACCGATCGTGCCGGACATGATCGTGAATGCCGCTTCGGGGCGGCCGCAAGCTCACAGTGCGTTAGCGGTTCACGTCCCATGAGTGAGAACCCGCTGACAAGCGCCCGCATGTTGAAGGAGACCCACGCATGCTGAATGACATGATGCCGCATTTCGAGTTGTTCCAGCCCACCGATGTGGACAACGCATTCGATCTCCTGGATCGCTTTGGGGAGGAGTGCTGGACCATCGCTGGGGGGCACGACAGCCTAGGCTGGTTCAAGGATCGGGGGAAACAGCCTGCGGCCGTGATCGACCTCGCTGGGATCGCCGAGCTTCATGGGATCCGTGAGACGGCCGAAGGCATCGAGCTCGGAGCGATGACGACCCTCACCGAGGTCGAGCGCCATCCAGTCATCCAGGAGAGGTTCGGGTTGCTCGCTAAGGCGGCTCTTATGGTCGCGAGCCCCCAGATCCGTAACTCGGGCACCCTGGGCGGCAACGTGGTACAGGACACCCGATGCTGGTATTACCGGTTCGGGCTCGCATGCTACCGGGCCGGCGGCAACACGTGCTACGCCAGTGCGCCGGAGGCCATGAATCGGGAGCATGCCATCTTCGGATCCAACCGCTGCGTGGCCGTTACTCCGTCCGATCCCGGACCCGCCCTGGTGGCGCTCGAAGCGGAGATGGTGATTCGCAACTCCCGTGGCGAGCGGGTGGTGTCTGCGGAGGACTTCTTCATGACGCCCGCCGTCGACATCCAACGCATGACGGTCCTCGAGCCCGAGGATCTGCTGACGACCATCCGTATTCCCAACACCTGGGCTGGAGCCAACTTCTACTTCGAGAAGGTGGCGGACCGGGGTGCCTGGGACTTCCCGCTCGTGAATGTAGCCGCCGCACTCCGGCTCGAGGGAGGCCGAATCGCCGACGCGAGTATCGTAGTGGGCGCCGTACAGTGTGTCCCGCGGCGCCTTACGGACGTGGAAAACCTCGTGAGAGGCCGCGTCCAGAACGCGGAGACCGCCGCCATGGCGGGCGCGGCCTCGATAGAGGGAGCGGAGCCCTTACGTTACAACCACTTCAAGGTGCCGCTCATGGAAAACCTCGTGAAGAGAGCCGTGCGCGACGCCTGACGCGGCCCGTAGCCCCTAGCCTGAGGACTCCAGCCAGGTCGTCTCCCCGCCCGTATTGATCGCGAGGTGTTCGCCCGCCATGCCGGGGGCCGCGCCGTGCCAGTGCTCCTCGTCAGGCTCGACGACGACCACGTCCCCCGTGTGGAGCGGGAGCTCCGTCCCCATGCGGTCCACCACGACGCACGTACCGCTCAGTCCGTAGAGCACCTGAGCATCGTCGTGCTTGTGCCAGTTGGTCCGGGCGCCCTCGCCGAAGGTGACGCGGTAGACCCGTATGGGCAACCCGTCGGTACGGCCCAGTAGGGGCTGCACGAGGGCGGGGAGTACAAAGTTCTTTTCGTCGGCTACACCGTGCGGTCGATTCGCGTGGTCCATGGCTCTCATATTCGGTTCCCTCCCCTGCCTATGTCTGTTGAGCTTTTCTGCGTTATAATGCCCCGAAGTGCCCCTGACCAGCGGCCAACCGCCCCAGGCCCGAACTCGCCAACGAATACGGGAGAACTGTTCTAGCTAATGGAATTCACCAGCCTCGCAGAAAAAGCCATCAAAGAGGACCGCCTTACTGCGGAGGAGTGTCGGGCAGTCCTGTACGCTCCAGATGAGGATGTCCTGGCGTTGCTCTCGGCCGCTTACAGCGTGAGGAAGACCTTCTGCGGCAACAAGGTGCACATTCACGTCCTGATGAACGCCAAGAGTGGCCTATGTCCCGAGGACTGTAATTACTGCTCCCAATCCAAGCTTTCCACGGCTGATATCTCCAAGTACGCCATGGTGAGCCGGGATCGACTCCTGGAAGCAGCACGGGCCGCCAAGGAAGCGAAAGCCAAACGTTTTTGCATCGTGACGAGTGGCAGAGGCGCCACTTGGGGAGAAATCGAATACCTCAGTGAGGCCGTCCGTAGTATTCGGGACGAGGTTGGCATCAAAGTCTGCTGTTGTGTCGGGCTATTGGACGAACCGAAGGCGAAGGCTCTTAAAGACGCCGGTGTCGATCGACTCAATCACAATCTCAACACCAGCGAAGAGTTCTATTCGGAGATCTGTAGCACGCACACGTACCAAGATCGGTTGGATACCTTACAAGCAGCCCGGTCAGCGGGACTAAACCTGTGCACCGGCGCCATCTTCGGGATGGGCGAGTCGGACGACGACGTGATTAACACGCTCATGGCGCTACGGGACCTCGCGCCGCAATCGATCCCGATCAATTTCCTTATCCCCATCGAGGGCACGCCCTTACAGGACGTGCATCGCCTAACCCCATATCAGTGCTTGAGGATTCTGTGCTTGGCAAGATTCCTGAACCCGAGGCAAGAGATCAGGATCTCAGGCGGTCGGGAATTCCACTTGAGGTCGCTCCAGGCGATGGCGCTCTATCCGGCCAACTCCCTTTTCGTGGAAGGGTATCTGACCACAACGGGACAGTCCAAGGAGGATGCCTGGGGGCTGATCGAGGATATGGGTTTCGAAATCCAGCTAGATTGACCATTCTTGAAGAAAGGCCTCAAGCCGGCTGAAGCATGGCTCACCCTTATCGGATATGGCATCCCTTTACGCAGATGGCCCGCTTCGACGCGGAGTCGAAGCTCGTCATCGAGCGGGCTGAAGGGAACCGCCTGATCGACCGGGATGGTCGGGAATACATAGACGGCGTGGCATCGTTGTGGTCCAATATCCACGGCCATGGGCATCCTCGAATCGTCGAAGCCATCAAAGCGCAGGCTACGAAGCTACAACACAGTACTCTGCTGGGCCTCAGCCACCCCTCGGCCATCGAATTCGCGGACTCCCTCGTCCGTCATCTCCCTGAGGGCCTCTCGCGGGTCTACTACAGCTCAGACGGGGCCAGCGCCGTTGAAGTGGCGCTCAAAATGGCGATCCAATACTGGGTCAATCTTGGCCACCCGGAGCGTAAACGGATCGTCGCGTTGGACATGGCCTATCACGGAGATACCCTGGGAGCCAACAGCCTGGGGGGAGACGGACCCTTTCGGGACCCATACCAACCGCTTCTCTTCGAGCCTTTGCGGATCCCAAACGGGTATCGCTACCGTTGCCAGTGGAGCGCGGACGGCCCCGAGTGCGACTCTTCGTGCGTCAACGCACTGCGCGACCTCCTTGAGATCCGGGGTAGCGAAGTCGCGGCGGTGATCGTCGAGCCCCGCGTGCAAGGAGCGGCCGGGATGATCGTCGCACCCGTGGGAAACCTTTCGAGCATCCGACAGCTATGCGATGACCATGGTGTCCTGCTCATCGCCGATGAGGTGGCAACCGGATTCGGAAGGACAGGCGAAATGTTCGCCTGTGACCTAGAGGGCGTGGTGCCCGACATCATGACGCTGGGGAAAGGCATCACCGGCGGGTATCTTCCGCTCTCGGCCACGGTTACCACCGACCGGGTCTACGATGCTTTTTACGACGTGTCCGATCGTAATAAGACGCTCTTTCACGGGCATACCTTCGCCGGGAACCCCATCTGTTGCGCCGCCGCCATGGCGAGCTTGGAGATCTTTGAAGCGGAGTCGGTCTTGGAGCGTGTGAGCCAACGAACCGCTTTTCTTGGAGCGCTCCTGCACGAGTATTTCGCTGACCATGCTTGGGTTGGGGAAATCCGGCAGCAGGGCCTTATGGTCGGTATTGAGCTGGTGCGGGACCGAGCGACACGAGAGTCATTTCCTCCGGCCGACGCCATCGGTTGGCGAGTCTGCATGGCCGCCCGTGATCGGGGCGTCTTCGTTCGTCCTCTGGGCGACGTCGTCGTCGTCATGCCACCTCTCTCCATAGAAGAGGAAGAGCTCGCTCAGATCGCCGAGGCCGTGCAGCATGGCCTTCGCGAAGTGGGGAGAGGCCATGACACAGTGGATTAGCGATCTGGAAAGCGAACTTCGGCGGCTGGACGAGCTATCCCTCAGGCGCAGTATCCTCACGCCGGAGACTGGACCCGAACCTCACGTTTTCATGCAGGGGCGCCGATACACCCTGTTTACGTCTAACAACTACCTCGGATTGAGTACTCACCCCGAGGTCATTGAGGCATCCATTGAGGCGACCCGCACCTATGGGACCAGCGTCTCGTCCTCACGGCTACTGTGCGGGTCCACCCCCCTCCACGAAGAGATCGAAGCCCGGTTGGCCGCGTTGAAATCACGGGAAGCGTGTCTGCTTTTTAGCTCCGGATACTTGGCGAACCTGGGATTGATGACCGCCTTCTTGGATTCCGAGGACGTAATCTTTAGCGACCGTCTGAATCACGCCTCCATCATCGATGGCAGCCGGTTGTCAGCAGCGAAAGTGGTGCTCTACGACCATTGCGACCCGAGCCACCTTGAGGTCCTTTTGGGCGAAACGCCCGCGAAACGCCGGCTCATCGTGTCGGAGTCGGTGTTCAGCATGGACGGAGACTTGGCCCCCGTCCCAGAATTGCTCGCGCTCGCCGAGCGTTTCGGAGCGCTGTTGGTCTTGGATGAGGCACATGCTACCGGATTATTAGGTGAAGACGGCGGCGGCGCCCTCAGCCTATTCGGCATTTCCGACGGCCCCATCGTTATCGTCGGCACCCTCTCAAAGGCCCTCGGTTCCATCGGCGGATTCGTGGCCGCGGACCAGACTTTGATCTCAGTGCTACTGAACCGATCCCGCTCCTTTATTTATAACACCGCGCTCCACGCCGGTGCGGTGGCCGCCGCCCTTGCGTCCATAAAGCTGCTAGAAACCGAGCCGTGGCGCCGAGAGCGCTCACTCTCTATGGCGGGTGCACTCCGCGATGGAATCGTCCAGCAGGGGTTTCCCTCCTCCAAGTCCGTCACGCCGATCGTCCCTTTGATGATCGGCGATGCTGAAGCGGCCCTGGCCCTCGATTTACGACTTCGGGAGGCCGGCGTGCTCGCTCGAGCGATACGACCGCCAACGGTACCGGAAGGAACGTCGCGCATCAGGTTTAACGTGATGGCAACCCACGAGGAGGAGGACATCAGTCACGTGTTGGGCCTCCTCTCCTGATCGCGTATGGGTCGCATCGTACTGGTGACCGGGACGGATACGGGCGTCGGCAAAACCATCGTCGCTGCCTGGTTGGCTTGGCTCACGCCCCGGTCCCAACGCGTGGCGTTGGTCAAAGCCGTTCAAACGGGGGCAGACCCCTTAGTGGACGGCGACGAGGCGTTCTATCGAGCGGCCCTCGCCGGGCATCCCATTACGATGACCACATTGGCCACGTTCCCCGAGCCCATGGCCCCATCAATCGCCGCGCGGAGGGCAGGCAAGAGGGTTCGCGGGGGGGATCTGGCGTCTTCTTGCATGGAGATTGCCCAGGATCACGACTTGACCATCGTCGAAGGCTCCGGGGGCCTGATGGTGCCTATCGATGAAGACACGAACTTCGCGGATTTTGCGGGGGCCCTGGGCGCCACCCTGGTTTTGGTGATCCGACCTGGGCTCGGAACGTTGAATCACACGACGCTCACGCTAGAGGCTGTAGCCAGACGAAACATCTCCATCGAGATGTTGGTGTGCAACGGGTTAGCCGCGAAGCCTGGGACCGTGGAAATCGAAAATCTTCGATTCTTTCGCGATCACTACCCAGGGATACCTTTGATCTCGCTCCGCCGCCTACGCCGGGCTGACCTGCATCGCCTGTCTCTACTCCGACCGCGCCTCCTCGGCGACCCGCCACCCTTGATCCACGGCTCAATGTTGGAGCGCATGGAGCTTCCACCGCCGAGCTCGTAACTCTCGCACGCATCCACCTCGCAAACGCAGAGGGGCTAAGCCTCAAGTCGAGGACTGTTGCGGGCTTTCATGCCGAACAGAATCATTGCACAACCCACCCGCTATGCCACAGGATTGAGCATGCAATAAATTCGCCCGGAGCCCACAGCACATCCCATCGCTGGGCTTCTGCCACTCCGCCCAACCATCTCTGAGCCATGACACCCACCCCAAGAACCGAAGCCCCGGAAGCCGCGTTCGTCCATCGCTTTCTGCAGGAGGGGTTTACGCGGGAAGTATCCCACGGTCAGGGAGAAGCCGATCTCCCCGTAGAGGCATGACCCAGATTCCAGTCGTGGCAGCGGTCATCCGGAGGGAGAACAAGGCTCTATTGGGCCGGAGGCCCGACCATAAGCGCCATGGAGGGCTGTGGGAGTTTCCCGGCGGGAAGATCGACCAGGGGGAGACCGAGGTTGACGCGGTGACGCGTGAGCTTCTCGAGGAGTTCGGAGTCGAAACGATGTCGGTCGGGAGGGTTCTGTACGAGTGTCGAGACCCCGGCTCACCATTCCGGGTTCGGTTTCTCAATGTTGGCATCCGTGGCGAGCCCGAGCCGACTGAGCATACCGAGATCGGCTGGTTCGAGCCCGATTCGCTATCGACGCTCGACCTCGCCCCTTGCGACGCCCGTTTCGTCGTGGAGTATTTCCTCCGGGTTCCCGGCTGACCGTTCTCCGAGGCCCGATGTCGAGCGACTCGAAACCAGCTCTAGAATCTTCGCCAGCCAACGTGCAGGCACCTTCGGAATCTCGTGTTGCACGGTTTCTCCCCGCACGAGGCCTCGACCTACGACGTGCCCTTGGAGTCCCAGGGGCACGAACCCGGATTGGACGCCCGGGACCCCGACGTCCTCGCCGCTCAGGAGCGTTGTCCACTGATCCACGGAGAGCGGAACAAGTTTGGGAAGAATCGCCTCCTCGAAGAGCCGAAACAGATCGTTGGTGGGCCTGGGACGATTTCGGTAATCGGGCACCATGGCCCGGAGGCCGACCGAGACCACCCGCCAATGGTCACTTTCAGTCCAGCTTCCCAACGGCCAGCCCTCGCAGCGATGGACCCAGATATCCTCGCCTCTCACGATCCACCCGAAGTCGCTCCGAACATCCGCTCCGATCCCGAACAACGATTCCAGCCGGTCGAACCCGGCCTCGATGGTTTCCGCCGCGGCCTGGGGATCCTTGCGCCCGTCCGGAAAGGCGGCCGGCACCGGACTCCACCCGGGTAGCCCCGCCGCACTGTCCGCAACAGAACCGACGGGTTCGTCCCCGCCGAACCGCTTGAGACGTGCCAGGAACAGTCCCCCCGAATCGAAATGGTGAGGATATATACGGCAGGCACCCTCAAGACTGGAGTCGAAGGTCTGGCCCTCGAAAGACGTGAGGCCGGGGGCGTGCGGGGCGTCGATCGTGATCGGTTCGAGTGTAACGGGAGCATCTCGGAGAACGCGATCGACGACGGCCTCGTTCTCTTCCGGGGCGAACGTGCAGGTCGAGTAGAGTACCGTGCCTCCGGGCCGGGTGAGGGCGATGGCTCTCCGAAGCAACGCCTCCTGCCGCCGAGGTGCCTGTCTACGAAACTTCGCCGTCTGCCCCCTCGGCTTGCCGTGTTTCCTGCGCAACGTCCCTTCGGCCGAACAGGGGGCATCCACCAGCACCCGATCGAACAGCGCCCCGTCCGGCAGTGACCGGCCGTCCCCTGCCACCACTAGCACGTTCGGGTGCGCCGTACGGTACATATTTCCGAGCAGAGCCCGGATGCGATCCTCGTTCCGGTCGACCGCCACGATGCAACCGCGGTCCTGCATGAGGTCGGCAGCGTGGGTGGTCTTTCCTCCCGGAGCGGCACAAAGGTCCAGTATTCGCTCACCCGGACGGGGCGCCAGGAGGGGGGCGGCCATGCCTGTGGAGGCTTGCTGGATGTAAAACAGGCCCAGCCAGTTCTCGAACGTGTCTGCTACGGCGTGGGGACCATCAATCACGCGCAAGAAGTCGGGCAACCCCTCCACCTCCGAGAGAACGAAGCCCTGAGCCTGGAGCCGGTCTCTGAGGCTCGCCGAGGAGATCCGTCCCGTCCGAACCCGGAGCGTAGGAGGATCGCGACGAAGCATGGTGTCCCGAAAATCCTCCCAATCGGGGATGATCGCCCGGTATCGCTCCAGTGGATTCATCGAATCAGTCTGAGGACGACCCCTGGGTTGCGGACGACACTTTGTCTCCGGGTTGGCCGGCGGCCAACACCTGGCCTCCGGGCGACGCTTGGCCCGATCTCCTCCGCCAAGGAAACCGAAGGAGCATCAGGACGACCAGCGCGGTCGTAGCCACGATCGGCCAGTACGTGTCCGCCTTCACTTGCCAGTAGAAATGCAACACGCCCAAGCCGATCGACACGTACACCAAGCGATGGAGCCTCTGCCAGTTCTTCTTGAGTCTCCGGATCCATCCTCTGGTCGAAGTGATCGCTAAGGGAATCAGCAGCAACCAAGCCGTGAAGCCCACCAGGATATACGGGCGCATGACGATGTCCTCGACGATGAACTCCCAGTCGAGGGTCTGATCCACTATGGCGTACCAAAGGAAGTGCATCGTTAGGTAGAAGAACGCGAAGAGCCCGATCGTACGCCGGAGCGGGGCAAGGCTTGTCCACCGCGTGAGGCGCCGAATGGGGGTGATGGACAGCGTGACCAGGAGGAGAATGAGGGCGGTGTCACCCAGCCGGTGCAGCACCTCCTCGATCGGGTTGGCGCCAAGGCGATGGGTAAACCCGCGCCAGAAGAGCCACACGGCAGGCGCGAGACCCAGGAGCCAGACCAACCCCTTGAGTAGAAGACGACTACGCTTCTTGTTCAACTCTCGCTCAACGGGGCGTGCATTCGAACGCTTCGTCGTCGATCGGCCCGCGCCGGTTCGATCCGCACAGCAGGCTCAGTAGTAGACTCGGAGATCCATCCCCGCGTAGAGGCCGGCCACCTGATCGATGTAACCGTTGAACAGCAGGGTCTCACGTCTGCGGAGCTCACCGAGCCGCCGCTCCCGCGCCTGGCTCCACCGTGGGTGGTTGACCTCCGGGTTCACATTGGCGTAAAAGCCATACTCAGACGAAGCCGACCTCTTCCACGTGTTGTAGGGCTCCTGCTCCATGAACGTCATACTCACGATGGACTTGATCCCCTTGAACCCATACTTCCAAGGCACGACGAGGCGGATGGGCGCGCCGTTTTGGTTAGGAAGATCGCGACCGTAAACGCCGGTTGCCAGAATCGTGAGAGGGTGGCGCGCCTCGTCCATTCTCAGGCCCTCCACATAGGGCCAGTCGAGGACCCTCGAACGCTGACCGGGCATCTGGACGGGATCGTGAAGCGTCTTGAACTCTACGTAACGAGCGCTTCCGAGTGGGTCGGCACGGTCAATCACGTCCTTTAGAGCGAAGCCATACCAGGGAATTACCATGGACCAAGCCTCCACACACCGCATCCGGTAGATCCGATCCTCCATTGTTCCGGTTCGGACGAAATCCTCAAGGCCGTAAACGCCCGGATTGGCGCACAATCCTCCCACCTCGATCGTCCAGGGTCGGGGCTGAAGCGTATGTGCGTTTCGGGCCGGGTCCTCCTTCTCGGTTCCAAACTCGTAGAAGTTGTTGTAGGAGGTCACGTCCTCATACGGCGTCAACACCTCGTCCCTTTCGGAGCGCACGGTGCTCCAATCCCTCTGGCCACCCGGGGTCTGAGCCGACAGATGATGGGCTCCGCCCCCTATGCCCCCACCGATCAGCGCACCCCCGGCAGCCCCTCCGAGCGCAATCCCGGCGCTCTTCCCAATGAACTCGCGGCGATTGATATAGACTCGCTCAGGAGTGATCTCGGACGACGGAATATCGGCAGGCTTTCTGATCAGCATGGTCCACTTCTCCAGTCGGGCGGGCAACGCGTCCGCACCCGCCGTAGTGTGACATTCTTAATCCCGGAAACAGGCTCGTAAGTTCCATTAGTTGGTCGTTCAACATCACTCATGATTGCTTGATGGACACCATTAGTCTAGAAAGGCCAAGTGAGTGATCCTCCCGCCGGGGCCGAGGGCCCATCCCGCGCTGGACCGAGACGAATGAAACCCCCAGGCCTTCTAAGGTCGCAGGACCGAACCCGGGCGCACGCCCGCAACAAACCGAACCAGCAGGCCGATCACCACGGCCAATCCGAACGTGCATACGAGTAGGGGACCCGTGGGGATATCCCAACGAAAAGACGCCACGACACCGGTCACGAGGGCGATCGCACCAACGCCCCACGCGATCCAGAGTGCCGTGGTGAACCGGCTCGTGAAGAGGAACGCCACTACCGCGGGCATGACGAGTGAACTGAACACCATCAGGACCCCAGCCACCGGCACCGAGAGCGAGATGACGATGCCGAAAAGCACGTAGAAGAGAAAATCCCACACCGGAGCCCGTGGCGCAGTCTCCCCCAGGGACACCGACAGGAAAGGCTTCCTGAATATGTAGTAGATCACGCCGAGGATGGTGTAGACCACGGCCATACGAATGATCTGGGGCCACGCGATCCAGATCAGCGTACCTGTCAACGTTTCGGCGATGTGCTCTGAACCTTCCGCCGTGAACCCCGAGATCAGGATCACGGCAGAAGAAGCCACGACGAAAGTGATGCCGATCACGGCCTCCTGGGGGACGACGGTCTCCTTGAGGCGGCTGAAGGAGAAGATCAGCGCCCCCACGACGGTAAAGCCCACCGAAAGAGCCAGGGATAACGGCGTGTCATGGTCGACACCCATGAGAAATCCCGTCGTGGCACCGAGCGCCGCGATCTGCGCGAACGCGAGGTCGACAAAAATCACCCCGCGCGCGATGACGTGGAGGCCCAGATACGCGTGGATTGAGATGATCACGAGGCCAGCCACGATCGGCGGGATCATGAGATCGAGCATTGGTGCTCCTTGAAGAAGGCGTGGGTCGGGCTCTGAGGAGACCGGGCCTCAGCGCCCGGGCCCGGGCCCGGTGAACGCCTGCGCCAAACCGTCCACCCAGGTGTCCACGAGGGCGAAGTAGTCGTCGACACTCGTCCTCCCCCCGGGGTTCATCGGGACCACGACCGAGCGAGCCCTCCCACGTTGGGCCACCATCTCGACCTTTCGTTCGTCGTAGTGGGAAGCGGCGAGGATCACCGTAATCCCCCTACTCGTCATTTTCTCGAGAAGGGAGGCCACGTGTCCCGGAGTCGGAGGAATACCGGGTTTGGCTTCGACAAACTCGGCACAACGTACACCGAACCGATCCTCCAAATATGCCCAGTTCTTGTGGTAGCAAATGATGTCCTGGCCTCGGAACGCCTCCGCCTCACCCAACCAGCCACCTAACTCGGAGATGAGCGGACGGCCCTCGAACTCTTCACTCTCAAGGAAGGTATGAAGGTTCCCTTGCAACGCGAGCTGTTCGAGCAGAGCTCCACCTAGGAGCTCCACGAGCCGATCTCCGAACAGCCGCCGATGGATCTCTGCCTCTATGCGGGCTAGTCCCGCATTCCAGACCGCGGACCGGTCCGGCGCCACCCGCCCGAGACCCACAGCGATGTTGCGAGCCACCTGGAGAGCTCGGAGGGGGTCCGTGGTGAGGTGGGGATTACCGAAAATGTGCACGTCTCCCCCGCTCCGGTCTGCCATTACGGGGATGTCGAGCAATTCGATCCCCGTGTAGGCCGTCACGTAACCCCTCCCCCCTTCGGCCACGTCGGCGTTTCCGGCCCGGTCCAGCACGGTCGGAGCCCAGAGTTCGAGGTCGAGTCCGGTGCTGACGAATAGATCGGCCCGCCGGAGCGACAGCGCGAAGCTCGGCTTCGGACGTACGAAGTGTGCATCCTCGTTCGGGGCCGCGATGGCGCTCACCTCTACCTGCGCACCTCCGATCTTCTTCACGAGGTCTGCATAGACCGGAAGCGTCGTAACGACCCGGACGGGATCCGCTTGCGCGGCGCCCTCTCCGGCCAACAACCCCAAGACCGTGACCGCCGAGATGATTCTCAGCATCGTGTCATCCCCCTCAATACGTTTCGTGTTTATGCGGACCCATCGCGAACGTGATTCGGAGCGTGAACTGGCCCGTGGTGTTTCCAGGATTCCCCAGGACATCGTACTCCGCCCTCAGCCGCACGTACTCGCTCTGCCAGTAGGTCAGAGCTGGGGAGGCAAGCCACGCCGACTCGGTGGGATCCTCCGGGTTTTGCACCCATTCATAGCGCCCGCCCGCAATCCACTGGCGAGAAAGCTTGACCTCGGCGAGTGTCCAGACACCCAGCGCCGCCTCCGGCTCAGCGAGGCCGGAAACCGCCGCGGGATCCGAGAGCATGACCCCACCCCGTACGACGACTCCGCGGTAAAGCGATCGCCCGGGCGGAGCCCAATTGAACGACATTTCCCCTCCAAACAGGCGATTCCCGCGTCGTCCGGTAAGATCCTGGTAGTCGCCGAACAGAGCACTCACGCCCAAGTCCAGATCGGTGGACTCAGAGAGCTGCCAGAACCCGTTCATATGGCCAAGATAACTGAGCCGGTGCGACTCCCCGAACAGGATCTCGTTACGACTCCGGGTGACCTCCACGGTGGCCTCATACGCTCCCGAGCCCCCAGTCGGAAGTAGCCAGTGAGCCGAGGCCCCATCCTGGGCCAAGGACTCCCCTCCGATGAAAGCGAGGTGGGGGAGGGACCGGCTTTGGAACTGAAGCGCATGGGAGTGCCATCGGTTGAGCTGTCCGAACTGCTGGAAGAAGCGCCCGACTTTGATGCCGAAACCGCCCGGCAGTGCGATCCACTCAATGTACCCCTCCTCCACTGCAACACCGCCCTCTTCGCCCTCCTCTCCTCCGTCGGGAAACACTTTGATCCGACCCCCTTCCTCCTCCGCGGAGAGGAACACCTTGGCCCGGGTGAAGGGGTCCAGTGCCGATATGAACGACACCTCGAACTCGCGAGGGATGAAGTTCTCGCTACGGGGGGTCTCACTCTGGATGGACGCGTAGACGTCCCCATTCAGGCTGATCTCCGGGTTCAGGGCCTGTAGTGACCGTGCGCGACCAACGAACTCCTGCGCGCCCTGTGCTTGGGCGAACGTGTCTGGTGCGGTAGCGTTACCCGCGGCGGCTCGGGCCGCCGCCCGGAGCCGGGCGAGCGCATCTGTCGTCACATCATGATCCGTTACCTCAGGACCCACCGAGCCACCAGCCACAACCGCCCCGAGGCTGTCGAACTGGGCCCGCAACAGCTCTATCTCAGCCCGGAGGGAATCGAGCTGCGCGGACGGCACGTCCTGGGCCTGCGCCCGGCACGGGCCCATCACGAGGGCCCCAACCACAGCGAAAGCGCCGAAGCTTCCGAAAATATTTTTTCGCATGGTACTCCTGAGAATCCACGTCCCTGGCGTCTTCAACCGGAGAACACGAGCGGGAAGGCACTCAAGCGCGAGGGCTATCTCCCGAATCAGCGCTCGACTGCGAGATCGGCCCCCTGCGATACGCGGAGGGCTTCTCAGGTGGTGGGTGGGGGGGCTCGGGATTTGGTGCGGACGATGCGGCGGAATTCGACGGGGAGATCGTGAATGAGCGAGAAGGCCTCGCCCGGCGCAGGCGGAAGCACCTGCAGCGGAATCGATGAGTCGGTGGACCAGCCCTGTTTGCCGAACTGGATGCAGAGAGTATGGTCGTGGTGGGGGTGCGCGCACGCCTCGTGTCGCCCCGACGCGATCGCGGTTTCCACACCCAGAAGTTCTCGATCCAGCGACGGGATGATCGCGCTCAACGCCACTATCCAAACCGCTAAACCGGCATTGAAACGATCGCTCACGCGCCTTCTCATCCGCAACATACATACAACCTTAGGCGCGGCCCAGCAGGGTGTCAATCGACCTTGTCCCCGAACTACGGCTTGCCGATCGCACGGTCGAGGACCGAGGTTATGTTCGCCGACAAGCGGGCTACCGAAAACCAGGAGCGACCGATGAGCAATATCTCAAGGCGCGCGATGTTGGGAGCCACGGGAGGGCTGATCGCCGGAGGCCTCCTGAAGACCCAGGCCGATGCACTCGTCGTAACAGAGGAAGCCGCCAGCCTGCAGACGGCACAGGTGGATCCCACGAAGATGCACGGAGCGCCGACCAGCGTGCTCGGCCAACGGGCGCCGGCGGAACGGCCCCGGCGCGGCATGGGTAGCCCCGCGACAACATCATCCTCCAGGACTCCGATCGAACAACTTCGGGGCATCATCACTCCGGCGGATCTCCACTTTGAGCGGCACCACGCCGGCGTTCCGGCCATCGACCCGGATCGTTACGAACTCCTGATCCACGGGATAGTGGATCGGCCGATGACGTTCACGCTCGACGACCTGAAGCGGTTTCCAGCCGAGTCTCGGATCTGTTTCGTGGAATGCTCTGGGAACGGCGGCGCCGCCTATAACCGGAATGCGGCTCGGGAGCGCGCGCCAGGTCAGATCGATGGCCTGTTCAGCACGAGCGAATGGACCGGTGTGGCACTGACTACGCTCTTGCGTGAAGTGGGGATCAACCCGGAGGCGAGTTGGTTGCTGGCCGAGGGTGGGGATGCGGCGCTCATGTCCCGTAGCATTCCGGTGGAAAAGGCTTTCGACGACGCCATGATCGCGTACGGGCAGAACGGCGAGGCGATCCGTCCGGAGCAGGGCTTTCCCGCGCGCCTGCTACTCCCCGGGTGGGAGGGCAACGCCCAAGTGAAATGGATCAGACGCCTCGAGGCGTCTGACCGGCCCTCGATGACGCGTGACGAAACTTCAAAGTACACGGACCCCCTCGCCGACGGGACAGCGCGGCAGTTCAGCTTGGTAATGGATGCGAAGTCGACCATCACCTTCCCCGCCTTTCCCTTTGTGCTTCCGGAGCGGGGCTGGTGGGAAATCAGGGGACTCGCGTGGAGCGGCCGGGGCCGCATCACACGTGTGGAGGTGAGCACAAACGGAGGGCGCACGTGGGTGCCCGCTCAACTTCAGGATCCGGTGCTCTCGAAGTGTGCCACACGCTTTCGGCACATCTGGAACTGGGATGGCGGAGAGGCTCTGCTCATGAGCCGCGCGATCGACGAGACCGGCTACGTGCAACCGGACCTGGAGACCCAGATCGCGGCTCGGGGCGAAGGTAGCTCCTACCACTACAACACGATCCGGCCTTGGAAGGTCGAAGCGGACGGGCGCGTGTTCTTCGCACAAGGAAAGGCGCAGTGAGCCGGCGGAGCCTGCTTGCCGCCTTGTCTGGCTTCTTGGCGGCGACGACCCTAGCACTGCACGGATGCGCTCCGGACTCCCCGAACCGAGAGACCAGCACCGTGTTGTCAGGTGCCGCGGAGTGGCCGGGCTCTTTCGCCATCGGCCAGGACGCCACCCCGGCCGAGATCGCGGCGCTGAACATCGACTTCGGACCGGATGGAGCAGACGCTCCTCCCGGGAGCGGCTCAGTCGCCGAGGGCGAGGTGGTCTACGACAGTAAATGCGCCGTATGCCACGGCCCCACCGGGCAGGAGGGTCCGATGGATCGACTCGTGGGCCGCGAACCCCGTGAAGGGTTTCCGTTTGGTGAAACCCGAGGCCTCCGCAAGACGGTCGGGAATTACTGGCCCTACGCCACGACCATATTCGACTACGTGAACCGCACCATGCCAGTGACGTCCCCCGGGTCGCTCACAGCCAACGAAGTCTACGCCGTGGCGGCGTATATCCTCTTCCTCAATGAAATCATCCCGGAGAACGCGGTCATGAATGGCCAGACCCTACCGGCAGTGGTCATGCCCGCCCGGGACCGATTCGTGCCGGACGACCGCGAAGGTGGGCCGGAGGTCCGTTAGGGCCTCCTTCACGACTATTAGTAGCCCCGCTATGACGCGCTAACCCGACTTCCTGCTCCTTCAGGTCCGCAACCCCGACGACCCGATGCGGGAGCACGAAATCCAGTGCTTTCCCCGTTCGTTTCGCTACGATCTAGATCGGATTCGCATCTTCGACCTCCTGAGCGGGGTGCCCTCCCCGCGCGAACCCAGCAAAGCCGACGTGGTCCTCCTAGGTGGAAGCGGTGACTACTCCGTCGCCCGAGGCGGCCCGTGGCTACTCGTGGCGCTTGAAACCATGCGTCAGCTATACGAAACGTCCAAACCGACGTTCGCGTCTTGCCGGGGCTTCCAAGCCATGGCCAGAGATCTGGGCGGGAAGGTGGTCACGGACCACAGTCGGGCGGAAGTCGGGACACTTTGGCTCAAGCTCACACCCGAGGGTAGATCCGCGGGTCTGGGTAGCTCGTCAGGGCATCGTGCACGGCTCCTCCGCATGCGCTGACGCGGCCGGTAGCGCGGACTTTCAGCTTCGGAGAACGGCTAAGAGTAAGGAACAGCTACGGTCCGTGTTAAAGAAAAATATCGGCGCTGAGGTCCACCTTTGCCAGCGACCTTGCCGGCGAAGGAGGGAACCCCGAGATAGAGAGCATTCCTTACCGGCCCACAGACACTGGAGTAGTCTTGAGTACGACTTCCGAGTACGCATCACCTCTGGCTCAACGGCCCGGCGGAAAAACGTTCTTCGGGCAGCCGAGAGGGCTCGCCACCCTGTTCTTCACGGAGATGTGGGAGCGCTTCTCCTACTACGGCATGCGGGCGCTCCTCATCCTCTTCATGACGGCGGCCACGACCGGCGAGAATCCCGGCCTCGGACTCGACGTGGGCACGGCGGCGGCCGTCTACGGGTTATACACGGGCCTCGTCTACTTGATGTCCCTGCCCGGCGGGTGGGTGGCCGACAACCTGTGGGGTCAACGAAAGGCCGTATACGTGGGTGGATGGTTCATCGCGGCGGGCCATTTCAGCATGGCCGTTCCGACGACGATGACCTTCTACGGCGGTCTGGTGCTCATAGTTCTGGGGACTGGCCTCCTGAAGCCTAACGTCAGCACGGTAGTCGCGGATCTCTACCCCGAGGGCGGAGCCGCTCGCGACGCCGGGTTCACGGTTTTCTACATGGGGATCAACCTCGGTGCGCTCGTCGGCCCCCTCCTGTGCTCGTTTCTCGGAGAGAATTACAACTGGCACTGGGGATTTTC
>Ga0114996_10002303_pt1 | contig 24743 bp, 11 predicted proteins | sample ArcticOcean_MG_C_4_FD_87039 | JGI IMG/M metagenome (GOLD analysis project Ga0114996, IMG submission 87039) | Marine microbial communities from western Arctic Ocean - ArcticOcean_MG_CB4_134 | ecosystem: Environmental > Aquatic > Marine > Oceanic | place: Arctic Ocean: Canada Basin | collected... | reverse complement strand
GAAAAAATTATCGGTACACGAGAGATGGGAGTGTCCCAGCTAATGACCGCTGTCGATAAATACACAACAACTGGTCAAGATAATATGCTTAACTCGATGAAACTTGGTGGCAGGCAGACTGCGGAACAGACTGCCGCTGGCATAGGAACTGAAATTACGGGTCGTTATAGCGCCAAGCCCGGCATGGCAACTTTAGGATTTATTGGGGGCGCTGAGCAACAAAGGCGTTTAAAGGGGCGTTTACCCGGTTATATGGACTCTCATGAAAAAGCTCAAGCTGCTATGAGAGGCGAAGGTCCAAGGTCCAGCGTTGGCGGCGCATCTGGTATGACCGAACAATATGAGGGGGCTTACCGCGAAGCAGGCATGGACCCTGCAACATTCAAACGCTCGACTCAATCAGGGACCGAAGAAGGCGTTTATAGAGCGTTTGTGAGACTCCAAAGGGGCGGGAAGGGTATTTCCGTATCTGGCGGTGGGGTAGGCTATACAGGCGGCAGTAAAGACATTATGTCACCTCTTAACCCTGCGCTTAGAGGACAAGGAAGATTTTCTGAGTGGGGAGCTGGAAGAGGTAATTCCCGTAATATGTTTATGGGTCCGAATTTTGGCGCAGGAGTTATGCGTGGAGCAAGAGGAAGCGATCCTGCCGATCCAAGCGGACTTACTAGGACTGGTGGGCGAATGACTCCGCCTGCGAGGATGTCCGGAACAGGCGGCGTAGTACAACCTTATCCTTTAGCTCCTGATATGTATGGTCGTTCGCCGGGAGCGCCGACTGGAAGAAGATCTGGTGGACCTTCTCCTAATTATTGGGATTCAAACGATCCATACATGGAATACATGAAAGGGAGAGGAGGTATCGATAAATCCGCTACCCGTAGCGATGCCTCAGGAACAACTTACTACAACCAAAATCTTCCATTCCTTAACGAAGGGTTTAATGGCGGAAGATCGATAACGGGCGGAGCAGGCAAATCTCCTGCTGAAATCGCAGAAGCCATGCAAAAAGAGGGCATGGTCCAGAGCGGAGTAAGTGGTGTCTACATCCCTGCGACTATTGCAAAAGCTGCTAAAGAACAGAAAGCAAAGATGATAGAGAAAGAGGCAGCAGGAAGCGATGTTACTCGCCAAGAGTATATGAAGCTTAAAGAGTATGAAGCTCAGTTGGAGCAGACTAAAATGGGAAATAAGATTCGTAAATTGCCTAAGAGAAGTAATGTAGACGTAGCGGCAGCAATGGGAGCATTTGGACCCGGTGGGCAAGCCGCTGTAGCTCTTGGATATGCAGGGAAATGGATAGGCGAGGGGCTGCACAGGCAGGGGCGCTTCGGAACGGATAAAAGTTATAGCGATTCAGAAGTTGCGGAATTGCGTGGAGTTGAGGCACAAGAAGAGTTAGTTAAAGCGCAACGTGAGAAATTCGAAGCCGCTCAGAAAAAACAAAGCTCAGGAGCAACCACAGGAACCGCAAAAGATATTGTTAAAGCGGAACAAGAATTAAGGCAGATATGGGAAAAGAAGAGTAAAGCCCAAGAAGATCTTTGGAAAGCCAGAGATGAGCTTGGAATCGCTGAAGGTAAAGGTTTCTTCAACTTAAAGGGTTCTCCAAAAGAAATCAAAGAAGCTCAAGATGCTGTCTTCGCCGCTGAAAAGACGATGAAAAATTTAACTAAAGAATCGCAAGCTAAGGGCAAGAAGATTCGAGGTTTGAAGAAGACGCAAAAGGAAGAGGGAGAACTAGCGGAAGCGCAAGCTGCTTTTGCTAAAGGCTCTATGACCCATGAGCAAGTTCTTGGTAAGGCTGAATCCCAAGGAGCGTTATATAGAGGAGTTTCTGGTGGAAAAGAGATGATGGAAGGCGTCATGGGGAAGAACAAGGAGTCAGCAATAGCCAATCTTGTAGAACGAGGACGTATCAAAGGAGAGGAGATCTCACCTGAGGAAGCTAAAGAGATAATTGAAAAAGCAGGATCTCTTGAAGGAGATGATCTTGACAGTTACATTCGTAAACTAGGTACTGGCAAACTAGATGATAAAGATAAACTCATGGATAAAAAGGGTGGTCTTGACGCATCATCCATGTCGGCTGTCAGAGGGTTTTCCAAAGTCCAAAGTCAACAAAAAGCAGTATACGACAAGTACGTTGGCGATCAGCAACATATTTTGAAATATAAGGATGAGGACGCCATTAAAAAGGCGGAGTTAGTTTCTCATTATGGCTCCGAGGAAGCTGCCACAAAAGCTCAAGCCGGTTACGATCAAGAACAAGAAAAGAAACGTAAAGCAGCCGAAGAAGAAAAAGAAAGACAAAAAACAGTTGGATGGTCATTTACTCGTAAATACAGAGATTCTATGGAATCTTCTAAGAAGCAAATTGATCAACAAATGGCAGATGATAGATCGCAAGGAAAAGTTGGATCAAGACGCGCACTTGACCAAGAAGCGCATAAAACTGCTTTAGAGGAAGCCCATGAGTATGCATCGCTGAATGCTGGTGCTCCCGTAACGATGGAAGAAGCAAAAGATCTTGGCAAACAATATGTTGCTAACGAAAAAGCTGAAAAAAAGAAGAGAAAAACTGACAGGAACAAGCAAAAAGCGATGTCGCTTGGTCAGGAATTTACGGAAGCCTATAAAACTGCGATGCCTGTTGCCAGAGAAGCGGTACAAGCAGAATGGGAGAAAAAAGGAACGAAAGGTTCGAAGGCTGGTTTTGAAGCAGATGTTAAGAAAAAAGCGTTGGAGCAGGCAAGGCAATCTGTATCTGATTCAACGGGCGAAAAGATAACTACGGGTCTAGGAGTACGAGCGGCACGGTATTACGCTAAGCAAAAAAAGGCGGAAGAAGCAGGAGAAGCAGGAGAAGCAGGAGAAGCAGGAGAAGCTCCTTTAGCTGCGCAAGAAATGGAAGAGAAGAAAGAAGCGCACTTGCTCAGAACCATGCGTCAATCTATGGGTGCTAGGACGGGTCAAAGTTCTGAAAAAATTGAAAAGTTAATGACCTCTGATCTTGTTAAACAAGGAGCTTGGGATAATTTTACCCCTGAAACACGTAAAAAGATGCAGGACCGCATTAAGAAAGCGTCTCAACTTGACTATCAAAGCGGATCAGCTTTGAGCGATGAACACTCTGGGCAAATAGCTTCACAAGCTTATGGAAATCAGGGGCATACAAGTGCTGCTGCCGAGAAAGGATTTGAAGCAACTCAAGCACAACAAGCCACATTCCAATCTGCCGGATTTCAGCAGCAAATGTCTGAAACATATGGTACGGGAGGAGAGGGGTCATTGATGGCAGGCGGCGGTCCCGGCGGGTTCGGAGGCGGAGGTCTAGTAAAAGTTACAGTTTTCTTAAGTTCAGAACTAACCGGGCAGTTGGAAACTAACGGAGCCGTTGTAGGCGAGTTGGTTCGAGCTAGTTAATACATCGATTAAGGAGCATAGATGGCAGTTCTTTTAAGAAACACCATAAACGGGTGGTCGCCTTGGTATAACCTCAAAACAGTTCGCAACGGAATCGTTGTACCTCATGCTTATTTTCCATTCGGATATCTTCCTTCATCAGGTTTTTGGTCACAAAGCTACTCTGTTCATTGTAAATGGATAATCCCGTGGTCTAGCGTCGGGAGCGACCCTTACACCAACTTCTTAAGAGGCGGGGGATTTAGCGGGGATTTAATGGGTGCTATGGGCGGTCTAGCCCTTGCTTTTTTGGGATTGCAAGAGCCAACTGATATCACATATGCCATTGGTGTGTTTCCTCCTCCTCCTGAAGTAGGGTATTGTATAGGAGATCTATATAATGAACATACTTATTATAAGCTCCAAGTACAGAGAGTGTCTGGATTAGGCGTTGATATTATTAACCATGCAATGTCCCCAGATGTATTCCAACGCTCTCGTTTAAGGCGCATGTATCTTAACCATGGAGAAATTGTTCGATACACAACAAGGACTGTTGGAGATACAACTCGGTACTTTCTGATGTTAGATATTGGAGATAGTTTACCCGAAGGGTTAGCAGAAGCAATAGAAGCCGGGGGAGGAATTCAGGCATTTCCCATGACGATCTATCGCAGGGTTCCTGCTGATGCCGAAAGCGATTACAGTGAGACATTTACTGTCAATGTTATTGCTGTAGCTGATAATTTTGAGTTTGAGATTGAAGAGCCTCCAGAGGTGGTACACAGTGGTGATTTTTATGAGCTTGCCAAAATCTTTTCTTTACGAGATCCTTATCTTTTGACCGGACATTGGTTAGGTACAGAAGATGACAATCCAACATCTATCTTCCCTAGTAGCGGTAAAAACCTTCATAAAACCACTCAAAACAGATTCTACGATGAAGTAGATTTTACAGGCTACTATATTTTAAAGAATATAGATACTGGAGATCTTATTCCCGTAGGGGCTGGGGCTTCTTTTTTCGACTCAGGAAATCGTAGATGGCACTGGTTTAAAAGCGCGAATTATGATGAGTCCGAAGTTTATGGTAACGAAGAAGCTCGTTATGGAGAAACATCAGAAGTTGTTGAAGAAGAAGTTGACGGGGAAGATATCAGCTATAACACAACTGTTTTAGATGAGCGTTCGACTGGAACACAAAGCGATGTTGATACTTGGCTCGCTATGGATGGAGTGGATTTCATTAGAACCGAAATCAGTAAAGGCGGGGATTCTCGACGCAATAACTGGCATTCTCCGACATTGGCAAAAACATGGTTGAGTCAAGGCGATAAGAGATTCAAAGTTTTAGCACAACCAGATGGTAATGTAGTCGATATTGCATTGCGTGACGTAACTGGCACTACTGATCTAGATCTCACTGGCGGCGGCTCTATATTTAATCAGTATGGATGGTTTATATCTGAACATTTTATGGGAGAACAAAGAGAAGGCATTTTCGGGGGTTCCAATGCGTCTGTTTCCGATCCTACAGGCAGTTCGACCACTTCTACCATAACGATTACATCGCCCGGTGAATCAAGCGGAACTTTGGCTCGCGGTGTACGCAGTTATAATCCAGAAGAACTTGACAACCGTAACAGTTTCTACAATCGTTTCAGGTTAGATACGGCTCCATCCGGAGGTACAACTCAGTTATGGAATAAGCACGATGGATGGAGAGTAGTCAATCAATCCAATAACATCTTTGAGGTTGAGTCTATAACTTACAGTGAATATCCTACAATTCAATGGACAGAATATACAGTTACGATAGAAGTAAAAGGGGATGCAAGCTCTTTGAATGGACAAAAAATTTGGGTTGCTTTTGATACTCCATATGATCGCTTTCAATCGTCTATTTTGACACCTATTACCATTGCTGAATTCGATCAGGGAGTTGAAGGAGGATCTGCAACTTTATGTGGTGATTTGGGTTATTATTCTTCTCCTATTCGAATCGATATTCCTCAAAATACAATTGTAGGGATTTGTGGAGGCAGATGGTGGGGTACTTATGTGCAAGCTAATGTAGCCGATAATGATTATCTGCCGCTTATTGTTGCTGTACCAGAGACTGCTAGAGGAATATCTGCCTTTTATAACACAATAGCCCAACAAGATTGGGTTATGTACAAAGATGCATTTACCAACCGAGTGACTGTCCGTAAAGGTACGCTTAATTTCAGGGAGTCTCCTGAAAAAATTGAAGTTAGTATAGGTAAACCTCAAGCAGTCGAAAATGCGTCCGGATTTCCAATAACATTAAACGAAGAATATGATCGTACAAAATTAATGACAATGACTATGCCTACCACGGCAGGAGGCAAAGCCTGTACATTTCAAATAGGAACTGAAGACGATTACCACGGTTTTCTTATTAACGGAGGGGGTGTCGTAGATTTTCAACCCCTAAGGCGATTAGGATTCGCGCCCGGAGATGTTCCTATTGAAACGTTTGAGTTCAGAGACTATTACGCTTCTCCGCTGTATCTATATCATCAGAATGATTACAGTTTGCTAAATAAGAAAACATTGTATATTGGTGCGTCAACTCAAGACGGACCTATATATGTTAAGAACGGAGATCCCAGTGACATTCGGGTTGAATACGTTCATGATCTACAAACCCTAGAAGGCGTAGGGTATATGGATATGCATCATATTTTTGACGGAGAAACGCTTATCGTTTATTCGAAAATCGTACCTGAATTTACGATGGGAGGGGACAAAAACAATTCAGATGACGCTGACAACAGATGGTCTTATCAATATAGCGTATTTGTCGTTGGAACTGCTAATGATGGATTGATTTGGCATTGTCCGTTGGTCAAGCAAGCTGAGATAGATGGGGACGATAAATACCAATGGCCATTAATGGTTCTTAATGCTGTTGATTATCAGTACTCAATGTATGACTCTCAGTCTCATATATTGACTATTTTCTGCAAGCATTTTGATTCTGATAAAAAAGCGTATTTAGGAGCCTATCAGATTCCATTGTTTTCTCTTCCTTACCAAACGGAGCTTTGTGAAGTTAATGTAGACGATGAAGTTAATGTAGACGATGAAGTTAATGTAGACGATGAAGAGTATACTCCTAACTTTTTATGGAGACCACCTACGATTGACACTACAGAAGAAACGTGGACAGTTACAGAGAACTATCCCACAGTTGCTACGGACGGTACTGCGACGAATTCAGATGCTTTTACGCGCATTATGGGTCATACAGATACAAATAGTCAGATTGAGGACGACAATATTGTGGAATGGGGAGTTATGGGAGGAAATGTATCCCGTGACGGGTATTATCGGTTATTTTACGATGATGGAGGTGGAGTTAGGATGTTGTTTTCTGATTCTTCAGGTGTTTTTTGGCAAAAAAGCGAAATTATTTTGGCAAGAAACGCTGTTGCTGGGGCATGTATTAACGATGTGACATTTTTTTACATTACTCCTTTTGGCATCGAAGTGAAAGATTTAGGGACCGAGGATTTCAACAATGCATATCGAGCCGTAGAAGGAGTTGACAGTTCATTTATAGAAACAATACAAGGAAGGTTTGACAATGCCCGAACCATACTTATCGGCTCCGGGCAAATTGACCCACAACGATTAGCCGGTTACGAGGATTCGCAGGGAGTCCTGTATATTTTTTACTACGATAACGAGGGTCTATTGACCGCCCTTAGTAGCTCAGATTTCTTGGTATGGTCAGTAGCCCCCAACTTTTAATACATTATGGAAAATTTAGGCATAGCAACACCCAAAGTTAAACTGCTTCCGAGATTGCCGAACGTTGGCTCTTTCGTTACTAAGGTTAATTTTGATTCGAATGCACATAATTGGTCTTCTCTGCTTAACTCTCCGTTTTTCGAGCCATTTCTTATTGAATCGGTTATCGATCCAGCGGGAACTATTGCTGCTCTTATGCCGTCTAAAAGGGTGTTTTGGGTTAATAACTATTTGGAAGGGAATCCGGCGTCTCAAGCCGATGGATCAGATCTGAAGATAACGTGGACACAACTTGATGAAGCCGCAGCCGTCGATTCTATTATGGAGAATATCATTCCAGACTTTAATGCTTATTCTATTCTTGTACCTCCCGCTTCATATGCAGCAGGAGGTACTCCCCCTGTTGACATGACTACATATGAAGGACCAACTTGGAGGGATGACAATCAAAACAGAGAGCCTCCGCCCAATGATCTACAAGACATTCAAGAGTTTTTTAATTGGGTTGGCGGGACCGATATAGTGGCTACTCCCGATGCAGATGCCGATGCAGATGCAGATGCAGATAATGTAGAAATTGAAGATATTAACTGGGTTTACATGACCCGCGTTAAAGATGGACTTTGGTGGGGAATGCAATCAAATAGCTTTTTGAATACAAACATGCCTTTTTGGATTATACTGAACAAGATGCAACCGCCAACATCTCCAGACCATGACACGGTTTTTGTTATTTCTTTGGGTTTATCGGATGAGAACCATCGTTTTGACATATACCTTAGCTTAAACAGTAAGCCTCGTATCGTTGACTGGCTTGGCGGAACCGATAGCGGAGTGCCTCAAATTCAAAAAGAATTTGAAGCTGAAGGCTCACGAATTTGGAGTACAGGTGGTACTCACCGTATTGGCATTATGACAATTGCAGGCAGGTTGGTTGTCCTCATTGACGATTACCCACTAGTCTACTCTCGTATCGACAGGAGTTCCGGAGATGACGGTGGAAAACTTTTAGAATGCAAGATAGCTTCGGGGGCAATTAACATATGGGGAACGAATGCGAAAGTAGCCTTTAATGTTAGCCCTATGACATTCGCAGAGTTTGGAGCTATTGCGCTTCCAATCCCCGTTTTGGCAGGTGACGCAGGTAGTGGTTCAACTCCAGTTTCATTTCAAGGCGTAGACCAAGAGGGTCAGCCATCAAACTCAGTTTGCCATCTTCCAACTCCAGATGGAAACCAAAAATTTGGTTGTGACTGCGCATATTTTTCTGGAGATGGGGGGAGCGCCAGTCCGGACGGATTTGGTTTTCACCAAGAAGGTAAGATAAAATTCCAACAAGCTAGCAACAATACATTTAATGCTTTGCCTAGTACAGAGTTCTATACTCTTCAATTTGCTCCCGAAAATACAACAACTCCTTTGGGAACAATTCCTTATGGGGGAGCACCATACTATTTCCGTCTAAAGGGTATTTCAATTCAAGAGGGGGAAGATCCGGGTGCGGGTACGGCAGGAGACATTACAGGTACAGTTATTTCGATTAACGAAACAGCAACGGCTCCAGACTATTTCCATACAAAGAAATCTTTGGATGTTACTTGTTATGATGAAGGAGGAAGCTTATCTAGTGCTCTTGTCGCTAATCAGTCAGGGATTGAAGTGTCTTGGGGATGGGACGGATCGTCTGAAAAAACATTCACAGGCGTTATTACAAACGTCAGTACAAGTCAAAAAGCAGGCATGGAAGTAGTCAACATAAGGGCTGAAGATTATATGTTCATTCTTAAACATACTCCCATTGTCAACAGCCCGTTCTATGATGGTATGGTCGCTTATTATGCTTTGAAAGACATGGCGCAGAGAGCCAGTCTTACGGGATTCACAAATGATTGGACTTCGACTAATGACTACTTCTTGCCTGCGGGGTTCGCTTTCTCAAAACCTAAGATGCGCTATTCGGGATCTCAAATGATATTTGACTGCATGATGGATATCGTTAAGAGGTTTGAAGCATTTGTTTATTTTGATGAGGGCGGCAAGTTGGTAGTAACGCGTTTGCCCGGTGGATTGTTTTCAAGCGGATTTACTACATCAGCAAGTTTTGTAAGCGATCCTCTTGCAGCCGTTGAAAAAGTCATCCTTGAAGAAAAGAAAGTAGAAATCGATTTTACATCAACGGTTAATGTCATTTCAGCTATGACGCTTGAGAGAGATACACGTAATGCGATTCTGTATACAAAGTCAGCAAGCGGATCTGAAAACAACTTGCTGTTCAAAAAGGTTTATTTGCTTAATCAGGCTGCGTTGGGAGAGCTTGAAGTTTGTCGCAATTATGTTGAAGACCTTTCAGATCGTATGTTTTATCCCATTATCAAAACGCAATGGAAGACGGCGAGTACTACAATGGTAAAACCATTAGAGTTTGTAAATGTAGATACTCAACCCTTTCGTGTAACATCATTGAAGAGAAGTTTCAATGCCGAATCTAACGACTTAACGACAAGCTACGAAGGCGAGTGGCTTGGTGGAAACTAATACTCATGGCAGATTTTAATTTTGGACAAGTAGGAGCAGCGGTAGAAGCTGGTAGACATGCTGATGCAAATATTAGCATGGGACCAGTTGATCCCGCCGTGTCTTTTACATTTCTTGACCATGACTTTTCCAACTTTGTTGCGAATCAAGATAGAATCTTTACGGTCACAGGTTCGGCAACAGATTTCGTATGGGGTCAAAAATGGGGGAATTTAAAAACGAGGGTAGCTAGGTAATGTCAAAAAGAACCAATAAATATGGGATGATCTACTTTGAGCAAGGGGATATAACCAATGCTCAATACGAACTACAGCGTTGGGAGACTCTTGATGCTCAACTCGAAGCTTTGTTTTCGATAATGGGCAACGGCATTCTGTCAGGATGGACTATTGCATCCATTCAGGACGGAGGTCTAACTTGTGCTGTTTTGCCGGGATCAGGACATGTAGGGTTTGTAGCAGTTGCAAGTACTGAAAATGCAATCGTATCTCTTATCCCGAACGCCGTTAACTACCTCTATGCACAGCTAACAATAGATAGTTACTGGACAAAAAATGTAAGCTTTGTATCTTTCATAGATCAATTGGATGCAGATTCAGATCAAAACTTATTTCTTGGCGCTATTACTACTGATGCCCAAGGCATTATCGCAGGCGGGATTGACTCATCAGGAAGAACTGAGTTGGGTTTCTTGGCGCTTATTAACAGCGCAGTTGAATCTCATAAGCATAACGGTGCTGAAGGAAATCCAGATCCAGTAGATTTGAGTAAAGAAGTTCAAGGCATTTTGCCTCAAGAACATTTCCCCGACTTAAATGCATCTTTGATTCAAGCAGGTACAATTGATACGGATCGGTTGCCTAAGATCGACCATATCACAGGTTTGACCAATCAAGGGTTGTTGACCCATGCTCAGTTAGATTCTTACATAGAAACTCTTTCGCTTAATAACCAAACTTTGATGGGCGAAGTCTCTACAACGAACCTACTTGAGCTTATTCTTGCTCTGAAGCACGTTTATCCTGCTATCGACGAGTTCTTGGTCAATGAAATTGCTTTTATTCCGGGCGTTAGTCCGAACGACTATATCGATACTGTCAATACAACCGCAGATGTTGACACTAGAACTTATGCCCAAGGAGGACAGCATACTATTTCAGGCGTCTCGCAAGAAGGGTTTGAGGCTTATGTAAAACTATGGGATACGCAAGATGATTTTGAAGCAGGTACGCTCGATGATACTATCATCACCGGGAATACAGTTGTACTCGATACGACATTAAGCGAATTGTCAGTCGATGAATTCAACGACATTAACCAATGGACAATTTCTACTCAAGATCTTAGCGCTATTTCATCTCAGTTGTCGCTTGACGGATCTACATATGTTAGCGCTCCAACGAGTGCCAAACTAACGATTGGGTCCGAGTCGGTTGAAGTTCAGCTTTTGGTACAAAAAGATTTCGATGCCCAAGACTGGAGCGGATATGACTTCTTGACCTTCCATCTGTTTACCGCAAGCGTACAGCACGGAGATTTATTCTTCTATTTACGAGATTCCAGTTTCGGAGAGCAAGATTCGAGCATTCAGGTTTTGAGTCGCAATACGCCAACCGTAAACGATGATACTCTCATTAACGGATGGCAAGAAATCACAGTAGATTTACGATCATTACAAAGAGAAGACATTGATCGTATTGGGTTCTATGTTAGTACGCAAGATGGATGGGATACGTCAAAAGGGTTTGACCTAAACATCGATTCTGTCAAATTAACTGCTGGCAACCTATACGAACAGGACGGATACATAAGATTGATTTTTGGTAGCGACTTGTTGACTAATTTCTGGCGCTTGCGATGGGACTCTATTATTCCTAGCGATGCACTTTCAAGCGGAGTTAATTTGCAAGCTCGAACAAGAGTAGCTAACAATGGAACGGATTTGGCGACTGCTCCTTGGTCATCTTATACTGCAACAAGCGGAGCAACAATCGATTTGCCAACAACAGCGTTGTACAAATACATTGAAATAGAAATGTATTACACAGCTTCTACAAACTTGAAGCGAAGCGCAGTTGTTAGTTCAGTTTACCTTGACTACTATGCTGTTGACATAAACAGTAGTTTTGATTTCACATCGAAAACCGATTGGGGAACAGGTAGCCGATACAACATCGATACAACATCTACGCCCGGTTCCATACTCGTAGATGGAGTAGATGATGTTGGAGATACCATTTATGGTACTCAAGGAGTTGCCAAACAACTTAACGACAGTTTACTGGAAGTTTATGGGATCACAGGAGCATTGTTCCCAAGAAGTACAGATCAAGTTGTCAACAAGACCTCTCCAGAATTGGGTCTTATTACAGCCGTAGCGAGAGGGGATGGCGGGAATATATGGCTAGTTGACACAGACAATAACAGGGTCTTTGAAGTCAATAAGGCAGGAGATCTTGTCCGAGGATTCCAAGGTTCGTTCCTTGAAGTTCCTGTTGACAATTATGGCGTCGAAGACGCTGGACCGGGATCAAATCAATCATCAACGGAGACGGCAGATGATGAAGCAACCTCTGAAGCAACAGATTTAGCTGTTCTGCATGCGCTATACAATGCCGAAGAAGGCAGTCTGTATGTTGTATTTAATCAGAATCTTGAGAATATTTATTCTACTTCGGCAACGTCTGACATTACCAAATTCTACGTCAAAGTAGGCGGTCATAAAATATGGCTTAATGAGTCATCTGCTGCCTTGCTAGGCGTCGATGAAGCAGGCTATAACCGATGGAATGGCGTAGATTCCTCTAGCGAAGCGGGAACATATATTGATCAGTTCAAATTCACTTCTCATGTCTTAAAAATCACCGTAACAGGAGCAGATAAGACGTTATTGGACTACATGGTAGATCAAGAGCAGCCTTCTATCATTATCTATACTCCAAAGAAGCAGGAGAGGCTTAACGGCGATGTTACAATTCGGTTCTTGGTATATAACTTTACGCTAGGAACCCAATCAGGAGAGAATGGCATTCGGGTAACTCTTGACGGCGTTCCTCAAACAATTTACTCAGATCGTGTTACCTACACATCGTTGTCAGATGGCGAGCATACCATTATTGCTCAACTTGAGCAAGGGAGCGGATCAGTTCATACTAATATCGAAGCGCGAGCAGACGGATCGTTTGTTAATCATAGCGGTTCGTATACGCAACCTTATTTGACGTTGGAGAATCCTAAAGCTAATCAGATTTATTCGTCTAGCCCAGTATCGGTAGAGTTTAAGATCGAGAACTTCCCCGTTATACCAGCGGGGCAACATCTAAAATATCAGGTTGGCACAGACGCAGCAGAAGACCATTACTCTACAAATCCGATTGTACTAGAGAACCTAGAAGTTGGCAAACATACCATAGCGATTTGGACAGTGGATGAACGGGGAGATACGTTAAGTTACCCGTATGGTCGAGTAGAGTCTGATTTCATAGTCGGACTAAACTCTAACGCTCCAACTAAACTCTACCTTGGAGCCAACTCCATTGCATCTGCCGATGGTTCTACAATTCCTGCAATAACCAACTTGTATGTCGATATCGATAACGTTAGTTTTATTAATTTGTACTCACCGATTGACATACAGATGATTCCTGCCGAGGCAAGCGTAAATAATGACGGATTACCAACTGTTTTGGTTTCCAAGTTGAGGTCGCAATCAAGTACGCAGTTCTTGGGAGGCGCGGCGGCAGAAGCCGAAATAGTAAATCGCGCTGCTATCGCGGCTCAATCTGAAGATGCGGGAGTGACAATTACACTAAACCCTGTTTTTGATGGCATCGATACTTCGCAGTTGATTTATGCGGACAAGTATCTTGATGGACATAGTGTTGTACAATTAGATATGGGAGGAGAGGTTCTCTTCTCGAACAATGCAGCGGTTTTTGCCAGTACGAAAGAAGCGGCAAAAGACTCATTGGGTAGCGCAGAGAAGATTGGAGATTCAGAATTACTTATCGGAGACTCCATTAATCAAAGAGCTATGGTAATCAATACAGATTTGACGACTCAAATACCCCAAATCGTATGGCAGTATGATTCTGATCGTCTTGTTCCTGATTTTCATCTCAACATTCAGGACGAAAGAAGAATTTCCATTAATGATGGCTCTGTTTCAGAGGCATTATCTTATGTTCGACAGGGAATGAACGTTATATGGACCAATGATTCATCTTCTCCTGTCTCGGTTTATTCTGGATCTACTACTTACACGTTGTTTACATTGAACCCGAACCTCAACCTTTATGGAGAGGTTTTTAGTAGTTCTGTCTTGCAGCCCGGAGAGAGCTATACTTTCAAATTTGAAGAAGAAGGTGCATATCCTTGGTTCGTTTATCCGTCTATACTTACGGCAACGATACAGGTCAATAAACAAAGGCTCTCATCTCAAGATGAATATTTAATCTTGGAAAGCGACGGTCTCGAATCCCCATTTTCCAGCCGTCTGATCAAGGTTGATTCTTGGGGGAATGTTATATGGTCATTTGGCGAAGGCTATCTAGTCAAGCCAAGGGACGCCCGTCCTATGCTAAATAATCGAGTGTTGATCAGCACATAATGTATAATACGGTGACATGTCATTTAGAAAACAGTATATTGAATGGGAAGTTCCATCCAGCGAGGTACAGTACGGCGTTCCCGTTGGGTTCGATGTAGAACTGTCTCAAAATAGCGTCTTCAATCCAAAAACTTATCGATTAAGTACTTATGAAGAGAATCATGCCCATTTAAACGCGAAATTCTCTTATAGTTTTGATGGAGTTACTTGGGTAGCCTATCCATTCGGTGAATCTGGCAAAATTTTCAACGAAGCATTCAGAATGCGTTTAGAACTGAATGCATCCCACGCTGGCTCCATAGTCGTTTTGAATGACAACCAAGTATATAAGCTATCAGGAGATGTACAGATCGTCAAGGAAACGTTGACGGTCATTCTCGATCCCATTCATGATACGAGTTACGGTGAGAAGACAGATACATTTTTTGCTGTAAGCGACGAAACGCTATATCGTATCCAATCGCGCCCTTCCCTCAAACCTTACGATAATTCTTTGAATGTCAATGGCGACAGGATTTTAGGTGTAGTAGCCGACGAGACAAGAGGTTCATTTTGGCAAATCAATCGAGATTCTGTTTGTCTTAAGAACCTTTATGGCGAAGAATCTTATTGCATAGATCTTCCCATAGAAATCGATATTGATTACAGTTCCAGTTCGTCTTCTAGTTCCAGTTCGTCTTCTAGTTCCAGTTCAAGCTCATCTAGCTCTTCATGGGGTTATTCTTCTTCGTCTAGTTCAAGCTCTGTTTCATCAGTAAGCAGTAGTTCGTCTAGTTCGCTAGACTCAAGTTCAAGTAGTAGCGTTGGAGAAAGTAGTTCGTCTAGTAGTTTAGGAGAAAGTAGTTCGTCTAGTTCGATTGACTCAAGCTCATCGAGTTCACTTGATTCTAGCTCTTCGTCTTCGTCTAGTTCTCTTGACAGCAGTTCGAGTAGTTCTCAAATCATCGAGTAGTTAAATTATGAATAGGTTATTAAAAACGATAAACAGGCATAATGGGAACCTCTGTTTCATAGGAGACAGAGAGGACGGGGGTTCCATATTTGAATGTGATAGGTATGGCAAATCTATTACATATGCATTGTTGTCCAAAACAGCCTACGGTCTATGTCATAGAGGGACAAACGCTTATTTGTTATCATTTTCAGACAGTTGGATTGGTTTATTCCAAAATGGTAACATCTATGAGAATAACATCAACACTTCCATTAGTCGCATTGACAGGCTAGCAAGCAGGCAAGACGAAATATATTACGCCTTAGATCGTTCAACTGCTACCATTTACCGTTTTACAGTTAGTCCATTTACTATTGATTGGACGTTGCAAGTTCAAGTACCGTCTACGTTAGCTCAAAGAAGTGGAGAAATTTTAGTACGAGAGTCGGATGAAGCTCTGATTTACTATGATGATGAACAGGTTTTCTTGATAGGAGATATGGGGACAGAGGGAACGATCATAAACAAAAAGAAAATAGGTGATGGAACGGGTTTGTATGTTGAGGCAACAGGCGAATTAAACCCCGACTATACCTTCTTGAGATGGCGTCAGGCGCTTGGGGAAGAGATTCTTTGGAGCAGTTCAAGTAGTTCATCTTCCAGCCTAAGTTCCGTTAGCGATCCTAGTTCGTCTAGCAGTTCATTCGGTCTAACCTCAAGTAGTAGCTCAAGCAGCATCGGATACAGTAGCTCAAGCAGCAGTTTGGGAGAAAGTAGTTCAAGTAGTTCGGGCGGCAAGAGTAGTTCGTCTAGCAGTTCTCTTGATTCAAGCTCATCTAGCTCTAATCTGTCATCATCTTCATCGAGTAGCTCTCTTGATTCAAGCAGTAGTTCTAGTTCATTCGGATTCTCTTCTGAAAGTTCTGCTAGCGAATACAATTCATGGGAGTGCGTGGCGGGAGCCAACTGCGTACACTTCGACAATTGGGTTCTCAACGGCACAAACGATACCAATACAGATAACGGAACATTGTATGCCTATACTTATCGAGCATCCCCTTGGACAACGAGGGCGATATGGATTTACAAGTCTTCTTCGCATCCAACAAGTGCTCCATTCGCTGATCCCGATTTGGTTGCGTCAACAAGTTGGACAGGCGCACCGTCAACTTCCCTGATTATTTCTCAAAACGGTAGCGGAATATCTGGTAGTGTTGATATTCTGTCAACCTTCTATACAAATGAATCATTAACCCTCTTCGGATCAGTATAAAATGGCATTTACGAATTGGACAACTAATAATACGACTATCCAAGGAGATCTGAATCTTAACTTGGAGAAGGGACGGGTCTATGCTGATTTCGTCGAGTTGTACCTATTTGCCTACAGCGCGAAATGGCAATCCTTCAATATCGCGCTTGAGTATCGTTTTGATCAAAACGATTCTTGGAAAGAAGACACAAAGATTTTGTCAGCAGATGTAGATTACATCAAAGGCAACCTTCTTTATGGGCTACAAGCCTCGTCTAGCGGAACTTTGAATAAAATCGTATGGAAGTTTACAGACAACTACGTTCGTTCTGGAGATGTTCCAGAGTTGCGTGTTAGAATTTTGCCGACTCTTCGACAATTTTCTGATGCTTCTGGTTTGAATCTTATTACAACCGCATACGGAGAGAACAAGGTTGACTTAGTTAACCAAACCTCTAACTATCAAATTTTAGGCATTGATAACTACGGGCGTTATATAGCCACGGACAGTACGCGCATTCGGATTCTGAATGCATTTGAGGGAGAGCCGCATAGTATCGCGCTTACATACGATGGTGTTTTGAATCCGCTACATGCATTGCAGACTTATGATGATCGTTATATTATTGCAGATACTGGCAACAACAGGATTATTGAACTTGATGAAGTGCTCAACAGTATCGTCAAAACCTATAACGTTTTTGATCCACAGTTTGTAGATTACGCTGAAGAAAACTCAATGTTGTTGATTACAAGCAGGAACCCTGATACTATTTATGAAGTAAACTGGACGCAAAACGATCCGGTTGTAATCTATTGGAGCAGCACCATATCTCTTAGCGATCCTTCTTGCGCGACTTATTCTCGTAACAATACAGATGAAATTATCATCTCTGATACAGGTAACAATCGAATCATAGTTTACAACCGTCTATCAAATGCATATGAAGTTCGAAACACATGTACATTCAGGTCGGATGATACGACAGAAGATAGTACAATCAATTTATATCGACCATTTCGATCCTATAAGCTGTATGACAATCAAATTTGTATCGTTGAAGAACGCGGATTAGAGATTAACTGGCAGACAATTGAATCTAGTAGCTCAAGTAGCAGTAGTTCGATTGACTCTAGTAGTTCTTCAAGCAATTCTAGTTCTTCTTCGTCATCTTGGCAACATTCGTCTAGTAGTTCTTCTAGTTCAAGTTCAATCGATTCAAGTAGTAGTTCAAGTTTAGGCGAGAGTAGTTCTTCAAGTTCTTTGGATAGTTCTTCAAGTAGTTCTTCGAGTTTGGGCGAAAGTAGCTCTTCGAGTAGTTCTTTGGATAGTTCTTCGAGTAGTTCTTTGGATAGTTCTTCGAGTTCGAGTGTATTATAATGGCATACGAAAGCGACAATTTAAGTTTAGTTAGATCAAACTCTAATACTGACAGTTTTGATGGAGGAACCATCAATAAGTTAGAAGGTTTGTCTTTTGCGAACCTGTTCTATCCTTATCTGTTGGATAATGCGGGTAGCGACACCATTGTATCATTGACCATTGACGTTTTGAACAGCGATGAACTGAAAGGAAACAATATCCCTAACGAAAAATGGCATGACCCTAATCGCCAGAGAGGATTCTTAGTCAATACAGAACCTATTTGGGGGTTCAAAGAGTCGCAGCACTTGTCCAAGACATCAAATGCCATTGGCAATGCGTTTTGTTTTGCCGAACAGCAATTGACATTTCATATTGCAACTGAAGGTCAAGGTATGGGTTACATCAATGGTCAATGGCTATATGTGAAGCATAATCTTTCGGTTTCGGTCATGGATGTATTAACCGGATCTGTTACTACGTTGAAGACGTTTAATAGCTTTGAAAAATCTATTGATGATGCAGATCGCTATTTTACTTGGACTGTGCCAGATCAAGACCAAGATGCATTTTCTAACTACGGTCTGTTGGGTATGTTTGTCATTCGAGTAGAGATAACGAACGAATACTTTTTTGATGCACGGCTAGAACAAGCATACACGGGGGATTACCCCAACAAAAATTTGGCTTTATTCCATCTGACAACTTATTCTGCTGCCAAAGAGTTAAACGATGTCACCGATGGAGGAATAAACCTCTTGAAATCATCTATCGCAGAGTTTGAAAGCTTGTCAGACATATTTGATTCCACAATTTTCTCAGATTTAACGAGTTTGAATCAGAATGATCTGACTACGGATCAAGAACGAGCGATTATTGCCGATCAGGTAGCGGTTGTGTTTATGTCTCAGCATCCCGTTATAACAGCCGACAATTATCCATCTAAGGTATTAGGCTACGGAATGATTGAGCGGACTCAGAGCGAAACCATCATTGACAAAGCCGCTTCATATGCCGAACGTTATCCTGAAGTTTATTCATTGGCGAGAGATCGTTTATTTGGCATGGTAGCATCCGTTGAGCGTTTCAACTTTGTCAAAGAGTTTGAAGAGATCTTCCCCAATTACGAACAGTCTTTGCAATCGATCAGAGACCCTGCCCGTATCATTCTGACTAACTCAGATAATGAACTATCCGATGATTTAGGAGTAGACGGTGTTCTGTTCAATCCGTATGTGATGGATACCGTTGGTTCTGAGATAATTTCAGATGTCGCTAGCCAAGGTAGCATGGTTTATTCGATCCCTCTTGATCAAGGAACAGTGGACATTGACAACATAGACTTGAAAACGCGATATGGGAGACCAATCGAAAGCGCGGAGAACGACATTCTTGTTTCATTCCGCGTTTTAAGAGGCGAGACTAAAATCAAACGTATTCGATGGGTACTATGGGCTAAAAACAATCTCAACCATATGGAGTTTTTGGATGGTACAGGTTTAAAGCGAAGACACATATTCGAATTTCACGGGTTGGGGCAAACGATAACAGATATTGAAACAGAAAGCGAAAGCGAAAGTAGCCCATGGCTAGAAGGAGAGGGCGACATCCTTTATCTGCGTTTGGATGTCGAAGATGTTGACGGTGTTGTACATAATTTTTATGCTGACCAATTGATACCGGATACTCTAGAAGCCCCGGGCATTACATTGCTAGGAGCTACTCAGAGGCAAGATGGTAGCGGCATGGTAGATATTTACTACGACTATTTTGGTAGAGCCGAGATCATTAATTCATCTGTAACTGCGCAATTATCAACGAACGGTTCAACCTTCTCTGATATAGATGCTGGGCATTTAAGAGGCGATATTGGTTCTTATGTTTTGCCCGGTAGAAACCATATTGTTTGGTATCCGTATCAAACATATGATTCTAATTACCCGTCCTCTGTAATCATTCAGCTTTATGTTTTTGACGCTGACCGTTATGCAAATGTCAGTTTGACAAGCAATATAGCCGTTTTAGATTTGTATGAACCTGAAGTGGCAGTTCGTAAAATTAATGTTGAAGAAGAGAGCGAGATGTGGAACAGTAGTTCTAGTTCCATATCATCGAGCAGTTCGTCAAGCAGTTCAATTTCAAGTTCTAGCTCAAGTAGTTCAATTGACAGTTCTTCAAGTTCCAGTCAGAGTAGCTCTTCGTCTGACAGCAGTCTTTCAAGCTCAAGCTCGTCATCTTCTTCCTCAAGTTCAAGTAGCTCTTCAAGCTCTATTGACTCAAGCTCATCATCTTCAAGCCAGAGCAGTTCTTCAAGTTCTGCCGATTCAAGCTCATCTAGTTCAAGCCCAGTTTAGACGTGAAAAATATGTATAATACACATCATGAAAGACATAACTATCATTATGCCTTTCCTGAACGAAGAATTTGAACCACAGAAGACAATCGATAGTATTTATGAGACCGCCAATCCAAGGCGATTTCACATCATAGCCATAGATGACTGCTCAAAAAAGTATTCCGAGATCAGGGAACGCAGAGAAATAACATATATCAAGAACAAAGATAGAATCGGGGTTGATGCCTGTCGTCAATTAGGCGCAGATTTGTCGAAAACTCCCTATCTTTTCATCATCGATGCCCATATGCGTTTCCCGCGAGGATGGCTTGGCCGGGTTATCGAAGATATCGCCTCCGATCCTCATACCCTATGGTGTACAACATGTATGGGGCTAGGGTACGGGAATATGGAACTTCAACGCTCGCGGGATTATTACCGTGGGGCAGATATTGTCCTTCATAATAGCGAGAATGAGGTTCTAGAACCAAAATGGTGTAATCTGCATTCCGAAGGGTCATATGAGATCCCTTGCGTTCTTGGAGCGAATTACGGGGTCTCTGCTCAATGGTTTAAGCATATCCATGGCTTGCAAGGATTGAAAATGTGGGGTGGATCAGAAATGTGCCTTAGTCTGAAGACTTGGATGGCTGGCGGATCTTGTAAAATCGATACAAACGTCAAGATCGGTCATAAGTTCCGCGATGTCGCGCCATACTCTACGAACGTGTGGAACATTCTATACAATAAGATTTACATGTGTAAAACCATTTTGCCAGAAGATATTGGAGAATATCTGATCCAACATTTGCCCCAAAATTCGAATCTCAATCGTGCCAAAAAGGAGATTCAAAAAAACGCAAAGTCAATAGATAAGGAAAAGAGTTATTACCGTAGTATCTTCAAAAAGGATTTCAAATCAGTTTGTGATCGATGGAAGATCCCAATACCCATCATCTAACGTCATTCTCAAGGTTTTAAGCCTGTTGTTATAGAAGTATATATGTTGAATCATGAAGTTTACCCCTTTAAATAGTCAGCCAAACATATCGCATAGCCGTTTTGAGTCGGTTTCTCCCTCAATGCGTCTTGATAGCCGTGGTTATCCGCATATCGCTTGGCTTGATAAGAAGCGCGGACATAACGAAGTCCATTATTCCTTTTGGGACGGTCTACATTGGGGAGTACGAGAGGAAAGCGCTGTCCAACGTTCAGAAGAAGAAATTATGATGTCGCGGAATGGTATCATAATCGACGACTTTGATCAGCCAAAAATCGCTTTCTCTCGAAAAGCAGCAAGTGGCAGTACCCTTACCCTTAGCAAACCGAGTCAGAACGGATGGTCTCACAGTAATTTATCGGTTACTTATGATACTACATGGATAGGCATTGTTAACGTCAACCGTGGATTCAACTTTTCAAGCAGTAGTAGCTCTTCTTTCGGGCGCTCTTCATCTTCTAGCTCAAGCTCTTTTGGAATAAGTTCATCTAGTAGTAGTTTTGGTAAAAGTAGCTCTAGTTCAAGTTTAGGAGAAAGTAGCTCTAGCAGTAGTTCTCGAAGCAGTGAATCAAGTTCGAGTAGTTTGGATTCAAGTTCCTCAAGTAGTTCAAGCTCGCTTGATTCAAGTTCTTCAAGTAGTTCTCAAAGTAGTTCTTCAAGTAGTTCTCAAAGTAGTTCTTCAAGTTCTGCTGATTCAAGTTCTTCAAGTAGTTCTCAAAGTAGTTCGTCGAGTTCGCTTGATTCAAGCTCATCTAGTTCGCTTGTCCATTCGTCAAGCTCTAGTAGTTCAAGCTCGTCCAATTCGAGCATTAGTAATTCATCTAGTTCATCAAGCTCACTTGAGTCAAGCTCATCAAGTTCCCTTGACTCAAGTTCATCGAGTTCTAGCCAAAGTTCTTATAGCAGCGAATCTAGTTCAAGTCAGAGTTCTGAAAGTAGCCGTTCAAGTAGCAGCCAAAGTTCTGAATCGAGTTCAAGCAACAGTAGCTCGTCGAGTTCGAGTTCGCTTGATTCAAGCTCATCGAGTTCTTCAAGCTCGATAGACGATACGAACGTTATGGTTTGTACATATGATGGGACAACAATGCGTGTATATTCCGTTTCTGATTTTGAATGGATTCTTTTGGGTCAAGCGACATTTACTATAGACGGGGCTTCTACAATGAAACTAGCCTCTTGTGGCAACAAAGTCGGATTAGCATATCAGGATTCTACGGGAATTCGATACAACTTCTTCGATGTTGAATTGAATAGTTGGAGTTTTGTTGCATTCCAAACCTTGCAGGCAAGTACAACAGGAAACGTTGTAGATTTCGATGTGGACGGGTACAATAGAGAAGAAACCGGAATCTTGTCAGTTGGATGGTTGGATGACACAACATCTGCATTTTACGTTCGCTATACAAATGTTGATAGCGCTGGCTTTGAGGGAGTAGACGGCACCGCAAGTACGGGAGTAATTACTCGTTCAAAAAACGTGCAGGCAGGTAACTATATCGCATATGGGTATCAAAAGATCGCCATGGATCTTGATGCTCAGAATCTTCCTCGCATTTTAGGTAGCGGAGCAGAAACTACATTGTACACCCAAGATGCGGCGAGACAATGGTCAATTTTCCCAATCGACATGGAAGGAGCGAGTTCTGGATTTGTACCAAATTTGTTAGCGCTTCAAATGCATGAAGAATCGGGGACAGAATACGCAAAAGTTGTTTTTGATAACAACGAAGGCGATATTTATTACTTTGAGGACATTGGGGAAGATGGGTTTGAATTGGTTTATCCCGATCTTGTTGTTTTGAATCAGGAGAGAATTTTTACAACGACTTGGGGTTGCGGAGAATTAGAGGGAGATGAAGTCTATTGTACGTATACACATAGAACAGGCGACATGCTCAGGGAATCTTTGAGCAAAACAGTTATCGTTATAGATGACAACGAAGACCCCGCTTGCGGTACAAGTTCTTCATCGTCTTCTTCAAGTTCTTCGTCTCTGTCTTCTTTGGGATACAGTTCTTCAAGTAGTAGTTCAAGTAGTAGTTCGCACGATTCTTCGTCATCTAGTTCGCTTGTCCATTCGTCAAGCTCTAGTAGTTCAAGCTCGAATAGCTCTAGTAGTTCAAGCTCGTCAAGTCTTGACTCTAGTTCTAGTAGTTCAAGCAGTTCAAGCAGCGGTGGGGAAAGCTCAAGCAGTAGCAGTTTGACTTGTGGAACTGCTTGGAGTTATGTGCCGGGATATACGAATTCTGAAATGTCGAACTTTGTTGTTACTGGTGCCAATGAATCAAATACAGACGAGTGCGTGTTATACATAGGTGTTTCGTTCAGCGGACCAAACAATATTTCATTTAGGTTCTATTCAGATTCGGGGAGAATTAACGAAGTATCTTCTATTGGTATTTCCGGTGCGACATTCCCAACTGCTCCAATAACTTTAAGTGCTCCATTAGGGGTAAATCAAGTAGGAGTGCAGTTTGACTGGACAGGAGTGCAGTTTAGCACAAGTAGCCCAAGAATTGAAGCAGATTAAGGAGAGATATGAGCTTAGCAATACGAAATATTGAGGTCAATACACCTCGAAAGATTGATTATCGTAATGTCTTTCTTACCAACGGACGCATTGTGCAATCTGTCAACATAAATCAATTGGATGGATCGTTCGTAACGACAGAACCCATTGAGAATGACGGGCAGATTGTAGTTTATCCACAATCTCCCCATAATCCGATATACGATGTGAACGTTTATAAGGAGTTCGCGGGATATGGGAATCTATATGTACCAACAGATGCTCGTTTTGACTACATCCGAAGAAAAATATGGGTAGCTGATACTGGCAATTCTAAAGTTGTGAAGATCGGAATCAACGACTATACGATTGAGACTACGTTTGAGGATATCATCCTGCCCCATTCAGTTGTTCCTGAAACTAATTTGGGAGGAGTTTTTATCAAAGGGTTCTCAGGGGTAAATACCGGGATAGTTTATTACTACAAGGCGAATGGGGAGTTGGATGACTTCTTTACTTTCCCGTGCGCTCTGGGCAGAAGCTCTACTTCAGTAGAGCTGTCAAATGCTTTTGTAAAAGATCTTCCGGTTCCGACAACAATGGTCTATGATCATGTTAGATGGAGACTTTGGTGGACAGCAGGATCATTTGTTTACATGATGGACGTAAGGAATCGTCAAGTTGTCCAAAATGATTTGCAACCTGTGTATGTTGACACTAGAGGGTTGGACATTGACTTGGGGAGTGGCAACGCTTTTGTAGCGGCATTCAGGAATCATGGCTATTGGGGTTTAATCCAAATTTTTAGAGACAATAACGACATATCTTGTCATTCGTATATCGACTTTGGGGGATTAGACTAATGGCATCATCTTCATCTTCTGTCGATTCTTCATCTTCATCTTCTGTCGATTCTTCATCTTCATCTTCTGTCGATTCTTCATCGTCAAGTTCTGTCGATTCAAGTTCGTCGTCATCTTTGTCATCAATATCGTCCTCATCGTCCTCATCGTCCATTTCT
>Ga0114996_10002299_pt1 | contig 24775 bp, 18 predicted proteins | sample ArcticOcean_MG_C_4_FD_87039 | JGI IMG/M metagenome (GOLD analysis project Ga0114996, IMG submission 87039) | Marine microbial communities from western Arctic Ocean - ArcticOcean_MG_CB4_134 | ecosystem: Environmental > Aquatic > Marine > Oceanic | place: Arctic Ocean: Canada Basin | collected... | reverse complement strand
TTGAAGATGATCCTATTATTGAAGATGATCCTATTATTGAAGATGATCCTATTATTGAAGATGATCCTATTATTGAAGATGATCCTATTATTGAAGATGACCCTATAGTTGAAGATGATCTTATAGTTGAAGATGATCCTATTATTGAAGATGATCCTATTATTGAAGATGATCTTATAGTTGAAGATGATCTTATAGAAGAAGGGGAAGTTGCTGAAGAGGGTGAAGTTGCTGAAGAGGGTGAAGTTGCTGAAGAGGGTGAAGTTGCTGTAGATGAAGATATTGCTGCAATAAGTAATCTTATAGGTAAATCTGAGGCAGAAGTAACCCAAGCTGATATTGATTTTGTTGTTGATCTTATTGCTGGACAACTGGTTGATACTGAAACGAATTTAATGAACCAAATAAAGCAAAATCAGGATCAAGTAATAGATACTATTACCGAAATGGAGCAAAATCAGGATCAAAATCAGGATCAAGTAATAGATACTGTTACCGCAATAGAATCAAACATTGTTACGAATATTGAAAACGAAGCACGACGTGCTGGAGGCCGTCAGTTCCTCCAAGCAGCGTTGCAAGCCCCTGATGCTATGGGGCAACAAGTCGATGTTAGAACACCCGATCCGGTAGATTTACGCTACATTTACGACTTTAACAGTATATTTGCTAATCCTGAGCAAGCAGCAAGGTTTCCTAGTCCGTATGCTTCGTATGTTCCGTATAACGCGGGAACAGCTCAATACGCGGACGGTGGAAGGGTGGAACAGGAGGGCATAGGGGCGCTCTTTGAGCAGAAGATGTTGGACGAGCAGATAGCAGAATTAGGGTTGCAACCGGTAACAATGACTAATGAAGAGCTTCTCGAAATAGGGTACGAGGACCCTAATGATTTTCGCAGAGCGCGTATAGCGCAGGGTCAACTTGGCAACTCGGAGTTTGAATGGGCTATTCGTGACGCTATGGGACCCTTTGGCGCTAGTGCTATTGATGATACGCGTATTAAAACGCTTTTTAATAGCCCTAACTGGAACAAGGCGGGTGTTTACTTCCCTCCTCAACCACACCTCTCCCATGAAGAGGCGATAGAAGCTATAAGGGCTAGGGAAAAAAGAACCGGGTATGACGAAGTTTTTCAAGAAAATAACATGGAAGGCAGCGAACTGGATATGGCTTATATACTCGGTATTGATAGCGCTAATCCTAGGACACAAGCTCACGAATTTCGTCATCGTGCGGGCCTAAAAGAAAAGAGGACTCAACTTTTTGATGCTTGGATGTCGCGTACTCCTGAAGAGTGGGAGGAGTCGGTCTACTACCATAGAAAAAACTCTCCGTCTTCTCCGTCTTATGAGGAGGCAGAACAAGACCTATTGAAAAAACTTCAAGAAGCCCGTCCAGAGCTTCTTGAGGCTGAAGTAGACTCTATGGAGGATCAGCATTTGAGTAGGCGGCGACAAGCAAACCTAGCTTCTCTTGATGAAAAAGGCATAATTTACACTCAAGCTCAATACGATGCGTTTGAAGAGCGAGATAGAGAGGCTCGTGAGCATAATTTAGCTATTCGGACAGACATGGCGGATTTTCGTGCTAGAAGTAGAAGGCCGAATGATTTCGCAGAGGGTGGACAAGTAGACGATACAACTGATAAGTTGTTGAATATAATTGGAGGTTCATAATGGCAGACGACGCTGAAAGCGGATGGTTTAGCGACCTACTAAGCCAGTTTGGTAGCGGTATAGTCAAAGCAGGTAGTAATGCGATAGATTATTTTACAACTCCAAAGGGGGTTGTACAGCTTGGTTCTATGGGTCTTGGCTACTTAGGTAGTCAATCTAATGGGTTCGCGCAACCACAAATTCCTCCGACGGGTTATCAAGGGGGTGTTCCCGCTTTACGTGCTCAGCGTACGCAAGTTCCACAAGGGCTTGGAGCACTTGCAGGTACGGATAGAGAAGCCCAAATGATGTATGATCCTAATAGACGCCCCGGTAGCTCTGGGCGTAGGTACTTTACTGATACGCAGTATATAGCCGAAGATGACGATATAGGCGCAGCAGAGAAACGTATGGCAGCACAGGCTGCTAAGCTATCAGAAGCTAATATACGTAACCCAGCACGGCAGGAGCTTATGGGAGGCGGAGTGGGTGGACAGCCCGGTTCCATGCTTGGATCACAACCTAAACCCCAATATCAGCCGGATCAACGATTAATGGCGGCAGGGGGGCTTGCTGGGCTAAAAAAGGGGAAGTATTTAGACGGTAGCACGGATGGTATGGCAGATAGAGTACCCGCACGAATTGATGGACGGCAAGAAGCACGTCTAAGTGATGGTGAATTTGTTATTCCTGCTGATATTGTTAGCCACCTTGGTAACGGTAACTCCGATGCAGGGGCAAAAGTTTTAGAACAAATGATGAGTCGAGTACGAAAAGCACGTACAGGCAACAAAAAACAGGGTAAAGAGATTGACCCTAAAACCATATTACCAGTGTGAGGTGAGAAATGTCAGTTGATCCTTTAGAACCAGTAGGAGGTGTAACAGGTAAGGAATCTTCCTTTTCTAACTGGGCAGGGCCATATGTAACGTCCATGCTTGGTAAGGGTGCCGCACTTGCCAATGAAAACTATCAAGGTTATTCAGGACCTCTTACTGCGGGCCAATCAAACCTACAGAACCAAGCGTTCCAAGGTATTGCAGGGCTAACAGTTCCAGCAGAGCAAATGGGTAGTTACCAACCACAGTCTTTTACGCAACAGGGTACTGCACAACAGTACATGAACCCATACACAAATGCAGCTTTGCAGCCACAACTTGACGAACTACGTAGGCAAACTGAAAAATCACGTGTTGAACAAGCAGGGCGTCTTACTCAAGCCGGGGCTTATGGTGGTTCAAGACAAGCATTAGCTGATTCAGAACTTAACCGCGCTATGTTATCTAATATGGCAAATGTTACAGGGCAAGGGTATAACCAAGCGTTTCAACAAGCACGGGGACAGTTCAACGCAGAACAACAGCAGGGGCAGCAATCGCAAAACTTTGCGAACCAATTCGGCTTGCAAGCGTTAGCTAACCAAATAGAGGCAGGTCAACTACAGCGTAATATTGAACAAGAAGGTATTACAGCAGACCGACTTCAGTTTGAAGAAGAGCGAGACTTTCCATACAAACAAGTGCAATACCAACAGTCGTTATTACAAGGACTACCTATTGCCGCGCAAGCATATTCTTATGCGCAACCTAGCGCATTATCAGACTTTTTATCTGGTTCTGGTGGTGTATACGACTTGCTTAGCAAAGTATTTTTGCCGGGAGAGCAGAATCAACAACCAACATCAGAAAACACCGCACCACCAACATCAGAAAACACCGAACCACCACCTACATACGATGTAAACGAGTGGGGAGGTTAAGAAATGGCGATTGATCAAGATATTGCACAACGCGTAGATGCGTACCGAGGCAATCCTCAAGCACTACAGCAACGATATGCAGCCAATCAAGAACTCCTTGACCTGTTAGCACTACAACGCCTGAAGTCTGAAAAAGACGATGCTATGCGTAAAGTGCAGTTGGAGATGCAACAAGACCCTCAGACTATTAAACAGCAAAAAGAACGTCAACTTCTTGAGATGACTAAGCAAGACCTTGTCAAGCAAACGACAGGGATCATGCAGAATGCACAAAAGAAACAACAGAAAAATATGCAGCGTGTAGCTAAACAAGGTGCGGCTAACCCACAGCAAGTACAAAAAATGCAAGCTGGACTGGGTGCATTAGCGCAACGTCAACAGCAACAAGGGCAAGCCCCGATGCGTATGGCGGCAGGTGGTATTGTTGCATTTCGAGACGGTGGAGGAGTGGATGAAGTTACTCAAGATGAGATTGATGCATATCGCGCACAAATGAAGGAAAGTCCAGAATACAAGCGAGCAGAAGAGTTATCAAAATGGAATGTACGTCACCCAATATCGATGTCGGACGACCAAATTAGAGATGCTATTCTTCTTGAACGTAAAACAGCAGAAACGGTTTCAGTAAATCCGAACAACGGAACGAGACGACCGGTTTCAGACGCCGATAAAGATCTGACGAACGAAAAAAGTAAAACTACGCTTGAAGGAATTATAACTAGAGAGGAATTTCAAAAATTATCTGAAAAAGACCAAAATAGGTATTTACAGACTATGCAAGATAGAGCGAACGCAGTTCTCGGCACTAAAGCTCTTCTTGTTCCACCAGCTTGGATTTATGACAAAGCTGTGCTGAATCCTCTAAAGGGAATAGCGGAGTTAACTGGTAGAGGATTAAGAGCTGCCGGTATGCCTGCTGATTGGGAATTGCCCTATGAGGGGGGGAAATTTAATGAGGGGACTGAATGGGCTTTGGGTAATTTAGAAGCGCCGTCTGCCGAAGATATAGAAACATATTTAACTTCAGATGATGAACCTCCTGTAGATGTTGGGGATGGCTCTATAGTTGGAAATAATGTACCCCCTGCAGTTGGAAATAATGTACCCCCTGCAGTTGGAAATAATGTACCCCCTGCAGTTGGAAATAATCTACCCCCTCCAAATGTTGGGGATGGCTCTATAGTTAAAGATGATGTTGGAAGTGGTCTTGCAGCTATGCTAAAAGAAAATAAACTAACTGCACCAACTATTGATATGACTGGCATAAATGCTAATCAAGCAGGTCAAGATATACTGACAGGTGCAGGTATTGGTGCACAAGACCCTGATAAGGCAAGAATAGCAGCACGTGATGACACCGCTAAGTTCCTTGGACGTGATGAAAAACGCGGTAAAATGGACGAGTACCTTGAACAACTCAAGGCAATGGACGTTAGGCAACAAGACCCCAAAAAGTTACGGGATCGAGAAATTTCGGCGTTCTTGCGTAATACAGCAGGTGTTGGTTCCTTTGGACAAACTATGGCTAGTGGTTCTCAGGGCATGGCAAATGAACGTGCAGCCCAAGAACAATCGTCCCGCGACCGATTATTGAAGCGTTTAGATATCGCGAAGAATGCGATGGACATGGACATGGATATTGCCAAGTCAGCAACAATCTCTGGTGATAATGCTCTTACGCAAGCTATGGAGAATCGACGTACGATTGCTACTGTTCTTTCACAGACACGGGGGCAAGAAGTTCAGCTAGCACTTGATCAAGCTAATCTAGACTATAATGCTGACAAAGATAATGTGGCAAGCATCTTGGAAGCCTTAAACATAGAGTATACTCAGGCACTCCGTAAAGATATTGCCGATGCGGATCGTGGACTGCGTGCAGGAGAGATGCTTAGGAAGTTACAATCAGATCGTTTCAAGTTACTCACAGACAAGATAGATAATAATCTTACGCTCCGTAAGTTGGATATTGCAATCAGTGATCCTGCTACTACACCAGAAGAGGCGGTGGAACTAGAGAAAACGCGAGGGGAGGTATATAGGATGATACAACTAGAATTAACGCAGCAATTTAACAATGCAGGATTGTTAGCTACTGAGGAGGCGCTTATGCGCATTGTAAGAGGCGGGGATGGCCCGATGCCAGAGCTTTCCGATGAGTTTACCCTTTCCGATGCAGGTAAAGCTGCTCTAGATGCTAATACCCCTTAGAACCTTAATTGATAACTCAAAAGAGTCTAGTGTACTAACACAGGGGCTAGAAGGCTTAGTATGACTATATATTATGGGGAAGACGCAATCGCGCAGGTGGAGAAGCGTGAAGGCCCTTTAACCGAAGCACAGAAAAAACTCGTTGTGTTAGAAGGATTTTCTGACGCTACCTATCTCGACGGTAAACGCATACCAACTACAGGCGTAGGCCAAACACAGGGGGCATCTGAGCTTTCTTTCAAGGAGGTATGGGCGCGTTTTGAAGGTCAGTTAGAAAATGAGGTGTCGGGATACCGAGCACTCCCCCCAATTGTACAAAGTTCTCTAATGAACCTGCACTATAGGGGAGACTTACTGGATACTAATTGGCTAAATTTATTCAACGCAGGAAAGTATGATGAGGCTGCTAGGGAATTACTTAACCACGAAGAATTTACCGATCTAATAGCAGCGGGTGCTACCTCTGACTCTAACTCTATAGTTAGACGTATCAGCGCAGCCGCCAATAATATTAAAGGCTTTGGTACGAATTCTATTACTCCAGCTACGGGACGCGCAGGGGGAGTAGCAGCTATGAGTCCCCCTCAAACGAGGAACTCTATTTTAGCGAAACTCGAACAAGCCCTAATAAATGCAGATCGAGCAGGTCGCACTGAAGACGCTCGAATACTAGCGGCAGAACTGCAACGTGCAATGGGTGGAGGTCAAGCAATAGGTGGAGGTCAAGCCGAGATTTCTGCTCTGCGGGCGGAAATACAAGCTCAGCTACGGCGTTCTAGTGCTGAAGAATCAGGGTTTATTGGAAACATCTTCTCAGGCTTTGGCGCTGGTGTTGTTAACACCGGAGAGATGGCGGCGCTTGGTGGTGCTGCATTACTCGAAGAAGAGAGTGAACTTGCCGCTCGTGATAAAATACAATCTGCTGCTAACTACCTACGCCCCGAAGGTGGGGACCAAGACGCGTTAACGTATACAATAGCTTCTGGTTTAGGTTCAGTTGTAGGTACATTAGGTGCCGCTGCTGCTGCTACTTATGGTGCTGGTGCTTTAGGTATAGGCGCACTTGGGGCAGGTATTGCAGGTTTAGGTGCCGCTGGTGCTGTCGGTATTGGCGCAGGTGCTGGTGAAGCAAGTGAACGTGCACGTGCCGCAGATGCTACCGAAGAAGAACGTAATGCCGCTACGTTACGTGGTGCCGCAATCGGTTCCCTTGAAATCATACCTTTAGGTAAAATCTTAAAAATTCCGGGCGCGACTAAGTTAATGGGCAAAATCGGCGGTAAAGCTGTCGAAGAAGGTGGTAGTAAAATACGTAGTGCATTGACTACAGGTGGCGTAGAAGCCGCACAGGAAGCCGCCGCCGCATTCCTACAGAATATGAACGAGCGGGGATATAACCCTGAGAAAGAATTATTAGACGCAGACATAATTGACGAAGCCATTGCAGGTGGTGGTGCAGGTGTTATTATCCAAGGCGTAGTAGACTTTTTCGTTAAAGGACGCGCTGTAAGGCGATCTGCGACCGAGTCTTCAAGCGACGTAGAAGAAGTAACACTTCCAGAAGTAGATCAGCCTAGACTAGAAGAAGGCCAAGTGCAGGGGGAGTTGTTCCCTTCACGCGTTGCTAGCACGGTTGAACAAGGTACCGATTATGGTAGCGCACTAACTGACTTTACTGACGAGCAGGTTATCGCCGCAGTAGATAAACTCAGAGCTGCTAACGTAGACCCTGCGACGATCACAGAAGATATGGTGTTTGACACCATAACTGATACCCCTGAAATAATGGCGTTAGCGCCCACTGCGGAAACTACTGCGGAAACTACTGCGGAACCCGAAGATGGTGGAGTCGCTGAAGATATAGATGTAGTAAGTAACCTTGAAGCTGTACGGGATGACCGCACTCCAGACATGATTAGCCGTATGGAGTCAGAGGTCCTCAACGAAATGGACCAGCGTGAGTTAAACGACGCCGAGATTGCCGAGATTGAGGCTTATTTAAAAGCTAACGAAGAAGCTGTACTAGACCTTGAAGAAGTACGTGGTGCATCGCAGCAAGAAACTGATACAGCCGCGCAAAAAGACGAAGCGCGTGCTGACCGTACTAGACCTCGTGAAGCTGCCCTCGATGCAGTTATTGGTGAACCGACTACAGGTAGCTACGTTAACCTTGAGCGTAAATTTACTAAAGAATTAGAGCGGCGGAACATTACTAGTGGTGAACGCGCTAAACCTACAAAACAAGAAGCTGCCCGTATTCGTAGGGCCGCTGATGCGTTTGCAGGTATGCGCCCACAAGAACCAGCGCCACCTGAAGTTGGTCCCCCGATAGAAACTGCACCTGAAGCTGCACAGCTTGCAGAGATGGAAGCACGGATTCCAGAGCGTACACAAAAACCTGTTACTCCGTCGCAGATGTCGTTCCCCGGTATGGGCCGCAAGAAAACACCACCTGTAGAGGAGGCACCACCTGCTCCAAATACAATAACAAAAGAATTTATGGATGACCTTGGTATCGCGCCAAAGGCACCGATACGAATACGTACAGAAGGTAAAGACCTTAATGATCCTACGGTCCGTGAGCAGTTTGTTGCATTCGCTAACAACAGCAGAGTACCCGAACAAACTCGGCTGAATGTAGCTCGGAAACTTGAGGGGGTGCCAGAAGCACAGCTTGAGTTGTTTCAACCTAAGTCACGTAAACGTGCATCTGCTAAAGGAGACACCAATGCAGCGACTAGGACAACTCAGCCAACACCAAGTGGAGATAGCATTCCAGTTTCTGGATCGCCTGTGGGAACCCCACGTACCGATACTACTGCACAACCGAGTACCGAAATGCCTAAGCCACCTAGAGGAAGAGGAGTGGCAAGTGTTGGGAGTGGCGTTAGTGACCCTGTACGAGGAAAAGAAGCACAGCAACGTGCATTAGATTCGCCAGAGCCAATCGCGGTGCCAGAAGAAGAAAAGCCAAAGCGTAAGACTAAGAAGAAAGCTACGGCTAAGAAGGCTACTACACCAAAACAAGTTGACACAAAAGATTCAGCGGGGAACAAGAAGAAGAAGACAACCGCGAAGAAAAAGAAGAAGACAACCGCTACGACACGCAAGACGGAAGCAGAACAAGCAGAACAATTTACGGCGACAATCAGGCAGATGGAACTATCGCAGGTTGCGGAACAACCAGAACCGGCCAGACAGTTCGCAGAGCAGACTAGCCAAGAGTTTACCCAAACTGTGGGCAAGGAAAGAACTACGCCTGACGACAAACTAAAAATACTCACACTACTGACTAACGGCGCACGTGCACGTGATAAGTTGGGTAATGCTGTGATAACGTATTTAGGTAAACTTCGTCGCCCCTCAGATGGTCTATATATGGCTATCTTTGACGTGGCGCACAGCACCAAGCAATTCCGTTCAACTGATGACATGCCCCAAGCCCAAGTTGATTTCTTCAAAGGCACGGGCCGTCAGTCTGCGCAACGGGTACTTGATTGGGCTAAAGCTAATCTATCGGCAGAGACAAACAAGTGGATCGACGAGACCCTCGCTAAAGAAATACGTGAGATACAAAGGATTGAAAGCACCGATTACATTGAGGTGTCCCGACAACGTGAGGCCAAGTTAGACGCTAGAGATAGGGCAGAAGATGCGCAATTTGCAGCGGACATGAAGCAAGACCTACGTGACAACCTAGAAAAGTTAGGTCGGCGGTTCGAGAAGCAGCTAGCGCGTGGTTCGGTTATGGGGCTGGACGTGGCGCTGCACCCGGCTGTACGTGGACTATTACGTGCTGGCAACTTAAAGGGCGCGTTACGAGCACTGTCGGTTACAACACCGGATAAACGCATCGCACAGATGGCAGGTAAACTCGCTGATGTGGTGGGCGACACCAAAGTGGAGGTTGTCAAAGACCTCAAGGATGCGGGATCGTTTGACCCTACGACAAACACTATCAAGCTTGACTCTGACATCGGCATGATCCCTCATGTACTACTGCATGAAATGGGCCACGCAGCGACATCCGCTACGTTGGCAAACAAAAGCCACCCCATGACGCGCCAGCTCACTAAGTTGTTTGAGGATGTTAAAGATTATCTTGATACTGCGTATGGTGCGAAAGACGTGGACGAGTTTACCGCTGAAGCAATGTCAAACCCTGAGTTCCGAGCTAAACTAGCCGCGATCAACCCTAACGGTACAGAGGTTAACGCCTTACAACGGTTCAACAACATCGTAGGGAACTTCTTACGTAAACTTTTTGGTATGCAACCTAAGAAGATTGAATCAGCGCAGACAGTCGCTGACAGGCTTATAGAAGGCATTCTTGCACCCGCACCTAAGTTCCGTAACGCAAATGAACTTGCGATGGAATCTACGGCGAAGGGTGTCAAAAAAGTAATGAAAGGGATAGACGCTACGCAGAAAGCAGTACACCAACCCTTGACTGACAAGTTCCGTAGTGACTGGGCTAACGGTATGTTTGATACGCTCTCCCGTTTGGGGGAAAAGCTAACAGTTATCAAATTAAAATTAGTAGATTCGCTGGCTCTTAGCGATATAGCTAAAAGAGCTGACACCGAACTAGGTGAACTTGCGTTAGAGTTTCACGAGTTGGTGGAGTTACGACGTGGTTCAATGTCGGCTGCTAACAAGTATGTACATGAACAAGTAAAGGTTGTAGACAAGTGGGTCGCTAGTGGCACTAAAGAGAAACGGAAGAACCTTGACAATTTAATATACAGCCAAGAGTATGGGGCTACTCTCTATCAGGTAGACCCAACCAAACCACGTAGCACATACAAAGGCAAAACTGATAAAAGTGGTAACAGCCTAGAAAAAGTTTGGGATTTGCAACGTAGGGACTGGGATGCGTTGGGTACTGATGGGCAAAAAGTCTACCGCACGATGCGCGACATGTACCGTAATCTATATGGAAAACTTAAAGATGCGATTAATGGGCGTATTGACGAAGCACTACGTGAGAACCCTGATGCAGCGGCAAAGTTGAAGAAAGAAGTATTTGCTAAGTTGTTTGACAGTAATACACTAGATGTTTACTTCCCGCTACTACGTGAAGGCCGCTACAAATTAGAGTTCCAATACGAAGCGGATGCAGTTACATCAGCGAACGATCAGTACGTGTTCCAGATGTTTGACAGTAAGCGGCAACGCGACCGAGTTTTAGCCGAGTTAAAGAAAGACCCCAATGTCAAAGCAGAGACCGTTAAAGGTATGGATGGTGACTTTAAAACGTCTGACTTTAACAACGCACCGCCATCCTCATTTGTAAAACAAGTGCTTGATTCATTAAGCGCGAACAAGGTCGGTCCCGAAGTACAATCTGAAATCATGCGGCTATTCATTGATACGCTACCGGAAAGTTCGTTCGCTAAGTCCCTGAAAAAACGTGGGAATACGCCCGGATATATGCAGGATGCGGTCTACGCTATGAAGAGCAAAGGCTATGATTTAGCTAGTCAGGTAGAGCAATTAAACTACAACGCGCTTATTCAAAGCATGGAGGTACGTCTTACCGGCTTAGAAGTGCCTGACTATAAAGGAGCTAGCGCGTGGATTGGCGGGCTTGGAGCTGGAAAAGACTTCCAATTCAATACAATACGTGAAGAAATCAAAATACGCATGAACTTTGCCAAGTACGGCGCGGGTATGAAAAAGATTGAACGGTATGTTCGTACGTTCAACCAACTCGCGTTTGTCGGCACAATCGGCTTTAACGCAGCTTCTGCTATGGTGCAGCTAGCGCAGACCCCAATGTTTACCTACCCCATGCTCGGAGCACGGTACGGATACAAAAAAACGTACAACGAAATCATGCACGCCACATCGTTTGTGACAGGCGCACGTGGGTATGGTGAAACTAAATTAGATAAGATCGCAATGGCGCACGGTTTGGATGCCTATTATGACATCACCGACAACGGTGACTTTATTGTTAAGAAAGAAAAAGACATCCCTGCGGAGCGTATAAAGGAGTTAGAACGTATAGCCCCACTGGTACGGCTGGCGTCGGAACGTGGACACCTGAACCGATCCTTCATCTTTGACGCTCTTGGACTACAAGAAGGTGGTAAAGTACGTAAAACTGACACGTTAGCACGTAAAGCGTCTGTGGGTCTTGACGTTGGTACTGGTCTTTCTGCCATGATGTTCAATCAGGCAGAACGCTTTAACAGGCAGGTGACTATGGTTGCGGCATATAATTTGGCGTTAGACCGTATATCAACTGATAACCCTAAGATGCCGATGGCTGAACGACAGAACCTAGCGGCACAAGAAGCACTCTACGATACACAAGAATATAATGGTGGCTCTACCCTTGAGACTGCACCGCGTATTGCCCAAGAACACATTTTGCGTGTTGCCGCTATGTACAAGACCTACGGCCTGCGCATGTACTACACAATGTTTAAAACTGCGCGTGACGCACTATCACTACAAACTGATCCAGAAGTTCGGAAGATCGCCGCGAAACAACTTATAGGTATCCATTTGTCTTCCTTGTTCTTTGCAGGGATACACGGTATTCCGTTATACGGTGCGGTGCAATTAATAGCAGACTTGTTCTTACTTGATGACGACGAAGACGACACTAACACAATTGTCCGCAACGCTGTCGGAGAAGGTTGGTACAAAGGCGCGTTTAACCAGATACTAGACGAAGCTGGTATAGGTGCTGACGTAGCAGCACGCATACGTCTATCTGGATTAATTTTTCAAGAGAACAGGTACAACCCTGATCCATCCGCTGAAGAGTTCATTGGTTACTATCTCGGTGGCCCTGCCGCTAGTGTGTTTAAACGCACAGCGCGAGGCGGGATGGATATTATATACAATGGTGAAATGCAGAGAGGGATTGAGAGCATGTTGCCTGCCGGTATCTCCAATATGTATAAGGCTTTAGGTCGATACCAACAAGATGGGGGTATATATTCACGCCGTGGTGATCCTATCTATGATGATATGACAGGTGGTGAGTTGGTTACACAGTTCCTAGGATTCGCCCCAGCAGAATACATACGTATCCAAGAAGAGAATCAACGTGCAAGGGGTATAGATCGTTCAATTTCTGAGCAACGATCTAACTTATCTAAGAAGATATATATCGCCGCACGGCAAGCGGATTTTGGCGAGATTGCGCGTATTGAAGGTGACGTACTGAAGTTTAATGCAAAACACCCAAGTTTTGAACTGTCTATTGACTCAATCATGGATTCATTGAAAGGACACATGAAAACTACTGAGAATATGCATTACGGTATAACACTGTCTCCGGGGATGCGTAGAGCCGCAGAGGAACATCTTTACGGCGTAAACAACCACTTCACGCCAATTAAACGGTATAACAAAAAATAACCCCCTCCGAAAAGGGGGTCACGGAGAACGACAGATTTTTGTACCCTCAATCGTTAAGTCAGCGGCATGCAAACATAACATCAGGAGGGGGGACCAATGCTGTCTATCAAACTTTATCACACTGTGCGCCAGAAGCGTACCCCCAAATTTCCACCTTCGATCCGTAGTCTTTGCTCGAGTTCCCAGTGGCTATCACAGAATATCTTGTTTACCTGCTTTATTGCCTCGCCGGTATTTATGCAGGGTACAAAGATGGAAGAACCGATAGCCATGTTCTCCCACCTAACTTCTATCATCACGCCATCTGGCGATAGATCATACGTTCTCAATACCTTCATTGTCAGGGTCTACATCAAATTTCATAACTATTGTATCGGCAGCGGGTAGCTGTAAGTTCGTACCCTTTGTTAGCCGTATCTTCTTACGTTTGCCTCCACACTTCTTCATGATCTCGCTAACCAAGTGTGCGTAGTTAACCTGTAACTCACCACACCATTCTTTAAGAGGTTTTGGTTTAACGAAAAAGAGTTTCGTGTCAGTCTCGTACCGTGCAACCAATCTGCCTCGTGCGATTTGTTCTGGCACTACGTGCTCGTCAAGACCGTTACCCTGCACCCCACGGTTATCTACCGTGCTTTTTATCTGGATAATGTAGCTTATGTTTTCGGCAAAGAAGTCGCCCATGATGTCAGTTACTGAACCAGTCATCTCGTTTAGTCCTCGTTTGTTTTGTGAAACAAGGTCAGTAGTTGCCCATTTAAAAACTTTCTGGACATTAAAATCATGAAGCCCAATCTTCTTGGCAATCAGTAGTCCTGATATTGTGGCGGTCATTGTATCAGACCAGTAACGGTTTTCAGATGTTAGCTGTGCCTTTTCGTCCACCCGTTTTTGTACCTTCTTTACTATCGCTCTCGCCTCATCTAAATTTCTCATTACCCACTGTATAAAAGGTATACCTGCGTGTCCGTAGTTCTCAAAGACATTGGCTTTAAACGTGTCTTGCAGTTCTTTGTCCTTTACCTTGTCAAATATACGATCCACCCGACACTCAAGAATACGCTGGGCTTCTGCTTTCGGCATGGCTTTGCCACGACTGACTGTCTCAATAACAGAAGCGTTCGCTGTGTACTGCATCAACAAACCCCACTCTCTACCTTGGTACCGCTCTACGTTCGCACTAGCAGTCATACGTCCTCGCTGTCTACCAGACGTACCTTGATATATAAGGTCAGACATTTGGCGTGGTGTTAAATTGGTGATTTCGTCAATACCCGTTGGGAGACTGTGCATAACCTCGGCACGGTTCATCTTAAACAACACAGTATCGGCTTTATCCAAAACAAGTTTCTTTGGGTTGCCCCAAATACCTGCTGTAACGTACATCATCATGGTTTTACCTGTACCAGACTCATTGTTTATGAACGCTACTGCCCCACAGTTCTCATTCAAAAATTCCATCAGAGGACTACCAAAGCCCATACCAAGGGCAAATTGTTGTAACAAAAACCTATCGTCGTTCCATAGTTCCAAGTTTTCACGCCATGCTTCGTATGTACCCTTGGCCTCAAAGTGTGGAAAAAACCCTACCGTCTGATTAGCAGGTGGATTAAATTCTATACAATCCTTTTTTACTTTTTGATTGCCTAGAATAAACGTATCTAGCTTATCGTTGACCCAACCAAACTGTACGTGGGCTTCGTCTGCTGTACTGGTGGCTTGTAATTCATCCACCCAACTTAGTGTGTATGACATCAGTTCATCCATCTTTTTAATTGCAACGCCTTGAGACGAAAGTTTTTTTCGGAACTCCTCGCTTGACGTGACTGAACTCATCGGCAGTGTAAACTCTTGCACCCCGTCTCGGGGCAGGTGCAGACGCATAACCAATGATTCGCCCAGCTCGGGGTCTTTAACTCGTTTAATAACGTATAAGTCATTATGGTATATTCTCTTCTCGTCTACATCACCGTCTTCATTGGTGGTACGTACATACACACCACCGTTTGACCCACGCACATAGGGCGGTGGGTACTTAGGTATAACGTAGGTCGGCGCATCTTCTTCGATGCTTTCCGCTACATAATTGCCTTCATCGTCAGTTTCAGCCTCACGTAACTTCTTACCTAGCACGATAGGAGATTTGATAGCGCCCCATTGAGGACAATCTCTACAGATGTCAGGGTTGTACTCGTCAAAACGTGCACATGTATAAGGCCCTTTTATTTGCTCCATCTTACGTTGTGTGGCTTCTGGCGTGTACTCTGGATGTCCTTTGGACATCAGGTGAATAGCTTTATCTCCATCAGTACAGAACTTAGCAATAGATAGCCCTGCTCTCCACAATGGTTCGCTCATAGTTTTTCGGTTTCGGACTATGTATTTAAGCTGTTCACACCCTTCGCCTCGTTGGGTCTTAATCAGTATGTCCTTAAACATGTTTTCCTGATTACCCATGAGGTTCTGCATGGTTGCGCTGAATTCCCTAGGTATGTTTTTTGTAGGAACTGGTATCGGCTCGGAACCAAGTAAGCCTGAGAATGTATCAAAATCAACGGTCTCAAACTTAGCGGTCAAGCCAAAGAATCCTACGTCTGACGGGGGGTTGGTCTTGTAGTTATGTGTGTGAGGAACTCTCAACACACGTGCCGCATCTGAGGTTACTGCGGGATCAGCGTAAAAATCTTGCTGTGCGCATAACCTTTTAAGCCGCTCCGCTACAGGCAACCAATCATCTAAGCACACCGATTCTTCTAAGAACCAGTACACGTGTATGCCTCGCCCCGAATTAACCATCGTCGGTTTCGGTAGTTTGTTGCGGTTACAGAAACGCCGCAGTGCCTGTATAGCCTGTTCTTGATTTAAAAATTCTTTGCTCGGACCACAATCCAGATCGAGGAAGAAAGAGTTTAATCTCTTTACGTTATCGACTTTACGTGAACCTGCCTTATCAAACGTGGCTAGTCCATAATAAACATCGTATCCTTCTTTATCATAATTGTGGGCGGCATCTACAACGGCATCTATTGAGTCATAGAACTTCTGCGCTTTGCGTTCGTCACTTGATCGTGCCGAAAATACACAGTAGTAGCCACCACTACTTAATGCCTTCGATAAAAATGTTTTTGTTTCCATTGGTCCACCCACTGCCTAAACCATCACGGTGAGGAAATATGCCCGCACCGTGATGTAGTTCGATTACTTTGACGATGTCCTTAGTCTTCGTCATCCCAGTCATCAATAATCGAACTCAAATCACTGTCATCCGTTGGCGGTGCAGATGCAGTCTTCTTAACAACCTTTGTAGGTTCCTTAATAGGTTTCTCAACAGGCTCTTCAACCACTACTGTAAACGGGTTATCCTCCTTAGAATTGTATCCGTCTTCGGCAGCAAAGGGGTTCGATTGCTTACGCTCTGCAAGTTTAAGAACCTGCACTGCTTGCAATCTTAGGGAACAACCTGCGCCCATCGAACCGCTGTAAGGAATACCCTTGATTGCGATGTTTACTATACTACCGCTAGTCAATTGGAAATCATCAGGCAGTGCATTAGTCTTTGCATCAAACTGCGATGGCTTCCTAGTCTTATCGCCGTTGTATGCGCCCTTCAAATTAGCCTTGTGGGACCACATCCCATCATCTGTTTTCTTGAATGGGTTTTTAATCTCAGGCCAATTCTTTTTCTTTTTCCTTTTCTTTTCCTCGGCATAAGTTGTTTTCATGTATGACCACAACGCCTTGGCTGTTACATCGTCCATGATAAAGTTTACCGAGTACTCAGCACCATCATCCGTTGGCCCACACGGTACGGAGCGTTGTTCCGTGCTATCGTATCTGTATGTCTTATCCAGCTTGGGGTACATGGCGGTTATTTTTTTAACTACATATTGCTCAGACATAAAAGTCTCCTTAATTTGCATTTGCGTCATAGACAAATCCGTCTACTTCCGCAAAGATTGACCCCCTTGAGGGCATTGACATTGATATAGCCTCTTTAGCTTCTTGGCTATCAGCCATTGAAGCCGCAAGACTCACTTCTTCTTCCCCAAGGGGACGTACTGCCTTGAAGAACAACTTGGGCACCGCACTCCCCCGATCAAACGCGCATTCGGTAATCACGGATAGCGCAGGGGTGTTATGCGAACTTAGGTACTGCGCGTAGGCTTGCATAGGCATCTTGCCTTCCTTCGCTTTACCAAACAACGATGTTGCCGGTAATTGCAGTTGGTATACTTTTGTAAAGTCGTTCTCTATCACAACGGCTAACCGTTGTGCAAAACGACATGCACGTGACGTACCTGACCCTGACCCCTTAATATTTTGGGGGCAGTCCATACAACGGTGGGCTTGGCGCTCTTCTTGCTTCACCTCCGGTGCAGGTGCGCTAGTATCCGCTGACCAACACTTAGGACCTGTAGGGCTACTCGCATCATACTCCCCTGCGTAGTAAGAGCGAGAGATTTTAGCGGCGTTCAAGATTACCACGTTCAATGCACCTTCATGCACCGTGTCTTGTTGACCGTTAACATACTCACGGAACTTACTGCCGCTAATACTAATACGGCGGCGTTCACCTACGTTCTGCATCTCCTCACAAATCCTCGTCGGTATGACCTTGCCCTAACTCGATGCCGGTTACTGCCGTGGTAGTTATTGCTGATAATCCACCCACCTGCGTTTCTACATGTGTAGAGGCACTGTCAGTAGGTTTGGTGTTATCTTTTTTGGCTAGGGCAACAGACACATCATCGACAGAGAAGCGGTATGTGTTTCCTACTTTAATGTATGTGTCTTTTGGGATATGTCCTTGGCGCACCCATGCTCGTATGGTCGAAACCGATACAGAGAAGTGCTTGGACAGTTCTTCGATTGGTACAAAAGGGCCATTCATCATTTATTCCTCACAGAAATTATATATTCAGAGTCTACGTTAAGTCCCATAGGGACAGTCTCAGGATTTTCTTCAAGGAAAGTTTTTACATTAGTTTGGTTCAACCGCTTTTCCAGAAACTCAGGTACGCCATGCGCCATAACAAATTTGTGCATGGCTTCCCAATCACTGGTCCAATAGCGAGTCTTCACCGAACGGTAGAAAAGTCCCTCTGAAGTCTTTACGCTCTCAAGGCCCTGCTCTTTGCAGTAGTCGAGTAGCGCGGCTTTGACCTTATCCAATTTCTGGTTAAGATCGTCTTCTTGTTTCTTATAGTCTGACGAAAGCTGCGCTTTCTTATTTCGGATTTTTAAGTAAACACGTGTCAGCTTCTCCGCTAACTTCTTGTCCTCACTCATTTTTATTGCTCCTAATCGCACGACAAACTGTGTCGGGAGGCGCACTCTATTAGCGTATAATACCTTAGTCAAGCAATTCTTTGTAAAGATCAATCATTTTTGTGTGTACGTCGATTCTGTTATCTAACAGTGTGTAAACACGTTTCTCTACGGCTGAACCTTGGAGCTGGACGACGGTACACTTATGATCTTGTCCTGCTCTGTGAACACGTGCGTTGGCTTGGGCGTAAGTCTCTAGCGAACTGGTAGGCCCCCACCACACAACTGTGTTAGCGGCGGTTAACGTGACCCCGTGGGCGGCGGCTTGTGGTTGGATTACTAACACACGTGGGTTGGGGGTAGTTTGGAATCGGTGAAATATATCTGTACGTTTGGGTGCAGATACATCACCACGAATAACCTCAGTAGCTATCCCATCGTCGAGTAGTTTGTTTGTAAGGATGTCTATCGTGTGCTTGAACAGCACGAACACAAGCACCTTCTTACTACTCTCGTCGATTACCTCACGTAAAACTTTGTACCGGTTCTTGATGTCAAACTCTAATGCCTCTCCTTTATCGGTGTATACCGCACCAGAAGATATTTGTAGGAGTTTGCTCATGATAATGGCAGCGTTAGCCGCTGTGATCTCCTCACCTGCGGCCTGTAACACCATCTTATTCTTTAGTTCCTTATAGTATTTGGTCTGCTGACGCGTGAGTTCTACCTCTCGCTTGGCATATACCATAGGGGGCAAGTCCAGACACTCGTCTTTTGTGAACCTGATAGCCGGTTGCAGTGCGTTGTAGACTGTCTCCGAAGCAGTTTCTTTTGGCACCCATTTGAACTGCGTTATCTTGTACATAACCATGTCGCGGAATGACCCAAAGAATCGTGGCACGGCAGTGGGATTAATTAGCTTAGCAATACCGTATGCGTCCAGAGGACTTTGTGCCGCTGGTGTGCCAGTCATCATCCACAACCAAGTCTGATCGGTTAACAACTTGTTGAGTGTCTTCCAGCGTTTGGTCTGCGCGTTCTTATAGTGAGTAGCTTCATCTACTATGATGCAGTCGAACCCACCCTTGGCTATGTCATCAGCTACAATCTCTACCCCATCATAGTTAATGATGACGTAATCAGAGCCTTGGTTGATGATTTTCCTACGCTTCTCTTTAGCACCGTAGGCCACATCAACCGTGCGGTGCATGGCGCAACTAAACAAGTCATTGCGCCATGCGCTATCCATGATCGAAAGCGGGCAGATAACTAACACACGCCGTATCTTACCTTGTGTCATTAGAAAATCGGATGCCCAGATCGCAGACGCAGTTTTGCCTGTGCCCTGCTCATTAAAGCAGAAAGCCCTTCGGTTCAGAGTAAGAAACGCGGAAGTAACCTTCTGGTGTTCATATGGTGCGTACTGCCCCGGCCACTCGTACCGCCCCTCAATGGGTGATGGCACCTTTATATTTAACTTCTTTAGGGTATGCGCTTCGTCTACACCCCAGTTAACTACTACTTGATTGTTTGGTAATTCTCGGCTCTTCTCGACAACTGTAGTAACTTTGTTCGGGTTTTTCAGGCGCAATAGTAACGCTTTGTTCTTTAATATTTGCACATCGTTCTCCATCGCAACGCCCCATGGCGCGGTGTTAGTGTGTCACTAACTATTTTTTCTTAGAGCCTTTGCTCAACGCCCCCCCTGCCGTACGGTTTTTCTTTCGGCTTTGTACTGTGACGCCATCTTTGTTGAAGCCCCCCCGCGCCAACGGCTTCTTATGTGCTACATCCTTGCCTTCTCTCTTGTCAGCTTTACCATTCTTGTTATCGTCTTTACCTGTCTTATCCATCTTTCTTCTGGCACGCTGTCTTTCCATACGCGCCTTAAACTCTTTACTATCGACAGGTTTGTTTTTTTGTTCCTTACGGTCTTCTTTATTTTTGTATGGCATTAGTTACTCCCGTTGTGAGCGCACACGGTGACAGAGCAGTGCCTTTTGCACAGACCATTCGGGCGCGGATTCCAGACATTTTTATCAGCGGCGGTCTTCATGGCTTCATACTTGCCTAGCCATTTATCCCATAAGGAACTGGTATCGTACTCATGGTACTTCGCTTTGATAAGATCATTACTAACAACAAACACTAACCCTGCTTTAATTTTCTTTACTTCGGGGTAGTTTATAAATACAGACAGCGCCATTAATTCTAACTGCCCCTTGTCTGCGTATCGTGCATTTTTACCAGTCTTGTAGTCGATGACCCATGCGGTTTCCCCCAACGTGTCAACAATTAGCAAGTCAATGATCCCACGGAACCAAACATCTTTATCGTCGAATCTACATGCGGTTAGGTTCTCGGTTACGCCCACCTTTTGTTCGCATAGTTTGACCCCTCGTTTGTCGTTAAGGGAATCAAGCATTGCTTGCGCGTAGCTAAACCTCTTAGGTAGAGGGGTATCACTGCTAACGTAATCTTCTGCGGCTTTGTGAAACTCGTTACCGTATAAGATCGCATCGGTCTGGACGAAAGGATACTCTTTAAGTATTTTCTCGTGGTAAAACTGTTTAGGGCATTGTTCAAACGCTTTAATCTTGCTGAACGACCACGGGGCTACACTCATTCACAATCTCCGTAAGATTTTCCTAGTCCACTTTCACAATTGATAGGCAGACCTGCCGCCCAGTCGGGTGTCCAACGCATACGCTCCTCAACGAACGCTCTCGATTCGATCACGTCCTCGTCTTTTACACATACGATGATGGAATCATGCACCGTTAACACAATACGACATCTCTTGCTGATTTGTAACATTTGCTCACCAATAATGCACCGCGCTATCGCCTGACATACATTCTCTGTTACCTTCCCACCATAAATTCGGGTGCGCCCACGTCGTGTCTTGTAACTATACTCAACACCACGCTCACCTTGCTCACCTGATAAGTCGTCATAACGTAACATTAAACCAGACGGAAGAAGGATACCGCGTTCTGATCCTAATACTTTTAGCACACCTTCCCTACCTACCTGTATGGTATCGCCGTTCACCATGTGCTTGATCATGTTCTGACAGTCGCGCCATAGCTGATTGATTTTCCAATTAGCCTCACGATAGATATTGATAACTCGACGCGCTTCATACAGTTCCATTTCAAACCCAAAACCTTTTAGCTGTTCTTGAAACCTAACTGCACCCATCCCATAACCTGCGCCAAGGATGGTAGTCTTACCTACAAACCGTTGATCTTTAGTTACTTCGTCTTCGGTAACACCATATATGCGAGAAGCCATCACCTTATATACATCTTCGTTATTAGCGAATGATTGAGTAATATCATCCTGACCTGCCAACCATGCGAGTACACGTGCTTCGATCTGCGAACTATCACAGTCAATCAACGTGTATCCTTCTGGTGCTAGGATGCTACGCTTTAACTTCTTACCATTTGGGCCTCGGCTAGGTAGGTTCTGCATGTTGATCTTATCATCACCACCCCATCGCCCAGTGTGTGCGGCGTAGTATCTTACTGGAACCGGCAAAGTCCCACGTTTACCTATGTCTATAAACCTCTGAGTACGTGTTTCCTCAAGGGTACTTTTCGTGCCTAGACGTGCGGCTACTGCCGCTTGCACCCTGTCATCCTCATGGTCAACTAGAGCCTTAAACTCTTCGTCGTTCTTGGCGAACGCGAATGTTTCTTTGCCTGTACGTAAACTTATTTTCATAGGCGGCTTTACGCCTAGCCCCTCAAGCACAGCGGCAAACTTAGGGTTAGACATCAAGTCTTCCTTAGTTACACCTGCATCCTCAAGTAGTTGGTCTTTACGTTCGCGTGTGGCTTCAAGGTGCTGTTCAAGCAACCCAATATCCAACTCAAGCATCGGCTCGGTAAACATCCGCAACGTCAGATCAATCATCATAAGTTCTTGCTTCGGAAAGCCCTTCTTCAAGAAGATGTTGAATAGTTTGTATGTTAACTCGACATCATTGATGCAGTAGTCACCGTACAGCGCCAAGTCCTGTTCAGAGAAATCGGCTCGACGTTTACCTAAAGCATTTAAGACCTCGGTTCCCTTAGTGCCAATCTGGTAGCGTTCAGACAACGCCCTGAGACTGCCGCCAACTTCCACCCCGTGTAAAGCACGGGCGATACACAAAGTATCGGTATACACGCGAGGATGAATATCAAACACCCAAGAGAGAATGGCACCATCAAACAAAGTGTTGTGAGCGAGAACCATGCTTTCTGCCCAGTTGAAGGTGTGTAAGTATCGTTTAAGTTGTTCACGTGTTCCGCTTGCCCATTCAGTTCCTTCATTGTTCACCTTTATACCTACGCCAATCACCTCAAATTGGCGGTCGCGTACGTACTCCTCTATTGTTAACTTAGACAGGGAAAAATCCCTGTCATAGTAGGTTTCAAAATCTATCGTGATTAAGTCCATTAGGAATCACCCCCTGCTAACTCACCCCCACACGCCATATAACCTGCGCCGTCCACCCAGTTGTCTGGATGCTTCGGATTAAAATTGATGCGTGCTATTTTTAGAAGTGTCATCATCACTGCGACATCGGTAGCTGATACAGGGTGTGCAAGATACGTCGCCCAGTAGCCAGCGGTCCTAGAGAAATTATTCTTCATGTCACCATGGTCAGCCGCACGATCCTTAGTTACGTACAACTTAGCAGTATCAAGAATCTGACCGCGAGAAAATCCCTCTGAGTTTTCCCCAGAGGGTCGTAGTTTTTTTCCAGTGCTTTTCGCCTCCTCTTCTGCGACAAACACCTCTTTCGGCGTGCCAATCTTTTGCATTATCTTGTAAGCATAGCCATACGATACTCCTGTGGCCTTCGAGACCTGCACAGGTGTGGCTGTTTTATTCTTAACTAAATACGCCCATACCTTGTCGGCTTTGGGTGATGCTTTACTAGCCATGATGTCGTTCTCCTATTGCACGTACGATATAACAAATGACCACAAGACCCTCGTACGGTTAAGGTCCGGCTCGTTCTCCTGTATCTACGTCCTGCGCTACGCCCCTGGACCCTGCTGACGCAGCAGGGAGCATAGCGACCAAAATCTTTCCGCGACCCTTTGGCTTATTTGGAGGATTGTGCGGCTTGCTTTCTTGCGTACTTCTCACCCCACGAAAAGAACAACCGCATCGGCGAATACTTCGGAGCAATCAGATAAGCCTCGACGCAATGATTTGCGATAGCCATCCATTCAGCTTTGGTGCGTTGCTTCGCCATGTGGCACCTCCCATAGGATGCACGCCTTACCCCATCGGGTTTTGCCGCGCCTTCCGCTATCTCTTACACGAAGATCATTTGATAACTCAGATAGACGTGGTTGGACTGAAACATAAGGACGCTCTAGGTGATGCGCGATTTCCTCAGTGCTCATTGGGGTAGGTGATTTGGTTAGTAGTGTGTAGACTTGTTCGCGTAAAGTAACTTTCTTACCTGCGTTATCTTCAGCGGCGGCGAGACTTGTATCTCTACGCTGATAACCGATACCTTCTTCGGTGTATCCCATAACAACCTCCAATTTTTGCAGTGTCTAAACAGGGGAGCCTTCAAAATCTAACTCTAACTGTCGTGGGTCGCGGTACTTACCGCCAACATAGATCAACACGTCATCTATATTGTCTTCGTTAATGACAAGACTTATGCCATCGTTAGCTTTTATATCAGATAAATTCTTTTCTTGTAAGGGAGTTGGTTTATTTTTACCTGCCTTACATTCTATACCAAAGAACTTACCCTCGTAGCATCCAATGATGTCAGGAACGCCACTCTTACCGTATCCACCTGTAACTGGGTAGAAGTAATAGGCTCCTAACGTCTTTAGGTGCACCGTTACTTTCTTCTTAACTTTTGCTTCTGGTGTCATCGGGCGATTTCCTCGGAACTGGTATCAAAATCAAAGTCGGGGGATGGCGAACCACCCCCCGCTTGTTAGTGCCGCACTAACATTACCTACGGAACACCCAATAAACATTAGCATCAATCCGTCTGCCTACCCCTTCAACCTCACTGATTGGCTTATCCAATGGGGTTATCATCAGTAGGGCAACCTTCTCTTGCATCCACAAAGGTAGGTCATCCACTGAAGGGTACTCTCCACTGGCTGCACTGTCAACTTCCATACCAATACATGACACCTCGATAGTGTTGGTGTGTGGATTTACGTAAATACGGTATACGTTATCATCATGTGGTAAGTCGTTATTGTACGGCATAGAACATACCGTCGCCCGCAGAGAAGCCAACATCATCAACGTAATCATTGGCTTGCAGGATATTGAGCACAGAAAGTTTCTGCATGATGTCTTCGGGTAACGTGTCTGCCGTGTACCGTTTTGCTTCACCACTGATCGCTATGCTGCGGGGCTGATACCCGTACTCTTCGGGGTCGATGTCGATAACGTCAAACACTTGCTGATCCGCGCGGTCATACACACGGATAAACCGCATTAGCACGGTGCG
>Ga0114996_10002298_pt1 | contig 24778 bp, 15 predicted proteins | sample ArcticOcean_MG_C_4_FD_87039 | JGI IMG/M metagenome (GOLD analysis project Ga0114996, IMG submission 87039) | Marine microbial communities from western Arctic Ocean - ArcticOcean_MG_CB4_134 | ecosystem: Environmental > Aquatic > Marine > Oceanic | place: Arctic Ocean: Canada Basin | collected... | reverse complement strand
AGGCCGCGGCGAGCAGGGTGGTAGCCGCGGCCATGTCGCTCGTCGCGAGACCGGCATGCGCCAATACGTTCGGCGATGACGTGACGGCCGCTACGGCGGCCAGCCCGGCAACGTTCCCGTAGAGTCGAGCCGCCCAGACGAAGACATAGCCGATCAAGAAGGGGGCAAAGATCAGGTTGCCCACGCGGCCCAGCGTGAGCGTTCTCCAATAGTCTTCCGGGCGTTCAAGTAGTTTTCTGCCGGGTTCAAAGTATCCGCCGCCCACTTCGACACGGCCGCCGTCGAGGTAAGGGAGCAGACCAAGAGCAAGCGGAGCCAGCGGTGGGTGCTGACGATGAATCGTGTAGCGGTAATCCTGGTAGAACTCGATGCCCGCTGAGATATGGAGACCTTCGTCGTACGTTCCGTTGAATTCCGAATACGTATCGCTGACGCGCAGGACGAAGACTGCGAACAGAAGCAATAGCGCCGCGGCCACGTACCAGTTGCGGCGAATACTGTCGATGATCCCCGGTTGCAATCTCCAGCATCCTTCACGCGACAAACGCCGTGGTTAGACCGGCTTCCGAAAGATCTGGCTCAGGAATCGGTTTTCTTTCGGGAGGAACTTCTCACCGGGATCGATCTTCTTGCGGATCTTGTGGAACTCTGTCCAGAGATCTCCGTAGGTGTTGGCCATATCGTCGTAGGTGGCCGCGGTCTTCTTGCCGAGATGGACGCGCGCGCCGTACTTGTCGCGCAAGAGGCGATCGAATAGATGGAAGACCTGGACGATGCGCCGCTTTGAGTATTCACCAAACGGCGTTGCCAACTCGATGTAGCAGACCGGCCCGCCGGTTCCGGGACCGATCAGGGCCTCTGAGTTATCCGGCGTGAAGCGGACCTCGATGACGGTGCGCATTTCTTCTTCGAGCAGAAGCTCTTGTACGTCGACCAGTGCTCGTTTGTAGATGCTGTAGTCGATGGCCCCGTTCTTTGTCAGCGGGATGCCCAGTTCGATCTCGTCGTGCTGGAAGTAGAGCTTGCGCGCAAAGGCATCTCCGGCCGGCAGTACGAGATCACTGTTCTTATTTAGTTTCTTGATCAGGAAATCGCCTGTGCTGTTAGGCTTGCCCGGCTCCGGCGATTTGAGGTTGCCCAAGCTGAGCATGGTATCGGGCAGAAACGCGGAGCCGACGTGATCCAGAAGCTCCCGTTGGGTTCTGAGATGCTGAGCGCCATTCGGGACGGGGTCGATTGTCCGCCGCCAGGCGTTGAGGCGGACTGTCTCTAGGTCCGGCCCTGCGCCGCCACCGTAGTAGAAGCTCACGTGGTCGTAGTTGAAGACCTCGTCCGACGGGTTCGCTGATAGCAGTTCGTGGATATTGTCTTCCGCCCACTGCCTTGGGACGTAGAGTTGGGTGGTGCGGAGGTTGAAGTCAGCGTCGAGCTTGATGACGACTTCGGCGACAACGCCCAGCGTCCCGAGCGCTCCGGCGACGGGTAGTCGAGCCAACGGGTTTGTTGATCCGCCCGGACGACGCCATGTCCAACGGCCGGTTTTGCCGCGTCGAACTTTCTCGTTCTTGACGAAGGTGCTTACCCTCCCTTGCGCATCAAGGACGACCACTTCGAGAAGTTGTTCGGAGAGGAAGCCTGAGTTTCGGCCGGTCGAATGGAGGTCGGTGGCGACGAGCCCGCCGAGGCTTTGCGCGTCGGTTGAGCCGGCGACGGGAAGCGCCATCCCTTGCTTGCCCATCGCCTTGGTGAAGTCCCGCAGGCGCATGCCGGCCGATGCCCGGACTACGCGCTTGGCCTGATCTTTGGTTACGCCATACTTCGCGGCGCCGTCGTCGACAGGCTCCCATTTGACCTTGGAGCCGGCACCGATCTTGTAGTCATCGAGAGTTGCCAGCGTTCCGATCCGCTGGGTCTTCTTTCCACCCATTGATGACGAGATGTTGAAGTTGTGACCGCCCGCAACTAAGCGCAGCGAGTCACTCTTCTTCACCAGCTTGGTCAGCGTTGTCTGGTCTTTCGGTTTCCGATATCTCTTCGGATAGACAACGATGTCCCGGTTCCAGTTCTTCCATCGCCGTTTTGAGCGCTCCCATTTCGCCTCGTGCGAAACCTCGCCAAAAGGCCGCCGGAGCAGATCGAGAATGTTCTGGCGATGGGCTCGGCGCGCTGTACGGCCTGCTTTATCGACATCGCTGAGCGTGAGGTCTTTGATGAACGCCGCAAGCTCATCCGCGATATCGTTGACCGCCTGCACCAAGTTCGGATCGACCGCGTCGTGCTTGGCGTGGAACTCGTCGCTGGCCTGGATCGCGGCGCTGAGCCTTTGCGCGGTCTCGATGAAGCGAGTGCCCTGGGGTTGTCGGAAGAACCGGATGGGCGCCACGCGCGCGATGCTGTCGACGAAGGGGTCATCTTTGCGTGCTTGGTTGAGGATCACATGGCGATCGGCGAAGTTGGTGAGGGTCTTGATCTGTGTGGCGTTGCGGAAGTAGTCCGGGTGATCTTTGACGAGTTTGCGGACGTACCCGATCTCGATTCTGTGGACTTGGTCGAGGTCTTCCGCCAGCCGCATTAGTTCGGCTATGTCCGCCGGCGCGAACTTGGAGCAGGGACGTTCATCTCGCCGCTGCTTGAAGATCTTGACATAGTCCTTCATGCTTTTCGCAGCGTGAAGATTGGCCGGATTCTTGAAATAGCGGTCTGGGAAAGAAAAGGGCTGGGTGACAGGATGCGGCATGATGTTTTCTCCGGATCTCCGGTGATCAGCAAAGAGATGCAAGCTTACGTTTCGCGCAAGACCTTGCCACGCCAAGTTTACCCGCCTCCCCGAGCTTCCGCAAATGACGTTGGGTGGCCGGACGTAGCAGAATAGGTAGTCCTCCTATGGCGCACGACACCAATAGCTACGAGTTCCGCTGGCGCGATGCGCTGGTCGGCGTCCAGACGTTGTTTGTGGCTTTTGGGGCGCTGGTGCTTGTCCCGATCCTAACGGGACTTGATGCCGGCGTCGCTTTGTTCACGGCCGGTAGCGGCACGTTGTTGTTTCAGGTTGTGACGCGAGGACGAGTTCCTATTTTTCTAGGTTCGTCCTTTGCGTTTATCGCGCCGATCATCTATGGCATTCAGACCTGGGGCTTGCCGGCGACGTTGTGCGGGCTGGCCGCGGCGGGGTTCATGTATGTGTTGCTGAGCTTGCTGGTTCGGCTGGGCGGCCTCGCCCTTGTGCATCGAATCCTACCGCCGATCGTGACCGGGCCGGTGATCATGGTGATCGGGATCATCCTTGCGCCGGTCGCCGTGAACATGGCGATGGGCAAGAGTGGCGACGGTGCGATACAGCTTGTTCCTTATGGGGTCGCGATCGCCGTCGCGGTGGTGTCGTTTACGGTCACGGTGTTTTGCTCGCTGCTGGGCCGCGGCTTGTTACGGCTGGTTTCGATCCTTGTCGGGATTGGGGCGGGCTACGCACTATCAGCTCCCCTCGGGTTGGTGGACTTGTCGGCAGTTAGCGACGCCGCGTGGTTCCGCATGCCGCCGTTCGTGATGCCGGAATGGAATCTGCAAGCGGTGCTGTTCATCCTTCCGGTGGCGATTGCGCCCGTGGTGGAGCACTTCGGCGACATCGTCGCGATCGGTTCGGCCACCGGACGTAACTATGTCGAGGACCCGGGCATCCACCGCACGCTGCTCGGTGACGGGTTGGCGACGATGCTGGCCGCCTGCCTCGGCGGCCCTCCGAATACGACCTATTCCGAGGTCACCGGGTCGGTGGTGCTGACCCGTGTCTACAACCCGGCGGTTATGACCTGGGCGGCTATCGCGGCCATCACGTTGGCGTTTGTGGGTAAGCTCGGCGGGCTGCTCCAGACGATTCCGATCCCCGTAATGGGAGGTGTTCTCGTATTGCTCTTTGGCGCGATCACGGTGATCGGTCTCAATACCTTGGTCCAGGCGAAGCAAGACCTGCTCGAACCGCGCAGTATGGCGGTCGTGGCGTTGATCCTGATTTCCGGCGTGGGCGGGCTGAGCCTCGGTACGGCGGAGTTCTCGTTGAAGGGCGTTGGTCTTGCGGCCGTGTTGGGAGTGGCTGTAAATCTTGTGCTGCCCGGCAGGAAGGGCTGATTTATTCTGTCTCGCCGATCCGTTTTACGGACCGTCCAGGGCTCAGGAACGATACACCTCTGCCGCCGACCTGACCTAGCATGACGGACTCCATGACCGGCTCGGTAATCGGTCCGCGCGCGGCCCACTTGACGGTGAAGTTCGCGCCGGAGCCGCCGGAGCGGTCGTCGCGGTCGATCACGAATTCGACGGTCGCCATGGGCGCTAGCTCCGAGGGGGTGGCCACATACTCCCGGATCCGGTCGCCGAGCGAGTCATAGTAGTCGACCTTCAGCAAGATCAGGGGGTTGGCTGAATCCGTATTGCGGATGCTGAGCGTGGCGGAGAGATCTGTATGCGTGGAAGACTGTCCCCAGTAGATGTCGGAATAGATGGGGATGTAGAACTCGCCACGGACAGGCAACTCGGCGGGTTTCACATCGGTGACCGTAAGCGCGGTCCGTCCCTGAGGGTGAAAGATTGCCCGGCCGGTGGGCACCGGCGGCTGATCGTTGCAAGAGGACAAGAGAAGAGCCGCCACTATAGCCGGGTACAGGAGCCGGAGTTTCATGCCACCAAGCTACCAGACGCCGTAGTCCGCGCGTAATAGGGGGCGCGACAGATGCGTTGATAGAATGGACGTTCTCTCGAATGCCCGTCACTTCGCTGGACGGTCACCCCAAGATGGCCCGTAAGCCCACTAAGAAGACCGTCAGAGCGCGTGGAAAGCCGCCCGCCGAGGCTGCCCGTACCCGAGCCGGTGAGAGCCCGGAGTCGATCGATTCCGACGAAGCTGCCTCATCCGACGGCGACGTCGGAGAGCGCGACAAGATTGTCTGGGCGGGCGTCTTGCTCTTCCTTTACACAGCGATCGGGACATGGGGGCATTTCAATTTTGCGGACCTGATGGGCTACTACGATCTGTTCGCCGACGCGTTGTTGGCCGGACGGCTGAATATTGCCTTCCATCCCGCTCAGGGTTATATCCACGACATGATTCCCTTCGAGGGCCGCTACTACATTCAGTGGGGGCCGCTGCCGGGCATCTTTCATGCGATCCCGAAGATCGTGGGGCTGTCGCTGAGCGATCGCGTGGCGTGCATTCTCACCGGTTGGCTAACGTCGCTCGTCTTCTTGGCGATCATGCTGCACTTGCGCCGGCGATTCTTCCCCGAAGTTTCGAAGGGTGTGTGTCGTTGGTTCTTCTTTGCGTTCGCGCTCGCGACACCGACGGCGATGATCGCGCTGCGTGGGAGTGTGTATCACGAGAGCATCGGGGTCGGCGCGCTTTGTATTCTTACGTCGCTCTATGCGTTCGCGCGATCGGTCGAAAGCGGTTCGCTGAAATGGGCGGCGGTTTCCGGCGCGCTGATCGGCTTGGCAATGCTGTGCCGCGTGACGCTGGTGTTCTACGCGCCGGCGCTGTTCATTTTCTTGGCGCTGACGCTCTACGCGCGGCGGCGTCCGTTACCCGTACTACTCGGAACACTCACGGCGTTTTCCGTGCCGGTGTTTCTGGGCGGCGGCTTGCAGATGCTCTACAACGCGGCGCGGTTTGGGTCGCCTTGGGACTACGGCAACAACTACTTGGTCGACGCGACAGGCGAAGCACCGTTCGCGCTAAGCCGCGTTCCCGAGAACATCAAGCACTACTTATTGGCGTTACCGGAGTTCAAGGCCGACTTTCCCTGGGTCGAGCATGTCGGTTGGACGCCGTTGGTTGAGACTCTGCGCGCCGAGGATGTGTCGTCGCTGTTGCTTGCCTCGCCGTTCGTGCTGCTGGGCTTGGTGGCGTGGAAGCTCGTCCGCTCGGAGTCCCGGCCGCTTGACCTGCGTATTTTCTTCGGGGCAGCGGCATTGGGTTCGGGAACCCTCTTTCTGATGTTGTTGACGTTCGCTTCGGCGGCGCGGCGTTACACGCAAGACTTCTTTCCGGTTTGGATGGTGATTGCGTTTATTGGTTTCGCGATGTGGCGGCCTCCGCGTATGCCGGCCGTTGCCGCGAAGTCCGCGAGTTGGGCTTTGCTGGCGGTGACGATGCTGCTGCACCTACATCTCTCGTTTACGCAGTCGTTCAACTGGGATCCGCCGGACATCAACGTGATGCGGACGTTTGTGATGTGGAGTCCCGCGGTGCGGAGTATCCTGCCTGCGGGGGAACGCTATAACACCGAGGAGGCAATGATCCGCCACGATATGGCGACGCTCGCGATCCAGGCGCGTCGTTATCGGGAAGCGGTGGCGCACTTGCAACTCGCGGCGAAGTATATGCCCGATGAGCCTCGGATCCAGAAGAACCTGGAACTGGCGCAGCGGGCTTTGGAACGGCAGCGAATTCGGAATCGCTAGGGGGCTGGCTGAGCGCTTTGCGCGGCGCGTTGGTCCTATGGGATTGGTCAGCGCACCCTTATGGGCGCGGCTCTGAGTTTCGGGTCGGGTCGATTGAGCGGGTCGCGGGTTTCCGCTGGTTTCTACCGGGACTGGACTTCGCCGGCGTAGTTGATGATCGTGTCGATGACTCCGATCTCTACGCGGCGGTTCTTCTCGCGGGCTTGGCGGGTCGCGGTTCTTACGCGCGGGCTCTTTTCACCGAAGCCCTCGACGTCGATCAGGTCTCGCGGGATACCTGCTTCAACGAGATAGCTGGTCACGGATTTCGCGCGCCTCTCGGAGAGGTCTTTGTTGTAGGCGGCGGGCCCCATGTCGTCGGTATGTCCGTAGACCTGCAGCCGGTAGCCGTGCGACGCGAGTAGTACCCCGGCGATGCGGCTGAGGATCTCGCGGTTCTCGGAGCGCAAGGTGTCATTGTCGAAGTCGAACAGGAACGAGTCTTCGCCCAGATTAACGACCATGCCCATCGGCGTGCGGCGCGTCTCCGCGATCTGGCTGAGCGCCTGCTTCATGCGATTCAGCTCTTCCTCGCGCTGGTGGCGCATGCGCTCGGTCTCGGCCAGCAGCCGCTCCGTCTGTCGCTTCGCCTGTTCGGATTCCTCGCGTGAAAGCTCGGCGTCTTCACGGGCCAACTCACGCTCAAGTTCAGCTTGGCGCCGTGCCCCGGCCAACTCGCGGACTTCCTCGGATGCTTCCTCGGCCCGCGATTGAGCCTTCTCGCCGTCGCGCCGGAAGGCTTCGGCTTGCTGCCGTGCTTCTTCGAGACGGCCATTGAGGGTGTCGGCGCGTTCTTCGGTTTGCTGTAGGCGCGTTTCCAGGTTGACGGTCTGCCGCCACATTAGAAACAGGACAAACAGGCAGACCACCAGCGATGTGAGTGCGATTGCGACGGCGGGCGTGACACGTCCCGCGTCGCTACGTGGTGAGAAATGCCGACTGTGTTCAGATTGCATGAAGCTCTCCCTCATTCTCGCAAGGGAATCGCCATCCTTCAAACCCGGACTTCGGTTGGACGCGGCTACTTCTCGATTCGGTACAGGTGCGTTTCGGTCCGCAAGAACATCGTTTTACCGACGGTCGCGATCGAAGCGAACGTGCGTCCGTCGAGTTGATTCTCCGCGACTTTGTTGAACGTCGTCCCGGGATTGATCACGGTTGTGAGGCCTTCTTCACTCTGGAAATAGATATGGCCCTCAGCGTAGAGCGGTGACGCTGAATGCGGGCCGGTCAGGCGGGAGCGCCAATGCGGCTCACCCGTCTTGGCGTTGACGCAGCTCGCGATGCCCTTGTCGCTCACGTAGTACAACTCGTCGCCCACGACGACGGGCGAAGGCGTCAGCGCTACGCCGCGATTGATCTTCCAGGCGACGTGGGTATCGGTCACATCGCCCGTGCCGTCCGGACGGATGGCATAGAGTTCGGGGTTGTAGTAGCCGGATGAGGCGAAGACCATGCCGTGCGCGTAGACGGGGCGGGGAACGTTGGAGAACCCGCCGTAGCGGACGAACCACAACTCCTTGCCCGTCGCGACGTCATACGACACGACGCGATTCGCGCCCGGGCTGACGACCTGCTTTGCTCCGCCGTGCTCGATCACGAGCGGCGTACTGAAGGCCATCGCCGCATCGGTGCGCGGCGTCTTCCAGCGGACTTTGCCAGTCTTCTTGTCGAGCGCGACGACGTACTGTTGGTCGGTGCCGTCGCAATTGATGATCAGCAGATCACCGGACAGGGCCGGCGTTCCGCCCTGTCCGTGGCCGGGTTGGAACTGGAGTTCTTGATTGCGCCAGAGAAGCTCGCCGTTGTCCATGAGCGCCGCCGTGCCTTGCGTGCCGAAGTGTAGGTAGACGCGGTCGCCCTCAAGGATCGGCGTGGGTGTAGCGTGGCTATTCTTCTTGTGCCTTTTCGAGGGCGCGTCTTGGCGGAAGACTTCGACGTTGTGGAGGATGTCACCCGATTCAGGGTCGATGGCAATGGCCCGCAGCGACTGGCCTTCTTCGGTTGCGGTTGTCAGCCAGAGTTGGCCGCCCTCAACTACGGGCGACGACCAGCCGTGCCCCGGGATGGCCTTCTTCCAGGTGATGTTGTCTGTTTCGCTCCACGTGATGGGTAGGTCCGTTTCGCCGGAGATACCCTGGCCGGTGGGGCCACGAAACTGGGGCCAATCGCCTGCCACGAGTTGCCCACTTAGGCATAGAAGGAGGAGGATCAGACCGCGTGCCAAGCCGAGAGCCATGCCGCCAGTCTAGCGAATCACGGGCTTGGCGATCTAACTAGGATGGACGCTACCGGACGCTTCGGTCTTGATGGTGCTTGGCTCTTCAGGAAGGTCGGTGTCGCCTAGGCGCACTCGACGGTGCTGGATGAAGACGACCCCGCCTCCCAGGCACGCGACCACCCAAGTAGCAATGTGCGCATAGGCGGCACCGGTGAGGCCGAACGTGGGGATGAGGAGGTAACAAGCAACAGCGCTCGCCACGGTCGTCACTGAGTACAGCAGGAATTGGGCGCGAAACCGCCGGGCAGCCGTCAATGTGAACCCGAGCACGGAGCTAACGTGCGCGGCTATGGCGCCCACCATGGTGAGCACCAGGATCGGCTGTAGGTCTGCATATTCGGGCCGATAGATAAGAGCCAGGACCGTATCCCCGATTGCGTAGGCCCCGGCGGCACACGCGACTCCCACCAGTCCGGCCGCGCCGAGCAGCGACGAGAACAGTCGGCGGAAGGCGACGGGATTGGACTGGTCGTAGACCGCGAGGCGGGCGAGCGACGCTTGGCCGGCCGGCTGCAGGATCAGGGCGGTGGCGGTTGTTATCTGCATGACGGCGGCCCAGTGACCAAGCGCTTCGGTGCCGACGAATCCTTCCACAAAATACCGAGGCATTTGAATGGTAAGACTTACCAGCGCCGCGACTCCTCCCATGGGCAGAGCCGCTCTGGCGAGGTCAGTCATCCTCGTCCGATGCCAGAGCGGTTTCGCTGAGCCGCCTTCCCGCCGCAGCAGCGCGCGGACAGCCGGTATCTCGTACGCGAACAAGACGAGGAGGTCAGCGGCCCCCAGCGTGAGAAGCGCTAGCGGCAAGTTGCCACTACTGGTCCAGGTAAGCGCGAACGCGACAAGCCCGAACGCGGCCCTCAGCGCCGACGCCGTTGTGATGCGTTGCCACTGGTCGGACTGCTGTAGGCGGCCAAGGAATACACCTCTTGTATTCTCGGCGAGCTTGACGAGCGTCAGGGCCAGGGTCGTCGCGACGTTGTCCCAGCCCGGCCGCATTAGGGCGAGCACGACGAGGACGGCCGCGAACGCCACGCAGTTTGTCACATGCCGCAAGGCCAAGTACTCGCCGAAGCGATACTCTCCCCGCGCATCCGTTGTGACGAGCCCTCTTAGCTGCAGGCGCGACAGCAATGTAATGGGCGTGACGATGGAAAGCGCTAGCGCATAGCGGCCCAGCACTGACGCGCTGCCCAGCTTCGCCAACAGGATAACGATGCCGGCCTGAGCGAGCATCGTCGCGCCCTGGCTACCGGCGGCCCACACCACACCGTGGTGCAGGCGCTGCGTGAACCCGGCTGTCTGCTTGTCGCGGTTCATCCGTTGGATGATCGACGGTTAACGGCACCACTCGTAGCGGGGCGCACTATCCCATGGTACGGCTCACGTTCTGCAAGCGTAATTGCTTGGTTTCAGGGGGGCACGCTGATGTAGAAAGCTCGTCGAGCGTGCCAAGGGGATTTTACAGCGCGAACTCGCATTGGATGAAGAAACGGCTTACCTGACGCTACAGAGGCAGTGTCGCCAGCGGCGTATGAGTATGAAGAAAGTGGCCGAGGCCATCGTCTTGGCTGACGACGTTAGACGGACGCAAGAAACCCTAGCGCCTCAATAAGAGGCGAGCCGTTGACCAGAGTCGGTTCGTTTAGCTAGAACGGCGGTCCGTAGCCGTGGCCTGAGGACGCATAGCCGGTCGATGGGCCACGGTCGTTATTACCGCGTCCACCGCCGCCGCGCTTTCCTGTCGGCGCTTGTCCACCGTTACGCAAGGCGTTGAGCAGGTTCCGGTGGAACGAACAGAGTTTGCCGTCCGGCGCGGGCTGGCCGCACTTCTGGCAAACGGCTGCCATCTGCGGCTGGGGCTGTAAGCCCTGCGCCACGCGGCTGCCGTTACTTTGTCCGCCTTTATTGCCGTTGGCTCCGCCTCCGCCCTTCCTTTTCTTCTTGCGGAAGGGGCGGGCGGGCCTTCCCGACCGTCTATTGCCATTACCATCTGAGGTTTGGTTTCGCATGGTTGTGGAGGCTGTTTTTAGGCTTCACTTCGAAAGCCTGTGCAGATGCAGCCTGCAAGTCAGCTCTTAAAAGAACAATTGGCGTTGGTGATCAACCCGTGTCGATTGCTGGATGCAATCAGTGCGCCCCACTGGAGGGTCTGGACGCTACACGTTATCGGATGATCACTTTGCAGCATACATCAGCTTTCCGTGGATTACAAGTAGGTTTTTTCGCCTACCGACAGGGCTGATCCGCACGCCGCCGTTGTCATCCTACTTCCGGCCTGAACCCATTCCCTGTCAGTAATTATGACGTTGTTGCGCTCGAATCGGTTGCAATGTCGTCGTGTCTCGACCGGACCGTTGTCAGCCGCGTTCTTCAAGAGCATTCCTGGTATGTGAGGGGTTCGGAGCACGATGTCACGCACCTGGCCCGGCGATTCGACGCTGGTACACTGGAGCCTATTCGTCGCCTCCCCGGGGTATAGATCGGTATGTCCACTGAACCAGCCACGATCATGGAAGGGCAGAAGAGCCCGCTTGATCGGGCCCTCTCCGTCTTCGCTGACGTTCGCCCCGGTGAAGGCGTAACCGCACTCTTACTTGCGTTCAACGTATTCCTGTTGTTGGGCTCGTACTACCTGCTCAAGACCGTTCGGGAGCCCCTCATCCTCACCGAGAGTGGCGCGGAGGTGAAGAGCTACGCGGCGGCGGGGCAAGCGCTTCTGCTGTTGTTGTTGATCCCTGCCTACGGAAGCTTCGCCGCGAAGGTTGACCGGTTGCGCCTCATTCGCTGGGTGACGCTGTTCTTCATGTCGCACCTCGGGATTTTCTACGTACTGGGCGCGGCGGGCACTCACATCGGCGTTGCGTTCTTCCTTTGGGTGGGCATATTCAACATCTTGGTGATCGCTCAATTCTGGGCGTTTGCGAATGATGTTTTCACCGAGGACCAGGGCAAGCGGCTGTTCCCGATGGTGGGCGTGGGAAGCTCTCTGGGCGCATGGATCGGCTCGCTGACCGCCGGCCAACTGTTCGACGTTTTCGAGCCGGAGTCTGCACCCTACAACATGATGCTGGTGGCGGGCGCGGTTTTGGGCCTCTGCATTCTGGTGACGCAGGTTGTCAACCGCAGAGAGAGTGATCGGGCGGCTGATCGCAACGAGACGGCGGAGAAACCGCTCGGCAAAGAAGGCGGCTTCAAGCTTGTGCTGGGGCAACGTTATCTGCTGTTGATCGCGATTCTGATTCTCCTTCTTAATGGCGTCAACACAACGGGTGAGTTCATTCTCGGCAAGATGGTTTCGGCGGAAGCAGTCGCCGCGGCGGGCACAGCCGCGGACGCTTCGGCGCAGATCAAACAATACATCGGATCGTTCTATGGGAACTTCTTCAGTTGGGTAAACCTACTTGGTTTTCTGTTTCAGTTGTTGCTGGTCTCGAAGATCTTCAAATACGTCGGTGTGCGAGGGGCGATGTTCATCCTGCCTTGCATCGCGCTCGGCAGTTATGGGCTATTGATCTTCATGCCGGTCCTCGGTATCGTGCGCATCGCGAAAATCATGGAGAACAGCACGGACTACTCGATCCAGAACACGGCGCGGCATGCACTATTCCTACCCACAACCCGCGAGGCCAAGTACAAGGCGAAGGCCGCGATTGACACCTTCTTCTGGCGGATGGGTGATCTGTTGCAGGCACTGATCGTCTTCATCGGCGTCCAACTGGCTTTTGAGATTAAGCACTTTGCTCTGGTTAACGTCGCTCTCGTGGTGGTATGGCTCTGTGTCGTCGTCGCGATCAATCGAGAACATCGCAAGATCAGCAAAGACGACCCTGAGGCACTGCCCAAGGCGGCTTAGAGCCCACTCGTCCAATGGCGACGGTGACCTGCGATGTCGCGCATATCTACTAGGACACAAGCCCCTCGAAACGTAGTAGCACTGCTGGCCGGTTTTCTGGTCCTCGGGATTGTGGGAAATCCGCCGGCGCATCTGAGGGCGCAGAATCTCGATCCGAGCGATGCCTCGCTCCAGGCCCTTAGCGACGGCTTTGAAACTCTTGCCGAGCGCGCCACGCCCGCAGTCGTTCAGATCGTGACATCCGGCTACGGGCCGATCGAGGACGGCAATCCGTTTGCCGCCACGGTGGCCCGGCAGCGCGGCGGGGGTTCGGGTGTCATCCTCGATCCCAACGGCTACATCGTCACGAACGCGCACGTTGTGGACGGGGCCGGACGTGTCCAGGTGCTGTTGGCATCGCGCCGTAACGGCGACCCGGAGCCGCGCTCGATCCTGAAGCCGCAACCGAGTTTGCGTGAAGCCAAGGTTCTCGGAGTCGACGTCGAAACCGACCTGGCCGTGTTGCAGATCGACGAAGTCAATTTGCCGGCTCTTGAACTGGCTGATTCCGATACGGTGCGACAAGGCCAGATTGTGTTTGCCTTCGGTAGCCCGCTGGGCCTTGAGAATACGGTCACGATGGGCGTCGTAAGCTCATCCGCGCGCCAACTTGAGCCCGACCACCCGATGATCTACATCCAGACCGACAGCGCTATCAACCCGGGCAATAGCGGCGGGCCGCTACTCAACGTGGAAGGCGAAGTGATTGGGATCAATACCTTGATCTTTTCGCAGTCCGGTGGCAACGAGGGCGTCGGGTTCGCGGTCCCCAGCAACATCGTTTGGACGGTCTACAAACAGCTTCGCGACAACGGCGTCGTGCGGCGAGGCGAGATCGGCGTGACCGCGCAAACGATTACGCCGCTGCTGGCCGCCGGGTTGGGGCTCACACGCGATTGGGGCGTCATTCTCGGTGACGTTCGCCGCCGGGGGCCGGGTGAGATCGGCGGTCTCGAGGTAGGTGACATCGTCCTCTCACTCAACGGCAAACCGATGGAGAACGCACGGCAGTTCCGCGTGAATATCTACCAGCGAACGATTGGAGACGTTGTCCGGCTCGAAGTGCTGCGGGGCGACGAAACTCACGACACTTCCGTGGCCGTGCTGGATCTGCCCGATGGTCCCGCCCGCTTTTCCGGTATGGTGACGCGCCAGGAGCATCTCGTCCCGATGCTGGGTATTCTCGGGATTGACCTGACGGAGCAGTTGAAAGCCACACTGCCGCCTCTTCGTAAGCCTTCAGGGGTACTCGTGGCGGCTCTTGTTGCCGATGGACCTTACTGGAAGACGTTGTTCGAGCCGGGAGATGTGATCTATTCCGTGAACCGGACGCCGACCCGCTGGCTCGACGAATTACGAGATGCCCTGGCAGGTCGCATGCCTGGAGATCCCGTTGTCGTCCAGTTAGAACGCCGAAACAGCTTGCTCTACGTGACGTTTGAAATGGAGTAAACAAGCTGCTCGAAGTGAACGAAGCGGTTCGCTTCGTAGCGAAGATGATAAGGTAGAAATTCGGGCTCTCGGTCGCCTGAGTCTCTCCCAGCGACAGCGCTTCCGCTCGTCGGAGCACCGACTAATAGCACCGTTGCTCCCTTTCGGGATAACTGGGGACTACTGACAATAATGCAACGAATCCTTTGGCTGCTCGGGCTGCTTGCCTTCATGATTACGCTGGTGACGTTCGCGTCACACGATACCCATGGGGGCGACCACGGGGGGCACGTCAGCGTCTATCAGTTCCTGTTTGCACTCGTTACGATTCTCCTTGCCGCGAAGGTTGGGGGCGAGGTCTTCGAGACCTTGGGCCAGCCCGCGGTGCTTGGCGAACTGGTTTTCGGCGTGATTCTTGGGAACTTGTATGTGGTTGGCATCACGGGAATGCAGAGCATTCAGGGCAATGGCATGCTCACGTTGGTCGCCGAGCTCGGTGTGATACTGCTGCTTTTCGAGGTGGGACTTGAGTCAGACCTTGGCGAACTGCTCGAAGTGGGCACGACGGCCTTGGTTGTCGCCATCCTCGGAGTGATCGTACCGATCATCTTGGGTTACGGCGTTTCGTCGTACTTCCTGCCGGACGCGGCTTGGTACGTACATCTGTTCGCCGGCGCGACGCTCGCCGCGACGAGTGTCGGTATTACCGCGCGCGTCCTCAAAGACCTCGGCAAGATGGACACGAAGGAAGCGCGGATCATTCTGGGCGCCGCCGTCGTCGATGACGTGTTGGGCCTGATCATCCTCGCCGTAGTCAGCGGCATCATCAAATCGATGAACGCCGGAGGGGCGACGGACGTCTCGGTCTGGCCCGTTCTCGAAATCATCGGGAAGTCGATTCTGTTCTTGGTTGTTGCTATGGTTGCGGGACGCTACGTTGGGGGCAAGATCCTGCAACTGGGCGCGACGGCCAAGGTTGGTGGCATGGCGGTTGTGCTGAGCGTCTGCCATTGCTTTGCGCTGGCCGGATTGGCCGAATTTTTTGGCCTCGCGCCGATTGTCGGGGCGTTCGCCGCCGGGTTGGTGCTCAACGAGAGCCACTACGAGGGCTATCCGCACATGAAAGCGGAAAAGTTTGAAGAGATCGTTTCACCGATCAGTTCGATCCTTGTACCGGTGTTCTTCGTATTGATGGGGTTGAAAGTCGACTTGCGCCTTTTCGCGGACGTCAATGTGCTTACCTTCGCAGCGGGCTTGAGCTTGGCCGCCATTCTCGGCAAACAGGTCTGCTCGCTGGGTGTGCGTGAGAAGGGCCTGAAGCGTCTCGCGATTGGTGTTGGGATGATTCCGCGCGGCGAGGTTGGGCTGATTTTCGCCGGTATCGGTTCCTCGCTGATGGTTGCCGGTAATCCGGTCTTCGACGCGGCGACGTTCTCGTCAATGGTCGTGATGGTGATGGTAACGACATTGGCGACGCCACCGCTTTTGAAGTACCTGTTTACGAAAGACGACTGATCTCTAGTCCCTATCCGTGCACGCTGCCTTGAATCGGCGTTTCCGGATCGATTGCTAACCAGAACATGGCGCTCACCGCGTAGTAACCGGCCGCGATCAACAGCGGCAGCTCCCACGATCCGTACGTCTCGACCAGCCAGCCGAAGGCGACCGGCGCGATCACGCCGCCGATCTGCCCGAGTGAGTTCATCGTGCCCGAGACCGTCCCGGCATGCTCGCGACCGACATCAAGGCACGTCGCCCAACAGACGGCGAGGATCAAGTCCGCCGCTCCGAAGCTGAGCGCGAGGGCTGCGATGGCAACGGTATTGTTCTCGGCGAGCGCGGCAACCGAGAGTAGAACGGACGCGGCCAGCAGGCCTCCCATCGTAGGAATTCGACGGGCCCAGCGCAGCCGGATATGCCGCGACAGGTAGTCCGTCAACATGCCACCTAGCAGGTTGCAGACTGCTCCGACGAGCAACGGCAACATGGCGTAGTAACCGACTTGGTTGAGTGGGATGCCCCGCGCTTCTTCCAGATAGGTCGGGAGCCAGGTGAGATAAAAGTAGAGGCCGAAGGCGTATCCCGAATACATCGCGCACAAAGCCCAAACATTGCGGCTGTGCACCAGCAGCGCCCACGGGACGTCATTTGATTGAGCGGCAGTCGCTCGACCTTGCTGGATGAAAGCCAGCTCTTCCGCGGAGACCGCTGGGTGCTCTTCCGGGGAGTTGCGATACCAGGATGTCCAGAAGAAGGCCCAGACAATTCCCAGTCCCGCGAAAACCCAATAGACGCCCCGCCAGCCCACCATGCCCATCAGCGCGATCACAATTGGTGGAGCAAACGCGCCGCCAAGGCGGCTGCCGACCATGATGACGGCCTGTGCCCGGCCACGCTCGGAGAACGGGAACCAACGCGAAATCGCCGAGGCCGAGCCAGGGAAAGCCCCTGCTTCGCCGCAGCCGAACAGGAACCGGATGACCAGCAGGCTCGTGTGGTTCCAGGCAAGGCCTGTGGCCGCCGTGAAGGCCGACCACCAGATGACGATCCGCGTGAGAAGCGATCGCGCACCAAAGCGGTCGGCGAGCCATCCGCCGGGAATCTCGAACAACACGTACCCGAGGACAAAAGCGCTGAAGACCTCGCCCATCTGCGTCTTGCTGAGGCCTAGCTCGGCCGACATGACGGTTTGCGTGGCGCCGATGCAGACACGGTCGAGATAGGTGACCAGCGTCAGAGCGAACATTAACCCGAGAGCTTTGTACCGTGCGGGCATTCTCGACAGGATACTATGCGGCCCGACATTGCCCTTGCGCGTCGATTGGCCTATTCTTGGACATTGCTTGCGGCAAGCCTGTCCCGCCGTTTCACTGGAGGCGTCTTTTCATGACATCGTTTCAACTTCGACTACCCCGCTTCGCGGCCCTTTGCGGGATCGCCGGTTTCTTGTGGACCGGTTTGGCGGCGGCGCAATCCGTGCCGCTCCAACCGTTTGCGCAACAGGTCCGGCGGTTGGAAGACGCACTCAATTACATTGGCCAGCCGCTATCCGCCGCGGACCACTCTGAACTCAATCGCGCTCTCGCGGTTGAAGACGAGGCGCAGGCCGTTGCGCGGCTGCAGGAAATCCTCGACCAATACGTGCTCGCCGAAGTCGACATCAACGCCGAGAGCCGGGTGAAGGTCAAGCAGGGCCAGGCCAAGCCGGTACTGGTGGAAGAAGGCACCCGGATGTTCCTCGTGAAGGTCATTAACCAAGCCGGCGTGACCGCACCGCTTGCCGTCGAGAGCCCGAACAGCGGGCCGGCCTCGTTGCGCTCGCAGGGCGAGAAAGAACCCGCCATGGAACTGACCCAGGAAGACGTCAAGGAACGTTGGGCGAACCTTGAGATGTACAACGATCCGCCGATGGCGCCGCGCCTTTCCGGCCTGGGTATCGAGTATCAGATCCTTCAGATCTACAGCCGCGATCGCGGCCAGCGCTCGGCGAAGATTGCGTTCAACGTCGGCCAAGGTACGCAGGACATCGGCTTCCGCAACGACATCCTGGTGCTGTTCAACATCAAGGACGCTAAGCCGGTCACTCTACGGGTTCGCGACGAGAACGGGAAGCCGACAATCGCGTCGTTCACCGTTAAAGATCTGCAGGGTCGAATCTACCCGAACCTCTCGAAGCGCTTGGCCCCCGATTTCCCGTTTCAGCCACAGGTGTATCGAGCCGACGGCGAACAGATCCGGTTGCCGGAGGGCTACTACTCGATTGAGTACGGCGGCGGTCCTGAGTTCTACACTCGCACCAAGGAACTGCCCATTGACGAGAACGCGCCCGCCGAACTCGACTTTCAGCTTCAGCGCTGGATCGATCCGTCAAAGTACGGATGGTGGTCAGGCGACCATCACGTTCACGCTTCCGGGTGCTCGCACTACAAGAACCCGACCGAGGGCGTATTGCCACAGGACATGATGCGCCAGATCCTCGGCGAGAACCTCAACATTGGCGCGGTGCTCACATGGGGGCCGTCATGGTACTACCAGAAACAATTCTTCAGTAGCCAGGATGACAAGCTCTCGAAGCCCGAGCGCGTGATGCACTACGACGTCGAGGTCTCGGGCTTCCCGTCGAGCCACGCCGGCCACTTGGTATTACTAGGCCTGAAGGAGGACGACTATCCCGGCACGACGCGCGTTGACGAGTGGCCTTCCTGGGATTTGCCGGTTCTGCAGTGGGGCCAGAAACAGGGCGGCATCGTCGGCTTTTCTCATTCCGGCTGGGGGCTTGAGGTCAAGAGCGACAAACTGCCCAACCATGAGATGCCTGGCTTCGACGGTATCGGGGCCAACGAATTCATCGTCGACGTGGCGCACGACGCGGTGGACTTCATCTCAACCGTCGACACGCCGTCGGTTTGGGAACTCAACATCTGGTATCACACGTTGAACGTCGGCTTTCGGACGCGCGTGAGCGGCGAGACCGATTTCCCTTGCATCTATGACGACAAGGTCGGGCTCGGACGCAGCTATATCAAGCTCGACAAGTTGACCTATCAAGGTTGGATCGAAGGCGTTCGCGACGGGCGTTGTTACGTCAGCGAAGGCAAGAGCCATTTGATGGACTTCGCGGTCAACGGTGTCGAGGTGGGGACCCAGAAGAGCGAGGTTCATCTCAAGGGACCGCAGGAAGTCCGAGTGACCGCCAAGGTTGCCGCCTTTCTTGGCCGCTACGCCGATCCGAGCTTTCACAATCTCGGCTACGAGAAGAAGCCTTACTGGGATATCGAGCGGGCGCGTGTTCCGAATACGCGGGAAGTACCCGTGGAGCTGATCGTCAACGGCAAGTCTGTGGCGACGAAGAACCTTCTTGCCGATGGGCAAGTCCAAGAGATGGCGTTCGACGTCACGATCGACAAGAGCAGTTGGATTGCGCTGCGCATCCTGCCGTCATCACATACGAACCCGATCTTCGCGCTGGTCGATGACAAGCCCATCCGTGCGTCGCGGCAGAGCGCCGAGTGGTGCCTGGCGGCGGTCAACCAATGCTGGAGTCAGAAAGCCCCGCGTATTCGCGATTCCGAGCAGGCGGCGGCGCGCAAAGCCTACGATCACGCCCGCGAGGTTTATCGCAAGCGCTTGGCGGAATCAAACATGTAGCAGGTTCAATGCGGACCCGGTAGACGGGGTTCGAGCGGGCTGTGCCGGAAGAGGCAGACCGATAGCTGTGGAATACGGGATGTCTCACCGCGCGGCCGAAATGGGCGCTCGCCGTGCTGGTGGCCTGTGTCGAGGATGCGTTCCCAGCAGCATTCGGGTGTTGGCGTCGGCAGGTGAAAATTCACCGGCGTTTGGCCGCCGTTGAAAACAAGGAAGAGATCGACGTCCTTTGACTCGGATGGGTCTTGCGGCGCGGCCAGCCAGACGCCAAGGCAACGGGTATCGTGGCGGCCCCAGTCTGGCATTTCGAGTTCGCGGCCCGACGGCAGATACCAGGCCACATCCTTCGCGGTGCCCGGTTGGGAAGCCTCGCCCAAGAGAAACTTGTCGCTGCGAAACGCCGCGTGACGCTTCCGAAGTAGCGACAGGCGCCGTACGAATGCAAGAAGGTCGCTGCGTCCCGAATCAAGATCCCAATCGAGCCAGGTTAGCTCGCTGTCATGACAATAGGAGTTGTTGTTGCCCTGCTGCGTTCGGCCGATCTCGTCGCCGGCGGTGAGCATCGGAACGCCCAACGAGAACATCAGGGTCGCCAAAAGGTTGCGTTTCTGCTGGGCGCGAATGCGCAGGATTTCTGGGTCTTCCGTCAGCCCTTCGACGCCTTGGTTCGAGCTGTAGTTCGCGACGTGGCCGTCGCTGTTCTGCTCTTGATTCAGCTCGTTGTGCTTTTCGTTGTAACTAACAAGATCTTCGAGCGAGAAGCCATCATGCGCCGTGATGAAATTGATCGATGCTCGCGTGCCGCGTTTCGCCCCCGCGAACAAATCACTGCTTCCCGCCAACCGAGTCGCCAGCGGCGCGATGCCGTCTTCGCCCTTCCAGAAACGCCGCACGTCATCGCGGTAGTGATCGTTCCACTCCGACCATCCGGGTGGAAAACCGCCGACTTGGTAGCCGCCTTGTCCGATGTCCCACGGTTCGGCGATTAGCTTGACACGCGACAGAACGGGATCTTGCCGGACCGCGGCTAGAAATGCGGAGCGGTGGTTGAATGCATCGGGTGATCGAGCGAGCGCGGACGCCAGATCGAACCGGAATCCGTCGACGTGCATCTCTTCGACCCAGTAGCGGAGACTGTCCATCACGAGTTGCAGCACAGGGGGCTCGGTTAGATCGAGTGTGTTTCCCGTACCCGCGTAGTCGATGTATCTGCGTAGATCACGCGGATCGAGGCGATAGTACACCGAGTTGTCGAGGCCGCGCATCGAGAGCGTCGGTCCCATGTCGCCGCCTTCCGCCGTGTGGTTGTAGACAACATCGAGAAGTACCTCGATACCGGCGGCGTGCAGGCCGCGTACCATCGTCTTGAACTCGCGCACAACGCCCTGCGGTGACGGATCGCTCGCATAGCGGCCGCTGGGGGCGAAAAAGCCGAGCGTGTTGTATCCCCAGTAGTTCGTTAGGCCGAGCCGCTGCAAACGGTGCTCGTCCACGTGATGATGCACCGGAAGCAACTCAACCGCCGTAACGCCCAGCTTGCGCAGGTGCTTGACGGCGGCGTCGGAGCACAGCCCAAGATAGGTGCCGCGGATCGGTTCCGGCACGTCGGGATGGCGTTGCGTGAACCCCTTGACGTGCACTTCGTAGATGAGGCTGTCGGACCAAGCGATATTCGGCGGACAGTCCTTCTTCCAATCGAACGAAGCGTCGATCACAGCGCCGAGCGGCGCATAGGGCGCACTGTCGCGTGGGTCGCTGACGACGTCCGCCCCACGGTCGCCGGGGAACAAGCCGTAGAGGGCGTCGCCCCACGTGAGATCCCGCCCGACGGCCTTGGCATAAGGGTCGAAGAGCAACTTCTGTGAGTTGAACTGGTGGCCGCGGTGAGGCTCGTCGGGGCCAGAGGCGCGAAACCCGTAGAGCTGCCCCGGACCAAGCCCCGCCACATAGCCGTGCCAAACGTCGTCGGTTCGCTCGGGAAGAGGGATGCGGTGTCTCTCGCCCTCGTCCGCCGGATCGTTGAACAGACACAGATCAACTTGCGTGGCGTGGTGAGAGTAGACCGCGAAGTTGACTCCGCCGCCGTCCCAAGTCGCCCCGAGCGGGTAGGGTTGTCCGGATTGAATGTCCTGTTCCATCTCGTCCCAGAGGGCAAAGCCGCTTGCCCCAAACAGCGTATAGTGACTTATTGTCGTCTTGATCGGCAAACGATGAGAGAGCCTTCACGATTGAGATCCGCTGTGGGAATGGGCGTGCCCTCGGGCGGCCACGGATTCGGGACGGCTCCCGTCTTCCTCGCGTCGATCAGCACGATACTTGGCGCGGTCATGTTCCTGCGCTTCGGGTACGCCGTCGCGAACCTGGGGCTGACCGGGGCGATTCTACTCATTCTGCTCGGGCACCTGGTCACGATTCCCACCGCCATGGCGATCGCCGAAATCGCCACCAACCGGCGTGTCGAGGGCGGCGGCGAATACTACATCATCAGCCGCTCGTTCGGCACGAAGATTGGCGGCGCGATCGGTATTTCACTCTACCTGTCGCAGGCGATCTCGTTAGCGTTCTACATGATCGCCTTTGGCGAGGCGTTCGAGCCCGTGATGGCGTGGGTCAAAGCGACCTATTCCCTCACGCTTGCCAATCAGGCAGTGAGCCTTCCGGCGACCTTGCTGCTTGTTGCGCTGATTCTCTACAAAGGCGCGGATCTCGGGGTGAAAACGCTCTGGATCGTCAGTGTGATCCTGGCCTTGACCCTCGCCATGTTCTTCGCGGGTGGCCCGACGGACGAGGTGGCCAACGCTGCGACAGCGATTCCAGTCAGCGAGACCGTCGAGTTTCCTCATTCGTTCACCCTCGTCTTCGCGATTTGTTTTCCGGCCTTCACCGGCATGACGGCCGGCGTTGGTTTGTCCGGAGACCTCAAGAACCCGCGCCGCTCCATTCCGCTCGGCACGTTGGCGGGAACCATCACAGGGATGGTCATCTATCTGTTGCTTGTCACCAAGCTGGCGGGAAGCGCCACACCCCAGCAGCTTGAAGGCCAGCTCGTGATGGGTGAGATTGCTCTGTGGCCGCCCATCATTCCGATCGGTCTGGCCGCGGCCAGTCTGTCATCGGCGGTGGGCTCGATTCTCATTGCACCCCGGACGTTGCAGGCTCTGGCTCGAGATCGCGTACTCCCCACGGCGCTGCTCAATAACGTGATGTCAAAGGGCCGCGGACCAGCCCATGAGCCCGTCAACGCGACCCTGGCGTCCGGCGTATTCGCCCTGCTTTTCGTGGCGTTGGGCGATGTCGATACCGTCTCTCAGATCATCAGTATGTTCTTCATGGTGACGTACGGAGCGCTGTGTTCCGTCTCGTTCCTGGAGCACTTCGCTGGCAATCCCTCCTACCGGCCCTCGTTCCGCTCACGTTGGTATGTGTCGCTGCTGGGCGCGGTGATGTGCTTCATGATGATGTTCCAGATGGATCCGTTCTACGCGGCGATGTCGCTGGTCATCATGGTGATGATCTACATCGGCTTGAATTACGCGCATCGCGGCGAACGGGGGTTCTCGGCGATTCTGCAGGGCGTGATGTTCCAGCTCACGCGGCGGCTGCAGATCGCTTTGCAACAGAGCCGGGCCGGGACGCGGATTCAAGACTGGCGGCCGTCCGTTCTTGCCGTGACGCGCCATTCGCTCGACCGGCTGGCACATTTCGACCTCGTTCGCTGGATCTGTCATCGCCACGGCTTCGGCCAATTCGTCCAATACATCGAGGGCAAGCTCTCGGTGGATTCGGAAGTCTACTCGCGAATGGTCGAAGAGAAGATGATCCGCCGGACGGAAGCCAGTCACGCGGGTGTGTTTGTCGAAACGATCGTGGCGCCGAAGTTCGAGCATGCCGTCGCGCAGGCCGTACAAATGCCTGGCATCTCCGGACTGCCCAATAATACGATGCTGCTCGGGTTTTCCCGCGAACATCCCGAGGAGATCGCTGAGGTGGAAGAGGCGGCACTCGTTGCCACGCCTCTCGGGTTCAACGTTTGCATTCTGCGTTCTTCGGAGACGCGCTTCGGCTATCGCAGTGAACTTCACATCTGGCTGACTGACCACGATTTCCAGAACGCCGCCCTGATGATTCTGCTGGCGTACATCATCGTGGGGCACCCGGAATGGGCGCAGGCCGAGATCAAAGTGTTCGCGTGCTATCCCGAGGAGAGCATCGACAAAGAGCTCGATAAGCTCAACGAAATGATCACGCAGGGGCGTCTGCCGATCTCTCAGCAGAACCTTACCGCTATCCCCTACAGCGATCACGTCAGCTTCGACCGTGCGATCGAGAAGAACTCCAGCGACGCGGATCTCGTCGTCCTCGGTTTCCGCTACTCGCAGATTGAAAGCGACTCGAGTTCTTGTCTGCTGGCGCACGCTGCCCTCAACGAAGTGTTGTTTGTCAGCGCCAACGAGCAGATCTCGATCTTTTGATTCAGCGCCGCCGCGTCGCGGTTGGCCTCTTAAGTATCGGGTGGTCGTCCCACAGGCTCACCTCACCCCGGCCCTTGTGGTCCGAATGAACTTCTTACTGTTTGTCAGCGGTACGGTTATGGTTATGAGACGTAAAGATCGCATCGACCAATCGTGAGCAACTCGACGTTACCCGCGCAAGGACAGCAATCTGCTCCCGGCAAGCAACGCTGTCGGCCAAGTGGGGATAGTTTATAGCATGATTAACCTCACCCCAGATCTCCTCGGCCAACGTCCGCACCTGTACTTCGCACGTGCACGGCGTCCGCTTGTTCGGCGCGATCACGTAGTGAACACTTGTGTAAAGGCTTTTGCTCTTGACCGTGTCCACCTTTATCGACTCAAAGTATTCTCTAGTTTCGTCGTCCCAAGTACGTGCGCTTGGGCCCTCGAGTTTCTCATATTTCTCTTCCTCAAATACACTTTGAAGACACCGGTTGATGTCTCCAAACTGCTTTGTGTATAGATGAAGAATCCTGCATCCCGCCAGATCGGTAATCTTAGTAAAGAGGTTATCGGTCGTGATATCAAGGGGTGCGTCACTACTCCGCGCTGCGATTGTTTTGCGTGCCAGTTTTTCCCTGAGATGGTCGGACTCCTTGACCCGGGATCTAAAGGAGTGGACCAGACCTCGAAGCTCCGACTGTGCCCGCAGTGCTTCGACAAGCTGCCGGAGCAAAGTTGAGAAGAACTCTCGGTTCTCGTCAAAGTGACGGACTAGCTTATCGACAGTCTTCTTCTCTCTGGCTTTCAATTGTTCGTATGCTACGCCGGGCATGGCTTTCGCTCAGGTCGTTCGCGCAACGACCCGCTTCGCTAGTGCGCTAAAAGCGGCTCGTGCCTCTTCTCGTTGATCAGGTGATCCCGCGCTCACGTCCCATATGGGAACGCCTTGCTCCAACGCGGGTGTTACGAGGCTACCCAGATCCTTGATGAGCCCGATCCGAAACGGCGTTTTCCCACCACCTGCCAATCTTGCAGAGATAGTAGGCACTACGGATACAACATCAGATCTGATGTGTT
>Ga0114996_10002297_pt1 | contig 24782 bp, 20 predicted proteins | sample ArcticOcean_MG_C_4_FD_87039 | JGI IMG/M metagenome (GOLD analysis project Ga0114996, IMG submission 87039) | Marine microbial communities from western Arctic Ocean - ArcticOcean_MG_CB4_134 | ecosystem: Environmental > Aquatic > Marine > Oceanic | place: Arctic Ocean: Canada Basin | collected... | reverse complement strand
TACGACGCACACCCTTGGTACGGTCCGTTGAGTGCCGGGAAAGGCCGGGGCCTGGGGGCCGCGATGCGAGTTTTCGCATTGGACCCAGCCGCGACGGAAGCGGCCGCCAAAAAGTTCGGCTCGGTCGTCGTAAAGACGACCGGGGACAAACCTCATGGCTGGCGCGAGGTAATGGTGGCCGACCCCGACGGCTACGTCTGGGCCGTGGGAGTCGCTACTTAGACCGACACCCTCCGGCAGCGCCGGGCCGGGTTGTGTAGGGGGCCATAAGCCTCAGGGGCTGCGGTAGACCATCACCCCGTCTACCAGCGGCGGCTCGACCACCCGGCCGCCCACCGCCCACACGCCGCCGTCGGGGTCTATCCACACGGTGTGGAACGCTTCCGAAAGCGTTATCCCCGTCTCGACACGTTCCCATGACCCGCCATCCCAGCGGGCAACGGTGCCTCCGACGCCCACGGCGTAGCCAACGCGTTCAGCCATGCGCACGCCAATAATGTGCGGCGTGCCCTCGGGGGTGATGTCGGCCCACTCTTTGCCGTCGTACTCCAGCAGCCGACCGTTCGCACCTGAGCCACCGACTGCCACGATCACGTCTGAGTTGCCGTGCACCGTGAACAGGCTTCGTGCGGTCTCGGTCGCCGTTCGCGTGACTTGACCGTCTTGGAAGCGCAGGGCCACCCCGCCGGTGCCGATCACCCAGACGTCGTCGGCCGACGGCCCCCAGACCTTGAACATGGAGTGGGCCTCGGCCAGGTCTGCCGGGAAGCCCTCGGCGTCGCTCCAGCGCCCACCGTCGTAGCGCCACACGAACGCACCGTCGGACACGTTGCCGCCTACCGCCCAGAGATTATCGGGCGCCGTTCCCCAAATGCCGAATACGGTTCCCCGGCCGGGCGTTTCCATCAGGTCGAGACGATCCCCCTCTCGGCGCAGGATCATGCCGTTCTGCCCGCCTAAGTACACAGGCCCATCTGGAAAACCGAACACCCACCAAAGGTCCCCGGTGCGGCCGGTCTGAATACGCGACCATGCCGTTCCGTCGTAGTGGAACACCAGTGGCCCCGTGCCGTCTTTCGGGTCAGCGCTGACGGCCCAGATGTCGTCTGTGTCCGTGCCCCAAATGGAGATGAGCGCGGCGGGGAGCCCGGCGTCTACGACAGTCCACCGGCCCGTCTCGTCTATCGGGCCGCCGCCCCCAGAACAGGCTGCGGCCAGGGCCATGATGATTGGCAGCCAGACAAACGGGGCGGCTTTCAGTTGGGAGAGTCGGGTCATCGGGAACTTGCCTATGCCGAGGTGTTTATTTCGATTGGCCGACGTCGGCGACGCTTGCGCGCCGGGCGGGGCGAGCGGCCTTCGGCAACATTGTCGCGTGCCCGGTCCCACATGCGGCAAAACGAGCACACCTCCGTCGTGGTGGCCTGGCCGCACTGGAGGCACTCGCGTAGCTCGTGGTCGTCCGTGTCGGCTAATCCAAGAGCGGGCTGCACCTTTTCAATGAACTGCAGCAGGAAATTGTGCTTGGTGCCGGGTGAGTGCAGTTCCAGAGCGGCCAACGCCTCTTTGTACCTGATAGATGTCGCACCAAACGCGTTCGGGCACTCCTGCGACTCGTAGTCGATGCCGCTGAGCAACGCGTACGCAGCCGTCTCTCTCTCGGTGAGGGTGTACAACGGCTTAACCTTCTTCACCAGTTTTGGCCCAGCAGAAGACGAGGCTTCCAGCACGGGCGACTGGCGAGCCAGGTACCCCGTCTGCCAGCGCAGAACGTTGCCGAACAGTGTGGCCGCCTCGTCGTCCAGGTTGTGTCCTGTGGCCAGCACGTCGAACCCTCGTTCAGCGGCCTCGCGGTTCATCACGTAGCGCTTGCTCAGACCACACCCTGAACAGGCGACTCTGCCGGTGTTCAGAGCCAGCTCGGGGATGCCCATCCCGTAGGTCTCGGCCAGGTCGATGACGATAAGATCGAGGCCTCGCTCGTTAGCGAAATTGACGGTCTTTTCGTGGGACGAGCCGGAGTATTCGCCTATTCCCAGCTGAATGTGCAGGCCGGTCACTTCGTAGCCCTGTCGCGACAACAGATCCCAAAGCACCAGGCTGTCTTTGCCCCCGGAGACCGCCACCAGCACCCTGTCGTCGGGGTCCAGCATCTTCTTGCGCCGAACGGCATTGACGACCTGGCTGTCGAAGTAGGAAACGAAGTGCTGTTTACAGAAGGACGAGTTATGCCGCCGCAGGTCTATGACGGATCGCTCCTGGCAGTTGATGCAGCGCATTAGCCCCCCGAAATCGCCGAGACGATCTCCACGGTGTCCTCCTCGGAAATATGGCGGTCACCGGTGACCAGTTCGCCATTTACAACGACGAGATGCGACTCGGGGTTGAGGTCCAGCTTGCGCAGCAGCTGGTCGACCAGCTTCACGCCCTGCACATCTAACTCGCGTCGCTGCGGGTTCCGAATCTGTACTTTCATGAAGCTACTTCGGGCATGAGGAGATCATAACGCCCCGTACCTAGATGGAGCGATCCCATGTTGGGCCGGAGCTATCAGGCACAGGACGTGCACTTATGGGGCCGGGCCGCTATCGGTTGGGCGTTACGACCATGACACCGTCGCGCACGGGCAGCAGCACGTGCCTCACCCGGGCATCGGTCTTCACGTGGTCGTTAAGCGCCGCTATCGCCTTATCAGAGGTGCGTTTGGGGTCGAGCACGGTTCCGCCCCACAGGGTGTTGTCTATTGCGATGATGCCGGTGGGCGAGAGCAGCTCCATCGCCCGGTCGTAGTAGGCGATGTAGTTTTCCTTGTCAGCGTCGATGAACACCAGGTCGAACGGCGCTTCCAGTGTTGCCATGGTCTCCAGCGCCGGCCCGAACCGCTGGGTAATCTTGCCGGCCAGGGGGCCTTGCTCAATGTGGTGCCGGGCGAACGCACCGGTCTCCTCGTCGATGTCGCAGGTAATCAGTTCGCCGTCTTCGGGTAGCGCCGCCGCCATCATTTGGGCCGAGAACCCGGTAAACGTACCGATTTCCAGTATCCGTTTTGCGCCCACGGCCAGCGCGAGAATTTGTAGCAGGGTTCCCTCAATGGGCCCCGACAGCATGCCCGCATCGTCGCGGGTCTCGTGCGTGGCGCGCATCAGTGCGTTCATGTGCGGCGGCAGTGCCGTCGTGTGATCGACCGCGTACTTCTCTATCTCCGGTGAAACCATGGTCAACGTCATGTTCGTTCTTGCCCTTTCGTTTTCGCTCGGAACTGGGAATTCAGGGTTCGACACTGTAATCATAGCGGTAAGGTCCACTGGCCGACCCGGCTGCCGGAATTGATTTTCACAACCCAACGCCCTAGCCTAGCCGCATGTACACGGCATACCTGAACGGGGAGTGGATTCCATCGGACGGAGTCAGCATCGGCTGGGCCGACCGCGGGTTCCGCTTCGGAGACACGGTGTTCGACGCTGCCCGCACCTACAACGGGCGCATATTCAAGCTTGACCGCCACGTGGATCGACTCTACCGGTCGCTCAAGTACGTTCGTATCGACCCCGGCCTGACCGAAGAGGCTTTCGGGGCAGTCGTTGAGCAGACTGTCGAGCGCAACAAAGACCGGCTGAACGAAGACGGCGACTTCCAGATATACATGTTCGTCACCCGGGGCCCCGGCCGTTTCGCTGTGGACGCCGGGCCGCCCTCTGTAGGCGTCGTCGCTTACCAGTTGCCGTTCTGGCGTATGGCTCCGTTTCTGGAAGCCGGGGCCCATGGCGTCATTGCGCGGTCGCGCTCGTACTCTTCGGAAATGCTGGAAGGCAAACTCAAGCACCAGAGCCGCCTGAACATGGAGCTTGCCGAACTCGAAGTAGCCGACATCGACCCCGAGGCCTTCGCCATTTTGCTGGACCGCGACGGCAACTTAACTGAAGGCACGTTCAACTCCGTGTTTATGGTGAGCGGGGGAGTGCTGCGCACGCCCAAAGACGACTCCATATTGCAGTCGATATCTCGGGAGACGGTGTTGGAACTCGCCGCCCAACTGGGCATCCCCACGTCGGAGGAGCCGCTGCAGCCGTACGACCTGTACACAGCGGACGAGGCGTTCTTCACGTTCACCGGTCCCGGCGTGCTGCCCATGACGAAGGCTGACCACAGGCAGGTCGGCGACGGAACTCCCGGCCCGATCACCCGCCAACTATTAGCCGCATGGTCAGAAATGGTCGGCCTCGACGTGATCGACCAGGCCAACCGCTACTGGAAGCCCTAGTTCGCCCCCAGGCTTGCCGTTATACTAGTTCGCCTCAGATGCGGTTTTCTGGGATAATCGCTGAAAACATGCTGAATAACACGGAGGTTTCGTAATGTCAGACGGACTGGTCGCATACATGAACGGGGAGTGGATCGACTCCGACGATGTGAAGATCGACCGGCGTGACCGGGGCTTCCGGGTCGCCGACACAGTGTTCGACGTCGCCCGTACGTTCGATGGCGTCATCTACCGCAAAGCGCAGCACCTCGACCGGTTCTACCGCTCCCTCAAGTTTGTCCGTATCGACCCGGGTCTGACCATGGAAGAGATGGGCGACATCTGGGAGGAGTCGGTCGAGCGCAACCGCCACCTTCTGCCCGAAATGGGCGATTTTTATATTTACCCCTTCGTGACCAGGGGTCCTGGCCGCTGGGCGTACGACGCGGGGCCTCCGACCGTCGTTGTCGACACCTACCAGGTCGACTTCGACCGCTTCGCCCACCTCTACGACGACGGGTCGCACGGTGTCATCGCGAAGACCCGCAGCTACCCATCGACCTCTGCTGAGCCGAAGGTCAAGCATCACAGCCGCATGAACTTCAACATGGCCGAGTTGGAGGCGGGGGACGTGGAAGACGGCGCCTACCCGATACTTTTGGACCAGGAAGGCAACGTAACTGAAGGCACCGTGAACAGCGTCTTTCTTGTCACGAACGGCGTCATAAGAACGCCTGGCGACAGCGCCCTGTTGCAGAGCGAGTCCCGCGCCAGCGTCTTCGAGCTTGCCGAGGCACTGGGCATCCCCTGCGTGCAGGAGGCCGTTCAGCCTTACGATGTCTACACTGCGGACGAGATGTTCGTCACCTTCACCGGTCCCGGTGTGCTGCCCATGACCAAGGTGGACAGGCGGGACATCGCCGACGGCAAGCCCGGCCCCATAACCCAGCAGCTAATGGCGGCCCTGAGTGAGAAGGTGGGAGTAGACATTCCGGGACAGGCCCAGAGGTTCGCCCAGTCGTCGACCTAGTATTGCCTGGCCGCCCATGGCGATAGAGTTCCTGGAGCACGCCGAGGTCTTTCGAGACGAGTTCACGACCACGCTGCGTGACCTCGTTGAGATCGAGTCGTTCAGTCACGATAAGGTGGGGGTCGACACCCTTGGTGCATACGTGGCCAACCGGCTCCGGGAGGCCGGGGCTTCGGTCGAATGCCGGCGCCAGAACGAGGTTGGCGATCACCTGATCGCGACGCTGGGCACCGGCGATACGCAGGTGCTGGTGCTCGGCCACTTGGACACGATTTGGCCGCCCGGGACACTCCGGACCTTCCCGTTCCGTGTCCAGGGCGGTAGCGCCTACGGCCCTGGTGTGTTCGACATGAAGTCGGGTCTGGCGATCACCATTCACGCCCTCAAGAGCCTGGCTGATCTCGATCGGGTCCCCGACCGGCGCATCGCGGTGCTGCTGACCACGGACGAGGAGATTGGCTGCGGCACCTCCCGCGGACTCATCGAGGAGATGTCACGGGAGAGCGAGTTCGTCCTCTGCATGGAGGCGCCGCTCGGTCAGGGCGGTGCGCTCAAGACGGCTCGCAAGGCGCTGGGCATCTTGCGGGTCGTGGTCGAGGGGCGGGCCGCGCACGCAGGCAACGACCACAAAAAGGGGATCAGCGCGGTGGAGGAGATGGCCCACCAAGTGCTCCGACTGCACGCGCTGACGGACTACGAGCTTGGCACCACAGTCACGGTGGGCAGGGTCAACGGCGGCGTCGTGGGTAACCAGGTGGCCGGACGCGCCGAGGCGCTGGGTGACTTCCGTGTCAGCAACCATGAGGAAGAGCGGCGGGTGGTGGAGGCCATCAAGAGCCTGACGCCGGTGCTGCAGGGCGCTAGGGTCACAGGGTCGGCCGAGGTGAGCCGTCCGCTGATGCTGCCCTCCGCCGATTCGCGGCGCCTGTTCGGGCTCGCCGCCCTGACGGCCTCCGGCATCGGACTGGAGCTCATGGAGGCGAGCGCCGGCGGCGGCTCCGACGCGCAGTTCGCAGCCGCGCAGGGCGTGCCCGTGCTCGACGGCCTAGGCTGCCCCGGCGACGATATGTTCACCGAAGACGAGCACGTGGTGCTGGCGGGCATGGCCAGACGCGTGGCGCTGCTCGCCTCAATTCTCGAGGAGGTGCGCCTTTGATCAATACCGTCACCGGTCCGGTGAGCCCGGAGGACCTAGGCTTCACCATGGCCCACGAGCACGTGCTGGTCAGCTCCGCTGGTATCAATCACACCTTCCCCGAGCTGGTGGAGCGCGACCGTACCCGTGACAAGGCCATAGTACAGCTAACCGCCGCGAAGGCGGGCGGTCTGGGGACGATCATCGACGCCACGCCGATGGATCTCGGACGCGACGTCGCCCTTCTACGGGAGGTTTCGAAGGCCTCGGGCGTCAACATCGTCTGCGCTACGGGTGTCTGGTTCGATGTCCCGCGTACTTTCTGGCTGATGACGCCCGAAGAGATGGCGCGCCTCTTTGTCAGGGAGATCGAGGAGGGCATTGAGGGCACAGGCGCCCGGGCAGGGGTGATCAAGGTCGCCAGCCACATCGGCGGGGTGACGCCTCAGGCGGAGCTCGTGCTGCGGGCGGCCGCCATCACCCAACGTGAGACCGGCGTACCGATCACCTGCCACGCCTACGCACCCGAGCGGGTGGGTGACCGGCAACTCGACGTGCTGATCGACGCCGGCGTGGACCCGGGCCGCATCTATATCGGCCACTCGGACGACAGTGGTGACCTTGATTACTTGGTTGGAGTGGTGGAGCGGGGTGCCTGGCTTGGCCTAGATCACCTGACCTTCGGGCATCGCGACGGCGCACTGACACTGGAGCAGCGGCTGGCCAACCTGATGGCGCTGCTGGACGCGGGTCATCAGGAGCGCATCCTGTTCGGCCAAGATTGGGCGGTGAACATGCCCGTGCTGGGCGCTGATCTGCTGCGCGAGCGGGAGGAGTACAACCCGCACGGCTACCTGTTCGCCATGAACGTGGTCTTGCCCAGGCTGCGTGAGATGGGTGTGCCGGAGCCGACCATCGAACAAATTACTGTGGACAACCCCAAGCGCTTCCTGACGCCCGTTAAATAGAGTCACCCGTCAGACCCCCGGAGTGTGGGGGAGTCAACCACACCTCTCCGGGAGGGTGAGTGGGAAAGAGAGACCCCATGTGGCCTGATGCCATTCAATGTCCGGTTACGCTGACCTTCGACCTCGATGGGCGAACCCTACCCTTGATAAGGGACCCAGAGGCCGAGGAGCGCATCTCGGTGCTGTCCATGTCCGACTTCGGGCCGAGGCGCGGCGTGTGGCGCATCCTCGACCTGCTGGAGGAGCACCGGATACCGGCGTCGTTCTTTGTCCCCGGCTACATCGCCGAACGCTACGAGGACACGGTGCTGGAAATGGTCAGGCGCGGCCACGAGGTTGGTCACCATGGCTACATGCATGAGCCGCCCGCCTCGCTGACTGCCGAGCAGGAGATCGAGGTGATGGACCGGGGGCTGGCGATTCTCGAAGGGATCACCGGCGAGCGGCCCAGAGGCTACAGGGCGCCGTCCTGGGATCTTTCGGTTCGTAGCCTCGACCTCGTGGCGGACAGAGGGTTCCTCTACGACTCTTCGATGATGGACGACGACGTGCCGTACTTACTGGAAACCGAGTCGGGCCCGCTCGTGGAATTGCCTGTGCACTGGTTTCAGGACGACGCTGCATACTTCTGGTTTCATCGCGGGGCCGGCTCGATGAATACGCCGCAGGACGTTCTGACCGCGTGGCAGTGGGAGTTTGACGGGATGTACAAGGTCGGGGGTGCGTTCATGCTGACCTGCCACCCCCAGGTTAGCGGCCACATGTCGCGCCTGGTCATGCTCGACAGGCTTATCCGGCACATCAAGGCGCACCCCGACGCCCGCTTCATGCGCTGCATGGACGTGGCGGCGATTGTTCGGGAACGCGCCGACGGGCCGAACAACGGGTAAGGCTCTCACGCTAAGGGCGGCCCTCGTCATCGCTATGGTGTTGGCGCTTACGGGCGCCGGTTGCTCGGGCGGCGACAACACTGATGGCCTAACGGCAACCCTCTCGCCCGAAACAGAGGCGCCCAAAAAAGAGGCCGCTCTACTCATCGTCGAGGCCATGCAGCTTCACACAGAGGGCGACTACCTCCCGACCTTCCACATGCTCACCGAGGCCATTCGCCTGGACCCGGAAAACCCCAACGGCTACTTCTTCCGGGGCAACGCCCAGCGAGCGACGGGGCATCTCCCCGAGGCGGCCGGAGACTACACGGTCACGGTTGATCTGGACCCCACCTTTCTCGAAGCGTTCGTACAGAGAGCAGGGACGCGCGAGGCCCTCGGCGACCTGCCTGGTGCAGAGCGAGACTATTCGGCTGCCATAAATCTCGATTCCGACCGGGCCGACCTGTATCTCGGCAGGGCGCAGGTCCGGTTCGAGCGGGGCGCGATAGACCAGGCCATCGCAGACCTCGACGCGGCCACAGCGCTGGACCCGGCCAAGCCAGATGCGTACAACGACCGGGGCCTTGCCCACGTAGCATCAGGCGATCACTCAATGGCGTTGGGCGACTTCGCCAGAGCCATCGAACTCGACCCCGAATACGCCGCTGCCTACGCCAATCGAGGCGAGGCCTACGCGGCTTTAGGTAGCCACGAGTCGGCCCTGGACGACTTCGAGGCGGCCGTCCGGCTGGACCCGATCTCGGCGTCCAACTACACGGGCCGGGGTAATGCCCATCGCGACCTGGCGCGATACGAAGACGCGCTAGAGGACTATGATCGGGCGATTCGGCTAGACCCGAACAGCCCAGATTCGTTTTTCAACCGGGCGCTGGCACTGGCGGCGATGGGCCGCGTGGGCGAGGCCATACGGGACCTCAGAACCGTGCTTCGGCTAGAACCGGCCTTCGACACGACTGAACTCGACGAAGCACTGGAACCCGAAGCCGCCAATTAGTGCGCCCAGATTTGGGCTCACTGGCTAATGGGCCCAAATTAGTGCGAGGGGTACCGGTGCCCCGCCTTCACAGTGGCGACATGCGTTAGCCGATGGTTCGCGTTGACGGTAGTCCCGTAGGAGTCGGTCAGGTCGAACCGGCCCTCCTCCAGCTTTAGCACCGACACGTCGCCTTCGGCCCCCGGCGTCAGCGTGCCCAGCTTGCCCGTCAGCCCCATGACGTCCGCCGTGGCCTGGGTCGTCAGTCGAATGGTGTCGTACAGCGACAGTCCCAGATGCAGGAATCGCGACAATATGGTGACGTGGTCGTGCACCGGGCCGTTCACGTTGTAGGCGTGCAGGTCACTGGAAATGTTGCCAGGGTAGAAGCCGTCCGCCAGCGCCCTCTCGGCTACCCGGAACGAAAAACTGCCGGCGCCGTGGCCAATGTCGAAGATGACCCCGCGCTTTTGTGCCTCCCACATACCCGCGATGACCTTCCCGGCGTCGTCGAGAATGCCGTGTTTGGTGCCGTGATAGGCGTGAGTGACCACGTCACCGGGCCGGAGCATGCTGACCAGCTCCTCCATAGGCGTAACCGTGTTACCTACGTGGATCATCAGGAAGCCGCCCATGGCTTCGGCTGCCTCCAGCGCGCGTTTGACCGCGCCGACGTCGTTGCCCCTGGCGATTGGTTCTGAAAGCCGAGCTTTGATGCCGAGAACGAGATCCCGGTTGTCACGACCGACTTTGGCCGCCGCTTCCGCGTCGGCCAGGTCCAGGTCGGTCAGTTCGCCGATGTCTTTCGATATCAGGCCGAGGGTGGAAATGTTGATCAGCGCCAGCAGCCGGGTGGAGGCGGGTTCCATGATGAAGCGCCTGAAGGCGGCGAAATTTGTCGCCCCGGACGAGCCCGCGTCCAGCGCCGTAGTCACGCCCTTCGCCAGATTCGTCGAGTCGGGCTCGATGCCGTACTCGTTCCCGCCCCAAAAGTTGTGCACGTGCAGGTCGATCAGGCCGGGCGTGACGATCATCCCGTCTGCGTCCAGTAGTTCGGCGGCATCGGCCTCGGGCAGGCTGTCTGCTATAGCCGCCACCTTGCCCCCGGCCAGCGCCACATCCATGACCCGGTCGATGGTTTGCGACGGGTCGATGACGTGGCCTTTTTTTATTAGCAGGTCGTATTTAATTGGAGTCCTCCCCTTGCTGCTGATGCCGTCTGCGGGCGCGTACGGCAAGTATGCCTAAAACCAGCGGGAACACCACTATCATGGCGCCCAGGACGATAACTATAGTGCCGGGCCCCAGCCCTACCGCAGAGTCGATCTGGTGTTTTATCCAGTCGGCAAGCTTGGGGTCTATCGCCCCTGCGTGATGCGCTAGAAGGCGGTCAGGGCCCACCGGAGTCTCCTGTTGCACTCGCCTGGGCACTGGCTGGGGCACTTACTGGCGAATAGCGGGCCGAGTACTTGCGCTCTTTTATGGACAGGGCCGTGATTGCGGCCAGCACCAACAGGGCGGCCCCAGCGAGATAGGCTGGGTCGTAGGTGTTGTAGCGGTCGAAGACCAGGCCGAACACGTAGACAGCGGCGGCGCCTCCCATCTGGTGAGTCATGTTTATCAGCCCGGCCAAAACACCAAGGTGTCGCACTCCATAGACGTCGGCCGCTAGCGCTGTGGTCAGTGGCACCGTGGCCAGCCAGGACATACCGCCGATTATGGCGAAGCTCCACAGCGCCGCCTGTCCGGGCAGAAAGACCAGCGCCAGGAACGCGAACGCCCGAATGAAATAGACGCCGCCCAGCAGTACCCGGCGCGGCATGCGGTCTGACAACAGCCCGACGGCAACGATGCTCAGGCCGTTGATGCCGCTGAGCACGCCGAATGCGATGGCGGCGGTACCGGCGGAGATGCTCTCGCTCTCCGCCCAGCGGACGAAGTGAACGGCTATCGAAGCGGTGGTCACCCCGCAGACGACGTACGCAAGAGAGAGCTGCCATATCGGCGGGGACGAGAGCGAGTCCCGCCACCTCTTCGCATCCAGCGGCCCGGCGGGCGGGCCAGACCGAACGCCATCCCCGGTGGGCGCGTCATCTCCGTCGGGCTGCAAGCCCATATCTGACGGGTCGCTGCGGACCACCAGTGCAATTAGAGGGACCGCCAGGCCCAGAATAATCAGACCCATGACGAGCCAGGCCGTGCGCCAGTTGGAGAAGGCGAGCAGGTAGGCGGCGAAGGGGACCAGCACCAACCCCCCGGCCGAGCCCCCGGTGGTCAATAAGCTGATGGCGACGCCGCGCTTGCGCCTGAACCACCGGGCGACGATAACCCCGGCCGGGGTGAACGAGACACCACCGGTGGCAAAGGAAATGATGAACCCGTAAAGGCCGATGAGGACGTAGACGTTCGGCACCGCAGCCATGGCGACGCTGCCGCCGCCCATTACTAGCAGGCTGACGAGAATGACGCCGCGCCCGCCCATAACGTCGGTGATGCGGCCGAAGATGGGCTGGGCGAGGCCGTTCATCAACCACCCCACTGCGGCGGCTATGGAGACGGTGGCGACCGAGACGGAAAAGTCGTCCTGCCAGGTCGACACGAACACGCCGTAGCCCTGCCGCAGGCCAACCGAAAGAAAGATCGAGAAGAACAGGGCCAGGGCGACGTACCAGCCGTAGAAAGTCCCGCCCCGCCGAGCTCGCCTCGCCATCGGCAAACCCTAGCATAAGGACCAATCCGCACCGGCCCGCGTCTCCGTATTCTCCGTCGTACGGGTGTCGCGGCGGCTTATAAGCGCCCCGCGACCGATAGAATAGGCGGGTTATGGGTCCTGACACAGGCGCGGGCGCGCCAACTCATGAGGCACAGCTACTTGGTTTACCCCGGCGGTACGTTCGACTCGCCGCGCTAGCGCTCATCATTGGCCTGGCACTTGCCTTGCGCGTGTATGGCCTTAACTGGGACGAGGGCATCCCATACACGCCCCACCCGGACGAGCGCGCCATTCTGTTCAAAGTGGCCGAGTTGTCGCCGCCCTCTCCAGGCAACCTGGGGTCACTTTTTGACGCAGAAGAGAGCACCTGGAACCCGAAGTGGTTCCCATACGGTTCGTTCCCGCTCTATCTTCTGAGGGGCGTTCAGCTGGTGTCCGAGTCTGTGGGGGCAGAGATAACCGACCTGCGCGTTACCGGCCGGGTCATCTCCGGCCTTGCCGACGTGGCCACGCTGTTCGTCGTTTTCATGCTCGGGTCGCGCCTGTACAGTCGCCGCGTGGGGCTAATGGCCGCAGGCCTGCTTGCGGTCGCGGTCCTGCACATCCAGCTCAGCCACTACTTCGCGGTGGACACGTTGCAGGCCATGTTCGCCGTCGTTGCGCTTTTCTTCATGTACCGGGTCGCGCGCAAAGGCGGCGTGGGCAACTCGGCGTTGGCGGGGCTCTTTATGGGGCTCGGGCTGGCGACCAAGGCCAGCCAGTTGCCCATCTTTTTGGCGTTCGGCGTTGCCCAGTTGATGTACCTGTTTGGCATGGCCGGGAGCCAGGACTCGACGGGCGATTTCGTTGACCGGCTGCGCACGGTCGTGGCCGGGTCGGCCATCGGACTCGCTGTGGCCTTCCTCGCCTTTTTCATCGCCCAGCCGTACGCCCTGCTCGACTGGAGCCGCTTCAAGGCCGACTTCACCGAGCAGTCGGAGATGGTGCGGCGTATCCGCGACTACCCGTTCACCCGGCAGTACGCCGACACCATTCCGTACTGGTACCTCATCAAACAGCACGCCGTGTGGGGGCTGGGGTTGCCCCTGGGCCTGCTCGTCTGGGGGGGCGGGCTGTTCGTCGCCGTGCGCGGCCTGTCGTGGCGGCATGCGCTCGGGTATTTAGCGCTCGGCCTGGTCCTGCCCGCCGCCATTTTGATCTGGTCGAACTCCATAGTCACCGTCGGGCTCTCGGCCGTCATTGCGACCGCCATGCTGCTGGCGACGCTGCCCCTGCGCCGGGCCGACACGCGCATCGAGGTGCTGTTCCTGGCCTGGGTCGTGCCGTACTTCCTCATTACCGGCGCGTTCGAGGTCAAGTTCATGCGGTACGTGATCCCCATCACGCCGTTCCTCATCCTGTTCGGCTCTCGCCTCGCGTTCGCCTTCTGGGAGCAGGGCCAACGCCAGTTCGCCAGCTTCAGGGGCGGGCAACACCTGCGACAGGCGCGCTGGGCGATGATCGCCATCGCAATATTCATAGCTGGTTCAACGGCTTTCTACGCCCTGGCCTACATGAACGTCTACTCCGAAACCCATACCGCCGTCAGGGCCTCGGATTGGATAAACGAAAACGTGCGCAAGTCGACCCTGGTGCTAAAAGAACACTGGGAAGAGGGACTGCCGGGGCTGCATGCCTACAGCATGAACGAGCTACCGATGTACGACCCCGACGGGCCTCAAAAACTCGACGTATTATCGGAAGAGCTGGCCGATGCCGAGACGCTGGTGTTCTTCTCCAACCGGCTCTACGGCACCCTGCCGCGCATCCCGGAGCGCTACCCGGCGAGCACCGCCTATTACGAACTGCTCTTCTCCGGCAGGCTGGGCTACGAGCTGGCGGACTTTGAAGCTACCTACCCGTCGCTGTTCGGTGTCAGCTTCGTACACGACACATTCTCCCGGCCTGGGCTGCCCGTGCCGGAGCCGTTCGACGACTTCCGCTCGTCGGCCATTCCCATCAACCTGGGCCACGCCGACGAAAGCTTCTCCGTCTACGACCACCCCACGGTGCTGGTGTTCAGAAACGTGAAGGGCTTCGACGCCGAGACCATTCGCAGGCTGGTAGACGCGCAGACGCCGCCCCGAATCTCCCAGGCAGCAGCGCCTGAGGGCCCCGTGCTGACCGACGACGAGTTCGCTATCCAAGTCGAGGGAGGCACCTGGACCGACATCTTTTCGCCGGACCGGTGGACGTCTCGCGTCCCCGTAGCGGCCTGGCTATTGGTGGTCGAAGGCTTGGCGCTGCTGGCGCTGCCGCTGACGCTGTGGCTCATGCGGCCGCTTCCGGACCGGGGCTTCCTGTTCGCCAAGGCCATCGGCATCCTGTTCGTCAGCGTACTGGTATGGCTGCTGGCCAGCCTGCAATGGGTCCCGTTCTCTCCCCGCTCCATTGCGCTGGCGGCCCTGATTCTCGCGGGCGTTTCGGGGGTCGTTTTGACCTACCGGCGGGACGACATTGTCGAGTTCGTCAGACGGCGCTGGTCGCTGCTGCTCATAGGCGAAATCGTGTTTCTCGCCGCGTTCTTCGCGTTCCTTGGGCTGCGCATGGCCAACCCCGACCTGTGGCACCCGTTCAGGGGCGGCGAGAAGCCGATGGACCTCGCATACCTCAACGCCGTCACCCGGTCGACCATCATGCCGCCGCTCGACCCGTGGTTCTCGGGTGGGTTCCTCAACTACTACTACTTCGGCCAGTTCATCACCGGCATGCTCATAAAGGCCACCGGCATAGAAGTGCGCATCGCCTACAACTTGGCCATCCCGTTGTTCTTCGCCCTGACGGTCGGTGGCGCGTTCAGCCTGCTTTACAACCTGGCAGAGGCCAGCCGAAGACGGCTCCTCTCCGCTCACCGGGCTCGCTCTAGGGGCTTCTTCGGCCAAGGCTTCATCGCTTCCGAGTACGAAACTTCGACTAGCGCCGAACGTGGCATCAAATTCGGCGTCCCGGCCTGGGGGCCCGTTTGGGCAGGGCTGGCCGGGGTGGCGTTTGTCGCGGTGCTGGGCAACCTGGACGGCGTTATCCAGGTGGGGCACGGCCTCGCCAACGTAGCGCGCGGCATGCCGTTCGGAGAGTTCAACTTCTGGCAGTCGTCCCGCATGATGGCGCCCGACCCGCCCGGCTTTGAGATCAACGAATTCCCGTTCTTCACGTTCCTGTTCGCGGACCTGCACGCCCACCTGATGGCCATTCCGTTCACGCTGCTGGCGCTGGGTCTGGCGCTGACGGTTGTTCTCCGGCGGCCCGATGCCGCCTCTGGGGGCTCTCCGCGCTCTCCGCTCACGGGGTTCGCTCTTGGGGCTTCTTCGCGCGAGCGCTCATCGCTTTCGCGATCGACCGCTGCTGGGGGCATCTCGCTGTCGTGGCTCGCATTGCTGGCGACGCTGGGGGTCGTGGTGGGGGCGCTGCGGGTTATCAACACGTGGGACTACCCGACCTATCTGATTGTGGCCATCGCCGCTGTGTTCTTGGCCGGGTACTTCAGACACGGCGGGCTGAACGTAACCATGCTGCTCAGGCCCGCGCTGGAGGCCGTCTTCGTTTTCCTGGTCGGCTACCTCGTCTTCCTGCCGTTCCACCTGCGCTACGAGGTGTTCTTTTCCAGCTTGGAGACGACGACCAATACGACCGTCCTGTGGCAATTTCTCGCCATCAGCGCCCTGCCGGTGTTCATTCTCGGCAGCTTCTACCTGAGAGAGACCTGGTCGGTTCACCGCGAGAGGTTACGAGGCGCCGCCGGGTGGTTCGCCGGTCGGCAAGCCGAAGGGCCGAAGCCTGCGCTCTCGGAGCGCTCGACATGGCCCGCCGGTGCCAGGCTCGCGGTGTTTGCGGCGCTGGTATTCGGGGCAGCCGCGATCATCTTCGGGTTCGTCTTGCAGACGGGCAGCACAGTGCCGTTCTTAACCGGACTTGTGGCACTGGTGGCGCTGGTCGGCGTCGCCAGGGTCGCCTCTTTCGGACCCACGGCGCGCATGGACGCGTTCCTGGCCGTCACGGTCGGACTGTCGCTGCTACTGGCGATAGGGCTGGATGTCCTGCGTGTCGAGGGCGATATCGACCGCATGAACTCCGTGTTCAAGACCTACCTGCAAATCTGGGTGATGTTGGGGGTGGGCTCGGCCTACGCCCTGTGGCGGCTTTCCCATAACTGGCAAATCTCGTTTTCGAGCCTACGTCGCTATCCGGGCCGCGCTGCTTGGACTCTGGGACTGTTGCTGCTCGTTGCCGGTACGGCGATCTACCCGATCATGGGGACTCAGGACCGGCTGCGCGACCGGTTCCAGGCCGACGGACAGCCATTAACGCTCGACGGTATGGCTTACATGCGGGATGCGACGTTCACCGACGAGATGGGGCCTGTGCGCCTCGCTTACGACCTGGACGGCATCACCTGGATGCAACGTAATATTCTAGGCACCCCCGTCATCGTAGAAGCGCATACGCCGACGTACCGGTGGGGCGGCCGTATCTCCGTTTACACCGGCCTGCCCAGCGTCGTCGGCTGGCAGTGGCACCAGGAACAGCAGCGATGGGGCTATCGCCAGGACATCGCCCAGCGCATATTTCAAGTAAACACGCTCTACCAGACGCTAGACCCGGCGCGGGCGCTGCAAATCATCGACCGCTACGGGGTCGAGTACGTCTACGTCGGGGAGTTGGAGAAGCGCTACTACCCTGCCGAGGGCATTGCCAAGTTCGAAGGCGGCCTGCGGCCCTTCCTGGACCCGGTCTACACCAACGAACAGGTGACGATCTACAAAGTCCTACGTCCCTAGGCCGTTAATTGGAAAGTGATGAGGCCATCAGCCGAAGAAGCCCTGACGAGCGAGGCTTCGCCTCGCGGGGCATTAGTGCCCCCCGTCAGAGTTGTCCAGTCCTGAAATCGTGATCCGGTAGTCGGGGTTTGAGCCCGGGTCTGCCTCTACGATTACGCTCGCCTTCTCCAGAATTCGCTGGCAGTTCTGGCTCAGGTGCAGCAGTCGCAGGCTCTTGCCAGCGCGGTTGTAGCGCTGGGCCAGGTCCATGACCGCTTCGATGCCCGAGTGGTCCCACACCCGCGAATGCCTGAAGTCGATGACGACCTCTGCGGGGTCGGTTATGGGGTGGAACAGGTCCCGGAACGTACTGGTCGAGGCGAAGAAGAGCTGCCCGTGCAACGTGTAAACGCGCCGGTTGCTGTCGGGGTCTGTAGTGGACTCGACGTAAATGCCCCGGGCCGTATTCCACGCGAATACCAGTGCGGAAACTATCACCCCGACGACCACGGCGATGGCCAGGTCGGTGGCGACCGTGACCGCCGAGACGATGACCATGACCAGCGCATCGGACAGGGGGATTTTGCGGATGATTCTCAGGGAGGACCACGAGAACGTTCCGATTACCACCATGAACATTACGCCGACCAGGGCAGCGATGGGGATGCGCTCGATAAGCGATGACGCGAACAGGATGTAGATGAGCAGCAGTACCGCCGCCACGATGCCCGACAGCCTCCAGCGGGAGCCGGACTTGATGTTGATCATGCTCTGGCCGATCATCGCGCACCCGCCCATGCCGCCGAAAAACCCGGTCACCACGTTTGACGCGCCTTGGGCCATGCATTCACGGTTCTTCTGACTCTTTGTCTCGGTTATCCCGTCAATCAGCGTCTGGGTAAGCAGGGACTCGATCAACCCAATGGCGGCGAGGATGAAGGCGAACGGCAGGACTATCCGAGCAGTCTCGAACGAGAAGGGCACGTCTGGAATGCCGAACGAGGGCAGGCCCCCCGAGATGCTGGAGAGGTCGCCCACTGTGTTGGTGGCCACCCCACCGACGATGACTATGCCGGATACAACGAGGATCCCGGCGAGCGCGGGCGGGAAGCGCTTGGTCACCTTGGGCAGCAGGAAAATCACCGCCATTGTCAGGGCGACGAACCCGACCATAATCGCCAGGTCGCCCGCAGGAAGCCAGGCCTCGTGGCCGTCGGCCCCGGTGTGCTTGAAGCTGTCCAACTGGGCGAGGAAAATGACGATGGCCAGGCCGTTCACGAACCCGAGCATTACCGGGTACGGCACCATGCGAATGAGCGTGCCCAGCCGTAGCGCACCGACGGTGACCTGGATGATGCCCATTAGGACCACCGTTATGAACAGGTACTCGACGCCGTGGTCTCTCACCAGGGCGACCATGACGACGGCGAGCGCCCCGGTGGCACCGGAAATCATCCCCGGTCGACCGCCGAACACGGCGGTTATGAGGCCAACAATGAAGGCCGCGTACAGGCCGACCAGCGGCCCGACGCCTGCCACGAAAGCGAAGGCCACCGCCTCGGGCACGAGAGCCAGTGAGACGGTGAGTCCGGCCAGGATTTCAGTGCGAATCCTGGCTGGACGGGAAAGCTCGTCCATCAAGACTCCGGAATCTAGTGAAATTAGTTACAAACTACTAATGCTACACGTAGGGAGTCTCACCAAGTTCGCCTTTAGTTAAACGTGTGCCCCAACTAGCCCCAGTTGGGAGGGGTCCCGTCGTGAGCAATCTCGTTGAACTTGGACTCAAAGAAGATGAGCGGCTTGCCCTCGCCGACCTCTAGGTGCTCTACCTGGCCTATGAATATTGTGTGGTCGCCCTGGGTGAACTCTTCGAAAACGGCGCAGTCCATGAACGTCAGGCTATCTTCGATCTTCGCCCCGCCGGCCTTGGTGATCACAACGTCAGAGTCGGGTCCACCCACCCGCGTCTCCGGGGGCCGCGCGTAGTGCTCGGCGACCGTGACTTGGTCGTCGCGGAGAATGTTTATGGCGAACCGGCCGGAGTCGCGGATGCGCTTATAGGTATTGCGCCGGTGATCGACACACACCAGCACCAGCATGGGGTCGAGGGAGACCGACGCAATGCCGTTCGCGGCCATGCCGTGAACCTTCCCGTCTTCGTCGGTAGACGTTATGACCGAGACGCCGGTGGCAAACTTGCCCCAGGCTTTCCTGAATATATCGGTATCGGGCACCGCAACGCCTCCACTCCAAAATTACCCGCTAGCGCTTATAGCGCCGTCAGGACTCGGCCAGATTATATGGGAGAGGCCCCTGAGTCTTGTTGCGTCTGCGTCTCTTACGCCTGGACCTCTGGGCCATCACCGGCGTGGAACACAGCCACCACAATGGCCGTTGCCACCATCAGACCCGCCGACACGAAGAACGCCAGGGCCAGGCCGTCGGTGTACGCATTCGCCGCAGCGTCAGTGATGAGCCGCGCCTGCTCGGCCGGTGCGTCTGCTGCTACTGAAAGCGCCTGTCCGATAGAGTCGCGCACGCGCTCCGCTGATTCGGGAGTGAGGGTGTCAACAACGTCGCCGAGTCCGGACCGGTACCCCACCGCCAGGATAGAGCCCATAACCGCGATGCCGATGGCGCCGCCCACCTCGCGGGTCGTATCGTTCACGGCCGAACCCACCCCCGCCTTGTCCTGCGGTAGTGACGTGACTATGGCTTCAGACGACTGCGCCATCATCATCGCCATGCCCCCGGACATGATCATCATGGGAATGACGATGAACCAGTAGGGAGAGTCGGGGGTCAAAAGCCCGAACATGCCGAAGCCGAGCGCCCCGACGAGCAGCCCGAACGTCACCGTGGAGCGACCCCCGAAGCGGCGCTTGAGCGTGACGCTCAGCGGCGATACCAGTATGAAAATGCCGGTGAGAGGAAGCGTACGGACGGCGGCATTTAGCGGCGAGAGCCCCTGCACGAACTGGAAATACTGGGTGATGACGAAAAAGAACCCAAACATGGTGAGGAACACCATGGTTATGGAGATGCTGCCAATCGAGAACCGTCGGTTTTTGAAGAACCTGGGGTCGAGCATCGGCCAGCTCGTACGTAACTCCCACAACACGAAGCCGCTCAGGAGGCCTCCTGCCACAACGAACGCGGCTATGGTCAGCGGCTCGCCCCAACCACGCGCAGGGCCTTCGATAATGGCGTAGAGCAGCGCGGCCAGTCCGACGATGGACGCTACCGCCCCGACGTAGTCCAGCGCCCGTTTTTCTGAGTCCCTGGACGTCGGCACGATGGCCACCGTCGCAATAAGGACCACAGCGGCTATGGGCACGTTCACGAAAAAGACCGACCCCCACCAGAACGCCTCCAGCAGTATGCCGCCGCCCAGCAGGCCCAGCGCCCCGCCCGCACCGGCGAACCCCACCCATATGGCGATGGCACGCGAGCGTTCTTTCTTGGGGAAAACGACGGTGACTATAGATAGCGTCGCGGGCATCATCAGCGCAGCGCCCAGGCCCATCGCCGACCGCCAGGCTATGAGGCTGAACGGCGAGCCGGCGTAGCTGGCCCCAACGGACGTTACTAGTACGATGACCAGGCCGGCGATGAGCGCCTCGCGTCTGCCGAACCGGTCACCCAGCGCCCCGGCCGGTAGCAGAAAGCCCGCGAACACCAGCCCGTACGAGTCCACTATCCACAGAAGCTGAGTACCGGAAGCATTCAGCGCGCCCCGAATAGTGGGAATGGCGAGGTTCAGCGAACTGACGGCCGCCACAACCAGGATGAGGCTCAGGCACATCACCGTCAGGATCAACCAGCGACGCGGGTGGCCTTCATCTATGTCTCCAGTTGCGCCTTGGGTAGCACTAGCTGTCGTCACTTGTCTCCCTCTCAACATCCTCACCGCTCTACGTCCGCATCACCGGCTCCCTTCGCCGCACGGCGACAGAGGCACAAGAGAGAACACTACCTGTTCGTCGTCTCACATGGCGAGTCGTCCCAACAAGCCCCCCGTTTGACACCCGTTCGGGGGCGCTCCTAGAATCGGAGCTGAGGGGGAAGTGACTCTTGAGTACTAAAGCCTATGTATTGATCGAGACGTCCGTGGGGAAGACGACGGCCGTGTCCGACGCCTTGTTGGCCCTGCCCGCGATTGTCACGGTGGACGCCGTGACCGGTCCCTACGACATCATCGCGGTGGTGGACGCCGCCGACCTGACCGCGGTCGGCAACCTGGTCACGTCCGACATCCACACCATTGGCGGCATCGTCCGCACCGTTACCTGCCTGTCCATGGGCTCGGCCATTTAGGGCTTTTGTCCCGTTGGTGAACTTGGCCGTTGGTGAACTTGGCCGTGGGTAAACCCGGCGCGAGCGGCCGTTTGGCCGTTCCCTGCGTCGCCGTCGTCATCACCGATGCCACCGGCCGCGTCCTGCTCGGGCGGCGTGCCACGGGCGTGCGCACCGGCCTGTGGGCCTTCCCCGGCGGGGCCATCGAGCCGGGTGAGGACGTGTCCGCTGCGGCCGTCCGGGAAGCGCACGAAGAGACCAGCCTGGTTATAAAGCCCGAGCGGCTACTGAACGTAGTAACCAACCACTTCGATGCGTTCAGCGCGCTGGTCGTGGTCATCGCGGCCAGCGTAGTGAGCGGCAACGAGCGACCCGGCGAAGAGCTTTCCGAACTGCGCTGGCTGCACCTCACCGGACCACTGGCCGAGCCGATCCCGGAAATGGCGTTCGAAGGCGACGCTCACGTGCTGGCAAAGTTGGCCGCCGAGCCGGGCTTTGGACTGCCGCTCGGTTAGGTGAAAGTCAGCGCCCGCCGCGGGTTGCCCACCAGTAGCGCGTCGATCTGACCCTCCTCGAACCCCCGACGACGCAATCGAGGCACGATGCTGTCCAGAATGTGGGCAATGCCCTTGCCGCCGTACTTGGTGAGCGAGTGCTTGAAGTTGATGTCGTGGGACACGACGACCTGGTCTCCGAAGCCCTTATCCACCAGGTACTCGATCTTGTCCATCTCCTGCACGTCGCTCACGGCGGAGTCGTTGTACTCGCCCATGTACCGGATCGACGAGTCCTCGTAAGCGCCTAGGTGGTCGAACTCCATGAAGCAGCCAGCCTGGGCCAGTTCAGTCATGGCGCCCATGTCCCAAATCGCCATGCCCAGGTGCGCGAACACTATGTGGCGAGGGTCGGCACCGGACTCCACCAGAATTTCCAGGATGCCGTGGGGAGACCAGTCGTCGATACCAGGGTGGATCATTATTGGCGCGCCGGTCTCGACCTGCGCTCGTGCCGAGGCCCGCAGCACCTTACGTTCGTTCTCGCTCAGGGGGTGAAAATTTCCCACCTCGCCGATGAGGCCGCTCTTAATGCCCGTGTCATCCACGCCGAGCGTCACGTCCCGGACGATCTTTTCAGTCAACTCGTCCTCGGTCCGGTCGTCCATGTCGGCTGGATGAGAGACCGGCACGTAGTAGCTGCCGCCCATGATGATGTTTAGCCCCGTCGCGCGGGATATGCGGGCCAAAGCGAGGGGGTCGCGGCCGAGGCCCAGACTCGTAGCGTCCACCAGCGACACCCCGCCCGCGTAGCGGTACTTGAGCGCCTCATCTATGGCTACCTCGACGTCCCATAGCTGGCCGGTGTCGTGGTTGTGCGACCAGTTGGCCATCATCTTGCCCAGGCGGTCCATCGTCACCGGCGCGTCCACCCAGGCCAGCTGGGACGCCTCCTCCGGCATGTCGAAGTAGCACGCCAGGTCGACGAGCATGTGCTCGTGCATGATCGTAATGCCCAAATCTTCGGGCGCAAGAGTGCCCAGCACGGTCTGGACCAAACCCGTCTGCGTTGATGTCATGGCGTCCCCCCTACGGCGATTCGGGCAGTGATGGAGCACATCATACGGATGGCAGTCCCAGCCGGTACTCACAGTGAGCACCATCAGGCCGGGTAACTGCTAAGATTTGCCCGATGCCCGCGAATGCCCGCGAATAAAGGGAGGATCTGATGGACTACAACGCGATTCGCAAAGAGCTACGGGGACCGGCCATTTTGCTGATGACCCCGTTCGACGGCTCTTATCAGCTTAATACCGACGCCCTGCGTAAGAACGTACGTCACGTGGTGGACGGCGGCATATCGCGAGGCAAGGGCTTCATCATCTGCCCGTCCGGCACCGGCGAATACAACACCCTGTCCCGTGACGAGCACCGGGCCGTCGTGGAGGCGGCCATCGACTCGGCCAACGGCGACATCGAGATCGCCGTCGGCGTCGCCTCCAGTTCCCACTTCGAAGTCATCGAGCGCTGCAACGCCGCACTCGCGCTGGGGGCAAAGGTGGCGATGGTTCCGCCGCCGTACTACTACCACGGCATGGACCAACAGGGCGTCGTGAACTGGTACACCGAGATCGCCAAGGGCACCGACATCGGCCTGATGATCTACGACCAGTCGTGGCGTCGCCTGGGCGGCAGCGTGGACGGCCCGGCTACCGCGGTCATGGCCGAAATACCCAGCATCGTCTCGATAAAGCGCGGGTTTCTGCCCTCGTTCCAGGACTACGTCGAGACCATGGACCGCTACTCCGACCGGTTCGCTATCGTGGACAACTCCTACGGCCACCTTGCGGGCCTGGCCCACCAGCACGGGGCCACTTCGTACATCACCGGCATCGGCGCATTTTGGCCACAGGGCGAGGCCGAGTTCTGGGCGCTATTAGAGGCCGGTAAGTACGCCGAAGCCGACCTGCTGCACTCGCGCCAATCGACTTTCTGGCGTTATGTGGACGAGGACTTCGGCGGCTTCGCCACCAACGTCCTCAAGGCCTCGGCCGAGTACGTCGGCATCCAGGCCGGGTCCGTTCGCCCGCCCTTCCACGACCTCACCGTCGCCGAAAAGACCCGGCTCGCAGGCATCCTCGCCGAGCTAGGAGTGCCCAGCCCCTAAATAAGCAGCTTGCCCGCCTGCTTCACCACGTTGCCCTGGCTGACGATGGTGTCGACGTTGTGCAGCGTCCGGATGTCGGCCAGCGGGTCGCCGTTGATTATCAAAGCGTCGGCCGACTTGCCGACCTCTAGCGTGCCGGTCTCACCGGAGATGTCCAAACACTCTGAGGAAGTGCGTGTGGACGACACAATGGCGGCCATTTCCGAGATGCCCATGCCCTCGACCATGACTTGCGGGGTGAAGGCGAAGTCGCCGAACTCCACGTGGGCCATGCCGGTGTCCAGGCCGGTGACGAACTTAACGCCCCGGTCCCACATGTCCCGCAGAATGGAGTAGCGGCCCTCGGGGTCGTCCAGTACGGCAGACGTCGCACCGGGGTCCATCTCCACGCCCTTGATGTCGCGAATGGCGGCTATGGCGACGGTCGGGTCCACCCACAGGCCCTTTGCGGCCATCATGTCGGCCACCTCGGGCTTGTAGTCCCAGCTCTCGTCCGGGTTTTCCGATAGCCACGTGCTGTGAATGAGGTTGTGAATGCCCGCCTCTGCGCAGTTGGCCACGCCCACGGTGCCGTGGCAGTGTGCCGCGACCCGCACGCCCATGCGCTCGGCGTCCTCTACGGCCGCCCGCAGGGTAGACACGGGGTACTGGGCGGCGCGCACGTTGCTACGGGGGGTAAACGCGCCCCCGGTGGACATCATCTTTATGTAGTCAGCCCCCAGCTTTATCTGGCGACGGACCGCCGTAACCACCTGCTCGACGGTGTCGGCCTCGGTGCCGAAGCTGTTGCAGTGGCCGGCAGTCGTTGTGATGGGCGTGCCGGTCACCAGCAGCCTGGGGCCGGGAATCTTGCCGTCGGCTATGGCCTTTTTTATGGGGAACGCAATCTCGTTGCGACTGCCCAGGTCACGCATCGTCGTCACGCCAGATGCGAGAGTGGAGCGAACTGCATCTACCGAGCGCATGAGCAGTTCGTCGTGGGTCTCGTGCATGACCTGCTCATAGGCGTCGGCCTCGGCCGAGCAGTGCATGTGCGCGTGCACCTCTATGAAGCCCGGCGTAATGGTGCCACCGGCC
>Ga0114996_10002296_pt1 | contig 24784 bp, 17 predicted proteins | sample ArcticOcean_MG_C_4_FD_87039 | JGI IMG/M metagenome (GOLD analysis project Ga0114996, IMG submission 87039) | Marine microbial communities from western Arctic Ocean - ArcticOcean_MG_CB4_134 | ecosystem: Environmental > Aquatic > Marine > Oceanic | place: Arctic Ocean: Canada Basin | collected... | reverse complement strand
GGAGTATATAGCATTTCACAACACCATTGCTTCTCCTCAGCAAGCGGTGAAAACACCAATGCTCCAATTATGCCAAGTTGCCCAGTGTGGCGCAATCGCCCTGGCCTGAAGCGGTGTCGGTGTAGTTAGTATCGGTTATGAGGATCGTTCCAATCTATTAAGATTTAGCGGCGAGGCGAACGAATTTGGAAGAATAGGGGGTATGCAACAACTTTGCGGCCTCCGAGACGTGACGTTCCGGGTCGGCGAGCCATCGCAGCACGCCGGCGCAGGCGTTCCTCACTGGGAACGTTGGCACCCAAGCGATCACAGAACTACGCAGCGGGAGTTGCCACGGCGGAGCGGCGGTGCACGAGTGAGTAGACGCATGGCACGAGGACGAGCGTCAACATGGTGGAAACAACCATGCCTCCCAGCAGCGCGCGGGCCAGCGGAATCATCGCTTCATTGCCCGGTGCGAATTGAATTGACAACGGCAGCATCGAGGCAATCAACGTGAGCGACGTCATCAGAATCGGCCGCAGACGAACTTGTGCGGCCGACATCGCCGCATCGCGCGGCGACAAACCGTCGGCCCGGCGACGGTTGGCAAACTCGACCAACAGAATCGAGTTGTTCACAACGACGCCGATCATCATCAGGATGCCCATGAGCGACTGAATGTTGATGTGCGTGTTGGTGAAATACAGAACGACCAGCACGCCGCCCAATCCGAGTGGTACCGCCAGCATGATGATGAGTGGATCGATGAACGACCGGAACTGGGCCATCAACACGAGATAAACCAGCGCGCCGGCAACGAGCAGCCCCAGCCCGATTTGATCGATTCCCGATCGCATCGTTTCCACCGGGCCGCGAATGGTTGGGGTCACACCGCTTTCAAATTCCATGCCCGCCAAGTCACGTTCGACTTCCCTGGCGACCGAACCGACATCCCGTCCCGAGACGTTGACGTGCACATCGTTGACGCGGGAAATGTTGTAATGGGCGATTTCGCCGGGAATGTTCACTCGCTTGATTGTCGCGATGTTGGACAACGGAATGGTGACGGGGCCGTTGGGGGTATTCAGCGACAGCGGAATGTTGCGGATCTCATCGAGCGACTCAAATTCGTTCGATTCGTACTGCACACCCATGAAGAAGTCGACGCCTTTTTTGGGGTCAATCCAGATCGTCGGTGCGTATCCCACACTGGAGCCAAGTGCCGTCAGCACGGTTTGCGCGACCTCTTCCTGATCGAGGCCAAGGTACTTTGCACGCGTGCGGTCCACTTGCACGTCGAATTGAGGGTAGTCCAGCGACTGCGCAATTTGAACGTCTTCGGTTCCCGGGATCTGTTTCACGACATCGACAATTCTCTCGGCGGCATCGCGGCATTGGCCAAGTGTGCCGGCAGAAACCTGAACGCTAATGGGTGTCGGCACGCCTTCATTCAACGCCATGTTGACGATCCCGCCGGACACGAACAGGAACTGTTCGAGCGGGTAGTCATTGGCCAACTTGGTTCGCAGCGTTTTGACGTACGTTTGTGTGCTGGTCGAGCGGCCTTCCTGCTTGAGGTTGACGATGAGGTAAGCGGTATCCGGTCCGGAATTGGAACTGAGTACGGTCGAAAAACCGGCCCCCTTGCCGACCGGTAGGCCGATGTTCGCAATGAGTGTTTCGATCTCGTTCGCGGGAATGACCTCTTTAATTGTATTCTCGATGCGGGCAACAAGCTTCTCTGTCTCGATGAGTTCGGTGCCGGGGACGGTCTTGATACGAAGCTCAAACGTGCCGGCGTCGACCTCGGGGAACAATTCCGTTCCCAACAATGGCAACAACGAAAACGACGCCCCAACAACTGCGATAATGACCAACGCGGTGAGTGCCGGGACTTTGAGCGCGACGCTCAGGAAGTTGCCGTAGATCCCGCGTGGTATTGAGTCGTCGATGTTGGATGATTCCCCAGAATCGTTCGGGCCATCCTGCTTTCGCATGCGTTCGCGCACAAACGTGGCGCAGAAGGCCGGCACGATGGTGAGGGCCAAAACGTAGGATGCTCCAATCGTAAACGTGGCCGCCAGCGACAGCGGCGCGAACAGGTATTTGATCATGCCGGTGAGAAAGACGGCCGGCAGAAACACCGCCAGCGTCGTCGCTGTCCCCGCCAGAATTGCGCCGGAGACTTCATGCGTGCCGTCACGAGCGGCGTCGAGTGGCGACTTGCCCATCCGCTGATGCCGAATCACATTTTCGACCACCACAATGCCGGCATCGACAACGGTGCCGATGGCTAACGCAATCCCGCCCAACGTCATCACGTTGATGGTCTGTCCGGTGTAGGCAAAGCCGAGACCACCAATCAGGATCGCGAGTGCGATTGTGGATACGATGATAACCGTCGGCAAGAATCGCCTGAGAAACACCATCACGACCACGGCTACCAGAATGGCACCCAGCCCCACCTGATTAAACAGGTTTTTCATCGCGTTACGAATATAGCCCGACTGGTCGGAGACCAGGGTGACCTCGGTATTCTCTGGAATGTCGCCGCGTTCCTTCATCTTGGGAATCTCGGTGGCGATGCCCTCGTAGATACGATCGACAACTTCGATTGTGTTCTCGCCCGGCTCACGCAGTAGCGGGCAATAAACGCTCCGTTTGCCGTTCACCCGCACGATGTTGTACTGCAGGGCGGCGTCATCGACGACCCGCCCCAAGTCGCGAATGAAGATGGGGCGATCATTGCGCACGGCAACCGGAATGGCCTCAATGTCTTCCGGTGTCGGCAACGTGTTCCGCGGATGAATCTGATAATCGGTGCCGCCCAGCCGCGCGGTTTCTGCTGCCAGCACCAGATTGGATTTTCTCAGTGCCTCGACGACGTCGGTGGCACTCACGTGGTGAGCCTGCAATTTGATTGGATCGACATAGACCATCATCTGGCGGAACTTTCCGCCGAACGGATGCGGAATTTGAACGCCCTTTAACCCGCCCATTTTGTTACGGACGGCGTAGTAGCCGATGCTGTAAAGTTCCGATTCGCTCATCCCTTCGCCTGAGATGGCGGCGAGGACGACGGGCAAATTCGATGGTTCACTTCGCAAGGTGAACGGCCACTCGATTCCCGGCGGCAGGTGAAACATGTCGCTCGCTTCGAGATTCACGATGTCGTTCATGGCCGAACTGGGGTCGGCTCCCGGCTGGAAGAACACCTTGATAATGGCCGCACCGGGAACGGTGCGCGACTCCTGATGTTCGATCTTTCCGGCGAGCGTCAGCGCCCGTTCGACGCGGGAACTGACCGACTTCTCCATGTCCAGAGTTGGCAACCCCGGATACGAAAAGAAGCTGACAACCACAGGTTTCTTGAAGTCGGGAAGAATGTCGATCGTGACGCCCGGAATGACGGCAGCGCCCAGCAGGCACAACGCGATCGAGGCGGCCAATACGGCAAAACGGTTCCGCAATGAGAAGTTGATCAGACCCATGAAGAGCGCTCTTGATTTATGATGTTGATGAGGGATCAGTCGCTGAGGACTGTCACTTTTTGCTCGTCGGTGAATCGCTTCAGGTGGGCATCCACGACTTGCTGTCCCGATTGCAAACCAGTGAGGATCTGGATGGAGTGACCGTCATCGATGCCGGTTGTTACGTTGACCACGGACACCTTGTCGTTTTCGCCAACGACATAGACGTAAGCCTCTCCCGATTCATCGAACCGAACGGCTCGCGCGGGCAGCATGTTGGCGGCAATCTTGTTCGACAGGCTGATGGTCGCCTGCCCGAACATTCCCGGCAAAAGTTTTCCTGTTACGTTATCGACTTCGACTTCGACCAACATGGTGCGTGTGCTGGGATCAAGTTCGCGGGACAGGCGAGTCACCGGATGGGTGATCGGCTCTTCGGCTGAAAAGGAAGGGAAGCTTAACGTGACGGTGTCGCCCTCGCTGACAAGAGCGGCATCCGCTTCGGGGATTGGGATGTGGACCCGCCCTGTTGTCATTTGGCTGACAACGAACAGCGGCTCACCTCTGCCCACTTCACTGCTTTCGCGCACCAGATCGCCCGGGGCGACCGAACGTTGGGTGACCACGCCATCGAAGGGACCCGCGACCTGCAAAAACAGTATCGCGTTGCCGCTCGTTCCCAGGATCGCGACGCAGTCAAAAAACTCAGAGACGAGATGAGCGAGATCCGCAAGCAGGTCTTCGGTGACGCGGGAGAGCAGCGGATGCAGCGCGATCGCAACCGCGCCCGTCAGCGACAGCGAGAGACCGATCCCCGCTGGGCTGGCTTCCCGCGAGATTTCGTCCGCGCCTCGGAAGTCGAATCGCCGGCACGACCGGGACATTTCCTGCGTCAGTTCGGGCAATCGGATCGCGAAACAATCGAAAACGCAAACACCGAAGCCACCGTCCCGCAAATCCTCACCCTGTTGAACGGTCCGATGTTTACTCAGTTGACGAGCCGCAATTCGCAGCTGCAAAAGAATCTGGCGGACGTGGAAGATCCGAAAGAGCAGCTCGATGTGATCTTCGTCACCATCCTGAATCGCCGACCGACGCCAGAGGAAACGGAACTCGTTCTTCCACACATGGAAGGAAAAAACGGTTCCGGCGTCAGAGACGTGATCTGGTCGTTGCTCAACACGCGGCAATTCATGTTCGTTCAATAATCACTCGGTTCACGATCCAACTCGGAATGACGTTTTCGTCATCCGCTAAGAATTTGCCAAAAACAAAAGACACGCACAAACCATAAATGAGGTTGATCATGAAAAACCTTCTCAACAAACTGGACAATGTTTCAAGACGTGATTTCGCCGCCTATGCCGCCAAGGCTTGCTTGGGTGTCAGCCTGCTTCCAGTCGCCGGTGCCGCGACAGCCTTCGCAGCCGAAACCGGAGAAGCGAAGGAACTCCCGGCGAGAAAGAAGCCTGCGAAAAACATCATTTATCTGTACATGAGCGGCGGGATGACACATCTCGACACGTTCGATCCCCACCCGGGCGCGGAGACCCAAGGCCCGGTCCAGGCGATTGACACTGTCGCCAAGGGCGTGCAAATCAGCGAATACCTGCCGCAGTTGGCCAAACAAATGGACAAAGCGGTTCTCGTTCGCTCGCTCAGTTCGACACAGGGCGCTCACGAACGCGGTCGATACCTGATGCGAACCAGCTACACGCAACGAGGCACAATTCGCCATCCGGCAATGGGGGCCTGGCTGCTGGCGCTTTCCGGTCGCACGAACAAGTCACTTCCGGGCAATGTCCGAATTGGCAACGACAGCCGGCATCCCGGTGCCGGCTTCATGGAAGCGGCGTACTCGCCGCTGCCCATTGGAGATCCGACGGCCGGTTTGCAGAACAGCAAACTCCCCCGAGGTACCGAGCAAACCCAGTTCGACAAACGTTTGAGTCTTTCGGGTCAACTCGACCAGAAATTCCGTGATCGCTTCAATCAGAAGAAGGTTCGTTCTTACAACGATGCCTACAACGATGCGGTCCGCCTGATGAGCAGCGAAGAGTTGGAAGCGTTCAACATCTATCGCGAAGATGAAACCGTCAGGATGTCGTACGGCGACAACCCGTTCGGACAAGGATGCCTGCTCGCGCGGCGTCTCGTCGAAAACGACGTGCGGTTCGTCGAAGTGTCGCTGGGCGGTTGGGACACCCACCAGAACAACTTCGTCCGCGTTCCCGAACGCACCGAGATCCTCGATCAGGCCCTGGCGACGTTGCTTGCCGATCTGGATGACCGCGGGATTCTCGATCAAACTCTGGTCGTGGTTGCGAGTGAGTTCGGCCGCACGCCGAAGATTAACCAGAACGTCGGCCGGGATCACTATCCCAAGGCGTTCAGCGGATTGATTGCCGGTGGCGGCATTCAAGGCGGGCAGTTTTATGGCGAAACCGACGAGACCGGCGAAGAAGTCGCCGACAAGTTTGTCGCCGTCCCCGACTTCAACGCAACCATCGCCTACGGTTTGGGCTTGCCATTGAAGCGGATCGTCAAGTCCCCGTCGCGGCGACCGTTTACCGTCGCACACAAAGGGGAGCCGATTACCGAACTGTTTTAGAAGTAGTCCGAAAACCCTCTGACGGGTAACACGGGCGATTGAATGTAAGCTTCAGAACAGTCGCAACCGGGGTTTCGGACGAGTTCGAAGACGGATCGTCGCACCTCGTGTCACTCTGCCGGAGAGTGATGGTTGAATCTCGCGCCACATTGAATCGGCAGCAACACACTGGTAGGTTGACCGTGTGTTAAGTGTGCCGATGGTTTCCCGTTCATTCGGGAACGGGCGCAGGATCAACGCATCACTCACGGTGGAGATGGCATCATGCACCGCCTTATTCTCGCATTGTTGACGGCAGTTGGCCTCGCAGCCACGCTCGCCCTGTCCAATTCAACGCCGCTTTCAACGGCCGTGGATTCGCAACAACTCCCCGCCGCCTTTGGCGGCATTCACCCGCGAATTTCGCCCGACGGAACGCAGATCGCCTTTTCCTATCAAGGGGCCATCTGGCGGATGCCGCGTGACGGCGGAACCATGACGCGGCTGACCGAAGGCGTCGGCTTCGACGTCGAACCGGCGTGGTCGTCCGACGGCAAATACATTGCCTACGTCAATTCACCGAACATGGGTGGCGGCACATTAAAAGTCATCGATGCCATCACGGGGAAAGCGGTTCCGTTGCCGCCGGCCCCCACAGTGAGAGGAACCTTCGCCAACTACAAGCTGGAGTTTCATCCTGATGGCAGCAAGATTCTCGGCGGGTTTGCCGAAAACGGCAAAGACATTGGTCTGGCCTGGTTCGATCTAAAAACAGGAATCACCCGCACCGTCGTCACACCGCCGAACCGGTCGCGATATCGACATGCGCTTTCCCGCGACGGCAGGATGCTGGCATATACCGTGTCGATGGACGTTGACGGCCAACAGGGAGGCAACGATGGACCGCAAGCCGACATCTGGTTCGTCGATACACAGAAGCCGAACAGCAAACCGCAAAAGCTGACCCGCTTCGCCGCGAGAATTCACGACCTCTGCTTTGAAGCCGATAACCAATCGCTGTGCGTTGTCAGCGATGTCGGTGGCGCACATTACGACTTATGGCAGGTGCCGCTGTCCGAACCGGAGCGCGGCGCGCATAGAATGACGTTCGGCCAAGCCGACGAAAACCGTCCCTCAGTCTCAGCTGATGGACGTTGGCTCGTCTATTCCGACAACCGCCGCAGCGCGACACAAATCGTCGTTCGGGATCTGGCAACAAATATTGACCGGTCAGTGCCCCTCAACCAGATTGACTATAAGAAGGCCACGGGCCAACTTACGCTGAAGACGTTCGATCATAAGTCAGATTGGCTGGCCACCGCCCGTGTCTCCATCCAGCGGGTTGACGGCAAATACTTTGCCCCGGTCGGTGCGCTGCATCGCGTGCTGAACAACTACGGCCATTTCTATTGTGATGGCAAAGCGGAACTGCAATTGCCGGTCGGCAAGTACCGTCTGCGCGCATTCCGTGGGCCGGAATACCGAACGGCTTACCGCGATTTTGAAATCACCGAAGGCGACAACGAATTGGGCGTCGAGTTGCAACGTTGGATCAACATGAAAGCCAATGGCTGGTATTCCGGCGAGAACCACATTCATGCCAACTACGGTTACGGCCAGTGGTACAACACGCCGCAAACGATGCTGCAGCAGTGTGCGGGCGAAGACCTCAACGTCTGCAATTTCATGGTGTCGAATTCCGATACCGACGGCGTCTTCGATCGCGAGTTCTTCCGCGGACGTGCCGACGCGCTTTCAACCGACGACACCCTGCTCTACTGGAATCAGGAATTCCGCAGCACCATTTGGGGGCACATGACGCTGGTGAACCTCAAGCAGGTGGTCGAACCGGTCTTTACCGGTTTCAAAGGCACCACCAACCCCTGGGACATTCCGACCAACTCCGACATCGCCGACCGCACCCATCTGCAGAACGGGCTGGTCAACTACACGCACGTCGCCCAACGGCCGGAAGACCCCTACCAGAATCCGTACACGGCCAAGTCGATTCCCGTGGGCGTCGCCTTGGGCAAGATCGATTCGCTCGACATCAACAACAATTACGCCGGCTCGACGGCGGTGTGGCACAAACTACTCAACTGCGGATTCCACTTTCCCGCCACCGCCGGCACCGATTGTTTCCTCAACCGCATCCGCAGCCGACTGCCCGGCGGCGACCGTGTCTACGTCAAAGTCGATGGCCCGTTCTCGTATGCGAAGTGGATTGAAGCAATGAGGCAAGGCCGCTCGTTCGTCACCAACGGCCCCATGCTCGAGTTGACAGTCAACGGCAAATCGCCGGGTGAAACCATGCAGCTTCCCGGCCTGTCCGAAGTCCACGTTGTTGCAAAAGCTCGCGCCAAATTCCCCTTGAGCAAAGTCGAACTGCTCTCTGGCGGCAAGGTCATCGCCGAAGCCGAACTATCGAACGACAAACTGACCGCCACAATCGACCGTGTCCTGAATCTCGACCGCAGCGGTTGGATCGCCCTCCGCGCCACCGGCCCCGGTCACGCCGATCACCCGGTCGGCAGCCAATACGCCCACACCAACCCAATTTACGTCGAAGTCAAAGGCAAACCCATCGACGCCCGCGCCGAAGCCGCCTTCTTCCTAAAATGGATCGACCGCTTAGAACTAGCCGTCCGCAACCGCGACCGCATTCCGAGTGATGATCTGAAGCGCCACGTACGGGAGCAACTCGAATCCGCCCGCGCGGTGTATCGCAAACTGGCGGTCGCGGCGGAAGAATAATTTAGCGGCGGGTCAACGCCCTGCATCGTGAGCAGCGCAAATCGGAAACCAGGACCAAATGGAAGATCGAATCGACCGATTTGAGCAAGAACTCTTAGAGATGCTCCTCAGTGGTGATAATCCGGTTCTCGACACTCTTCGACGGCAGCTACGACTCGCAACTCGCAGACCCCGTGAAATGTCTGGTGTCGGCTTCTTTTCGCATTTCGATGTACCAGAGGGTGCTCCTCGACTTCCCGGAAGTCCGTCGATCCGATTTGGAGACGTGGCTGCTGAAATTGACGGACTTCAGCACGGAGCAGGATTCCTTGTGTTCATTGACGACGGAGTCCTGACAATGCTGGAAGGTGTCTCATATGGCGAAACTTGGCCACAGACAGTGTCAAAATATGAACTGAGATACATGGATGGAGAGCAGCGTGACCTTGTGAAACTTCGGAAGACTGTGGGATGGCCCAGTTAGTCCACAAATGTTTTGAGTCACATTGCCAACGCCACGTTTAACCCTATAATTGAAATATGTCCACAATCAGCTATCTCGACCGATTTCTCGACCCGGTGACCGAGGCGTTTACGCCGGAGGGCGCTCGCAAGATTGTCGAATTGCGGGCGGACGACGAGACGCAGGCACGTATCGAAGTGCTGCGTGGGAAAGCGAACGATGGCACACTCACCGCCGACGAAGACGCGGAATACAAGGAATTCGTCGAGGCGGTTGATATCCTCTCGATTTTTCAGTCGAAGGCCCGCAAGTTCTTAGCCAATTGCTCCGCTTGACATGGATTCCAAAACGCGAGAGCTTGTTCGCCGGGGTGGCCGCTGAGACCTTTCATAACGACAGCGTCTTTCCACCTATCCACCAACCCTCACCGATGCCGCCGCCCAAAATTCCGCTAACTTGACGGGTTTTCGCGGCGATGTTACCGTTGTTGGCTTAAATTGAACGAATTTTAAGGCAAAGCAAAGGCCCCCATGTCCACAGCAATTGGTACAAAGTACGTCTACTTCTTCGGCGATGGTAAGGCCGACGGCAATGCAACCATGAAGCCCCTGCTGGGTGGCAAAGGTGCCAACCTGGCGGAAATGAATAACATCGGGCTGCCGGTCCCCGCTGGCTTCACCGTCACAACCGACGTCTGTACCTACTTTTACGACAACGACCACACCTACCCGCCCGAGCTCAAGGAGCAGGTGGCCGAGTCGATGCAGGCCATCGAACGGGTGATGGGGGCCGAGTTCGGTTCGACCACCAACCCGCTGCTGCTTTCCTGCCGATCGGGTGCGCGGGAGTCGATGCCGGGCATGATGGACACGATCCTCAACATCGGCCTGAACGACGAAACGGTTGTCGCGTTGGCCAAACAGGCCGGCAACGAAGCCTTTGCCTGGGACAGCTACCGCCGGCTGATTCAGATGTACGGCGAAGTTGTGATGGGCATGAAGCCCGAAAACAAAGAAGACGAAGACTACTTCGAAGTCATCCTGCACAAGAAAAAAGAACAGGCGGGCGTCGAGTTCGATTCGGATCTGTCGGCCGATGATCTCCGCGAGCTGGTGGCCGATTTCAAATCGACCGTCAAACAGGTGACGGGCAAGGACTTCCCGTCCGATCCGCTCGATCAGATGTGGGGGGCCGTCGGTGCGGTGTTCGGCAGTTGGATGAACGACCGCGCGATGGTTTACCGCCGCGATTACGGCATTCCGCACTCGTGGGGTACGGCGATCAACGTGCAGGCGATGGTCTTCGGCAACCTGGGCGACGACTGCGCCACCGGCGTGGGACTGACCCGCGACTGTTCGATGGGTGGTCCCGGCTTCAACGGCGATTACCTCATCAACGCGCAGGGCGAAGACGTGGTTGCCGGCATCCGCACGCCAAAACTCGTCGAGGAGACGTTGGTTGAGGACGCGCCCGACGCGTTCGAGCAACTGACGGAAATCGGCCAGAAGCTCGAACAGCACTACAAAGATGTGCAGGACATTGAGTTCACCGTGCAGCGCGGCACCGTCTGGATGCTGCAAACCCGTAACGCCAAACGGACCGGGTTTGCCGCCGTCCGCATTGCCGTCGATCTCGTCAACGAGGGCCTGATCACGCCGAAAGAGGCGCTCGAAGCCCGCCGCATTCCAGCCGACGACTTGAACCAGCTACTGCAGCCGATCTTCGATCCGGCGGCAAAAAAGCAGGCGCAGGACGACGGGTCGTACCTGACGACGGGAATTAACGCCGGTCCCGGCGCGGCAACAGGGCAAATTTGCTTCCACGCGGCCGATGCTGAAGAACTCTACGAAAAAGACCCCAAGGTTCAGTTGATTCTTGTCCGCCGCGAGACCAGCCCGGAAGATTTGCGAGGCATGCGGATCGCCAACGGAATTCTGACGGCGTTCGGCGGTGCCAGTTCGCACGCCGCGTTGGTCAGTCGGCAGATGGGCAAGACCTGCATCGTCGGCTGCTCGGCGTTGGATATCGATTATCACGAAGCGACGGTCACCGTTGGGGAGAAGGTACACAAAGGGGGCGACTGGATCAGCATTGACGGTTTCACCGGCGAAGTGTTTGCCGGTCAGGTGCCGACGAAGCCCAGCGAAGTGGTCGAAGTGCTGATTCACAAGACCATCAAGCCCGAGGATTCCGAAGCCTTCCAGCGGTACGAACAATTGATGAAGTGGGTCGATGAGCACCGCACTTTGCAGGTGCGTGCCAATGCGGAAACCGACCATGCCGCCGAATCGGTTGCCTTCGGTGCTGAGGGCGTTGGCCTCTGCCGCACCGAGCACATGTTCTTCAATCATCTCGACGAAATTCGCGAGATGATTATTGCCGACACGAAAGAGGCCCGCGCAGTAGCATTGGCCAAACTGTTACCGTTCCAGCGCGACGACTTCACCGAGTTGTTCCGCGCGATGGGCGAGCGGCCGGTGACGATTCGTTTGCTCGATCCGCCGCTGCACGAATTCCTGTCGGAACACCACCTGGAAGAACAGCCGGATCTGCTGCAAAAGTTGGCCGACGGTTCGAATGTTTCCCCCGAAGTCATTCTTCGCCGGGTCGAGGAAATCAAGGAATCGAATCCGATGCTGGGCCATCGCGGCTGCCGGCTGGGAATTGTGTTCCCGGAGATCACGGCCATGCAGGCCCGCGCCATTTTCGAGGCGGCCTGTGCGGTTAAGAAGGATGGCATCAACATTCACCCCGAGGTGATGGTGCCGTTGGCCGGTTTCAGCAGCGAGTATGACAATCAAGCGAAGATCATTCGCGATACCGCCGCCGAAGTGATGAAGGAGCAAGGCGTCGAAGTCGAATTCCTTGTCGGCACGATGATCGAATTGCCGCGAGCCGCGTTGTGTGCCGATCAGATTGCCAAAACGGCTGAATTCTTCAGTTTCGGCACGAACGATCTCACGCAGACGACGCTCGGCATGAGCCGCGACGATTACGGCGGATTCATCGGCTACTATCAGGAAAACGACATCGTCCCGGCCGACCCGTTCCAGACGATCGATCAGGACGGCGTGGGCCGTTTGATGAAAATCGGTGTCGAAGGCGGTCGGGGATCGCGGGACAATCTCAAGATTGGCATTTGCGGCGAACATGGCGGAGACCCCGCCAGCGTAATGTTCTGCCACCGCATCGGCCTGAATTACGTCAGTTGCTCGCCGTTTCGGATTCCGATTGCACGGCTGGCCGCCGCCCAGGTGGCAGTCGCGGAAGGATAGAGCAAGACAGGGCATGCTCACATGGCCATGCATTTACCATTGTGGCGAATGCATGGCCAAATGCTCCCTCACGACCGTCACGCTGCGTTTCAAGTCGTGTCGAAATTAGCGTTTCCGTCAATTTCTCCCAGAATCCCTCTTTCCTAGGACCGTCATTGACGATAAAATTCACGATTCAGAGTTTCCTGCCTGAATCACCTGCCTTGAAATGCGCCGCTCGCCGGCCCTGCGTTGCTCTTCCACACGAAGGACATTCGACGTAGCGCAGTGACAGCGAGGCGAACATCTGGTTTCCCGAACCGGACGGGCGCTAAAGTGTCCTCCCAGAGCAGTGTCAACGGTCGGTGTACTTAGATCGCTTGGCAAACTATCTCAACTTATTGAAACCACGTTGCCGGAATTTGAATAAAGTCACCCTCCAGGCGAACCGGCTCGCCCATTCCCCGGAAGTAGTCCGGGTCACATTTTGACGGCGCCACAGAGCGCAGGCAGTTCCATGAGCAAATTGAAAAAACATCGCAACATCGGCATCTCCGCACACATCGATTCGGGCAAAACGACCCTGACCGAGCGGATCCTGTTTTACTCCGGGCGCATTCACCGAATGCAGGAGGTCAAAGGAGGCGATGGCGGCGCGACGATGGACTTCATGGACCTCGAACGTGAACGCGGAATTACCATCGCCTCGGCGACGACCCATGTCCGCTGGCGCGACCACGCGATCAACGTCATCGATACGCCCGGCCACGTCGATTTCACCGTCGAAGTGGAACGCAGCCTGCGTGTCCTCGATGGTGCGATTCTCGTCCTCTGTGCCGTTGGTGGCGTTCAGAGCCAATCGTTGACGGTCGACCGACAGATGAAGCGGTATCACGTGCCTCGGATTGCGTTCATTAACAAAATGGACCGCACGGGTGCGGACCCCGCAAAGGTCATCGAGCAGATCAAGGAAAAATTGGGCGTCACAGCTCTCCCGCTGCAACTCCCCATGGGAGCGGAAGCCGATTTTGAAGGCGTGATCGATCTGGTCACGATGGAAGCGGTCTACTTTGACGGCGCCCAGGGCGAGAAAGTTCGCCGCGAGCCGATTCCGGCCGAATACACAGACCAAGCCGCCGAAGCTCGCAGCGAAATGCTGGAAGTGCTTTCGTTGTACAGCGACGACTTGATGGTCGCACTGCTGGAAGAAACTGAAGTCAAAGAATCGGAAGTTCGCCAGATCATTCGCGATGCGACGCTGACACAGGAAATTACTCCCGTGCTGATGGGTACCGCTTTCAAGAACAAGGGCGTGCAGGAAGCTCTCAATGCGGTGATCGATTATCTTCCCAGCCCCATCGACCGAGAAATGACGGCAATCGATCTCAATGCTAAAGCAACCGACGAAGATGGCAACGCGACCGATCCTGACCGCATCGTCCTGTCGCACTCCGACGATGACCCGCTCGTCGCGATGGCGTTCAAAACCGTCGATGAACAGTTCGGCCAATTGACCTACTTCCGCCTTTACCAGGGAAAGATGGTCAAGGGCGAGAGCTATGTCAATTCGCGCACAGGCCGCAAAGTCCGCTTCGGTCGGATGGTGCGAATGCACGCCGACGAGCGAGAAGAAGTGATGGAAGCCCACGCCGGTGAAATCGTGGCCGTTGTTGGCGTCGATTGTGCCTCCGGTGATACCTTCTGCGGCGACGGCGTAAAATACGCACTGCAGAGCATCTTCGTGCCGGAACCTGTCATTCGACTGTCGGTCGAACCACTCAAACGTGACGGTGCCGACCGGTTGGGCAAAGCCCTTCAACGTTTTCGTCGCGAAGACCCAACGTTCCAGGTGGAAACCGACGAAGAATCGGGCCAGACAATCATCGCCGGCATGGGGCAATTGCACCTCGACATTTACATCGAGCGGATTCGCCGCGAGTACAATGTTGAGTGTCTGGTCGGCGAACCGAAGGTCGCCTACCGCGAACGGCCGACGCGAGAAGTCGAATTTAATTTCAAGCACAAGAAGCAAACGGGCGGCTCGGGTCAATTTGCACACGTCGTTGGCAAACTCGTGCCGTTGCCCGACGATGCCGAAGAGAACTACGAGTTCGTCAATGAAATTACCGGCGGTCGCATTCCGAAAGAATACATCCCTTCGATCGATAAGGGTTACAAACGTGCGTTGGTTGAAGGACCATTGTGCGGCTGTGAAGTCGTCGGCGTGCAAATGGTTCTCGAAGATGGCAGCTTTCACGATGTGGATTCGTCGGAAATGGCGTTTAACGTCTGCGGTTTCAATTGCATGCGAGATACACTGAAGAAAGCGAAAATTGGTTTGCAGGAACCGATTATGCAAATCGAAATCGAAGTCCCCGAAGACTATCAGGGACCGGTCACCGGCCACCTTTCGAGTAAGCGGGGGCTAATCAACTCGAGCGAAGTGCGGCAGGGCATCTCCGTCATTCTCGCAGAAGTCCCGCTGGCATCGATGTTCGACTACGCCAACGAATTGCGATCGATGACGCAGGGCAAGGGAACCTTCAGCATGGAGTTCGCCCGCTACAAGCAGTTGCCGTCCAATCTGCAGACAGAAGTCGTCGCACGCCGCCTCGCCGAAAAAGAAGAACGGCTGGCAATGGCGTAAACCGTAAAGCCGAAAACTCAACAGCCCGGCTGCTCAATGCAGCCGGGCTGTTTTTTTGTCTCGATTTCGAGTCTTCGGTTCGGTGCCACTGGCGTGTCGCCAGTGCTTCCCGCGTTGCACTGGCGACACGCCTATGGCACCCGTCAGCCATTACGCGAACTCGGTCTATCCGTTCGACAAGCCAACGGTGGCCAACTCCCCGGCCAACTCTGTTTCGGCGGCCAATATGGGCTGCATCATGGCGTCGATCTCAGTGCATTCGTCTGGCGTTAATTGACGTTGCGGAGGTCGTGCGGGGCCGAAGTCCTGGCCGATGAGCTTCATCGCATGTTTCAGCATGCTGATGTTGTAGCTGTCGCCGCAGCGTTCACGGTAGTTCTCTATCGGCAATATCAGTTCCTGCAAACGCAAACCCTCTGCAAATTCGCCCGCCGCCAGCGCGGCGTGCATCGCCAGCGTAATGTGCGGGCAAAGATTACCCGCGCCGGTCGTGTATCCGCTCGACCCGGTCAGCATGTAGAAGGGAGCAAACCGTTCGGCCGAACCACATAACCATTCCATCCGCCCGCCATCCGCAAGCACTGCTTTCCGGAAGTTGTGCATATTGTTTTGCGCGTACTTCGTGCCGACAACGTATTGGTCGTCTGCCAGATTGAGCAACAGTTCGTCGCTGGGAATATCGGCCTTCTTGTAGATCAATGTCGGAGCTTTCACCGCATCGATGACCGCACGATAGTAATCGTGCGCGCCGGCGTCGCTGAGGTAAGGATGACAGAACGGCATGAACATGATGCCGCTCGCCCCCACTTCCATCGACCGTCGTCCAACGTCAATCGCATTCCCCAACTGCAAGCCGACGGGAGCGAACACTTGAGCGTCCGGGCCTGCTGCTTCACGCGTGATCTGAACCAACTCGACGACTTCATCGGCCGAAAGGCTGTGGAACTCACTGGTGCCGGCCGCTGGCATGTAGACGCGAATTCCAGCCGCCGCCATCCGAGCGATATGCTCCGCCTGCTTGTCGCGATCGATCCGCCCCGAGGCGTCGTACGCCGTCAGAGGCACCAGATGAACCGTCCGCAGCAATTCCAGATCGTAATTCTTGCTCATCGGTGTCGCTCTTCCAACAGTCAACTATTGAGATGTGAATTCACCTAGATCATTTTGTACGACGCGAAACCGTGGCGGTCAACCGTCATCACAATTGCTGGCGTAGTCAACGTTCCAATGCTCGCTTGCGGTTTCGCGTCCCCTCAGACAGCGCCTAACATTCATTCGACCGATGAACTTTCCGCGCCGGTCTCTCGGATTGAATTAAAGGATTCCAAAAAATTAGCCAAAATTGTCTAGTTTTTTTTGAATGCACCAATGCACAATGACATTACGTCCTCTCACTTTTCGCGACCGCCATGATGGAGTGCGCCGCCATGTTAACACCGGACAATCCCCAATTGAGTTCTCCGACCGACCGTTCCGTGAGAATTGCCGCCGCCGTTCTGTTGCCGACGGTGTTTGGATTCTTCGTCGTTCGCCACATCTGGGTGCTGCCAGAGGTGAATCGGGAGCGTCCGACGGTTTCTGTTGGACTTCCGGGCGACACGAATCACATTGAGAACCAGACTCCGGTCGTCGCGGTCGAGCAGCCTACTCCGCAAGTTGTACAGACCATTGAGTTGACACATCGACCAGTGTTTCTCCGCGTTTCCCAAACGACCTCGGTTGATGCAGCAGGGGCAACTTTGGCACTATCGCACGCTCCGCTGGAAGTCACCGATGTTGGGCGAATCGTCGCCGATCCGCTCGCCTTCGCCCCCCGCTCGTTACCCGAACGCGAACCGCAGGTGTTGCACAAGGAGTTGGCCGACGCCGCCGAACTCAATCTCTACGGTGACGAATTAGATTCCAAACGCCGGTTTAACAACTTCAAACTCGATGTCACCGCCGAACACGAAAAGTTTGCCGCGAAGCAGAAGAAGGTCTCTCAATTGGCAACACGTGGTGAACTTGCTCGGCGTCGGGCCAGAACTGAACGCGGGCGTCGAGATATCCAGGCCGAAATCTCCGCCGCGCTGTACGGAACCGCCGATCCGTTTCGGGCAAGTTTCCAGCCGCTCAAATGGTGGATGAACGGTCGAATTGATTTGCAGGGACTGCCGCTGGCAATGGGTGACGACTGCCGCTGGCAATGGGTGACGACTGCCGCTGGCAATGGGTGACGACTGCCGCATCGATTCGTCACAGGCAGAGGAATTGCAAAGCGTCTCCGCAACATTTCAGATGTTCCGCCGGAATCTTTTGAAGCTGTCAGACCCTGTCGCCAAGGAAGCTGCTCTGCTCAAAGCGGTCAAGGATCAGCGCTGGCACTATCGCCACATTCCCGGACTGATGCAGGTGCTGTCGGCTGAAAAGGAACCGTTGCGTTTGGAACTGGTACGGATTCTCGCGAAAATACGTTATCCTCAATCGACATCGGCACTCGCGCGCATCGCCGTGTTCGATCTCTCTGCCGATGTCCGCGCACAAGCCGTGGATGCCTTGCAGAAACGACAGCCCGAACATTATCGCGACAAGCTGCTGTCTGGTCTCCGCTACGTCTGGCCACCGGCAGCCGACAATGCGGCCCGCGCGCTGGTCTCGCTGGATGATCGGGACGCCTATGAACAACTGGTCGAGATGGTTCGTGAACCCGATCCGCTCGCTCCCTTTCAAACGGCCGATTCCCACTGGGCAAAAAACGAATTGGTCCGCGTGAATCACATGCAAAACTGCTTGCTGTGCCATGCGCCTGCTGTCACGTCCAATGCACGCGTGACTGGTGCAGTTCCCTCGCCGTACGACCCGTTGCCAAGAGTGTATTACAATAGTCCTGGCGGGTTTCTGACGCGGGCTGACGTGACCTACCTGCGGCAGGATTTCTCGGTGGTCCATGCCGTCGAAGAACACGGGCCGTGGCCGGAACAACAGCGATTCGATTACTTCGTCCGAGAAAGACAACTCACCGAACAAGAAGCAGCCGAATTGTCACAGCACGCCTCAAGTGAAGTCTACCCGCAGCGTGCAGCCGTCCTGTTTGCCATGCGCATGCTCCGAACGAACGAGTCGGATGACGGTCGGCCATCATCCAACGAGCTGTTACTCTTGTCGGCGGATTGACACGACGATCAAATGACGACATGCCACAGCCAACCGCCGACCTCACTCGTCTGATTCGCTGCGCCTGCATTCTGGAAGCGACCGCTCGCAAGCCGGGCAATGTTCATCCGGAGGTCGCATTTTCTGATTTGTGTTACGACGATTTCGTCAACGCGGCACGTGTTGCTGCGCCGCTTTTGGCAGAGGCTCGACAACGGGAAGTTGGCCAGTCGATTCTCGATGCCGTCGTCGCCACCGGTGAGGCGACCGGCGGCAATGTCAATCTGGGCATCATTTTGTTGCTCGCTCCGCTCGCCGCCGTCCCTACGAATCTCAGCCTCGTCGATGGCATTGCCGATGTTCTCGGCAGTCTCACACAACAGGACGCCTCGCTCGCCTACCAGGCAATTCGCCGCGCCAACCCCGGCGGAATGGGTCGCAGCGAAACCGAAGACGTCGCCGCCGAACCAACCGGTACGCTGCTTGAAGTGATGCGGCTTGCCGCCGACCGCGACGCGATTGCAATGCAGTACGCGAGCCGATTTGAACTCGTCCTTGAAACCGGAGTTCCGATACTCGCCGCCGAAAGTCATTTTCAAGAGAATTGGGAACAGGCGATAATTCGCCTGCATCTCACATTGATGGCAACATGCCCCGACTCGCTGATTGCCCGCAAACGGGGAGTCGATGAAGCCCATAAGTCGGCCGAACTTGCAAAGGCCGTCCTCGAAGCGGGATGGCCAACGACTCGCCCCGGTGCGCAGAAACTGGTAGAACTCGATGTCTGGTTGCGCGATCGGGGCAACTCTCGAAATCCCGGGACCACCGCCGACCTCGTCGCCGCAACGATCTTTGCCGCCCTGCGTGACGGGTTCGTCGAAATGCCGCCCGGAGTGGAATGATTTTCGGTTGTCGAAGGGCTGCTAAACCCCAAGCGAGATTGGTAATCGAGGCATATGTCTGAACCGCGTTTTCATGTCCGCGTTACCAAAGATCATTTGGTCTTCAGTGCGGCACACTTCATTACGTTCAACGGCAACGTTTGCGAACGGCTGCACGGACACAACTGGCGAACGGCGGTGGAAGTTGCCGGTCCGCTGGACGAGAACCGTTACGTGTTCGACTTCATCGCCCTGCGCGATGCGCTGCAGTCGATTGTGAACGAACTGGATCACCGCATGTTGTTACCGACAGAACACCAGTCCATACACGTCACCGAAACCGAACGTGAAGTGGAGGTGACATTTGCCGATCGCCGCTGGGTATTCCCGCGCGAAGACTGCGTGCTACTGCCGGTCGCGAATACCACCGCCGAGGAGATCGCCCACTGGATCGCCGGCCGCTTGCGCGACGAAATTGCCACTGCCGATTCCAGCCAGATCGAGTCGATGCGTGTCGAAGTGGAAGAGAACTTTGGTCAGTGGGCTGTTTGCGAGTTGCCCATCGGCTGAACGAAACGGCACAATTCCTGTAGCAGTTTCTTCCTTCACTGGTATCATGGAAGTAGCGGATGATCGCGCTGGGCCGGCGTGAAAGTGTTTGGCGATTTGTTGGTTGTGCGCGATCGCTTCGCGACAACACGATAGATCGCGGTTCGACAGTGCCATCAGCGAAATCTACGGAGTTTGTCATGCCACGTTCGTGTCCTCTCTTCCTGTCATTGGCGTTCACCGTTGGCATCGCCCTCTTTGTCGGCTCGCCGTCGGAAGTCAACGCCCAGGCCGTTGGCGGCAATGTCGGAGGCGGAAACGTCCAAGGGGGGAATGTCCAGGGGGGCAACGTTCAAGGCGGAAACGGTCAGGGAAACCAGCAAGCAGCCGGAATCCATATCGACGCGAAAGGTGTCGTCCAACCGGTCTTTGTCTCAACAAAGTCAGCCGCGCTCTCCAAAAAGAGGATGGACGCAATTGCGAAGAAGCTGCTGTCCGGCGACGTCAATCGTCCCAGCAAACTACGCAAGGTGTCGCTGGTTCGTTTGGAAGCGGCCTGCAAAGAATTCGTAAAGCAAGGCAAGCCCGCCCCACCCGACATGCAGTTTCTGGCCGGTGTGCAACGAATTGATTACCTGTTCGTCGATCTCGACGGAAAAGACATTGTGATTGCTGGGCCGGCTGAGGGATACGCCAACGATTCATCCGGTCGCGTCGTTGGTTTGACGACCGGACGGCCGCCGTTGCGGTTGGACGATTTGATTGTCGCGTTTCGAGTACTGCAGCGCAATCAGATGATTGGTTGCTCGATCGATCCCGATCAAGGGCGACTCTCTTCACTACTGCAATATATCAAAACCAACACCAACACGACTTCCACCAGCATTGCACAAAAGAGATATCGCCGCATGCGAGATATTCTTGGTAAGCAAAACGTCCGCCTGTGGGGTGTCGCCGGCGAAACGCATTTTGCCGAAGCGCTGGTCGAAGCCGACTACCGCATGAAACTGATTGCACTCGGACTGGAACGACCTCCGGTCCGCGGTTTGACCAGCCACCTGCAGATGGTCGGATCGAGTGGAAACAGTATGCAGCGGTGGTGGTTCACGCCGCTGTACGACGCCTTCAACACGACGGAAGACCGCGATGCCTTTCAGTTTGCCGGTCAACGGGCGCAGCTCATGTCGCAGGAAGAACAGGTGGGACCACAGGGGCAGCGCAGCAACTCGCCCTTCACACGCATCTCAACACAGCGATTCGGCAAGCTCTTCACGGCGAAGTTCCCCGAATTGGCGGCACGTTCGCCTATTTTTGCCGAGTTGCAAAACCTGATCGATCTCGCCGTTCTCGCCGCCTTGCTCAAGAAAGAGCAGTTGCCGCAAAAAGTCGATTGGGAAATGTCTCTGTTCCTCGACACAACCAAGACGAAAACTCAACAGGGGAACGCCCCCCGCGAAGTTCCGTCGGCTGTGAATTACAAGAAGGCGCGGCGCGGCCTGATTGTCGGACTGGTGGGAGGCGGAGTCACCATCAATGCGGATGCCACCGTCCGCGCGATCGAATTCAAGGTCGATCCTGCCGCACGGCTCGGCGGCCTGCGGACATCTGCATTGAAGAACAAGTCAGCCAAAGCGCATCCGTGGTGGTGGGACTGAAAACGGAACGATGAATGCCGAATGGTGAATGAGGAACAACAGACAATCTGCACTTTTGCGGCGTCTCTTAACGGCTCCAACATGTCTCGATTCCAGCGTCTCCGTCACTTCATCGCCATTCTTTTCATCGGCTCGTATCTGCTGCTCACTGGGTTTTTCCTCGTCCGACATGCCCTCGGCGACTCGCTTGCTCATCCGATTGGCTACTTCTGGACGTGGGATATGTTTCCCAATTATCCCACCGAGTCGGCCAGACGGTGGGCTGTCGGGGAAACAGCGGGCGGCGCATACGTCCAACTGCTGCCGAATTCCGCGCACCGTTTTCGCTGGGGTGTTCACGGAGACGCGACGCGTTTCGACATCGACCGCCGCCAGTTGTTCTTTCGCCAAGCCACTCTGCACGCCATAAAACGGCACAACGCAACGGCGTCCGACGATCCAATTCGTTTTGTTTACCTGGCAGAACAGTATTGGCCGGAGAAGTTGAATCTCCCCGACGAGTTGTACCACGGTTTTTACTACGACGAGGTGACGAAAAAGGTCTATTGGGCATCGCCAGCCAATGCGGGTGAAGTCTCCAAGCGATTTTATTGGCGCGTTCTCGATGAGGCGGATGTCGAGACCGACGGCCGCGTGATTGCTTGGGAGCCGTCGCCGTGAAGGCGTTTTTCTTCGCCCCCAAAAGTCCCCGGCCGCTCGCGTTATTGCGAATCGCCACTGGGATGGTCTTCCTCTACGATGCCGTCGTGCGTTGGCCGTTTGCGGTCGAATTGTACTCGACCGATGGTTTGCCGATGCCGGTCTTTCCCTCGGAACTTTTCCCTGGCACGCACTTCGCGCCGTTGCCGCTTTCCGCATTTTGGACGGTCGCGCTGCACTCGCTGTTGGTGTTTGCCCTCGTCTCAGTCACGATCGGATGGCGAACGCGGACGAGTTTGTGGGTCGCGTTTGCCATTTCGTTGTGGCTGGGGCTGCTGGATCAGGCGGGAACTTTCAAGAAGTACTCCGTCATCGGCCTGCATCTCATGCTGCTGCTCAGCTTCACGCGCTGCGGCGGCGCGTGGTCGGTCGATGCCCTGCTCATCAGGGGGCACCGACAATTCACCCGTTTAAGTTTCGCCTGGCCCAGACGGTTGATTCAGGTCCTTGTCATTGCCGTTTATCTCGGCGGAGCGATGACGAAGATCCGGCTGCCGGACTTTGCCAACGGCGACTTGCTGATGTTTTCGCTTCTCGACGACCAATGGGGGGGTGGCTATCTCGGCCATTGGCTCAGCACGCGGCCCAATCTGCTCATCCTCGCGAGCATTGGCACTGTTCTGTTCGAAATCGCGTTTCCGTTGCTCATCTGGAATCCCCACCTGCGGCGGCCCATGCTTGTTTTGGCGGTCGCGTTTCACCTGATGTTGGCAACAACAATGCACCTGGGCATCTTTTCATTCGTCATGCTGGCGGCGCTACTCGCGTTTGTTGAAGAACGTGATGTGAACAGGTTGATTGGCAACGGCAAATCGGCTTTCCCAAAACACGCTGGTTCCGTCGGTCGAACCTCCGCGCTCAGCGCTGTCAGTTGGGCGCTCGCAGCTGGGCTGCTGATCTCTGCGGGAGTCGCTCTACATAACGACGGAATGGGAACACAGCACAGCAGAACGGTTTTCGAGCCAATTGATGAAGAAACGTCGGTCGATATCCTGGCTTCGCTCACGCCGGCGCAGGAAGGCCGGTACGACGACTACTTTCACCGCGTTGAATTGGGCAACCGTCTCTCCAGCGATGGAACTAGGGCGCTGGGAAGCGCAAGTCGGTTCCAGCGGGGGATGACCGTCCACGCCTGCGCACGGCTGATCCAGAACCATCCGCCGTTACAAATCGAATGGACGCTTATCCGACCCGACGGCGAGAAAGTGCAATTCGCGTACCAGCTGGCGGCCAGCGTTTCACATGCCACTGTCGGCTTCGCTCTCACCGAGAGGGACCAAACGCCAGCCGGCGAATATCGCCTCATTTTGCGCGCCGACGGTTATGACGTCGCCACACGCGGATTCATACTTCGCGAATGAAATCTCGACTGCTTCAAGCCGACATGTCAAACTGCCCGCCGACTCCCGCGCCGCCACTGGTTGCCGCGACCGATTGCCCCGGTTGGTCTCCACCGAACGACTGGCCCAACTGCGAAGCCAACGCCAAACCCGCGAGCAATCCGATCGCACCCGCGGCTCCACCGCCCCCGCCGCCTTCCTTGTCGCTCTTGTCCAACAGCGCGAGAATGAGCAGTGTGAACACAAGATTGATGTCCCCAAAGTTCTCAGCAACATCACTCAACGATTCCAAACTGGCGGGAACGGTTCCCTGCAGAAACGTTCCCTCGAGCGAACCGGGCGCGTCGAAGCCTGTCGCTTCCGCTCCTGCCGCCCCAGAACCGGCTGCCGTCGAGCCGGCTGCCGATGCAGCTGTTGTCGTAGCCCCTGCGGTTACTCCGGCTGCTCCAGCCGTTGCGCCAGCCGTTGCGCCAGCCGCGCCGCTGGCACCGGCACCGCCCACGGCTCCCCCGCCCATTGCCATTCCGCCGACTGCTGAAACTTGCATCGCTTTGCCCTCATTTGCTGGAACGCCCTGTTTCGTTGCCGTGCCATAATGCAAACGAAGGACCGTACTCAGGCAGAACTGGCAACAATTGACCTAACATGTGGTGCATAGACAGATTGAAACGATCCAATTGCATTACCGGCAATTCGTCCGCGTCGCCAAATTGCATCATCCATTTGCGGCGACGGCAATTTGATGTTGCCGATTCGCCACGTTTGCCGCCGCCGCCCGAAAGACATACACTGCGCACTTGGCTTTCTCTGCCGAGTCGCACGCCGTTCAAAAGTTTCGACGGCTTGTTACGCCGAAATCCCCAAAGGGAACACTCTGCATGTCCGACCAATCGCAATGGATCATTGAGACAACTACCGACCGCTTCGAGTCCGACGTCATCGAGCGTTCGGCACAACTGCCGGTGGTCGTCGACTTCTGGGCACCGTGGTGCGAACCCTGTCGGCAGTTGGGACCGCTGCTTGAGAAACTGGCCGTCGAGTACAACGGTAAGTTCTTGTTGGTGAAGGTCGACATCGAGGAAAATCAGGAAATTGCAGCGGCCTGCCGCGTCGAATCAATTCCCTACGTGCTTGCCTTCCGCGACCGGCAGGGAATCAATCAGTTTGTGGGCCTGATGCCCGAAGCTGAATTGCGTGAATGGATCGGCACGATTCTCCCCAGCGAAGTCGATTCACTGATCAAGCAGGGACAGGAACTCGAACAAACAGATGCCGCAGCTGCCACCGACATCTTTCGCAAAGCGTTGGAATTGTCGCCGCAGGATGACGCCATCAAGATTCATCTGGCGCGATCGCTGGCTGCCCAGAACCGCGGCGACGAATGCCGTG
>Ga0114996_10002295_pt1 | contig 24793 bp, 19 predicted proteins | sample ArcticOcean_MG_C_4_FD_87039 | JGI IMG/M metagenome (GOLD analysis project Ga0114996, IMG submission 87039) | Marine microbial communities from western Arctic Ocean - ArcticOcean_MG_CB4_134 | ecosystem: Environmental > Aquatic > Marine > Oceanic | place: Arctic Ocean: Canada Basin | collected... | reverse complement strand
TGGAACAGGGACTGGAACAGGGACTGGAACAGGGACTGGAACAGGGACTGGAACAGGGACTGGAACAGGGACTGGAACAGGGACTGGAACAGGGACTGGAACAGGGACTGGAACAGGGACTGGCGATGCCGGTAGTGGCAGCAGCGGCGGCTCCGATCCGGGCGGATCGACTCCAGGCGGATCGACTCCAGGAGGCTCCGATCCAGGAGGCTCCGATCCAGGCGGATCGACTCCAGGCGGATCGACTCCAGGAGGCTCCGATCCAGGGAGCACCGATCCGGGTGAGACCGCACCCGGCACCGATCCCAGTGGGACCGCACCCGGCACAGGCGGGTCCATCGGAGGCTATATCGGAGGCTATGAACTGACCATCACCGTCGATAACAGCGACACCACAGCGGAAAATATCCTGACGCCCTGGACCCCCATGAGACACGGTCCCACCGTCGTGACAGGAACCTACGACGGCAACGGTAGTCCACGCTGTCTCCTTAACTGGGGTGTGAGCGTTTCAAACAACGACGACGGAACCATGTCTGCCGAAGATATGGCGAACGCGTATATGGATTACTGGAGCAACATGGGTGGCGAAGGCTTCATGAGTGGCGAGGACATCCTGTGCAGTTTTGAGGGCTTGGCTTGTGGCGGCCTGGACGATCCCGGCAGCACCTTCCTACTCGGTATCACCAAAGCAGGCGACAAGTACGAGAATCCTCTCAAAGGCTACATCCAACGCATCACCGTCTTGCGCTGGGTGGAAGAGTAAATCCCCGTCGGACACACTCCGGATACGTGATACAGTCCCGCCCATGAAACCCGAAGGCATTCAACCCCACCGACAAAACGATCTCTTCGACGGCCAGGGCGAGGTGCTCGTCTACAACCTCCTTGGCCGGGAGTCGATCCCGCCCTTTGAAGCCGTCCTCGCCTGCGAATTGGCACCCGGTGGATCCGTCGGTGCCCACGTTCAACAGAGCGCCCACGAAATTGTCGTGATTACCGAAGGCAAAGGCGTGGCCCACGTGGACGGCGAGCCCCAAAACCTGGTGTCGGGCACGGTGGTCTTTCTGCCCTACGGCAAGCAGCTCACCTTGAAGAACTCCTCGGAGAGCGCGCCGCTGCGCTACCTGATCATCAAGTCCAACGCCACGGTCGGCATCGACTAATTGGACAACTGGGGAAGGCCGATGATGTAGGCCGAACCGGTCTCCACTGCGTTCTCGGCGTTGAAGGGCGTTCCCAGATTCGCGCCCACCGCGAGGGTAGGTTGGCCGTTGTGCATCCGGGCCGACACATGCGATCCAAAATAGCTGCCCGGTCGATAGGTCTCGCCCACCACAACCCCAATGGGCTGGGTGGCCAATGTCTGGGTAGCGTCGTCAAAGGCGTGAATCAGTACGGCGCCCACGTTCTTGTTGCCTCCAAAACCGTATTGCAACACACCCACGGCCACCGCCGCCTTCCCACCCGGCAGGAGGTTGGGGATGATCGCCACATCGTACCCAAAGCCCACTTCGTCCTGTGGCCCCACCAACACGGAATCTGGAAACTCCGCCTCCACAGCCGGCATCACCGTGGGATCCGAGCTGGGCGCTTCGGTTGGAAGCCCGGCCAGCCAAGCACCCGAGAGGAAAAAGACCACGCCTTGATTGTCCGAAGCGTACGAAAACGAGTGGGTGTAATTGGGGGTTCCAGCCACCAGATCCGGCACGCCGTCCGAATCGAGGTCGTGGCCCCCCGCCAGCGAGAAATTGGTGCCGTGCGACTGGTACGGGTATCCCGAATAGAGTCGGGCGGCGCCCTGAGCTTCGCCCGGATCGGTGAAATGTACGGTGGTTTGAAGCGGCGTTTGGCTCTCGCAGTTGGCGCCAAACCCATAGAACACCCGAATCCTGCGGTGCTGGGAAGTCGCAAAGTCATCGCACCCATCGCTGTTCAGATCGCCCATGGGCGTCACCTGCTCGCCAAAGTAGCTGGCAGGGTTGCCCAAAAGGGCCCAGTCGGGGCGGCAAATCACGTGAATGTCCGAGCCTGCCTTGCTGTCGCGGCCCAAAATCAGGGCGATGCCCCCGTAATTTTGGTTGTATCCGTCCCGATTCCACCCCCACCCACTCACGATGATGTCGTCCCGGCCGTCGCCATTGACGTCGATGTCGCCCAACAGATGGCTGCCGGGCGGTGCCGAAAACTGAAAGGTGGGCGGCATGGCGTTGGGCTCCGTCAGAGCGCCCACTTTGCCTCTGTAGATGAACACTGATGACCACCCAGCCGTCCACGGGGCTGGGGTCAGCGTCTGCTGCCATTGGTCGTCGCACGCATCTTCCAACACATAGACCTGCGTCCAGTCTTTCGGCGTGTTCCAACTCGTCGGATCGACCTTGCCGTCGACAGCCTTCTTCGCAAGCTCCCAGGGGGCATGGTAGACGCTGCCATAACCCATCTGCACCAGGTCCGCTGTACCGTCGCCATCAAAATCCCCGCCGGAAGCCACACGATTTCCGATGCGGGTCCCGCTAAAGTGGGCGGTGTGACCCGCCAGAGACAGGGTCGGCGTGGTTGTGATTCCGTCCGCTGTGCTCGGATAGGCCAGCACGTCGCCCGAGTCCGCACCAATCGCCTGGGTCGACATCTTCGGCACACCGACCGCCACATCCTCAAATCCGTCGTTGTCCAGATCACCCACCAGGGCCACCGAGTCCCGTGTTCCCACCCGAGTTCCCGCTGTTTTACCGGGGTACTCCAGCGGGGTCAGTGGGCTTGGGGTCGTGTCGCCCGCCGGGGCCGGGTTGCTCAACGCGTTGCCGGACAGGAAATAGGGCACGCCCACATCGGGTCCCAACGAATCGACCAGCTTACCCATGACCACCACGTCCAAAAAACCGTCTCCGTCCATATCAGTCAGCGCGGCCACAGCCGATCCCAGATGGTCCCCACCGTTTTTGCCCGGTACCGTCACGGACGGCGTGGTGTCGGGCAACGCATTGAGCTTGCCGGCATAGAGTTGTACGGCGCCCCTGGCATAATCAAACCCCTCATAGCCCAACAGCAGATCGGCGAAGCCATCGGCGTTGATGTCGGCGATCCGCACATCCCCTCCCCGCTCGCCGGAGCCCTCCAGCTTGCGGGTCCATTGGGCATCTGCCGCCGCCGCCACCACTGGCGAGGCGGCACCCAACATGGATTGGCCCGTAAACACGCGGACCAGGTTGAGAGGCGACTGAACTACGGCCAGCTCATCCAGCCCGTCGCCGTCCAGATCGCCCGAAGCCAGCCGCAGCCCAAATTTTGATGTGTAAAAATCCTGGGTGTCCTTGGCCTCCCAGACTCGTTGGGGGTAGGGGCTGAGCCCACCGGCATCATCACCGGCAGCCTTCTGGCCCAGGTACATCGCCACGATTCCGTCGTCGCCGGCGGTGCCGGTTGCTGTGGTGTAGCCCGGGTTTCCCAGGGCCAAATCGCAGACCTTGTCTCCGTTGAAATCACCCGCGACCATGGCGTGTCCTACGCCCACACCCTTCTTCCACTGGCCTGCGCCGTCCGGCAAGTAGCCATACACAATCTGACTGGCGGTTTCCGGCAGACCCTGGGCGTTGCCAAAATACACCCGAATCGAACCCTGGTTAAACAGGAGCGGGGCCAGAGCCATGTCTTCATCGTTGGGTGCCGACACGGCCAGATCCGTGAGACCATCCCCGTTGAGATCGCAGGCGGCGAGCGCCTGCGCAAACTGTTGTTGCCAGGCTCCCGTCCCCGCGTTTTGGGGACCATACACCGTCATGGAGGGATGCGTTTCAAAGAAACCGTCCGCGATCCCATAGTAGATGCGCAACAGGCCCGTGTATTTCAGCCCATTGAGTTTGGCATCGTAGGCACCCACGGCCAGGTCGATCCGGGTGTCGCCATTGAAATCCCCCAACGCCACCGCGGCCCCAAACTCCGAGCCCGCTTCGGCGGTGGAGAGACCTCGGACGGGTTTGGGATCCAGGCCGGAGGCCGTACCCTGATAGATGAACACCACGCCGGAGTTGACCGTGCCGTAATGCAGTCTTGGAGCGCCCAGGACCAGGTCGTTGTAGCCGTCGCCGTTGATATCATGGCCCGAGGCCAATACGACACCATTACTGCTACCGTTTCGCACATTGGGGATCCCCTGGGCCTCGACCACCACCAATTCGAATGAGGACTGCATGATGGTTTTTCCGTCCGCCCCCATGCAACCCACGAAGGGATCGGTAACCTGAACGGTGGCCGAGCCCGGACCGATGCCTTTGAGCAAACCATCGTTCACCGTAACGAGGCCCTCGGGCATCAGGTAGTCCAGTTGGCCACTGCCGCCCTGTACCGTGAGTTGGAATTCACTGCCGACAGGCAGGACGACCAACGGCGGCTGCACCTGAACCAACGCATCCGGCGTCACGGTCACTGTCACATGGACATACTCACCCGTCACGTTGTCGCTGACCCGAAGAACCTCCATTGTGGACTCGGGACCGGCTGTGTACGTCCCCGTATCCGACAAAACACCCGTGGGCACGTCGGGAACGATGATCTCAAAGAGCAAATCCCCGGACCCGCCCGCTACCTCAAAAGTGAAACACGATTCGGGCGGCATGCTGACGACCTTGGGCACCACGGCAAAGGTGTCGGTCACCGTGATGTCGACGGCAGCGCTGCCCTGGCAACCCACGTCGCTCAATTCCACGCGGTCGGTGACGCCGCCCACACCACCGGCCATGTAGCGATGGGCCAAGGTGTTGAGTTTGCCTCCCGAGGCGTTGTCGGTGATCGCCAACTTGTGCGCTCCCGTCCCGCCGGACAGTGTCAAGACAACCAGGTCGTAGGGCGCCACCACCGTCTTGTCCGCTTCCAGGCTGAGCGGTGGATCGCACACCGGCAAGGGGGGCGGGCCGGTGTCGATGACCTCCGGCTCCGCGGTGTCCTCCGTCGTCGTGTCCGGTGTGATGAGGTCTTCCGGCGTCGTGTCCGGCGTGACGATGTCCTCCGGCGTGACGATGTCCTCCGGTGTCGTATCCGGCACATGGGTGTCCAACATTGTGTCCTGAACGGTATCGGCAGCCGGGGTCAACGGCGTTTCGGAACATGCACACAGAACACACACGCCGGCACACAGGATCCGGACAATCCCTGAAATGACTCCGACTGACGGTTGTTGGGTCATTGTGCTCCGTTCTTGATTTCGATGGATCCAAGGTAACAATCCCGGCCATTGACATCAACGTCGGGTCGACTCCAAGATGAATACACAACCCAAGACTTTGGTGAAATGACCCCAATGTCCGTTCCGCGCGCCCCACGACTGACTATCCTGTTGCTGCTGGGCGTCGCTTTGCTCGCGACGGGGGCGGCGGCCGATCCCCCCACTCATTGTCCTGCGGAAACGGATTTGCTGGACAAGCACGGCTATCTCCGCGCTCTGAGCATGGATCTTCGCGGCGAAGCCCCATCGCTGGACGAACACGAGGCGTTGGAAAGCCAGGACGATGTGACGTTGGCACACATCAACGAATGGCTGGATTCCCCGTCCTTTGCCCAACAACTCGCACGTTTTCATCGCAACCTCTTGTGGAATCGAGTGAATCAGGTTCGCCTGACTCGCAATGACAACTATCTGATCGACAGCCATCACCAGGTGGACGACGTGCCCGGTTGGTACAGCCCACAGCGGGCCATGCTGATCCGGGGTGTGTCCGCCATTCCCTGCGCCGATACACCGGCCCAATACGACCCGGTGACCAGCGCACTCCAGTTTACGCTCGATCCCGCCACAGGCGCCATGCGCGAAGGCTGGGTGATGGTGGCCCCCTATTGGGATCCGGCCAACCCCGTGAAAGTCTGCGCCGCCGATGCATCCACCGCGCTGTTGGCTTCGGACGGCACCGACTGCAAGAGTCTCGACGGACTTTCACGCGCCGGGTGCGGTTGCGGCCCCAACCTGAACTGGTGCGTGACCGGTCCTGTGGAAAGCGCCATGCGACGGTCCCTGGGCGATGCCGTCGATCGGCGCATAGAACAAATGATCTTGGACAACGAGCCCTACACCAATCTCTTCCTCGACAACACGAGTTTTGTTAACGGTCCGCTGGTGCACTATTGGCGCCATGTGGCCCAACGCTACGACATAATGTACATGGACCCGCTGCCCATCTCGGTGGACACGCTCCCCGACCTCCCCATGCCAGAGACCGACACCTGGGTCCCCATTGAGTTGCCCCCGTATCACAGCGGCGTTTTGACCAGCCCGGCCTATCTGTTTCGGCACACCAGCTACCGGCGACGCGGCATGCGATTTTACGAAGCGCTGGTTTGCCAGCCTTTTCAATCACCCGCCGGTGGCCTGAAATTCGAGGAATCGGGCTTGCCCGACCCCGACTTGAAGCTGCAGGACGGCTGCAAATTTTGCCACTCCATCCTGGAGCCGGCGTCGGAACATTGGGGTCGATGGTCCGAATTTGGCGCCGCCTATCTGTCGCCTGAGACCCATCCGCCCTGTCGTGCGGACTGCCAGACGTGCGCAACCACCGGCAATTGCAACACCGACTGCCGACGCAATTACGTGACCATTGGTGCCGTCACCAAGGAGTTGGCGTTTCTGGGCTGGCTCAAGCCCTACCAGTTCACGGTGGATCCAACATTGATGGACGCCATCAAAACCGAAGAGGTGAACACCAGTGTCCAATGCGCCTCCGATTTGGTGAGCCAGGCCAAGGTGGATCACATCGAAATGGGCCCCAAATTGATCGTCAAACAGACGATCTTCGACGGTCGTCTGGCCTCGTGTGCCGCCAAGAACATGTTCCAGTGGTTAATCGGCCGGGAACCAGGGCCGGCAGAAGCGGATTGGATTGCCGAACTCGCCACCGCATTCGACGCGGCAGGCTATGATCTCAAAACACTGATCCGAGCCGTGGTGGTGCATGAGAATTACCGGAGGGTGCAATGAGTTGGAAGCACACCCTCTGTCTCGCAGCCTGCGTGGCGTTCACCTTCTGGAGTTGTGCCGAGGACAAAAGCACGCCCGAACCGGTGCTGGACACCACCACACCGGATGCGACACCACAGGATCTGGCACCGCCACCGCCCCCACCGGATGTACCCACGCCCGTGCCCGACACCGCTCCGGTCCCCGAGGTTCCCACATCAGTACCGGGTGAGTTGGGAAGCGGTCAGCCGGTGGAGCTGCTCCCCCCACCGCCCAAACCCGCACCCCGTGCTCGCCGCCGGGTCAACCTGGACCAACTGCAGGCCTCCATATTAAAGGCCACCGGTGGAATCACGGCGACCCACATCACAGGTCAGGCGTTCTTTGAATTTTATGCGGCCAGCCTGGGCCGACCGGACTTTGAAACGTCGGTGGAGGAAGAGCTGAGTCCGGGCTTGCTCTTCGACAAGCTCATGGGCGATGCGGCCCGTGCCATCTGTCCGTCGTTGATGACCAGTGAACAAGCGGCCGCGCCCGAAGAGCGGGTTTTCATCAAACACGCGGCCCTCGACGACACAGTGGCGACTGCGCCCGACAATATCGCGAAGAACATGCAGATGCTTGTTCTTCGGTTTCACGGACGGTACTTGGCTCCGGACAGCCCGGAGTTGGAACCGTGGATGAGCCTGTTGGATGCCGTCACCACGGAAAGCGAAGAAGCGGATCCGATCACCGGATGGAGCGCCATCTGCACCGCCCTGCTCACCCACCCCGATTTTGTGAGCTATTAGGAGACTCCATGCCTTGTAATCGCCAACGACGAGAATTCCTGGGGGGCCTGAGCACCGCCCTGGGCTTTTTGGCGTTGAACGGCATGGCCCCACTGGAACGTCTGGCCTATGCCGCGGACAACGTGGGCAACGAGTACAAGGACCGGTATTTCATTTTTCTGAATATGTACGGCGGCTGGGATGTCCTCCTCTCACTCGACCCGCGGGACCCTGTCCTCTTTCCTGACAAAGACAAAGGGCTCACGCTCATCGAACCGGGGTACATTCATCAACAAGTTCAGCCACCGGGCGGGAACATGCTGGAGGATACGTCGCTGGGCCTATTGGGCGGCTTCATGGGCGACATGCTCAATCACACCGACAAAATGGCCATCGTTCGAGGCATCAGCATGGACACCCTGGCCCACGCGACGGCGTATCGCCGCCTGGTAACGGGCAAAGCCCCAGTGGGTACCGCGTATCGGGGGTCGTCGTTTGACGTGTGGGCAACCTCTCTGCTCGGAAAGAACGACATCCTGCCCAACATTTCCATCCGATTTGGCACGGCCAATCTGGACCAACCCGGCTATGCGTCGGCCTTGCGGGTCAACTCCACCCAGGAAATCTATCAGGCCCTCGACCGCATATCGCCTTACACCGATGCCACGGAAGACGCCATTCAGGCATTTTTTAATGGCCAACAGGACTGCCCAACGGCACAACAATCGCTCTTCAAACAAAAAGCCACCTCCTCTCGAAACACGATTACCGCCGTGCTTGAAGAAGGGATGGCGGACTGGTTCAACCTGTCGGCGAACACGCCCGAAATGCAAGCGGTTCGCGCCCATTACGACGGCTTCAGTACTCCGGCGATGAGCCGGGTAGCCGCGGCGGCCCAGGCCATCAAAAATGGCGTCAGCCGGGTCGTCAGCGCAGACATTCTGAACGTTTCGCTCGACACACATACAACGGTAAATTCCAACGGACCCCGGCAACTTCAGGGATTCAACGCCATGGCGCGACTCATCGAAGATCTAAGCACCTCGCCCCACCCCAGCGGTGAGGGAACCTGGTTCGACCGCACGACGATCCTGCTCATGTCCGAGTTCAGCCGAACGCCGCTGATCAACAGCCAGATGGGCCGGGACCACTGGTTAATGAACGCCCTTTGCATGGCCGGTGGCGACATCAAAGGCGGAAACATTGTGGGCGCTTCTTCGGATGTGGGTATGCGTCCACAGCCCGTCAACCTGGCCACGGGTGACGTCGACTACGCCACCGGCGAGCTCATCAAACCCGAGCACGTCTACCAAACCCTGCTGAAGGGCATTGGCGTCAGCGGGGATCCCGCCGACCTGCGCGTGGATCCGATCACCGCCCTTCTGAAGAGCTAGTCGGTTCTCAGAGACGTTTTGTGGCGTGAGCGTTCGCGATGAGTGTCGCGATGGGGCGCTGATTCCAAGGAAGTTCGCCGAGAGCGTAGCAGCGCTACGGTGAGGCGGAATGACGCCGGCAGCGGCGTCCCATCGCGGCAATCGTCCGGACGAATCCGCCTCAAACCGTCTCTAATGCTGATGCCCGCCCGGACCGTGAATGTGACCGTGGGTCAACTCTTCCTCGGTGGCTGTGCGGACGTCCATGACTTCCAGATTGAAGTGGAGCGTCACACCGGCCAAGGGATGGTTGGCTGTACAGCGAACGAACTCGTCCGTACTCTCGATTACCGTGTACATGGCGGGCCGAGACTCGTCTGTCGGGTGGGGTCCTTGGAACATCGCACCGGCAACCAAGCCTTCTCGGGCGTCCTCTGGAAAGGCCTCAAGGGGAACCTCGATGTCCAAGTCCGGATCGCGCATTCCGTACCCATCTTCCGGCGACACTTCAACGTCCAGCTTGATGCCGGCCGACTGGCCGTCCAGCACGCGCTCGACGCCCGGGACCAAGTTGTTGTGGCCGTGCAAGTACGCCATGGGATCTTTGCCCTGGGAAGTGTCGATCACGCCCCCATCGGAGTCGGTGAGGTGATAGTGAAGGGTCACAGCAGCATCTTTTTCGATTTTCATGGTCTCTCCCAGTGTTCAATCATCGCAGAAGACGCGGCACCGTGCCCTGCTAGCGCGTGGCTGTCAACTGAGAAAGAGGGAACTGTGCCACGATCGCCCCTGGGGCACGTGGCTCAGGGTCGAGCGCCGTGCTTCCGAAAGACCGCCGTAAAATTGTTGGCGGGCATGGCCACATGTTCCACAAACGCCAAACCGTGGGATTGGGCCAACGCGATGATGTCGTCGAGGTTCCGCACGCCCCAGGAAGGATCTCGACTTTGCAAACTCGCGTGGAAGGCTTCGTTGCTGGGCGCCGTGTGTTTTCCCGCGATCTGAAAGGGGCCGTAGAGCGCGAACACACCGCCCTCGGACAAGTGCCGGCCCACACCGGCCAAGAGCCCCAACGTACACTCCCCGGGCGCAATGTGGATCATGTTGGCGCAAAAGATCGCGTCAAACGTCGGCGCATCCCACGACGCGTCACGCACATCGATCTCAACAGGCCGATGCAAGTTGGGCAGCGCCGACTCATCCACCCAGGCCCGAATGGACACCAGATTATCCGGATCCATGTCGCTGGGCTGGACCTGCCACTGGGGCTCTTGCCGTGCAAAATACTCCGCATGCTGTCCCGTACCGCTGGCGATCTCCAACAAATCTCCTTCTTTGGGGAAAACTCGCCGCAACACCGTCAGGATGGGATCTTTGTTGCGTTCAGGCGCTGGCCACACTTGTTTCATAGGTCGCCCTTATAAACGGACACAGACCGCCTGCCAAGCCCCAAAATTCCCCGCCTCAAAAATGCCACTTTCGATTGCGTTTCTGAGCGCCATGCTTTATGAGTGGGTCGCGCGGTACCCCAGGGACCGGTACAATAAAACAATGGATAGGAATGAGACCAACATGTCGATCGCACACATTGCCTCCACGAACACGTTCATGGACACGGGTTTGCCCTTGTTCTCCAATCTCCAACACAAGGTCGCCGATCTGAGCGCCGACACGGTCAAATTCGGCCGCAAAGAGTTGGAATTGGCCTTGCACGAAATGCCCGGTCTATTGGCCCTGCGCCAAGAATACACCGACCAGAAACCCTTGGCGGGCGCCCGCATCATGGGTTCGCTCCACATGACCATTCAGACCGGTGTGCTCATCGAGACGCTCGTGGCGTTGGGCGCCGAAGTACGCTGGGTGAGCTGCAACATCTTCTCGACCCAAGATCACGCAGCAGCAGCGGCCGTGGTCGGTCCGACCGGCACCCCGGACAACCCCCAAGGCAGCCCCGTCTATGCCTGGAAAGGTGAGACCTTACCCGAATACTGGTGGTGTACACTCCAGGCCCTGACCTGGCCGGGCGAAAAAGGCGCCAACCTGATCCTGGACGACGGCGGCGACGCCACGCTCTTGGTCCACTTGGGCAAAGAATACGAAGACAGCGGGACCATTCCGGCGGTGGCCACGGCCGACAGCACCGAACACGCGGTCATTTTGCAGGTGTTGCACGATGTGCGTGCTGAGCGCGGTGACAACTTCTGGCGTCCCCTGGCTGCCCAGATCCGTGGCGTGTCCGAAGAGACCACGACCGGTGTGCATCGTCTCTACGAACGAGCCCAAAACAACACGCTGCTCTTCCCGGCCATCAACGTCAACGACTCGGTGACCAAGAGCAAATTCGACAACGTCTACGGCTGTCGACACTCCTTGGTGGACGCCATCATGCGCGGTACCGACGTGCTCATCAGCGGCAAGCGTGCGTTGGTGTGTGGATACGGCGACGTAGGCAAGGGCTCCGTTCAATCGCTCCGCGGCCAGATGGCCAAGGTGACGGTGACCGAGATCGATCCCATCTGCGCTCTGCAAGCCAGCATGCAAGGCATCGATGTGGTGACCTTGGAAGACGTGGTGGAGAACACGGACATCTTCGTGACGGCCACGGGCAACTTCAACATCATCACCGCCGCCGACATGAAGCGCATGAAGCACAACGCCATCGTGTGCAACATCGGTCACTTCGACAACGAGATCGACATGGCCGGCCTGGAAGCCATGGTCGAAGCCGGTACCGTGGAAAAGATCGAGGTCAAACCTCAGGTCCACGAGTGGAAGTTCAAGAACACCACCCACGGGCCCGACGGTAGTGGCCACAGCATCCTCATTCTCGCCGAAGGCCGCTTGGTGAACTTGGGTTGCGCCACCGGCCATCCGAGCATGGTGATGAGCGCGTCGTTCACCAACCAAACCCTCGCTCAGATTGAGCTGCACCAAGACGCTGAATCCTATGCCAAAGACGTGGCGGTGTTGCCCAAACACTTGGACGAGAAAGTGGCCCGGCTCCACCTGGGCAAGTTCGACGCCAAGCTCACGATGCTCACCGAAGAGCAGGCCAACTACATCGGCGTGACCAACAAAGGCCCCTTCAAACCGGATTACTATCGGTATTAGGCCCGCTCAAAGAGGCCATGCGGCCTCTCCTTTCCCCACTGCATTCACCCATTAGAAAGAATACGCTGTGTGCACTCGGAGGGATCTATTCTCTGTTCTCCTGTAGAAAGGGAACTTGTATTGCACTGAAAGCCTGCTCATCGAAACAACGGGACGTAGACCAGACCCACAAAGCAATGTCGGCGAGACACTCAAGCGTGATGGGCTGCATTCCACAAAAAAACCCGCCGAGCGGTGCCCGACGGGTTTCGTATTCTTGCCTTGCGAAGAGACTAGCCGTTGAGCGCCTCGTGCACCCGACCAACCATATGCGGTCCAGGCGTGAGGGTCTTGTCCCCTTCCTCTTTCCACTTGGACGGACAACCTTCGTTGCCTTTGCGTGCCAAGTAGAGGTTGGCCTTAAACTTTCGCATGAGCTCATCGATGTTGCGGCCCATGTTCAAGAAGTTGACCTCGGCGTTCATGAGTTTGCCCTCCGGATTGATCAGGAAGGTTCCCCGTAGTGCCAGTCCCGCATCCTCCAAGTAGACGCCAAACGTTTTGGCGAGCGCACCGGTGGTGTCGGCGGCCATGGAGTAGCGCACGTCGGCCAATTCTTTCTCTTCTCGTTGCCACGCCAAATGCGTGAACTGGGTGTCTGTACTGACGGTGACGATGTCACAGCCCATCTTACTGAAACGGTCTTGCTGCTCTGCCAGAGCGGCGAATTCAGTCGCTCAGACAAAGGTGAAGTCGGCAGGGTAAAAGAACAGGCACGTCCAACGACCGTTCTCCATCTGCTTGACCAAACTCACCTCGCCAAAGTCACCCGTCTCGGCCTCAAAGGTGGTCAGCGTAAATTCTGGCACCTTCATTCCTACTTGCAAATCACTCATGTTCACTCCCCGCGATTGGTTGCGTTTCGAGCGCCTACCTTACCAATGACGCCCAAGAGGTCAACCGCCAATGGGATGAAAATCGCACGTCAAAGGGAAATTGGTCGGCTCCTGGGCCTACAATGGGAGAGCCCCGTGTACGATCCCGACGGCGTCGAGATCAAAGCCCGCCAAGGGTGGTGCGTCCTTCATGGGCACACCCTCAACGCCCCGGTCGCGGATGCGAACATAGCGCGCGCTGCTCACACCAATGTCGGCCAGATCAAAGGGATCGCCACCCACCTCCTCGACGACGAGAGAAACCATAAAACAGATGTCGAATTCTTGCCGTGGACGCCATCCCGCGCAGCCGGGATCAAACCCGTCTGTACGCTCCGGATCACATGGAAAGGACGTCCAGGTTTCCCCATCCATGCTCACGGCCACTTCGCCCAGCTCGGCGAAGATGTTCTGTGGATCGCCGCTGATCCAAAAGGCGTTCTCCCACACGATGAAATCGGCGCCGGGGCCATCCTCAATCATCCGATCGCCAAACCCGACGATGATCTCACCGCCCACGCCCAAACTCAGAACGTCCAGGCCCCCCACGCTGGGCGGGCCCGCCGTGGGGGGCCCCAGGACCACGTCCGGGAACTGCTCCGCGCCGTGTCCCGCGTTGGAGCCCGCCGTGAACGCAATCACTTCGCTGGCGTAGAGCAACGGATTTTCACACACAACGGCGGCATCTACGGTGTCCGATGTATTGCCCCCCGACGTTCCGCTACACGCCAAAACGCTGATGGTGAGGAAGCCCACGAGGGTTTGGGTTAGAGATGCGCGCATGGTCCTCAACGTTCGGGACAGCAGCCCCAGGTTCAGTGCCTTGCATAGCATGACGCCAACGATGCATCCAGGCCTATTGCATGGCCTCGAAAACTGCTCGGACCACAGAATGTACAAGTGAAGGGGAAAGTGCGACCCACACAGCAGCATCTGTGCGTGTCCCGGAATGGCTGAGAATGATTCGCATAGGGTGCGTTTTCATGCGGCGTACAGTGTGTAATACTAAGAATTCAAACGACACAAGGTCAGGGGATCTCGCGTGGCACTCTTTCAGTCCGAAAAGAAAGTGCTTCTCAATCGTGTTCAAAAGCACGACTGGAACACCATGGATGATCTTCAAGAGATCTTCACGCAGCTCAATGCGCAAGAACTCAAGATATCCGACATCTTTTGGATGCTCTGCGCACCGGATCGAATGGTCCGATCGTACGCCTCGAAATATGTCGTCTCGAAACAGTTGGATGGCACCGTTAACGCAATCTTCAAGGGGATCAAAGACACCCAAGGGGTGGGGCGTAGTCATCTAATCCAGATCTTGCCACAGCTGGACCAGAGTGAAGAGATCTTGGCTCACGTCGACAAGATGCTCGCCGACAAAGACGAAGATGTGGCTGAATCCGCCGTGGACGTCGTGCTCGCGTTTCCACACGAGTCGGTCAGTCGCTACCTACAAGATCTGCTCACTCATCCCCGTCGTGAATTCCGATTCCGCGCACTCCACCGGCTGACCGGTCCGACCGATTCGGCGGAACCCATCGCAGCACCGATCCGCGCCATGCTTCTCCCCATGCTGGAAGATTCGGATGAACGGATCCGAAACCACTGCATCAGCGCGCTGGCACAGCAACCCGACCTCGATCTGGTGAAGCGACTCATCGAGCGGCTCCCCACAGAGGAATACAACGTTCAGAAGACCATCATCCGCCACTTTGAGACGTTCATGCCCAACCCTGAACTCAAAATGGTCGACCAGCTCCTCCCGCTGCTGAGCCAAGGGGACGACATGCTGCGAAGTATGGCTTTGTCTCTCTCGGTCAAACATTCCGATCCCAAAGACATCATTCGTCGGATCCTCATCATGTCCAACGAGTTGATGGGATGGATGCGAGAACGAATCCTGCGAACCATCCGAGAGTTTGGAGACGATCTGATCATCCCCGTCGCCGAGTTGTTCTCGCATGAAGATCCGGATGTGCGCCTAAAAGCGTTGATCTTTGCGGCAGACTTCGAAAGCCCTGAACTGGTCAAACCCACCATCAAGTTCCTGTCCGATGAAAACTGGTGGGCTCGAATCATTGCCATGGACCTGCTGGGACGGCTTGGAGACGAAGACGCGGTACAACCACTCATCGAGTGTCTGGAGGATGAAGAGGTGCGCTGGTCTGCCGTAGAGGCTCTTTCGCGTATTGGCAGCGAGGCAGCGCTAGGCCCAATCGTCAAGCTGCTCGGCGACAAAACCCCGCAAGTACGTATGCAGGTGATCGCCGCACTGGAGCTGTACAACGATGCGCGCACGCTATCCATGCTGAAGAAGAGTATGGAGAAAGATCCCGAGGTGGAGGTGCGTGAACGCGCTTTGCAAGCCTACCGAAACATCAGCGCCAAACACGAACGCGAGATTAACGAAAAGGAACTTCGGGCCTCCTTCGGCTACGGGCAGACCACACGCCAGATCGACAAGCTGCTCACCGAAACGCGCCGCATTGGCGCCAGTGATTTCCACATCACCCCCGGATCGCTACCGATCGTCCGCTGGAACGGCGAACTGAAGCGCACGGGAAAACAAGCGTTCACGGCCAAGCAGACGGAAGACATGCTGGTCAATATGTTGGAGCCCCACCAACGCGAACGATTCGACAAAGAGCATCAACTCGACTTTTGCTACGTCATTCCGAGCGTGGGACGGTATCGGGCAAACATCTACCGGCAGCGACTGGGCTGTGCCGGTGTATTCCGAGTCATTCCCAACGAGCTTCCGTCTTTCACCGAAGTCGGCCTTCCCGAACATTTGGTGGATCTCACCAGCTACCATCAAGGACTGATCATCATCACGGGACCGGCCGGCAGCGGAAAATCCACCACACTCGCGGCCATGGTTAACCTGATCAATGAAAAGAAACGCGAGCATGTCCTCACGCTCGAAGACCCGATCGAATTCGTCCACCCCTACAAGAACTCTCTCATCAACCAGCGAGAGATCGGAAAGCACACAAAGAGCTTCGCGAGTGCACTCCGTGCTGCCCTTCGAGAAGATCCCGACGTCATCGTTGTGGGCGAGCTACGAGATCAAGAGACCATCACCCTGGCCCTAACGGCCGCAGAGACGGGTCACCTCGTGATCTCCACCATGAACACCACAAGCGCCATCAAAACCATTGACCGATTGGTCGATGCGTTCCCGCCCAAGGAGCAATCGGCGATCCGAATGATGCTCAGTGAATCAATCGCTTTCATCACCACCCAAAGCCTCCTGCCTCGTGCGGACAAGAAGGGCCAAGTCGCCTGCTTTGAAGTGCTCATGATTACCGGCCCCGTCCAAAACCTCATTCGCGACAACAAAACGGGACAGATCCCATCGGCAATGATCGTGGGGAGAGAGCAGGGGATGCAGACCGTCGATCTGGCACTTCAAAATCTACTGAACCAACAACGAATCACCCCCGAGACGGCCTATCTACGTGCCGAAAAGAAAGAAACCTTTGAAGCCATGTGCTCCCCAGAGTTCCTCGATGGAAGGGAGTTCGAGTAATGCCAAGAATCGACAACTTCCTTCAGCTGATGAATGACCGTGGGGCCAGTGACTTGCACTTCTGCGTGGGCCAACCCCCGACCCTGCGCCTGTCAGGCCACGTGGAGCCCATCCGCTACAAAACACTCAGCCAGAGCGATTTCGACGTGTTTCTGGGCGAGATCTCTCCCGATAGCCTCTGGGCTCACTTCAAGGAAGGAGGCGACGCGGACTACGCCTACGAATGCGACGGACTGGCGCGGTTTCGAGTCAATCTGTTCAAACAAGAGCGTGGGAGTGCGGCAGTCTTTCGAATCATCCCGACCAAGCTCTTCACCATGGACCAGCTCGGTCTCCCGCCCGTCTGTCAGAAGATCTGCGATCTGGAAAGAGGCTTGGTGCTCGTCACAGGTCCGACTGGCTCCGGAAAGTCGACCACATTGTCCGCGATCATCAACAAGATCAACGAGACGCGAAAACTGCACATCATCACTATTGAGGACCCAATCGAGTTCGTCCATCCCAACCAAGAGAGCATCGTCACCCAACGCGAGACAAAGACACACACCATGGGATTCGCGTCCGGCCTCCGGGCGGCCCTACGAGAAGACCCAGACATTGTCCTCGTGGGCGAAATGCGCGACCAAGAGACGATCGGGCTGGCTTTGTCCGCAGCGGAAACCGGGCTCTTGGTCTTTGGAACACTTCACACCAACAGCGCGGGGAAGACCATCGACCGCATCATCAACGTCTTTCCCACCGATGAGCAACAGGGCGTTCGGAGCATCATCGGCGATACGCTGGCGTGCGTGCTGGCGCAACAGTTGCTGCGTCGAAAGGAAGGCGGACGCGTGGCAGCGCTGGAAATTCTCTTTGGATCGCCAGCGCTGGGCAACATCGTACGCGAAGGAAAAACGCACCAAATTACGAATCTGATCCAACAGGGCAAACGTCGTGGAATGAACACCATGGACGACAGCCTGATGAAATTGGTGGAAGACGACACGATCACCCCGGAAGACGGCTACGACAAAGCCATCGACAAGAAAGACTTCCGAAAACGGATGGCCAAGATAGGCCACTCGGTGGGTTCGGGCGAAGACGACGAGGATACACCGGAGTAGGACTGCCCTGTCAGCCCTCGTTTCGAAAGTCGTTCCTCGCCACGGCAACCGAGCCCTGCCTCACCGAAGTCTGGGAAAGTGGTCCAGTTCCTGAAATCGATGGTAGCATTGGCGGGCCGAAAAAACGGTCGCCGGAGAATGACCATGCGCCTCTTCTCAAAACTGCGAGCCGGCACGCTGGAGTCGTGCTGTACTCGAGAACAGCAACTCGTCTGGGGCGCTGTCCTGGTGGTCACTGCAGGTCTCTTGTGGCTCTACTTTGGACCCCTTCTAGCGCAGGTCGAGCTCTGGGGAGACGGCGAACGGGATCTGCTCAAGGCGTGGGCACTCGCATACACCGATTGGGCGGGCGACGGTGGTCCCGGTGTGATGTGGGCATCCGCACAGCCCGATCTGTCTGGGGATGGTCAACCCATGGTCAGTCACCTGCAGGACATCACGCTTGGCCCCTTTTGGTATGTCGTCGTCAGCCTATTCATTCCTTTCGCGGCCGCGGTATCCCACGTCTACACCCTGCATGTACTCTTGTTCGTTGTTGGACTCGTCGCCCTCTTCCGGGTGCTCTGGCGACGATACGGTGTGTGGGAGGCCGTCAGTGCCTGTGTGTTGCTGGCGCTCAGCGTGTTTGTGGCGCGCACACTCCGAGTCGTCTGGCATCCGGCCATGCTTCCCGCGTTCGCGTGTTTTTGGTTTGTCTCCGTCTCTTATGCGTTGAACGCCCAAGATCTTCGTGCGCGAAGTCGATGGCTCGTGGCGGCCTGGGTGGTGCAGGCGGTCATGCTCCAACTCAACTTGGTCGCTGCGCCCTATGGTGCGGCGTTGGGCGTGATGCAACTCCATCACTGGTGGCGTGGTGGCTGGCGCGTCTCGCCCGTGGCCAACCTGTTGTGCCTGGGGCTTCTGATCGCCTTGGGTTGGTTTTGCCTCCGTGTGGGCCTCACGGTCCTCGAAGGCAATGCGCTCGCGAGCACGGAAGGAGTTCCCGGGGGCCACAGCATACTCGACACCCTCATCACCATGTTTGGGAGCGCTTGGGTGGAAGGGACAGCGCACGGGGTTAATCACACGGCAACGGGCTGGCTGGTCGCCTTGATGGCCGTGGTGGGCGTGGGGTTTGTTTTTCGTCCCAGCGCCTCTGCTTTTGAGCGTTGGACCGCATTTCAAGTGGTCCTCGGCCTGCTGATCCTCATACCCACCATGTCCGTCGGGACCTTCCCGCGTTACATCGCTGCGATTGTCCCGGGCACCTTTGTTCTTTTTGCATCCGGCGTCCACGCCGTACGCTTCCTCTCCCGTTGGATCGCCCCGTGCGTACTGGTGTTGGTGTGCGTCTTGAACGTGTTCGACCCGGTGCGCGGCGCCTTCTTGCACATCAACACGACCCGCAGCTTTCCGTCGCTGGGAGTGGTCGAACAAGAGGTTCTTTTTCAACGTCTGGACCATGGCTACGACATGAATTGGACGGACGTACGCCAACGCGTTCATGGGCTGGAGATGGTGGCATTGTCCAATCGATACGTCTCGTTGGCGAGCGGGCTGGTGGGCAAAGCGTCCAGCACAACCATTGGCGGGGACCACTTCATCGTCGCGCTGGAAGGCGATTTGCAAACCATCGAAAGCGAACGGCAGGATGTATTCGACGGCGGCACAGGACGAAACGTGGTCATTCATCAAAAGCGCCCGCGCTTCGATCACCAAGCCGTACGTTTTCTTGTGGATGATCAACCGTGCGTGGGGACCCTCCCCTACCGTCGGCTCAACCACCAACTGCCCCTCGAGCTCATGCACAAGCTGGGTTTTCCACCCGACGCGAGCGAACCGAACTTCGTGGCAACAACGGTCCAAAACGACGACCGTCCCGAAGCCGCCCAACCATGCTGGCTCCACGCCATGCCCAATAAGGGAAACGTGTTGACCCTGGTCTTCCCACCCATTGTGGGCGACCGACCTTTGACCTTGGCCGTCCTGGGCGATGCGAACCTTCTCAACGCTGCCGACCAAAACGAGGCGCCCCCTATTCAAGTCGAATACGCATCCGGGAGCGCCCAACAACCCCACTTCCTGTCGCGTCCATTCGGTGCATCCTATGTCTTGGTTTCGATTCCGGTTCAAGCCGGCCAGTCAATGACTCTTCGATTGCCCGACACCTGGGCAGTCAACGCCCTGGACGTTTATTGAACCCAAGGCGCGCCCCCCGGGGAGTGGAATACGACACACCCGGTGTAGAGTTCAGCCCATTCGGACGAAATATGCACACCAAGACGCCTGTTTACCCGGCATCTACCCCTGTTCCAGATCAGAACAAAGCGTTGATGCTCGGAGTGGTTTTTGGTAGTTAAAAGAGGCCTCAAGTGGCTGGAGTGAGAGCAGACGTTGAAAACATATCAAGAGCAGAACAAAAACGGCACCAAAAAGGCCGACACCACAGAGCCTGCTCCTTCTTCCTGGAGAGTCCATCTCAAAAAACAATTGCGATCGTTACCCTACGCTGAGCAGAAATTACAGCTCAAGGGCGGACAAGGAGCGGCGATCGAAGGCGTGGCCAAAGAAGGCTTCGGTGACGGTGGGGGAGCGCTTCCGCACCAGGCCGAAGTGGAGTCCTATTTTGGGGCCGACCTCTCGGGCGTGAAAGCACATACAGGAGTAGCAGCGGGTGCCGCCTGTGAGACAATGGGCGCCAAAGCCTATGCGTACGGTCCCCAGGTGGCGTTCAAAGACGGCGCACCGTCCAAGACGACCGTCGTTCATGAGATCGCCCATGTTCTGGGCGGTGGTGAGGCGCAGGCAGATGCGGCCGAACAGTCCTTTGGATCCGGTATCTCGGCTGCTCCCGCTCAAAGCGTACGGTCCGCGCCAAGCCCGGTCCAAAGAAAGGCCACCCCTGAACAGGAAGAGAAGCTGGGTGAAGGCATCGCTGAGGGCATGCGCGACGCGAACACCGGCAGTGGATTGCGGTACTACCGACCGGACTCGGATCCCAAGGAATACGACGGAGGCAAGGCGCCGGAGAAATACTGGGAGAAAACCGGCTGGTACACCTTTGCCCTCAAGAAGGCCGAGAGCGCCTCGGAAGCCATCGACGCCATGTTTACGGGCCCCACAATCTTGGAGTGCCTGTCGACGACCAAACTCATCTTCATGCGGTCGATCAAAGAGACCATCGGTGCGAAGGCGTTTGACAAGGCATACGGTGAAAAAGGCAAAGACAACCAAAGCCTGATTGTGACGGCGACCGGACAATCTCAACTGGACGAGTTTCTGGTATCAGAGACCATCAAACCCGATGACCTGAAGGTGGGGGACTGGGGATATTTCCACAATCATCCCAAATATCTAATCAAACATCCCGCCGGTTTCTGGCAGGGAGAAAACGCCGTGTACATGGGCGGCGGCAAATGGTCCGGGTTCGGGGCATCCGGCAAGACCCAACGTCAGATGATCAACGCGCTCAAGGGTGCTTACAACGGGGGACGGACCAGTCACGACACCGACGCCATTCAATCAAGTATTGACCGTGTGGCGACCCAATTTAGCGCAGACTATTCCGACGCAACCGTCCAGGCCGTCAAGAAGGTCTACGAAGACTATTACAAGGATTACCCAGACACGGTGAAAGACGCGGATATTCCGGGAATTGACGAAGCCGCCGGCATGATCAAAGAAGTCGACAAACAGCTGGGGCAGCTTGAGCTTCGTCGAAAGCACACTTCGGCCTTGGTCACAGAGTGGGCGGCCAAGAACAAACATGATCCGGCAACCGTACAAGCCAGCGTCGACGCCGACTTCACCCGCGACAAGAGTAGGCTAGAAGCAGCACGTACCCGTGCCGCAGCCATGTCCGGTAAATTCAGTGTCCACCGATTGGATGCGGACAAGGTAGCCGACATGGCGCCGAGCTCGGGAGGCTGAGATGAGTGAAACCTCCGTCACCCTCCGCGGTTGCCACACCACATTCGGCAAACCGCCGGCCGTGAACTATCAGTTGGATCTGACGTTTCGGAATGACGCCGAGGCACCGCGCTGGTTTCTCCTGAGTACGCAACCCGGCGCCGCGCTGACCACGAATTTGACTGCCGTGGAGAGTTTCATCTTCCGGGATCCGCCCGTGGGCGCCTACCTGGAAATCTATGGGGATCCAGCAGGAGTGTTGGCCTTTTTGATCAGCGGGCACTCAGAGGTACAGTTGGACAAGGTGCCTGTGACCAGCTTTGACAGTGTCTCTCAAGTGGATGTGTGGACGGCCAGTGCCGTCCGCGTAGGCAACCAGAAACTGCTGGAAGACTGCATCGACTTGCCATTGGCCTTGACGAACAACCTGTCCATCGAAGCCGCCAACGATACATATGTTGGGCCGGGCTATGAGCACAGCGGCGAGGGACCGAACACGTTGTCCATGGACACTCCAACCCATTTGACCCTGCCCCTTCCCACGGAATGATGCGCACAGTCTTAATCATCGGCATGCTGTCCGCCCTGACCGGGTGCGCTACCGCGACGGCCAAATCGGCCGTGACGGTCCAGTTACTCAGTACGCTTCCCAGCAAACCGCCGACCACCGTCTATAAGGTAAAGCTCACGCTGAGGAACGACTCGAAAGAGGCCCGCTGGTTTGCGCTACCTTCGCGATTCGGGTTGCCGATGAGTGAAAAGTTGACCGCTACGGCGCGCGAACGCTTTGCCTTCGAAGAGGCCAAGTCGGTCTTTTTCTACCAGTATTACGGCGGCGTATCTGTTGTCGTCGTGCCGGTTCCGGCCAAAGGATCTCTGACGCTGGTGGGGTGGACATTCGACTCCGACGCGAAGAAACCACGGTTTGAAATCTGGGAACTCGACCGATTGACATTTGCGGGACAGACCGTCGACGTGAGCACGTTTGGAAAGCGTCGGGTGCAGATCCGTGACGCCAGCCAGACACGCCTTATCTCAAGCAGCACGATCCGGCCTCCGGAGAACGTTCGGCTCCACATCCACGCCCGACACAAGCTGTCTCTAGACGAGTAAGCACGCAAATCACCTCACACGATACTTGGGCGCACGGCTATCATCGACATGCATTGGATGGTACAAAAACCGTTCAACAATCCCATCGGAATGGTACGACATGAACACTTTCATACGGCTCGCATCCTGTGTCCTCGTCACGCTCCCGCTGGCGTGCGGTGGAACCTTCACCGGTGAACTAATGGAAGGGTCACTGCGACCCGATCAAGACTTCTGCAGCAAGATCCACCACCTGGAAGCCAACCTGTCACAAGTCTTGGAGCCCTATGAAGAGAAGATGGCCACGCACACCGGCGTGTACGTGCTGGAAGACGGCGCCGGCGCGCTCATGTCCCGTGCGTGGATGAGTGAAGCCGCTGAAAAGACCATCGACATTCAATACTTCATCTTCTCCGTAGACAACGTGGGCGTCATCGCCACCGATTATCTGCTCCGAGCCGCAAGGCGTGGGGTCAAGGTACGAATGATCGTCGATGACATGCTGCACGATGGAGACGCGGACTTTCTTCAGGTGCTGGATGCGCACAAGAACGTGGAGATCCGGATCTACAATCCCAACATCAACATTGGCAAATCCATCGTGTCCAAGCTCGAAACGCTGGCCACGGATTTCCGCGGTATCAACCAACGGATGCACAACAAGACCTTCATCGTGGACGGCAAAGCCGTGATCACGGGCGGTCGAAACATCGCGGACGAGTACTTCGACTTCAATCAAGACTATAGTTTCCGGGACCGGGATGTCCTCTTGCTGGGGGGCGTGGCCAAAGACGTGCAAGCGTCGTTTGATCTCTTCTGGGACCACGGACTGTCGGTCCCACTCCAAAAACTCGTCAACACAGAATTGGACTGGAGTCCCAAAGATGTCTGGGAAAAGCTGCACCAGTTCTCCTGCGATCCGGAGAACTTCTGGCCGCAGATCCGGCAACGAATCGAACGTGTCCCCCAAGTCTTTGCACAAATCGCGAAGTCAGGCGCGCTGCAATGGATCGACAAAATCCGATTCGTCACCGACGTCCCGGGCAAGAACACAAGCAAAGGCATGTCCGGCGGAGGCATCACCACCGACACCTTGGTCGCATTGGTCAACGACGCCAAAGAATCGGTGGTGATTCAGACCCCCTATCTCGTGACCACCGAGTTGGGCCAACAACTCTTTGCCAACGCGGTCAAACGGGGCGTCAAAGTGCAAATCATGACCAACAGTCTGTCCTCCACCGACAATTTGCCCGCCTTCAGCGGATACGCACGGGACCGTCACAAATTGCTCGACGCGGGCATCGAGATCTATGAATACCGACCGGATGCCGCCATTCGTCGAAAGATCATGACCAGCTCCATGGTTCAGGACAGTCAGGAATTTCCCGTCTTTGGGATCCATGCCAAAACCATGGTCATCGACGGGAAGATCCTCATGGTGGGCACCTTCAATCTGGACCCACGAAGCGCCAACCTCAACACCGAGTGCATCACCATCATGCACTCCGAGGCACTGGCCCAGTCCGTTCTGCAGCTCATGATTGAAGAGATGAAACCCGAGAACTCCTGGCGCACGACCAAAGACTTCAACCCGGACGACGAAGCCGGTTGCTGGAAGGTGTGGAAGATGAAAATGCACCGACCGGTGCCCAAGAGCATTCTGTGACCTTGGCCTGAGGCCATCAGCCTTGGGCTGATGAAGCGGTCAACCTTCCCAGCGTTTCAGGAGGACACAACCGTTGACGTCGCCAAAGCCAAAGCTCGCTTTGGCCACCACGTTGAGCGTCGTTTCTAGGGTTTCGTGCGGGATCCGTGACGCGTAGGATTGGAGCTCGGGGTGCAAGTCTTCGCAGTTTAGCGACGGATGCACAAAGCCCTTGGAGAGTTGCAGCGTTGCGGCCACCAACTCCAGGCCTCCAGCCGCCCCCAAAGCGTGACCTACCATCGATTTTGTGGCGTTCACCAAGGGAAAGTCATCCGGCCCCCGTTCCAGCGCACGCGACCAGTTGGTGACCTCGAGCACGTCCGCCATGGTCGCGGTCAAGTGGCCGCTGATCAGGTCCACCGCCC
>Ga0114996_10002294_pt1 | contig 24801 bp, 29 predicted proteins | sample ArcticOcean_MG_C_4_FD_87039 | JGI IMG/M metagenome (GOLD analysis project Ga0114996, IMG submission 87039) | Marine microbial communities from western Arctic Ocean - ArcticOcean_MG_CB4_134 | ecosystem: Environmental > Aquatic > Marine > Oceanic | place: Arctic Ocean: Canada Basin | collected... | reverse complement strand
GAAAGCACCAAGGATAAGATCAAGGAAGTCGAGCACATCATTGAAGAGCTAGGCGAATGGAAAGGCATCGATAAGGAAACCGGTTTCCATCTTGTGGAAACGCCAGAAGGGCGAGCTTTGAAACGCGGACGGCTTCCCTCTATTACAGCCGCTGACCCTTGGGAAAAGCGCATGGCAGAAGGCATTGCCTATCTGCAACAAAAAACAGCGGAGGCCGCCGATGGCTGAGCTGTCTGATCTGGAGCTGTTGGATGCACTTGGGGTTGAAGCCAAGCAGGAAAAGAATGCTGCACATACACCGCGCGAAGAGCGCATCATCGCCGGCTTCGAAGAAATTCAACGGTTTGTTGATCAGCATGGGCGACGACCGACCCACCGTGAAGACAATGACATTTTTGAACGTATTTATGCCACGCGATTAGATCAAATCCGCAAGCTGGAGGATTGCCGCGCCATTCTTCAGGACTTGGATCATCAAGGCCTCTTGGATGCGCCATCCGAAGATGTTTCCCTTGAAGATATAGATGACGAAGAGCTGCTCTCTCAGCTTGGAGTGGCGGCGCCGAGCGAAATGGACGTTATCTGATGGCAGATGTTGAAGTCGTCGCCACATACGATCTTTTCAACATTAATCGCACCAAGCTTGAAAATATAATCCATAAGATTTTCGAGGCCGCGAGGCTGGATATCGAGATCAAGGATCGCTTTGGTCAACCGGTTGCCCCCAGAGAATGGTTTTTGGTGCCGGTATTCGCCATAGATGACGCCGTTGCCAAAATCCAAGATGGAACTATCGGCAGTTATTATTATGACGTTGAGAGCGCCAAATTGTTGCCGAGAGAGGATGTTCTTTAGGCGAAGGCGTTTTCCAAATTGTACCAATTTGCCTTACTTGAAATCGTTCCCCGAACAAACTATATCGCTACACAGAAGGCGTACCGCAGGTTGCGCAGTATTATGCAAGGAGCACATATCGCGGGTGGAAGAAATGTCTGCAAATGTCTACAAATGTATATAAAAGACAATAATGTCTATGCTGGTGTGCGTGTTGCATGTCGCACCATTATGCACTCTGCGCATAGCGACGAAGTAATTGAGGGGCGAAAAGATGGGAGCGCGTAAAAATATGGAGCGAATAAAATATCGCGGTGCCTGGACGGACTGCTGTGTTGGCGGAGCGGTAATTGGGGCGCCTGGCTGGCCGTCCCTGCCAATCCCCAGCCAGGCTCGCGTTTGATATGGAGGTGTCATCTGCTTCCAGCGACAAGGCCGCCGACATCGCCGACCTAAACCGCGCCGGCGTCGATATTGCGACCACCAAACCCGGCACCCCCGGCGGCATCTTCATGCGCCAGTTCTGGCTGGCGGTCTATCGGTCGGACGATCTCGCGCCCGGCAAGGTGACCCCCATCCGTATCATGTCTGAGGACTATGCCCTCTATCGGGGGACAAGCGGGGCGGCGCAGATCATCGATTACCGCTGCCCGCACCGGCGCGCGCAAATGCATCTGGGCTGGGTCGAGGGCGACGATATCCGCTGCGTCTATCACGGCTGGAAATTCGATTGCTCCGGCCAATGTATCGAACAGCCCGCCGAGGAGGCGAATTTTGCGGCCAAGGTTCAGATCAAGACTTATCCGACCGAAGAGCATATGGGCCAGGTGTTCGGCTATTTCGGCGCGGGCGATGCGCCGGCGTTTCCGCACTTCCCGCTGCCCGCCGCCGACGGCATCATCGATGCCTGGAAGGTGGAGGCCGTGCCTTGCAATTATCTGCAAGCCTTCGAGAATTCCATGGACGAGGTACATGTCGCCTTCGTGCACCGGGACGGCGGCACCCATGCGGCCATGCAGGATTTGCCGAAAATCTCGGCCGAAGAAACCGATTGGGGCATGTTGCGCCACGGCCAGCGCGGCGGCGGCGGGGTGCGCGCGACCCTCCATTACGCGCCCAACTGCACCCGCGTTCTGGTGCCGCCATCGGCGGGCATGGACGGCATCGGCGGCTGGGCGGAGATTTATTTCTCGTTCACTCCCATCGATGACGAGAACCATCTCTGGATGATCACCAGCCACATGAAGGTGACCGGTGATGACGCCGAGGCGTTCCGCAAAAAGCGCAAGGAGTTTTACGAGAATTTGGCGAAGGACCGCTCGTCGCTGGAGGTGGCGTTGGAGCTGATTGCCGGGCACGGCTCTTATCACGAGGTGCAGCATCCGGACCTGGCGATCTTGCAGGATATCGCCGTGCAGGCCGGCCAGGGGCGCATCGTGGACAGGGGCAATGAGCGGCTCGGGCGGTCCGATAACGGGATTATTGCGTGGCGCAAAATTCTGACCCGGGAATTGAAATTGATTGCCGAGGGGAGCACGGCGAAGGTCTGGACCACGCCGCCCAAGGAGGTGGAGCCTAGTTTGGGATTTTAGTCGGGGGTTTTAGGCGGGAGGAGCAAATAATTTGGAGCGGTGCCTAGACAGACGGCCAATCGGCCAACCCGTGGCCATCCCCGATTGGCCTGCGCCTGCTCACTGAATACTCAATGATTTCCGGAGCCCGTTGATCATCGAGGTTTGCAAAAGCATGTCGGTGGATTTGTGGCGATCGTCGGCGACGGCCCGCAATTCGCCCTGGCGTTGCTTGCGAATTTCCGGATCGGTCTCTTCCAGGTTTTTCTTGTTGCGGATGGATTGCGCCTGCACATACTCGATGGCGATCGGGCGGCGCTGGCGGTCATAGAGATCGAGCAAATCATCGCCGGCGCCGAATTGCAGAATCTGCACCAGCTTTTCGGCCAGGTTTATGCCGTCATGGATGCCGCCGTTCATGCCCATGCCGCCGAGCGGATTGTTGACGTGGGCCGAATCGCCGGCCAGAACGACGCGCCCCCGGCGGTAGGATTTGGCAACCCTCTGGTTGACCCCATAGATGGCCAGATGATTGGCGCTGTATTGGCCGTCGAAGGGCACCAGGCGCTTGAGTTTACGCTGCAGGAATTCCGGCTCGAAGGCTTCATCGTGGCTCATGTCGGCGGGGATGGGATAGAGAAAGCGCCAATAATCGGGCGCGTGGATGAGCGCTCCCCATTCCTTGGGGTGCGATATATAGACCACGTGGCCCATGTCCGGAACGATCTCATTGATGGGCTCGGGCACGCTGGCGGTAACGAACTGTTCGGGATAGGTGAAGCCTTCGAATTCTATGCCGATGGATTTCCGGACCGCGCTCCTGGAGCCATCGCAGCCGATCAGGTAATCGGCTTCGATCTCCTCGGCGCCAACCGGCGTAACGAGGCGCACGGTTACGCCGTCATCGCTTTGGGATACGCCGGTCACCCGGCATTCGTAGCGGATGGCGGCGTGGCCGTCGTCTTCCAGCATGGCGGCGGCCACCCGGGTCAGCTTGTATTGCTCGCACTGCAGACGAAACGGATGATCGGTGTGATCTGCGATCAAGGCATGGTCAAACTCGGCGATCAGGCCATCGTCCAGGTCCCGGTATTGGAACTTGGGCGTGATCAGGCCTTGATCGATCAGCTTTGGCGTGACGCCCAATTCGGCCAGCATGTCGAGGGTCGGCGGATGAAAGGTCGAGGCGCGGAGATCCGATATCAGATCGGCCTCGGCTTCCAAAATCTCGACCGATATGCCGGCGCGGGCGAGGATAAGGGCAGCCACGCATCCCACCGGTCCGGCGCCGGCGATCAGAACCTCAATCCGTTTGGCCAATGTATTTACGATCCTCTGATTTGGATGGTCGCCTGCCCAGCGCTAGTGGCGCTCGAACAGCCAACCCCTGCCGTAGAATTTATCGTCGACGCCGGTGGTCCGGAAGGTATGCCAGATGGTCGCTATATTGATCGGGATAACCGGCTTGCCCAATTGCTTTTCCAAGGCCGGGAACAGGTCCAGCGCCGAAAGGTTGGTTCCCGCCTGGACAATGGCGTCCACATCGTCGCCGTCCAACTGGTTCAAAACCACATCGATCACTTCGCTGGGCGGCGTGTGGGCGATGGAGGTGGCGGTGTCGCATTTAAGGCCGACGACATTTTTGACCTCGTAGCCGGTTTCTTCCAAGAAGCGGTGCACCTGTTTATCGCCAATCGGCTGATAGGGCGTCAGCGCGGCAACTTTTTTGGCGCCGAAGGCTTTCAAGGCTGCATCGAGGGCGCTGGCGCCGGTGGTGATGCCGATCTGCTGGCCAACCACGTCGCGAAGGCGTTCGGTAAACTCGGTGTTGCCTTCGAGCCCGCCCCAGAACGTTTCCGCCGACATGCCCATCATGATTTGCGACGGCTCACAGGTCATTGCGTCGCGCAAGGCATCGGGGATGGTGTGGCGGATGGCTTCGATGAAGGTCATGAACATATCATCGCTGGACAGGTCCGGCTGTTCGATAAAAAAGCGGCAAAAATGCCAGGAGACGCCAGGCGGGATCATTTTCTGGCAATCATACTCGACGCCGATATTGGTGGAAGGAATGATAACGGCAATGCGCCCTCGGGACCCGATCCAAGGTTCTTGCGCCTTGAGTTGCTTATCGTCGTCGCTCATCATATCCCCCAGGTTTCTGATCCGGTAATCGTAATTATAGCCGTGTGCACCCAATTTAAAATGCCAATTATCCAGACGCCGATATACCCAGCGGGGCGAGATTATGAAACACAGCAATGATCGAATTCTAACCACCCATGTGGGCAGCCTGCCTAGGCCCGAGGCGCTCCTGGTGGCCCTGCAATCGCAATTGGACGATGCGAATTTCGATCAAGCATTGCTGGATCGGCTTGCCGGTGAAGCGGTCGGCGAGATCGTCGCCATGCAACTCGAAGCCGGTATCGATGTGGTCAGCGATGGCGAGATGAGCAAAATCTCCTATACCCATTATGTGAAAAATCGTTTGGACGGCGTTGGCGCGCGTGGTGAGGCGTCCGGCCAAGTGGCGGGCGCGGCGGCTAACAGGGATTTCCTCGATCATCCGGATTTCCACGAGATGCAGAAAATTGCGCCGTCGCGCTCGATTGGCGCGCTGGGGCGGCAATTCAACACCGGGCCTGCGCTACCCGCCTGTATCGGCCCCATATCCTACGGCAATCGTGCGCCGGTTGAGCGGGACATCGAACAGTTTCAAGCGGCCCTGGCGGCAGCAAACCCGGTGGAGGCGTTTATCAACGCAGCCTCGCCGGGCGTGTTGACCAAATTCGTTCCCGATATGCATTACGGCAACGAAGACCGCTACGTTGCCGATCTCGCCGACGCTATGGGCGAAGAGTACGAGGCCATCCACGACGCCGGGTTCCTGCTGCAAATCGACTGCCCTGATTTATGTTCGGCGCGCCACAATCAATATCAGGATTTGTCAGAGGCGGAATTTCTGAAGATTGCCGAGCGCAATGTGGAGGCGCTCAACCATGCCACGCGCAATATCCCGCCCGAAGATATGCGCATGCATATTTGCTGGGGAAATTACGAGGGGCCGCATACCCACGATTTGCCGCTTGCCAGTATTTTGCCTCTTTGCATAAAGGCGCGGCCCCAGGCATTGCTGTTCGAAGGCGCAAATCCCCGCCACGAACACGAATGGGCGGACCTCGAGGGCGCCGGTCTGCCGGACGACATGATTTTGATCCCGGGCGTCATCGATTCGACCACCAACTTTGTCGAACATCCGCGCCTGATCGAGCAACGCATAGGCCGCTATACCAATATCGTTGGCCGGGAAAGGGTGATCGCCGGCGCCGATTGCGGATTTTCCACCTTCGCCGGACCGGTATTGCGGATCGCACCATCGGTGACCTGGGCAAAGTTCCGCGCGCTTGCCGAAGGAGCCGCCCTCGCGACGGGGCGGCTGTGGGCGGGCTGAGCGGCGCGGGATTTTGCGCAATTGCCCGGACAGGTCGGGATGTGATACAAACGTCGTTTCAAAATGCATGGGAGAATTACAATGATTACAGGGAAATTACTCGTCGCCGGAGGCATCGCGCTTGCGATGGCATCGCAGGCATCGGCCGAGACGGTCGGCATCGGCTCGACCAAGGCGGGCGCCGTCGCCCAGATTACGGCAACCATTTCAAAGGCCGTGTCCGAGCATGCCGGCGGGTTGCAAATGCGCAAGCAGACCATGGGCGGCACGCAGCAATATATTCCGGTCGTGAATGCAGGCGAGCTTGCGTTCGGCATTTCGAACCTGGCGCAGTATTGGATGGCAATTTCCGGCACCGGACTTTCGAAGCCGAATAAATATGATGATTTGCGTTTGGTGACCACGATGATGAAGTTCAATGTCAGCTTCGTCGTTCCGATCGCATCCGGCGTCACCAAAATTTCCGGTCTAAAGGGCAAACGGCTTTCCTTCGGGTTCAAAGCTGCGCCCTTGTTCGGAAACCTTCATCGCGGTGGACTTGGGACCGTCGGACTTTCCTATGATGACGTGAGCAAGGTTCCCGCCGTTGGCCTCGTGCAGCATTGGCGCATGATGATGGCGGGTAAGGTTGATGGCGTTATCGCCGCCGCCGGGTCCGGCTTCGTCAAGCAGATGCATGCGAAGATCAAGGGCGGTATTCGGCACCTTTCGTTTCCGAATAACCCGCAAGCTCTGAAAGAAATGCAAAAAGAGTTCCCGAAGTCCTATTGGAGCGTGGTCAAGCCGCGCAAGGGACTGACCGGCGTTACCAAGCCGACCACATTCATTACCTATGATTATATGTTGTGGACCCATAAGAAATTGTCCGACCAAACCGCTTATACGGTGGCGAAAGTCATGCACCAGCAGACCAAGCAGCTAAAGGGCGGCGGACCCTTGTGGAAATCCTATGAAGGCAATAGCCGCTTGGCCAAAGACCAAGGCATGGCCTACCATCCAGGCGCTGTGAAATATTATAAAGAAGCGGGTCTCTGGAAGCGGTAGTATTCTGAGTTCCGTTTGATTGCGTATTCACCCGCGTTCTTTTTAATAGAACGCGGGTGAATTGCGTATTAGCGCGGATCGAACACGGTGTTAAAATATTGCCCAAATATTCGGGGCTGTTTGGCGGAGTGATAAAAAGTGTCTGAAAACGTACCCAACATCGAACAGGAAGCAGAAAATTTTCTCGCCGAGCGCGTGGAATCGCGGCTGGTCAGTAATCTGTCGCTCATCTTGGGTGCGATAATCTCGATAATTGCGATATCCTGGGCCATCGATTTCTGGCTTAATCTTGGATTTACCTGGTTCGACGAACAGGCCATGGTCGCCTGCCTTGGATTGAGCCTCGCGGTCGTTTTCATCCGTTATCCGGCGAAGCTTGGTACCGAGCGGCATGTCATTCCCTGGTATGACTACGTTCTTGCGCTGCTTGGCATGGGAAGTGCGGTGTATTTCGTCCTGATATTTGACTCCATCGCCGAAAATCCATTTGCCATGCGCCCCAAGGCGTTTGTCATTGGATTATTGCTTGTGCCAATGGTTTGGGAAGGGCTGCGGAGAACCGCAGGCTGGAGCCTGACAATCGTATTCACGGTGTTCGTTGCTTATGGTTTCGTCGGCCACCTTATGCCTGGCATGCTGCAGGGGGTTGAACAGAAAAACATCGATCTGATCGCCTTTCTCGGTACCAGCGAAGTGTCGTTGATCGGTCTGCCGCTCAAGATCATCGTGCTGACGGTGGTGCTGTTCATCTGGATGGGCCAGATGCTGCTGCATACCGGTGCTTCGGAATGGTTTACCGATTTGTCCGCCGCCATGATGGGCCGCTCACGGGGCGGTTCGGCCAAGATCGCCATTGTCGCATCAAGCCTGTTCGGCTCGATCTCCGGCTCTGCCGTATCCAATGTGGCGTCAACGGGCGTCATCACCATCCCGTTGATGCGCAAATCAGGGTATGACGCCAAGACCGCCGCCGCGATCGAGGCGGTGGCGTCCACCGGGGGGCAGATCATGCCGCCGATCATGGGGGCCGCCGCCTTCCTGATGGCCGAGCTTTTGGAATTGGCCTATACCGAAATTATTCTGGCGGCGTTGATCCCGTCATTGCTGTATTATCTCGCGGTATTCGTTCAGGCCGATCTTGAGGCCGCCAAGAAAGGTATCGCGGCGCTTCCCAAGGAACGCATACCGCCCATGATGCGGGTCATGAAGGAAGGCTGGTTCTTCGTCGTCCCTTATGTGGTTCTGATTTACACCCTGTTCTGGATGAATATGGCGCCGCAACAGGCTGCGTTCTGGGCGGCGATTTCGGTCGGCGTGATCAGCATCATATTCGGTTACAAGAAACACCGCATCACGCTGAAACAGTTTATCGGCACATTCTCCGGCTGCGGGCGCATGTCCGTCGATATCATTATCATCGGCGCCATGGCGGGCGTCATCATCGGTATCTTGGATAAGACCGGGCTGGGCCAGGCATTGACCCTGATACTTGCGGCCATCGGCGAAAACAATCTCTGGCTGCTGCTGATATTGACGGCAATTATTTCGATCCTGCTGGGGATGGGGATGCCCACCTCCGCCATCTATCTTTTGCTGGCGACCATGATCGCGCCGTCTTTGATCAAGCTGGGGATCAATCCGATCTCTGCGCATTTGTTCGTGCTCTATTTTGGCCTCATGTCGATGATCACGCCACCGGTGGCCATCGCGGCGTTTGCCGCCGCATCGCTGGCCGGCGCGAAACCCATGGAGACGGGTGTGACCGCGGTGCGCTTGGGCTGGATCGCCTACATCATCCCATTTGTGTTCGTGCTGTCGCCCAGCCTGTTGATGCAGGGGAGCGTGGCCCAAGTGCTGAGCGCGTTGGTCCTGGCCTGCATTGGCGTTTGGATCGCATCGTGCGGTTTTATCGGCTATCTGTTCCGCCCCATCGGCGGCGGCTTCCGGGTGCTGTTTGTCGCTTCAGGCCTAGCACTGCTGGTTCCCGGCGACGCCTTTACTTACGGCGTTGCCGTAAACGGAGTCGGCGGCTTATTGGCGTTCTTGTTGATTGGGCGCGAATATTTGGCGCGGCGCAATGGTAGCGTGGCCAGCCCATTACAAAGTTAAGACTATTGAATTATTGGTCGTTCCGCTGCGGTGCGCCCATCATCCATCTGCCCTGAAATGAATTGCGGGATATTGCCCGCGGAGCTTAGCGAATGCCGATACCAGTCAATGAACGCGATGATAGGCTCAAGGGCCCCCTTGCCGGCGTTCGGGTGATCGAGCTTGGCCAATTGCTGGCCGGGCCGTTCACGACCACGCGCCTCGCGGATTTTGGCGCCGAGGTGATAAAAGTGGAAACGCCGAAAACCGGTGATCCGATGCGCGAATGGGGGCACCACCGCTTTGAGGACAAATGTCTTTGGTGGCCGATCCTGGCGCGCAACAAAAAATCCGTGACCGCAAATTTGCGGGAATCGGAAGGTCAGAATCTGGTGCGCAAATTGGTGCAAAGCGCCGACGTTCTGGTCGAAAATTTCAAACCGGGGACCCTCGAAAAATGGGGGCTCGGACCTGATGATCTGCACAAGATCAATCCCGGGCTGGTGATTGCCCGCGTCTCCGGCTTTGGCCAGACCGGGCCCTATTCAGACCGGCCCGGGTTTGCCAGCGTCGGCGAAGCCATGGGCGGGCTCCGCTACATCAACGGTTTTCCCGATCAGCCGCCGCCGCGCACCGGCATTTCCCTGGGTGATATGCTGACCGGCATGTTTGCGGCGCAAGGGGTGCTGATGGCGATCTACTGGCGTGATGCCTTGGGCGGCGGCAAGGGCCAGGTGGTCGATGCATCGATCCTGGAATCCTGCTTTTCGTTCATGGAAGGCTCGCTCGCCGAATACGACAAGTTGGGTGTTGTGCGCCAGCCCAGCGGCACCGGGCTTGCCAATGTATCGCCGTCCAACATATTTCCCACCAAAGACGGCAAGTGGCTCATCATAGCCGCCAACATCGATCCCATGTTCCGCCGCTTGTGCGAAGCCATGGGCCAGCCGGAACTTGCCGATGATACTCGCTTCGTCGATCACAAGGCGCGCGGTCATCACGCGGCGGAATTGGACGGCTTGATCGCCGATTGGACCAAAACACTGGATGTGCAGGAGTTGGACGCGCTTTTAGATAAGCATGGCGTCGTCACGGGGCCCATATACACCATCGCCGATATTGCCAAAGACCCTCATTTTATAGACAGGAATATGGTTCAGCGCGCCGCCGATGAAACTTTCGGCGATATGGCCGTTCCCGGATTTGCACCGCGCCTGACCCATTCGGAAAGCGAAATTGCATGGCTTGGCCCGCAGGAGGTGGGCTGCCACAACGCGGAAATTTATGGTGATCTCCTGGGTCTCAGCGACGATGAGATGAGGCAGCTTGAAGATGACGGCATCATCTGAACAGGCGCGACAAATCCTAATCTGCGATGTCGGCCCCAGGGACGGGCTGCAATCGGAAGATCGCATTTGGAGCGTTGCCGAGCGCACCGAACTGATCGATCGTCTGTCCGCATCGGGGTTGCGCCGCATGGAAGCGGTCAGTTTCGTCCATCCGAAAAAGGTTCCGCAGATGGCCGGTGCCGAAGAAGTCATGGCCGCCATCAAGCGGCCCGACGGCGTTCAGTTTGCCGGTCTGGCGCTAAACCTCCGGGGTGCCGAGAGGGCTATTGATGCCGGCGTCGATGAGGTGCGCTTTGTTATCGTTGCCTCGGAAAGTTTCAACCAGCGCAATCAAGGCGCCGACATCGAAAAAACACTGGCCGATTTCGAGGCCGTCTCGAACCTGGTTGCCAAGGCCGGCCTGACCTTGACGGCGACCATCGGGGCCGCGTTCGGTTGCCCGTTCGAAGGCGAAGTCCCGGTGGCGCGGGTCGTACAAATTGCCAAAATTCTGGTCCGCTCGGGTGCGTCGGAAATCAATCTCGCCGATACCATCGGCGCTGCCGTGCCGACCCAGGTGACCGCCCGGATCGAAGCCGTTGGCGAGGCGATTGGAGCCGGCGTAGCGTTGAGCTGCCATTTCCACAACACCCGCAATACCGGCTTTGCCAATGCGGCGGCGGCGGTTGCCGCCGGGGTACGTTATCTGGATGCGTCGGTAGGCGGTATCGGCGGTTGCCCGTTTGCGCCGGCGGCAACCGGTAATATCGGCACCGAAGACCTTTGCTTCATGCTGCGCGGCATGGGATTTGAGACCGGCATCGATCTGGACCGGCTGATCGAAACGGCGAAATGGGCCGAGGGTAAGTTCGATGCGCCACTGCCGGGCCAGGTGATGAAGGCGGGCCTGTTCCCGGAAATAGCCGGCGCATGACAGCGGAACCTCGGCGGCATCCGGCGGCCTATGGGTGGCGCGCCAAAATCGGGGTCATCGTGCCGCCCACCAACACGGTCAACGAGGCGGAGTGGAATTTGATGGCGCCGGACGGTGTGACCATCCATGCGGCGCGCATGGCCTTGCATTTGGACACGTCCAGCGATGCCGGCAAAGCCGCCCTCTATGCGGATGTGGAACGGGCGGGGCGTGATCTGGCCGAGGCGGGGCTTGACGCCATTGCCTATGGTTGCACGGCGGGGTCCATGGTTCAGCCGGCCACGGCGTTAAGCGATTTTATGACAAAGGTGACCGGCACCATTAGCGTCACTACCGCGGCTTCGATCGTGACGGCCCTGGACGCGCTGGGGGTCAAACGGATCGCGGTCGCCACGCCCTACCATGATGCTCTTAACGCCCACGAGGCCAGCTTCCTGGAAGGCGCCGGTTTCGAAGTAGTCCATATTCAAGGGCTTGGCATTGGCGCCGGCGGGCCCGGCGAGTACCCGCAAATCGCCAGGACGGAGCCCGCCGACATTTATGACCATATCATCAGCGCCGACCGGGCGGGCGCGGAGGCGATGGTGGTTTCCTGCACGGATTTTCCGGTGCTCGGCCTGATCACCGGGTTGGAGGTCAAATTGGCAAAGCCGGTAATCACCAGCAATCAGGCAACCTTCTGGGCGGCTTTGCGCGCCGCCGGCCTCGATGACAAGTTCGAAAATTACGGCGTCTTGCTGAAAGACTATTGAGCCAGGTCGGTAATTTTTGCCGCGACCGCTTCGGCAGTCATCAAATCCGCGTATTTTTGCTCCATATCGAACAGGTTGGCTTCGTGCGGCGCCATGGCGCGGTCGCCGACGCCGTCGCTGACGACGATGGTGCGAAAGTTGTAACTCATGGAATCGATAACCGATGCGCGGACGCACCCGGACGTGGTGCAGCCCGTCACCAAAACCGTGTCGACGGACTTGGCCACCAGCCAGGCCGCCAGGTTGGTGCCGAAAAATGCCGATGGCTGGGTCTTGCGGATAACATATTCGCCTGGTCCCGGGGTCAGATCATCGACCACCTGACTGCCCGGCGCATCTTCGGTCAAAGCGGCCAGGCCCGGCGCCTTCAAGCAGAAAACGCCGGCGTCCGACGCGTCGTCCGCATAGACGACGCGGGTGAACGCCACTGGAATTTGGGCGCTGCGCGCCGTCGCCAGCAGGGATTTCGTGATCTGGATCGCGCATCGATATTGCCGCCGCCGAATTGATCGGCATCGGTAAATCCGTTGACGAAATCGACGATCAAAAGCGCCGGATGATGGCCAAAGCCGCTTTGGTTTCCGAACCCCTGTTTCTGATAAATATCGAGCTCGTCCATTTGGTTAGCTCCAATAGACGCTGAATTCGCTGGCCACCACTTGATCGTACGTGAAATCGCCTTTTACCAGGCCAACGTCTTTTTGAAATTTGTTCATGCCGGCGACGAATTCGGGCGAAATGGATGTGGAATAGAAAGGCAGGTCCCGCTCCACCACGTCGGCGATCAGCTCCGCCTCTTCGGCCGGGAACAGCTTGCGCCCGACCTTTGTTGCCAGGCTGACATCTTCCTTCAAGGCATTCTGCGTCTTGACCAGCGCGCGGATCGCGGCGGCGCAGGCGTCCGGTTGCGTTGTGATCATAGTGTCCGATGTGACCAGCGCCGGCATGGTGTAGTTAAAACCCGCCGGCGGGCCGTCACCCCGGCGGGCATCGATGACCATGGTGCCGACGCCGCGGCGCAAGGCAACCTCGGCGCCCATGCCGTTGGCCCAGAAACCGTCAATTTTACCTTCTTCCAACGCCTTGGCGGCGGTGACGCCGAAATTTACCTGCTTGCCGGGAACCGGTATGGCGCCCGGTACCGGGGCGATATTGACCTTGTCTTTTTCGAGATCAATGCCGGCCTCGACCAGAAGCTGCTTGAGACCCAGATCAACCAGCGGCGCGGCGCCGATATTGAGGCCCTTTACCGCCTCGATATCGCCTTGTTTGGCGCCGATATCGGTGGCCAGGATCAGGAACCAGTACATGCCCTGGGCGAGGGACGCCAACAGCTTGCCGCCTTGCCATTCAGGGAACGCGTGCGGCGTCGAATGGGCCGAGCCGCCGACGAAATTGATACCGCCATCGCGCAGCACTTCCATGGTCCGGTCCACCGGAAATATCAGCTCCAATTCCATGTCCAGCCCTTCCTCCTGGAAGAAGCCCAACTCGACCGCGGCGACGGCGGGAAAGTAGGAATTGGAGATCAAATCGGGTATCGCAATTTTCATCGGTTTTCCTTCCTCGGCGATCGTGTTCAATGTGCTATTAGTATTCGGGCGAACGCAAGGCATGGGTCAAGGGAGGTGCGCGTGATGGAATACAGACATATCAAAGTCGAGCCGATGACGCCGGTTTTGGGCGCCATGGTTAGCGAAGTTGATCTCGGTAATTTGTCATCGGATGATGTCTTCGCAGATATCAGCCAAGCCCTCTGGCAATACCATGTCTTGTTTTTCCGGGACCAGGTCTTGCCGCCGGAAGCGCAAAGCCGCCTCGGAAGCATGTTCGGCGAAGTTACGCCGCACGAATTTATGCGCCCCCTGGATGACCATCCCGATGTTCATATCACCGATCACGAAGGCGACGGCCCGTCCGGCAATGCCCATTGGCACACGGACGTGACCTTTCGCAAGCGGCCCAATCTGGTGACCATCTTGCAGCCGATCGAGCTGCCCAAATTGGGCGGCGATACGCTCTGGTGCTCCACCGCCGCCGCCTTTGATGCCTTGCCGGCGCCCATGAAGACCATGCTTTTGGGCCTTTCCGCCGAGCACGATATGCCGTTTCATATGCGCCGCCTTTGGTCCAACCAGCGCAGCGCCGATGGTGGTCCCGATGCGGCCAATGAGGCGGAATTCAAACAGATCCGGGATAATCCTATCGTTGTTCATCCAGCGGTGATCAACCATCCGGTGACCGGCCGGCTGACATTGTTCGTCAATTCCAACTGGACCAAAAAGTTTGTCGATATGGATTTGGACATGAGTGATCATTTGCTGGCGGCGCTCTTCGATTGGGTGAAGCGGCCCGATTTCCAGGTGCGCTTCCGATGGGAAATGGGTTCGGTCGGAATTTTCGACAATTTCGCCACGCAACATTATGCGGTGATCGATTATGCGCCCGCCTACCGGGCCATGCAGCGGGTGATCGCCGGTAGTGCCGAGCCGGCCCTTGATTTATCGACGGTCGCCGAGGGACTGCGCCCGCCGAATTGGGCAAGCGTCCGCGAGGCCGCCGAATAAGCGATCAAATCCAAGATTACGTTGATTGGGCGCAATCGCCGTAGTTTAAAGGCGCATAGCGAATAGCGCCCATCTTTGAACAGGGAACCCGTGGCATGAGCGATCCGACCAAAATCAGCGAAGCCGCAGATATGCTGCAAACCGCCTATGACAGCGGCGATCCATGCCCGCCGGTGCGCTCCATGCTGGATGAAGGCGATATCGATGCCGCCTATGCGGTTCAGGAGATCAACTCCGTTCGCCGGCTCGGAAAAGGCGCCCGGCTTGTGGGGCGAAAGATCGGGCTAACGTCCAAAATGGTGCAAAAGCAATTGGGCGTTGACCGGCCGGATTTCGGCCTTTTGTTTGATGATATGGCGGTTCCCGATGGCGAAGAAGTGCCCGCATCGGCCGTGTTGCAGCCGCGCGTCGAAGGCGAGATCACCTATATCCTGGAAAAGGATCTGACCATGGAGCGGCCGACCACCACCGACGTGGTCAACGCCATTGCCTATGCGTCGCCCAGCATCGAGATCGTCGGCAGCCGCATCAAGGATTGGGACATCAATATCCAAGACACCATAGCCGACAATGCCTCGGCGGCGTTGATGGTGATCGGCAATGACAAAGTGTTCCTGGACGAATTTGACGGGCGCATGTGCGGCATGGTCATGGAAAACCGGGGCGAGCCGGTATCGGTCGGCGCCGGCGTCGCCTGCCTCGGCCATCCCATAAACGCGGTCCGCTGGCTGGCCGAAGAAATGGTGCGCAGGGGCCGGCCCCTGTCGGCGGGCGATATGGTCATGTCGGGGGCCTTGGGGCCAATGGTCAAGGTGGAGCCGGGCGAAGTTTATGAAGTGCGAATTTCGGGCCTGGGCTCGGCGCGGGCCGCGTTTGCGCCGGAATGAGCCTTGCTGCCGCCAGTTTGAGGAGGAATATCCGTGGGTAACCAATTTGATGATCTGGCCGCAACCATCGACGATGCGGCGCGCAAAGGCGATGCAATTGGGCAGCTTTCCGAGGTTTCGGCATTTACCTTGCCCCAAGCCTATGACATTCAGGAAAAAAGTATCGGCCTGAGGCTGGCGCGCGGCGAGTTCCGTGTCGGCATGAAAATGGGATTTACCAGCCGCGCGAAGATCATCCAGATGGGTGTCGATGATATGATTTGGGGCCGTCTGACCGATGCCATGCTGGTCGAAGACGGCGGCGAAATATCGTTTGGCGAATATGTCCATCCCCGCGTCGAGCCGGAGGTTGCCTATCTTTTAAAGGAGCCACTGGAAGGGCCGGTGACGACCATTCAGGCCATGTCGGCGGTCGAAGCAATGGCGCCGGCTTTGGAAATCATCGATTCCCGCTATAAGGATTTCAAATTCACCGTCGAAGATGTGGTCGCCGACAATGCATCGTCTTCCGGATTTGTGGTCGGTCCCTGGTGCCATGCGGAATTTGATCATTCCAATCTCGGCATGATAATGGAATTTGACGGCCGCCCGGTTCAAATCGGCTCGACGGCGGCCATATTGGGCAACCCGGCCCGCTCGTTGGCGGCGGCGTCGCGCATGGTGGCCGAATATGGCGAGCGGCTTGAAGCGGGATGGATCATCATGGCCGGCGGCGCAACCGCCGCCGAGGCGCTTCGCCCGGGCGTCAGCGTTCGCAATTCCGTCGAACATCTGGGCACCGTGGGCTTTAAGGTTTCCGCGTAATGGGCGCCAATGTGATCGATTTGTCCGGGCGCGGCGCCGTTGTGACCGGCGGCGCGGCTGGGCTTGGCTACGCCATTGCGGAGCGCATTTTGGCCTCGGGCGCCAATGTATGCATTTGGGATTTGGACCAGCGCGCGATCAATGGCGCTTTGGCTAGCTTGAACGGTGCAGGAAACAGCGGCGCCGCAACCGGCCAAATCTGCGATATTTCCGATCCAGGCGCGGTGGAGGTGGCCGCGAATGCGAGCGCCAAGGCGTTGGGCGCAATCGATATTCTCATCAACAATGCCGGCATTTCGGGCCCCAACGTTCCCAGTTGGGAATATCCGGTCGAGGATTGGCTGCAGGTTATCAATGTCGATCTCACCGGCACTTTTTTGGTGAGCCGCGCGGTCATTCCGGGGATGCTGGAGCGCGATTATGGACGCATTGTCAATATCGCATCGGTGGCTGGCAAGGAGGGCAATCCGAATGCGCCGGCCTATTCATCGGCAAAGGCGGGCGTCATCGGACTGACCAAAACCTTGGGCAAGGAACTGGCGAAGTCCGGCGTTGTGGTCAATTGCGTGGCACCGGCGGCGGTGCGAACCGCGATATTCGATCAAATGTCCGAAGAACATATCAATTTCATGCTTTCCAAAATTCCCATGAACCGCTTTGGCCTGGCGGAGGAGGTCGCCGCCATGGTCGCCTGGCTTAGCTCTGACGAATGTTCGTTCAGCACTGGCGCCGTATTCGACATATCCGGCGGCCGCGCCACCTATTAAGCCCGGCGGCCGCGCCACCTATTAAGCCCGGTGGCTGCGCCACCTATCAAGCCCGGCGGCTGCGCCACCTATTTAGCCCAGTGTTTGCCCCATTTTGGGCTTATATTTAAGGCTAAACACTGGCGGCGCCGGATGTGAGCGCCAGCAATCCAATCAGGATTTCATCGACAGCCTTCGATGCCTCGCGCAAAAATTTAACCCATTTGGCGCGGCAGGTTAGCAGCACACGGATCTCAGACTTCAAAATTTTCGTCAAAACAGCCGATTTTGCCCGATCTTGCCGATTATCCCAGCGGCCATCGAATTTGGCCTGCTTCCAACGGTCCAAAATCTTCTGGGCTCGCTGGGTTGTGTGCCGGATAACTGATTTGGCCTTTGCCTGGCGGTAGGCCTCGGCACCACCGAACCGTATAATCCAACGGTCCCGGGGTGGTATCGGCCCGTTATATTTCTGCTCGATACCGGTTAAAAGCGCTAAATCAGCCATTAAATGTGATCCTATTGAAATTGGAATTATATTGCTATTTATTCCAATATGAAAAAAAATCAATAGGTAAATAGATAAATATTATAAAAAATATATAAATTATCCACATCAAAAATGCGGTGTGGCAAAGGCGCTGTCATTATTTCAAGGAGTGGGCTGCTTTAGCTGCGCTTAACCCAGATTACGGGTGCAGCCCATATCAGGCGCACATTTTCGATGGGCGCGGCGTTATAGGATATCAGAGTGAAGGTCCCTGGATTTGAGCCATTGACCAATTTTTTCACAAATCCCTCGCCTTGATCGGTCTTAACGACACAATCTTTGTTCAAGCAGGATGGCAGATCGGTTCCCCGCCGCCGGGAGCACAGCAAAAAGTCCCCGGGCCGATATACCGGCAGCATGGATTCGCCGCGAACCTCGATAGCGATGGGATCGGCATCGTCCAGGGTGAAATCAATTTCGTTATAGCCGGTACCGAGCGGGTTGTCGTCAAAGGGTATGAAGCTTTCGCCGGCGGCGACGCGGCCGACAACCGGGATATGGACCACCGCCGGGCCGACTTCAAAGCGCAGCCAGCTTTCGGTGACGCCAAGGGTATCGGCCAGACGCAGCATGATATCGCCGCGCGGCTGGTCCACCCGGCCTTGCAAATATTTGTAGACCTTTTGCTCGTGAATGTCGGCACGGCGCGCCAGCTCCCGCTGGGACCAGCCTTTCCATTCAAGCGCACGCCAAAGCCGTTTAGACCAATGATCCATACGCCATAGAAACCAATATATAATCAATAATCAAGAAAAAAATCGCTTGATAATTATATTATAACTCCATATATGATGCTTCACACAAAAGTTCTTGTAAAGTTCTAATAATACATGGAGGGCACTATGGTTGGTTTAAAATGGACATCGTTATTGGTTGCGGATCGCTTGCGCGAGGCGGGCGAAACCCTAAAATTGTTGCCTTTAAAGCACCCGGGAAGGAAATTTACGAGTTCCTGGCCGGAGTTCGTGAGCCAGGCGAGCCAATATATGGATCACGGTGACACACGGGTTGCGCCCAGTGCCAAAGCCATTGATCGCATGGATGAGGTGATCATGGATTGGCTGAGTATTCTCGAGAGGGAAGAAGTTCAGGTCATTTGGAGCTGGGTATGCAGCGTACCGGCGCGCATGGTGGCCCATCGAATGGGAATTCATCGCGCCACCTTGCACCGGCGCCGGATTGCCGCCTTGAAAAAGATTTCGATCGTGCTGAATGCAAAAGGGAAGCCCATTCGAGAAGCAGGATAATATTAATAAAAATCAATGAAAACAACAAGTTATTATACTTATTTTAATTTATCGCGGCGAACTTACCCTAAAAATGCCATAAAAAATAAAATAACTTAGAAAAAAATTAAAAAAAGCTTGCAACATGGGTGACGTTTATGCTATATATTTGAGACAAGATCGAGAGATGTGCGCCACGGCCTCCGCCGTTGGCGCATTTTTTTGTCGAATCGCACCAAGGATCACAGATATGGCGAAGAAAAAAATCGAACAATCCGGAGAGGCGGGGGCAACGCCTGCAAAACAGGCGAACTCGAATAAGCCGGGTGATGGGTTGGCGCCCGTCATCTCGCCTCTCGAATATATGCTCTGGTTGCTGCGCGATGAGGCCGCAACGAAGGAGGATAGAAAATGGGCGGCCTTCCATGCGGCGCCGTTCTGTCATTCGAAATTAAGCGCCGTCGATCATGCCGGTGACGTGACGTTGCGCCACGAAGATGCGCTTGATGAGCTCGATTGACCGGGATGGATACAAACGAGCGGTATACCCGCCAACGCTATAAAGATGATTTTACCCATTACGCCGAATGCTGTTTGAAGATCAGACCGAAATCGGGGCGCAATACGCTTCTGGAATTAAATCCCGTTCAAAAACGAATTCATGCGACCGCCGAAGCGCAACGCGCGCGTACCGGGCGGGTTCGCATACTAGTATTGAAGGCGCGGCAACCGGGGGTCAGCACCTATGTTGAAGCAAGATTTTATTGGAAAACGACCCATAACCGGGGGTACCGCGCCTTCATCCTTACCCACAAAGACGAGGCGACCGACAATTTGTTCGAAATGGCAAAGCGGTTTCATGCCAATTGCCCGGAATTGATGAAGCCGAAAACCTCCGCCTCGAACGCCAAGGAATTGAAATTCGGGTTTCTCGATTCCTCCTACCGGGTCGGAACCGCCAAGGCCGAGGGTGTCGGGCGCTCCGACACCATTCAGCTCTTTCACGGATCCGAAGTTGCTCATTGGCCCAACGCGGAAAAACACGCCGCCGGCGCCCTGCAGGCGGTTCCCGGCGTCGACGATACGGAAATCTGGCTGGAATCGACGGCCAACGGCGCCAGCGGCCTGTTCTACAATATGTGTGTGAAAGCCGAAGCCGGCGAGGGCGATTATGAATTGATTTTCATCCCCTGGTTCGACCATTTCGAATACACAGCATCCTCGCCGAAAGGGTGGGAGCCGGGCGCAATCTGGCGCGACTATCAAACCCGATATAATATCGGCGACGCGCAATTGTGCTGGGCGGTGGGCAAAAATGCGGAACTGGCCGGCTCCACCGGCGATGCCTTCGACCGGCCATGCTGGCTGTTTTGCCAGGAATATCCCGCCGATGTGCGCCAAGCCTTTCAAACATCGGGCGCCAATTCCTTTATCGGGACCGAAATCATTGCCGCGGCACAATCGGCGTCCTTCGCGGCGCCCGATAAATCAGTGCCGCTGGTGTTTGGCGCCGATATCGCTCATGGCGGCGGCGACATGACCCATATTATTGACCGCCGCGGCCGCCATTTGGGGCACACCGTCAATTTGTCCCTGGACGAAGCCGACGAGATGACCATCGCCGGTCACTTGGCGGGTCTGATCCAGCGTCACAAGCCGGACATGGTGTTCGTCGATATCACCGGCGGTTATGGCGCCGGGGTGGTGGATCGCTTGAAAGAGCAGGGGTTTGCCTGCCTGCGCGGAGTCAATTTCGCCTCCAAGGCCCAACGCGCCGATCTATACGCCAACAAACGCGCCGAGATGTGGGCGAATTTGCGCGATTGGCTGCGCGGTGGCGCCGACATGGTGGCGGACAATGTTCTGGCCCGCCATATTTCGGCGCCGGGCGCGAAACCGGATTCGTCCGGGCGCCTTTTGATCGAGAAAAAAGACGATATCCGAAAGCGCCTGAGCCTCTCGCCCGACCGGGGCGATGCCGCCGCGCTCACATTTGCCGAACCCGTGCGGCGCAAGGAATTTGCCGGCGGCGGTCCGGAACGAACCCAGTTCGACTACGACCTGATGGGATTTTAGCGTCCTGATCGCGAAAATGGCGATAGCGAATTTCGTGTGAATCAGGCCACCCAGGCCAGATTTTGCCGCTGAAATAGGAGACCACCCGAATGACCGAAGCAAAGACGGCCGCGGCGCACGCCGGCGGCAATGCCCTGGTTGTGTTTCACGGCCATGGCACAGGATTATTCGCTCGCTGGTTTGGAGCGCCCGGCTTCCGCCATTGTTTTGTCTGTCTGACCAGCGGCGGCTATTGGACGCGGCTCGATTTCAAGATTGGCGTCCCCGAATTCGAAGTTCTCTGCGCCGACAGTTTTGATTTGGAAGGCTTCTATCGAAACGCGGGTTTCGCCGTGGCGCCGGCACCCAGCAACGCCGGCCAGTCCACCTCCGCCAAGACAATCTGGCCGCTGATGATGGCCAATTGTGTCGGCGCCGTAAAAAAAGTCCTGGGGCTGCATACGCCCTGGGTACAGACCCCAAAACAGCTTTACCGTTACTTGAAGGAACAAAGCCATGAAACAGCATTCTAGAGCCGGGCTTCCCGCCCGTAAGCAGCCGGATCATCCGCGTTACAAGGCTATTTTCAGTCCGCCCTCGCCGCCGCCATTGCCACCACCGCCGCCGCCGCCGCCAACTCCGGACGACCCCGAAGTAAAAAAACGGTCGGAAGAAATTCGTCTTTCGGGGCTTCGCCGCCGTGGCCGTGCGTCGACAATTCTGACGTCCGGTCTCGGCGATACCACCCAGGCGAACGTGCGCCGCAACACACTCGGCGGTTAGGAGCAGGCAATGGACGATGATGTAAAAAAATCTCTAACCCGGCTGCAGGGTCTCAAGAACGCACGCAGCACCTGGGAGGGCCATTGGCAGGAGCTGGCCGAATATTTCCTCCCCCGGCGCGCTGATTTCAGTGGCGCCGGTCCGGTCGGTGCCAAGCGCACGGACAAGCAATTCGACGGCACACCGATGCTGGCGGCCCGAAATCTGGCCGCCGCCATTGATGGCTTGCTGAAGCCGAAGAATGCGCGCTGGTTCAATGTGCGCCTCCAAGACGGACGTGCCGGCGAGCGCGACGATGTACGCCGCTGGCTGCAGCATGCGGAAAACATCCTGTTCCAGGCGCTCTATGATCCCCGTGCCCGCTTTGTCCAATATTCCTCCGAAGTGGATTTGGACCTGGTGGTCTTCGGCACCGGCGTTCTCTATGTGGGTGAGACTGTCGGCACCGGCGCACTGGCCTTCCGCGCCCATCATTTGAAAAACAGCTACCTGGCGGTGGGCGAGGACGGCAACGTCGATACCTTGTTTCTCAGCCAAAAGCTGACCGCCCGCCAGGCCGAACAACGGTTCGGGCGCGCCAATCTGGGCGCTAAAACACTGGAAGCGCTGGACGAAAACGATCCCGATACGGAGTTTGAATTCATTCGGGTCCGCCAGCCCCGCTTCGAGCGGGATTTGCGCCGTGCCGACAATGCCAACTTGCCATTTTCGGCCATCGACATCGATATGGAATCGGAACACAAGATCGCCGAAAGCGGCTTTCATGAATTTCCCTATGTGGTGCCCCGCTGGGAAACCTCGACCGGGGAAAATTACGGCCGCTCGCCGGCGATGCTGGCGTTGCCGGACGCTAAGACCCTCAACCAGATGAGCAAGACTTTGTTGAAGGCGGGGCACAAGGCCGTCGATCCGCCGTTGCTGGCGCCGTCCGACAGTTTGAAGTCGGCTATGCGCACCTGGCCCGGCGGCATCAGCTATTTCGATGCCGGCGTGCTGACGTCATCGGGCGGGCGGGTGCCGATCCAGCCCCTGACCACCGGCGCCAACGTGCCTTTGGGCCGCGAGATGCAAAAAGATGTGCGCGATCAGATCTGGAACGCGTTTTTCCGCAACATCATGAGCCTGCCCACCGATCAGCCGGGCATGACGGCGACCGAAGTTTTGGAACGCAAACAGGAATTCATCCGCGTCATCGGACCGGTCTTCGGCCGCCTGGAGGCTGATTACACCGGCCCCCTGGTGGAGCGGGTGTTCGCTATCTTGATGCGCGCCGGCGCTTTTGGCGAGCCGCCAGCGGCGCTTCTCGGCGAGACCCTGAAATTCGAATATGTCTCGCCCATATCGAAGGCGCACAAATTGGTCGAGGTGGGCGCTTATACCAAGACCAGCGCCGAGCTGGCGCCCTTAGCCCAGGCCGATCCGGGCGTGCTCGATAACTTCGATAGCGACCGCATCGCCCGCGGCGTTGCCGAGGCCAACGGCATGCCCTTGGATTGGCTGCGCGCCGAGGAAGCCATCGATGGCGACCGCCAGGGCCGCGCCGAGGCCGAGGCCACCGAAGCCGCGAAGCTGGACGCCGAACGCCTCGCCAGCGGCGCCGCCAAGCTGGGCGGCGCCGGCATCAATCCGGACATACTGGCGGCCCTCGACGGCGGCGGCGGATTGCCGGGCTGACCGGCGGCGCCATCCCTGCCAATCATCGAATGGAAATTCTCACATGGCATTAGATCCAACCAAATCAGGTTCCAATTCAATTGTGGCTCCAAAAAGGAGGCCGCGCGGCTCCGCTTCAAGCATTCTGACTGGCGGGCGCGGTCCCTTCGGCGGCACAAAAGAAATTGTTCCGGCATTGCATTTGAAAAACGCTGGTGATGCTGGGGGTTCATCCGCTGGCGGTGGTTTCGGCAACCCGCGCCCGCGGTTCGGCGCCGGGGGTATCGTTGTACAGCGCCCGCACGCGCTGCCCTTTGATCAGGCCGGTGGCGGTAACGCAGGTGCGGACGAAGGCCCCGGCGATACTCCCGATTTCGCCGGTGTGCAGGACGGTATCGCCTTTGCCAACGAACAAGCCTCGGCCGCCGAATACGATGCGGAGCGGAGTTTAGGCCAAACCGGAGAGGGCGCCCCGGCGTCCGGCCTGGCAGGGCGCCATTTGGAGGCTTTGGGCAAACGCCGGGATGCAGCATTGGAAGCCGCTCCCGACGGCTTCGCGGCAGACCGTACGCGGGAACTGTTCGGCGAGGTTACCCCTGCCGCCCGAGCGCATCGACGGCATTGCCCAGGAGCGCATCGAGAAATTGCCGGAGGTGGAGACCAAACCGTTTATCATCGGTGAGGATGATGGCGATCTGCAAATGGGTCCGGGCGTTCACCGCCCCGGCATGGTCTGGGAGAATGGCAAATGGCGGCCTGAAACCGAGAGCTACTGATCCATACGGTTGAGCGCACTGGCCATATGCCGACGCCGGTGACGGACGGCCTCCGGGCCACCATATTGGCCGGCGGGGCTGCCGAGAAGGTGGCAGCGGGCAAGCAGATTGCGAAGCTCAAGAAGACCGCGCCCGAGGTGGCCGAAATCCTCATTGGAAAACTGCCACGGTCAGAAGCGCAACAGATCACCATCATCGCTAATAAGGCCTATAAAATACGCATGTGAATACCTGAATTTACGCCGCCGTGGGATCCTGGTCCTGCCGGCGGCCGCGGCGCTGGGCGCGAGGCCGGTCCAGGCGCAGCCGGCTGGCTGCCTGGCGCCGCTTCTACACATTTAAATTCGAACCAAACTGACGGAGGTGACCATGGTTGATCACAAGCCCGGGGGTGAGCCGGCGGCCGGGCCATTGCCGGCGCCGCCCGAACGCGGCGCCGGGATGCCGGAACTTGACGCCTATCGAAAGGGACGCCTGCAGGCGCGGTCCATGCGCATCCAGGCATCCATGGACCGCCGCCGCTTCGGCGGGGCGCCGGAAATCTGCGACACAATTTATGAGGTATTGGAACGATGATGATTTGGAACTTGCTTCGCCGCTGGCTCGGCGTGGTCCCGGTAGGGCGCCCCGATCCACCAGGAATTGCACGCCTCCAAGCCCGTGGTAGGCGCCGGCGGGCGGCGCTACTAGGCGTCGGAAGTCAGACCGACGTCTCCCATTGATAAATAGATAGGTATAAACCGATGAATTTT